>Ga0224722_1000088_pt1 | contig 51133 bp, 57 predicted proteins | sample Balambano_FR1_Me_FD_161646 | JGI IMG/M metagenome (GOLD analysis project Ga0224722, IMG submission 161646) | Freshwater sediment microbial communities from Lake Towuti, South Sulawesi, Indonesia - Balambano_FR1_MetaG | ecosystem: Environmental > Aquatic > Freshwater > Lake > Sediment | place...
GGCGAGAGCGCCGGGACCGGCGGGGCGGGGGCCTTCGCCAGCCGCATCGGCGGGGTCGGCGGTGCCCCGGCGCAGGCCCGTGCGCTCGCGAATCCCTCGACCACCGTCACCGAAGGCACGCTGATCCCGGCGATCCTCGAAACCGCGATCAACACCGATGTGCCTGGCTACGTGCGCGCCGTGGTCAGCCAGGACGTGCGCAGCTTCGATGGCAAGCGCGTGCTGGTCCCGCGCTCCTCGCGGCTGATCGGGCAGTATCAGGCCGGGGTGCAGCAGGGCCAGAAGCGCGCCTATGTGATCTGGACGCGGCTGATCCGGCCTGATGGGGTGTCGGTCAACCTCGCTTCGCCCGCGGTCGGGTTCGACGGGACCACCGGGCTGGAAGGCGATGTCAACAGCCACTTCTTCAAACGCTTCGGATCGGCGCTGCTGCTGTCGGTGGTTGGAGGGCTCGGCGCGATCGGATCGGGCGGGGCCAATGTCATCATCGCAGGCGGAGCGCAATCGGCAGCGGGCGCGGCGGTTGAACAGGGCGGACAGATCAGCCCCACCATCCGGGTGCGCATGGGCGAGCCGATCCGGGTGTTTACCGCGCGCGATCTCGATTTCAGCAGCGTCGGCAACTAGGCTGCGGCATGAGCGCGGAACTCCACCGGCTGACGGCCCAGGGCGAGGACGGCGGCACGGCCCCGCTTTCGGCCGAACGCAGCGTCTATCTCGACGCCTACCTCGCCCCGTTCCGGCGCTGGCTGGAACGCGACACGGTGACCGAAATCATGGTCAACCGCCCGGGCGAGGTGTGGATCGAGGACGCGGCCAACCCGGGGATGCAGCGCATCGTCACACCCGAGATCGACGACCGGCTGGTCCAGCGCCTCGCCGAACAGGTGGCGCGGGTCAGCCATCAGGGGATCAATCGCGAACACCCGCTGCTCGGAGCGACGCTCCCCGACGGCGCGCGCGTCCAGTTCTGCGGTCCGCCCGCCTCGCGCCGTCACTGGGTGATGGCGATCCGGCGCCACCGGCGGCTCGATCTGCCGCTCGATGCCTACGACACCGGCCCGCTCGCGGGCGAGATGCAGTTCGACCTGCCCGACCCGCAGAGCCAGCCGATCACTTATCTGCGCGAGGCGATCCGGGCGCGCCGCACGATCCTGATTTCGGGCGGTACCAGCACCGGCAAGACCACATTCTTGAACGCCATGCTCGGCGAAATCCCCCGGGCCGAGCGGGTGGTGCTGGTCGAGGATACGCCCGAGCTTAAGTTTCCGGGCGAAAACGCGGTCGGCCTCGTTGCGATCAAGGGCGAGCTGGGCGAGGCCAAGGTCACCGCCAACGAGCTGCTGCAAGCGGCGCTGCGGCTGCGGCCCGACCGGATCGTCCTCGGCGAACTGCGCGGTGCGGAAAGCGTGAGCTTCCTGCGCGCGATCAATACCGGCCATCCGGGCAGTTTTTCGACGATCCACGCCAACAGTTTGCGCGGCGCACTCGAACAGCTTTCCTTGATGGTGATGCAGACCGGCATCGGCCTTACCCGTTCGGACACCATTGCCTATGCGGCGAGCGTGATTGACGTGATCGTCCAGCTCGGGCGCGATGCCAACGGCAAGCGCGGGATCACCCAGATCGCCGACAGCCGGGCGTTGCTGCGCGATTGACATTGGTGTGACAAGCACTTCAAGCTGATTTACACCGCGCCAGTCTGCGAACACATGCGCGTCGTGTGCAGGTCAGCGCCGGAAAGGGCTGATCGTAGCCGTGCGCGGCACCAGGCAGGACAAGAAAGCGATGAGCACGTCAGCGACCGCCCAAGACGACACTTCGCCCGCGCCGGGTGCGCCATCCTTCGCTCCGCTCGGTGCGGACGAATCGCCCTACTTCAACCGCGAGCTGTCGTGGTTGCAATTCAACCAGCGGGTGCTGGCCGAGGCCTGCAACGAGGCCTATCCGCTGCTCGAACGGCTGCGCTTCCTGTCGATTTCGGGCAGCAATCTCGATGAATTCATGATGATCCGCGTGGCCGGCCTCGTCGGTCAGGTCCAGCGCGGACTGGCGAGCCCCTCGCTCGACGGGCGCAGTCCTTCGCAGCAGCTTGCCGCGATCCGCGAAAAGCTCGCCGATCTCTCGCAGCGCCAGCAGGCGATTTGGCGGTCGGTGCGCGAAGGGCTGGCGGCCGCCGACATTCACATCGCCGACGAACAGCGGGTAAGTCCTGCCGCGCACAAGTGGTTGAAATCCTTCTTTCTCAATGAAATCCTGCCGGTCATCACCCCGCAGGCGCTCGATCCGGCGCATCCGTTTCCGTTCGTCCAGAACGAAGGCATGGGTCTGCTTTTCACCCTTAACCGCGATGCCACCCGCGAACCGCTGATCGAGATGGTGCTGATCCCTGGTGCGCTGCCGCGGTTCGTGCGGGTACCCGACGCGGTGACCGGCGAGGGAGGGGTGCTTTACATCTCGACCGCGCGCTTGATCCAGCGTTATGCGGCCGAATTGTTTCCGGGCTTCACGATCGAGGGCGACGGGCTGTTCCGGGTGCTGCGAGACAGCGACATCGAAATCGAGGAGGAGGCCGAAGATCTGGTGCGCACCTTCCGCAGTGCAATTCAGCGCCGCCGCCGGGGGCAGGTGATCCAGCTTGAAATCGATGAGGATTTCGATCCCAGCGCCGAAGCGCTGCTGCTCGACCAGCTCGGCATCAACGAGGCCGCCCTGATCAAGACCGACGGCATGATCGGGATCGACGGGCTTGCCGAGATCGTCAGCGAGGACCGGCCCGATCTCAAGTTCGATGCCTATTCGCCGCGCTTTCCCGAACGCATCCGCGAACACGATGGCGATGCCTTTTCGGCAATCCGCGAAAAGGACATCGTCATCCACCACCCCTATGAAAGCTTCGAAGTGGTGGTCGATTTCATCCGCCAGGCCGCAGCCGACAGGGACGTCGTCGCGATCAAACAGACGCTTTACCGCGCCGGATCGCAATCGGCGGTGATCGGCGCGCTGATCGAAGCGGCCGAGGCGGGCAAGTCGGTGACCGCGGTGGTCGAACTCAAGGCCCGCTTCGACGAGGAGCAGAACCTTGAATGGGCCAGCAAGCTCGAACGCGCGGGCGTGCAGGTAATTTATGGCTTCACCGACTGGAAAACCCACGCAAAGACCGCGATGGTGGTGCGGCGCGAAGGCGACAGTTTCCGCACCTACTGCCACTTCGGCACCGGCAATTACCACCCGGTTACCGCGCGGATCTACACCGATCTCAGCTTCTTTACCGCCGATCCCAAGCTCGGGCGCGACGCTGCCAAGATGTTCAACTTTGTCACCGGCTATGTCGAACCGCACAGCCTTGAGCGCATCCACATTGCCCCGATCGACCTGCGCGACGAAATCTACCGGCGCATCGATCAGGAAATCGCTAATTCTGAAGCCGGAAAGCCCGCGGCGATCTGGATGAAATGCAATCAGATCACCGACGAAGGCATCATCGACCGGCTCTACGCCGCCAGCAATGCCGGGGTCGAGATCGACCTGGTGGTGCGCGGCATCTGCTGCCTCAGGCCCGGAGTGATGGGCTTGTCGGAGAACATCCGGGTCAAATCAATTGTCGGCCGCTTTCTCGAACACAGCCGCATCTATGCCTTCGCCAACGGCCATGCCATGCCCAGCACCCATGCGGCGGTTTACATCTCCTCGGCCGACATGATGAGCCGCAATCTCGATCGCCGGGTCGAGGCGCTGATCCCGATCCTCAATCGCACGGTTCATGATCAGGTGCTCCAGCAGGTGCTGCTCGCCAATATGCTCGACACCGAACAGAGCTGGTGGCTGCATCCCGACGGCACCTATTCGCGCGTTACCGCTGAGGGCAAGCCGTTCAACTGCCACCGCTATTTCATGACGAACCCGTCGCTTTCGGGGCGCGGCGGCGCGCTTGAGGCGGGCGCGGTGCCGAAGCTGTCGCTGCGTCGGGGTGCGACGGGATGAATTACCGCACAAGGCGGGCAGACCGCGATGGCGTGTTCGCCGGCTCCACGCCCGAACGCGCGATCATCGACATTGGTTCGAATACGGTGCGCATGGTCGTTTATGGCGGCACCATGCGCGCGCCGATGGTGCTTCTCAACGAGAAGGTGACCGCGCGGCTCGGGCGCGAGATTGCCGCGACCGGCAGGCTCGCCGATGATGCGGTGGCGGTGGCGCTGCGGGGGCTGAAGCGGTTTGCGCTGCTCCTGTGTGATCTGGGTATCCGTGATGTCGAGACGGTGGCGACCGCCGCGGTGCGCGATGCCGCCAATGGAGGCGAATTCGTCGCGCGGCTGAGCGAGCTCGGCCTTAGTCCGCGGGTGATTTCGGGCGAGGAGGAAGCCCTGTTTAGCGCCCACGGCGTTATCGGCGGGTTTCCCGACGCGCGCGGTATCGTCGCGGATCTGGGCGGGGGCAGCCTCGAACTGGTGCGGGTGGCGCGCGGTTCGGCCGACGGGGCGAGCACGCTGCCGCTCGGCACCTTGCGCCTGCCCGATCATCGCAGGGGTGTGGCCCGCGCCGAGATGAGAAAGTCGCTCGACAAGGTGATCCGCAAGGCCGGCTGGGACCTTGCCGCTCATCCTGCGCGAGACAACGGCGCGCTCTATCTGGTCGGCGGCACGTGGCGGGCGATGGCGGTCTATGCGATGGAAGCCTGCGGCCACCCTTTGAGCGATCCGCACGGCTTCACGCTCGATCCGGCGGCGGCGCTGGCACTGGCGAGCGGGCTGGCATCATCCGAGACCGATGCGCTGAGGGGGCGCCAGCGCATATCTGCGATGCGGGCGGAAAAGCTGCCCGATGCGGCGGTGCTGCTCCAGGCGTTGCTGACCCGGCTCAATCCGCAGGCGGTGGTGTTTTCATCCTGGGGCCTGCGCGAAGGGCTGCTGTTCGACCGGCTGCCTGCGCACACCCGGGCGCAGGATCCGCTGCTGGCAGGCATGGCGGTGTTCGCCAGCCAGCGCGGCACACCGCCGACGCGGGTCACCCGGATGGCCGCATGGACGCTCGATGCCGCGCCCGCGCGCGCTCACGGCAGCGAACGACTGCGGCTGGCGGCGACCATGCTGGCGCTCGCCGCGATGCAGATCGAGCCCAATATCCGCCTGCCGCAGGCGATCAACTGGGCGCTGCACAAACGCTGGATCGGGATCGACGACAAGGGTCGGGCAATGCTCGCCGCGGCGATCGCGGCCAATGGCAACCAGCTTGAACTGCCTCCCACGGTGAGGATGCTCGCACCCGAGGAGGCGCTCGAGGAAGCGCGGGCATGGGGCCTCGCGCTGCGCATCGCTCGGCGTCTCGGCGCCAGTTCGCGCCGCTCGCTCGAGGTCAGCCGGTTGCTGATCGAGGACAGCGCGCTGGTGTTGCGGCTCGAACAGAGCCACGCCGCGCTGTTCGGCCTCCCGACCGAAAAGGACATGAAGCTGCTGGCGGGAAGGCTGGGGATCGGCTGGCGGGCCGAAATCGTGCCCGAAGGTATGCTCTAGGCCTGCTTGGCGCTTCTAGCGAAGGGCGAAAAATCGGTTTCGATGTCGTAGAGATCGACACCTTCGGCGGCTTTCAATCGGCCCACCACAAGATAGGTTACCGGGGTCAGCGCGGCCTCCCACAGCACCTTCAGGGCCCAGTTGGTGACTATCACGGTGATGACGTCCTGCGTGGTCCAGATGCCGAGAAAGGCGATTGGATAGAAGATTGCACTGTCGATCGCCTGTCCGACCGCGGTTGATCCGATCGTGCGGCTCCACAGCATCCGGCCCCTGGTGAGCACCTTCATCTTCGCCATTACGAAGGAATTGACGAATTCGCCCGCCCAGAAGGCGGTGATCGAAGCGATGACGATCCGCCAGGTGCTGCCGAACACTTCTTCATAGGCGGCCTGCCCGGTCCAGCTTGCCGCCGGCGGCATCGCCACCACGACGAAGCTCATGAACGCCATGAAGGTGAGCGCGGCAAACCCGGCCCAGATGACGCGCCGCGCCTTGGCATAGCCATAGACCTCGGTAAGCACGTCACCGATGACATAGCTGACCGGGAAGAACAGGATTCCTGCGCCAAAGGTAAAGCCTGCGACAGTCGAAAGCTTCGCTGCACCGATCAGGTTCGACAGCAGCAGGATCGCTACGAAGGCCGCCATCACTAGATCAAAGTGAAGGAATGTGACCGGCGGGCGCGAGGTGGCGATGATCCCGTCACTGGGATCGCGGTCGAAAGCGGTGGCGGGATCGGCAGGATCAGCGGGCGAGGCCGCAGGCACGGGGTTTTCCATCGCCGCATGGATTAGCGCGATTCCCTTGTGCGGCAAAGCGCGCTAATGGCAGGCGTCCCTGACCGGTGGGGCGCGCGCCCGTAGCTCATCTGGATAGAGCGCGAGACTTCTAATCTTGAGGCAGCAGGTTCGAGTCCTGCCGGGCGCGCCAATTGTTCGGTGCCATTGGTGGGATGGGCAGGTCAGCGGCCTTGCCGTGGGCGCGCCGCAATGCTTCGCTGGTGCCCTTACCCCCGCGCCACTGTTTCCAGCAGTTCGGCGGTCACGGGGTAGCCCGCATCGGTGAGGATTGTCAGCATCGGCTGACCGTCGCGTTCGACCACTTTGGGCATGATGGTCTTGACCGGGATCGCCTCGGCCTGCGCGCGGGCTTCAGCGAAAGAGGCAAACAGCGCGAGCCGTTCAAGATTGCGGCGGGTGGGAAAGATCAGCTTGATCTCGCCGCGTGCAGCCGCGTCGAGCGCGCCCTGCGCGCTGGTCCAGAACAGCTGCGTATTCTCGGCGTGATCGATCGACACTTCGACCGCCCCAGTGCCCAGATTGGCAAGATAGAAGCGGGTGTCATAGACCCTTGCGATGTTCTCGTTCTTGGGAAACCAGCGGGCGAAGGGCGTGATCTGGGCAAGGTCGAGCGTCCAGTCGAACGCGCCGAGCACCGGCGCAAGCGCGCCCACTTCGGCCAGCATCGCGCGCGCGGCTGCGGCGCGGGCGGCGTCGATATGGCCTTTCAGCCCCAGCGCAAGGCCGGTTTCTTCCAGCGTTTCGCGCACCGCGGCGATCTGGTGCGCGGCTTCATCGACCGTAAGGCCGTGCGCCGCCGCCACCTGCGCGCCGAGCGTCTCATCCGCAGGATCGACCCGCCCGCCCGGGAACACCGCCATCCCGCCCGCGAACGACATATTGCGCGATCGCACCGTCATCAAAACCTCGGGCGCGCCGCCCAGAGGGGCATTGCGGAAGATGATGATGGTGGCAGCGGGAATGCCTTGCGGTGCGGAATCGGTGAACATGGTCATCATGGATGGCCTTGCGGCAAGCACTTGCCAAGGGGCAAGACGCGCGGCTGCCGCTTTGGTGAGGAGGGTGTCGGATCAGTTTACAATCTGCGTCTGCTTGCGATCATGGAATCTGCGGAAAATCCAGCAATTGCGCTGTTTTCGGGGTTTGGCACGCAGCGTGCATGTAAATACGCGGTCCCCATGGTCTTCAATGTGAGGCGCGACCACCCTGGTCTCCGGGTTGCGCCTCCCCGACAAGAAAAGCCGCCCCGCAATGGTCCTGCGGGGCGGCTTTTTTATGGTCCGCTCGTTTCCATACGCCCCGTACCTAATCGGGGACCAGCGGCCGATACGCCTTCGGAATGCTTACCCGACCTTGGCGACGCCGCTTTCATCCATCAGCTGCTGCAATTCGCCCGCTTCGAACATCTCCATCATGATGTCGCTGCCGCCGACGAATTCGCCCTTGACGTAAAGCTGCGGGATCGTGGGCCAGTCCGAATACCCTTTGATCCCCTGACGGATTTCCATGTCCTGCAGCACATCGACACTTTCGAACCCGACACCGCAATGTTCGAGGATTGCGACGGCACGGCTGGAAAAGCCGCATTGCGGGAACAGCGGGGTGCCTTTCATGAACAGCACCACGTCGTTGCGGGTGACAAGATCGGAAATGCGCGCGTTGACATCGGACATGGTCGTGGCAGCCCTTGCTGGGGTGGAATTGCGTGATGGCGTTTACGTGGGGACCACGGTGGTGACTTGCAAGGCGTGCAGCTCGCCGCCCATGCGTCCACCGAGGGCGGCATAGACCAGCTTGTGCTGAGCGACGCGGCTGAGCCCGGTGAACTGCGGTGCGGTGACGGTCGCCGCCCAGTGATCGTCATCATCGGCGAGCGCGCGCAAGTCGATGCGCGCGCCAGGAAGGGCGGCGGTGATGGCGTCCTCGATCTCGGCAGCGGTCATCGGCATGGCAGGGCTCGGGCGATCAGACTTCGCCGAGGAGCTGGCGGCGCGCTTCGATGGTCATCTCTTCGAGCTTGGCGCGGATGTCGGCCTCGCTGACATTGGCTTCGGCGGCGGTGAGATCGCCGAGCAGTTTGCGCACCACATCCTCGTCCCCCGATTCCTCGAAATCGGCCTGCACCACCGCCTTGCGGTAGGCATCGGTCTCTTCCGGGGTGAGGTGCATAAGTTCGGCGGCCCACTCGCCCATCAGACGATTGCGGCGCGCAGCGATGCGGAACGCGGTTTCCTCCTCCAGCGCGAAGTGGGCTTCTTCAGCGCGGTTGCGGTCCTTGAAATCGGTCATGCGATGGGTTCCTCGGGAAACGGTGCGGGCCCGCGATAGAGCCGCGCGCGGGCCGCTTCAAGCACGAAGCCGTGCGATTTCCGCCTATGGCCCAGCCTATGGTATCGTCACCACGAGCTTTCCTACCGCCTCGCGGTTTTCAAGTCTGGCGATCGCGTCGCCCGCGTGGGCAAGCGCGAAGGTTTCGCTCACCAGCGGGTCGATCTTGCCTTGCGCCATCAGCGCGAACAGCTCGTCGACCTGCGCCCTGAACGCCGCCGGTTCACGCGCGGTGAAGGCGCCCCAGAACACTCCGCAAATGTCGCAGGACTTAAGCAGAGTGAGATTGAGCGGCATCTTCGCAATCCCGGCGGGGAAGCCGACCACCAGAAACCGGCCCTCCCAGGCAATGGCGCGCAGCGCCGGCTCGGAATATTGCCCGCCGACGATATCGTAAACGATATTCGCGCCATGCGGACCGCAGGCGGCCTTGAAGGCATCGGCGAGCGCCTTTGATGCGTCCTTGTCCATCGCCTCGCGCGGGTAGATCACGACATCGTCCGCGCCGGCCTTGCGTGCGACCTCGCCCTTGGCCTCGGATGACACGGCAGCGACCACCCGCGCGCCGAACGCCTTGGCAAGCTCCACAGCCGAAAGGCCAACGCCGCCTGCCGCGCCCAGCACCAGCACCGTGTCGCCCGGCTTGATGTGCCCGCGGTCCTTCAATCCGTGGATGGTGGTGCCGTAGGTCATCAACAGGCTCGCCGCCTTGTCGAAGGCGATGCCTTCGGGCACGGCGAACATCCGGCCGGCGGGCACCACGACTTTCTCGGCAAGCCCGCCATTGCCGATCCCGGCAAGCACCCGGTCACCGACTTTGAAACCCTCGACCCCTTCGCCGACCGCCTCGATCACACCGCTGATCTCGCCGCCGGGCGAATAGGGGCGTTGGGGCTTGAACTGATAGAGATCGCGGATCATCAGCGTGTCGGGATAATTGATGGCGCAGGCTCTGACCGCGACCAGCACCTCGCCCGCGCCCGGCACGGGGGTTTCAACTTCGTCGAGCGTGAGCGTTTCGGGCCCGCCGACGGCGTGGGTGCGGATTGCTTTCATGATGTCCTCTCCCCTTGGATAAATATCAGATGTCGGTGCCGCGCATCAGCCACGGCTGGGCGATGCTGCGCTCGGCCTCGAACGTGCCGATCACCTCGTGCTGCGCCATCGTCAGCCCGACCTCGTCGAGGCCATTGAGCAGGCAGTGCTTGCGGAACGGATCGAGCGCGAAGGCGAAGCGGTCCTGATAGGGGGTGGTGACGGTCTGGCTTTCGAGATCGACCGTTATCGGCTGACCTTCGCGCGCGACTTCGAGCAGCCGGTCAACCGCGTCCTGCGGCAGCACCACCGGCAGGATCCCGTTCTTGACCGCATTGCCCGAGAAGATGTCGGAAAAGCTGGGTGCGATCACCACCCGGATACCCATGTCGCCGAGCGCCCAGGCGGCGTGCTCGCGGCTCGATCCGCAGCCGAAATTGTCGCCTGCGATCAGCACGTTCGCGCCTGTATAGGCGGGGTCGTCGATCACATTTCCAGGTTCCGCCCGCAGCGCCTCGAAGGCGCCCGCACCCAGCCCCTCGCGGCGAACGGTCTTGAGCCACCTGGCCGGGATGATGATGTCGGTGTCGACATTCTTGCGGCCGAGCGGGATTGCGCGGCCTTCGACGCAGGTGAGCGGTTGCATCGGGGCGCGGCTCCTAGGGCGGGGTTGCTCAGTCGGTTTGCGGCGGCTCGCCCGACGGAATTGTGCCGGGCTGGGCCGGGTCGACCGGCTTCTTCTTGCGCTTGCCCGCGTAGAGCAGCGCTGCGGCCACGGCGGCCGATCCGATGGCGCCCGCAGCAGCAATCGCGGCATTGCGGGCGGTGTTGTTCTTGGGCTTGTCGGTCATGGGTATTCCATGCGCCTCGTGCGCGGAGGTTTCAAGGGTTTGGGATCAATTGAAGGCACGCACATCGGCGAGCCGCCCAGCGACCGCCGCCGCCGCCGCCATGGCGGGCGAGACGAGATGCGTGCGCGCCCCTGGGCCTTGCCTGCCGACGAAGTTGCGGTTGCTGGTCGAGGCGCAGCGTTCGCCCGGAGGCACCTTGTCGGGGTTCATGCCAAGGCACGCCGAACAGCCCGGCTCTCGCCATTCAAAGCCTGCCTCGGTGAAGACGCGGTCGAGCCCCTCTTCCTCGGCCATGGCCTTTACCAGCCCCGATCCGGGGACGACGATCGCCCAGCGCACATTATCGGCCTTGCGCCGCCCCTTGAGCACCGCGGCGGCGGCGCGCAGATCTTCGATTCGGCTGTTGGTGCAAGAGCCGATGAAGACGTTCTCGATGGGAACTTCGGTCATCGGCGTGCCGGGGGTGAGGCCCATGTAGTCGAGCGATTTCTGCGCGGCGACCCGCTTGGACTCGTCGGCGAAGTCCTCGGGATGCGGCACCAGCCCGCCAATAGGCACCACATCTTCGGGTGAGGTTCCCCAGGTGACGCTCGGTTCGACATCGGCGGCGTTGATCGTCACCGACTTGGCGAACACCGCGCCCTCATCGGTGTGAAGAGTGCGCCACCAAGCGACCGCCGCGTCCCACTCGGCGCCCTTGGGGGCCATGGGGCGGCCCTTGATATAGGCGAAGGTGGTGCCATCGGGCGCGATCAGCCCGGCGCGCGCGCCGGCCTCGATGCTCATGTTGCAGATCGTCAGGCGTTCCTCGATTGTCATGCGCTCGAACACGCCTCCGCGATATTCGATCACGTAGCCGCTGCCGCCCGCCGCACCGATGCGGCCGACAATGTGCAGGATGAGGTCTTTGGCCGAAACGCCGGGGCCAAGGCTGCCCTCGACGCGCACCTCCATCGGCTTGGCTTGCTGGAGCAGCAGCGTCTGGGTCGCCAGCACGTGCTCGACCTCGCTCGTGCCGATGCCGAAGGCAAGCGCGCCGAGCCCGCCGTGGCAGGCGGTGTGCGAATCCCCGCAGACGATGGTGGTGCCAGGCAGCGAGAAGCCCTGTTCTGGGCCGACCACGTGGACTATCCCCTGCTCCTTGGCGGTCGCGGGGATGTAGCGGATACCGAAAGCAGGCGCGTTGGCTTCAAGCGCGGCCAGCTGCGCTGCGCTTTCAGGGTCGGTGATCGGGATCGGCTGACCGTGCGGATCACGACGCGCAGTGGTCGGCAGGTTATGGTCTGGCACCGCCAATGTGAGTTCGGGCCGCCGCACAGGTCGCCCGGCGAGCCGCAACGCCTCGAACGCCTGAGGGCTGGTGACCTCGTGGACCAGATGACGGTCAATATAGATCAGCGCGGTTCCATCATCGCGCATGTGGACGACGTGCGCATCCCAGATCTTCTCGTATAGCGTGCGAGGGCGGCTCGCCATTGGTGCATCCATCCGGTTGAGGCAGGGTGCGGCCCAAGTGTCACGATTGCCGAGCCGTGGCAAGTTTGCGGCGACTTCCCCACGCGACCGGGTGGAAATTGTAACCTTCTTCGTCTAGCTGACACACATGTCAGCAATCAGCTCCGCTTCTGCCGCGTTCCTGCACCCGATCAAGGTGGTGCCCGCCGACATTGATTTCATGGGCCATGTGAATAATGCCCGCTATTTGAACTGGGTGCAGGACGCGGTGCTGGCGCACTGGAACAAGCTCGCCCCGGCCGAAGAGGTGGCGTCGAAGGCGTGGGTCGCGCTGAAGCACGAGATCACCTATCGCAAGCCCGCCTTCCTCGAAGATGACGTTATCGCGCAGACCGTGCTCGAACGCTTCAACGGCGCGCGCGCGTTCTATTCGACACTGATCAAGCGCGGTGAGGAGGTGCTTGCAGAAGTGCAATCGAGCTGGTGCTGTATCGATGCCGAAACGCTTCGGCCCGCGCGTATCGGCGAGCATCTGCGTGAGTTCTTCTTCCCGCAGGATCAGTAACGCGCCGCGCGCGAAGGGTTGACAATTACTCGTGAAAGGCAGGGCTGGCATGGTCAAGGCAACCTGGAACGGTGTGGTGATTGCCGAAAGTGACTCAACCGTGGTGGTCGAGGGCAACCATTATTTTCCCCGCGCCGACGTGCGCGCCGACTATCTCGTCGCCAGCGACACCCACTCGACCTGTCCTTGGAAGGGGGTCGCATCCTATTTCTCGTTGAACGTCGAGGGCACCAGCAATCGCGATTGCGCCTGGTATTACCCCGATCCTAAGCTCGCAGCAGCAGAGATCAGGGACCGCATCGCCTTTTGGAAAGGTGTCGAGGTCGGCTGAGCATGGCGCTGCGTGAAACGCGATTGCACGGGCGCGTGGCGGGATTATAGGCAACTTTCATGTCTTTCGCCCTCTTATCGACCTGACATGAACAGCCCGCACTTCACCCTTCCCGTGCGCCAGGTGCAAAGCGCCCTTGGGCTCGCGCTGGCGTTCGTTATCGCCGGGGGCTGGCTGGCGATCCACGCCTACGCGATGTTCGTGTTCGAGCTGACGTGGGCCAACTGGCCACTCGCGCTGGGGCTGGCGGCGGTGCAGTGCTGGCTTTCGGTCGGGGTGTTTATCGTCTGCCATGATGCGATGCATGGCAGCCTTGTGCCGGGCCATCCGCGCGCCAATTCCGCAATCGGCGCGGTGCTGCTGTTCCTTTATGCCGGTTTCCAATGGCGCACCCTGCGCGATGCGCATTTTACCCACCACAAGCTCGCCGGGCACACCGGCGATCCCGATTTCGACGCGCATCACCCGGATGATTTTTGGCGCTGGTATGCGACCTTCTTCCGCCGCTATTTTGGCTGGCGCTCGATCCTTTTCGTGCACACGGTGGTGGGTATCTACTGGCTGGTGCTGGGCATTCCGATGGCGCAGATCGTGCTGCTTTACGGACTACCGGCCTTGGGTTCGTCGCTCCAGCTGTTCTATTTCGGCACCTTCCGCCCGCACCGACACCTGGCAGGGGAAGACGCGCAGGCCTTTGCCGACCGCCACAATACGCGGTCTGAGGATTTCGGCACGCTCGCCAGCCTCGCCACCTGCTTCCATTTCGGCTATCATCTCGAACACCACCGCCGTCCCGACGTGCCGTGGTGGGCGCTCCCGGACGCGCGCCGGGCCGGGGTGGGGGTGACGTCAAAGGTGACGGCGAAGGTTGTGAAGGTGCCCGCATGAGCTGGCTCGAAATCGTCCTTACCGTTCTCTCATCGCTGGTCGGGATGGAACTGTTCGCGTGGGTGGCGCACAAATACATCATGCACGGCTGGGGCTGGGGCTGGCACCGAGACCATCACGAACCACACGACAAGGTGCTGGAGAAGAACGATCTGTTCGCGGTCGTCTTCGGCACGATCAACGCCGGGATGTATATTTACGGTGCGCTCTACTGGGAGTGGCTGTGGTGGTTTGCGGTCGGGATTACGCTCTACGGGGTGATCTATACCCTGGTGCACGACGGGCTGGTGCATCAGCGCTACTTCCGCTGGGTGCCGCGCAAGGGCTACGCCAAGCGGCTGGTCCAAGCGCACAAGCTGCATCACGCCACGATCGGCAAGGAGGGCGGGGTCAGCTTCGGCTTCGTGTTCGCCCGCGATCCGGCGATGCTGAAGGCCGAATTGAAACGCCAGAAAGACGCCGGGCTGGCGGTCGTCAGAGACGCGGGCCTTTAGTCCCCGAACTGCGTCAGGCTGAGGTTGTTGCCTTCCGGATCGTTGAACCACGCGATCCTGGTGCCCGATTCCGGGTCGGTCCAGATGCCGCGCGCATCCTGCCCGAAACCGTCATAGACCGCGCAGGCTACGCCCTTGGCTGCAAGTTCGTCCACGGCCGCCTCGATATCGCCAACCTGCCAGCCGAGCACCGTATGCGGTCCGGGCTTGTGATCTTCGACCTGCGTCAACCGCATCATTGTGCCAGCCAGATCATAGCCGATCGCAAAGGGGTCATCGCCAGCTTCCTTGAGACCTAGCGTGCCGGTGTAGAAATTGCGCGCGGCGGCCATGTCGGCGGTGAGGACGAAGCAGACGGGTTTGGCAGTGGTCAGCATCGCAGGACTCCGCATGGAGAGGCGACTCGGATAAATCCTCCGTCGTGTGTATCAGTGTAGTCGTGCGCCCTCGCCTGCGCCACAGGTTCAGGCGGCAGCCAGGCGTGCGGCATGCTCTTTTACCAGCGCGATCATGTTCGGCACACCCTGGGTGCGGTTGGATGACAGCTGGTTCGTAAGATCGAACGGGGCCAGCGCGGCGATCACATCCATTTGCGCGACCTCGGCGGCGGGCCGGTCCTGCACGGCCGCGATCACCAGCGCGACGATGCCTTTGGTGATCGCAGCATTGCTGTCGGCAAGGAAGCGGAGGCGTTCGTTGTCCTGCGCGGCCGGATAGACCCACACCGCCGCCGAACACCCGCGCACCAGCGTCGCGTCGGTCTTCAGCGCCTGCGGCATGGGATCAAGGCTGCGGCCCAGTTCGATCAGCAGCGCATAGCGTTCATCGCCTTCGAGAAACTGGTATTCCTCGAGAATGTCGGAAAGGGTGCGCACCGTGCGCCATTAATCGGGCCGCACGGCAAAGGCAAAGGGGATCGCGCCGCGCGAGGCCTTATCCCGTCAGGCCACCGGGACGGGTGAAGGCGAAATAGATCACATAGAACCAGCTGAGAAAGCCGTGGATGATTGCCCACAGGATCGACTGGTTGAGGCTCCAGCTGATCGCCACCGCGATCGCACTGCCCAGCCCGATGCCCGCTTGCGCCGCTGCGGCGGTGCGCGGGCCGTTCACAGTTCCACCCCGCTGGCGATGGCTTCAAGCTTGCGGATGCGCTCCTTAAGGTCGGCAAGCTCGATTCTCGCGCTGCCGAGTCGCAAGCCTTCGTCGGACGCGGCAGGAGGAGGCGCCGCGTGATCAAGTTCGCGCCGCTTGAGGTCGAGCCAGCCGTTCCAGCCATGCAACAGCGCGGCGGCGATGACGACCAGCGCGATCAGCCCCGATGCGGCGGTAATCACAGTGGGATCGAGAAACGGCGTGATCATTCGCTCGGTTCCTTCCTGACTTCGGGCAACGCCCGCAAGGCTTCGATCTCGGCGGCAATGCGGGCCTGTTCGCGCGCATCGCCGGAATTGCCGTCGGTTGCGATCCGTTCGAGCACCTTGACCCGGTCCTTGAGGTCAGCCAGTTCCCGGCGGGTCGCTTCGAGTTCGAGGCGCGCCTTGCCGTCATCGCGCGGGGCGATGGTCTGGTTGCCGTCCTCGTCGCTGATAATCCCGAAACGTGCCCGGGCAATCTCGACGATCCCCCAGATGACAATGCCGACCAGCGCGACGATGGCCCAGCCGCTCATCACGCCGCCCCCTTGTCCGAAAGGTTGGCGAGCGCCCGGTCACGCGCATTGTCACGCAGCGCATCGATCTCGGCGCCGAGGTGATAGCCGCCATCGGTAACGATCCGTTCGACATTGATGAGCCGATCCTTGATCGCGCCAAGTTCGGCGCGCAGTTCGGCATTCTCCTGGGTCAGCAGCGTGACGCGGTGCGCGGTCTGCTGATCCGAGCCGGGCTTGAGCGACTGGCCCCACATCCCTTCGAGCGGGTAGCCATTCTTGATCTTCATCCGGGTGATCTGGAACGAGGTCAGCAGTCCTGCCGCACCCAGCGCGAAGGCGCCCGCAACGATCCAGCCGACGAAGGGGAAAAAGTCGGCGATACCCATCACACCCGCTCCGTGCTGGCCAGCCCGAGCGGCACGCCCGCGCCTTCATCGACCCGGCGCTGGTCGCGCAGCGCCTCGATCTGGGTGGCGACATCATAGCCGCGGTCGGTGACGATGCGTTCGAGCACCTGAACCCGGTCTTCGAGCCGCTGGATGTGCGCGGCATATTGCGCGGCCTTCTCTGCGGTCTGTTCGGCAGTGGTGTCGATTTGACGGTCCATCATCTTCTCGCGGTGCTTGATCCAGATCGCATAGAACGGGATCGCCAGCGCCATCATCGGGATGAGGAGCGCAAGGGTGTCTTCCATGGGTGCTGTCCCCCAGTTGAATTGCGGTCCAAAGCCTCAGCGCAGCCGTTCGATTTCGGCGGTCAGGCGCGGATTGTTGCTAACATAATGGGTTTCCACCGCGGCCAGCCGCCGGTCGATATCGCGGAAGCTCGCACGGATTTCGCGGGCGGTGCGGCGTGGGCTCTGGCGTACGGACTGCCAGTACTTCTGCTCGCTCGCATCGCGGTACAGATGCGGCGGTTTCTTGTTGAGCAGGAAGCCGGCGACAAAGTAGGCAAGGATCGGCCAGCCCAGTCCGAGCGAGAGTGCCACGACCCCGAGGCGGAGCCACAGCACGTTGATCCCGGTGTAGTCGGCAATGCCCGAGCACACCCCCATTAGCTTGGCATTGTGCTTGTCGCGGTAAAGCGTGGTGCGGGGGCTGTTCATCGCATCGTTCCCTTCTTTTCGGCGATCAGCGCTTCGAGTTCACGCAGCTGCTGGTTGTCCTTTTCCTGTTCAGCGATCAGGCGGCGGGCAGGGGTAAAGGCGGGGTCATCTGCTGCAACCAGCCGCTCGACCGTGTCCATGCGTGCATCAAGCCGCTTTGCGAGGTTGTAAAGTTCCTCCAACAGCACCTCGTCATCGGCGGTGATGGTGGGCGCGGTCTTCCACTTGGTCATGTAGTGCAGCACGATCCAAGGCAGGCCGATGAACAGCGTCGCGACCACCAGAACGACTTCGAACGGCATGGCTTATTCTCCCTGTTTGGGCGCGTCCTTGCCCAGCGCTTTCTTCATTTCCGCAAGCTCGTCGTCGATTGCGTCCGATCCGGCCAGCGCCGCGATCTCATCGGCGAGGTTAGGTGGACGATCCTCGGCAATACGCAGCGCATCGGCGCGGCCTTCGGCGTAATCGACCCGGCGTTCGAGCTGGTCGAAGCGGGCAAGCGCCTCGTCGGTGCGTTCGGTGCTCATCAGCGTGCGCAACTTGACCCGGTTTTCCGCACTTTCGAGCCGCGCGGCGATCGCGGTCTGGCGGCTGCGCGCTTCGCGCAGGCGGTGCTGGAGCTTGGCGATGTCGTCCTCGTATGCGCGCAGGGCATCGTCGAGCACCGCGATCTCGGCCTTGAGCTGATCGGCCATGTCGCCGGCCTTGCGCTTTTCGACCAGAGCGGCGCGGGCGAGGTCCTCGCGATCCTTGCTGAGCGCGAGCTGTGCCTTGTCGGCCCAGTCGGCCTGGAGCCGGTCGAGCTTCACGCAGTGGCGGTGCATCTCCTTCTGGTCGGCGATGGTGCGCGCCGCGCTGGCGCGGACTTCGACCAAGGTTTCCTCCATTTCGAGGATGATCATCCGGATCATCTTGGTCGGATCATCGGCCTTGTCGAGCATGTCGTTGAAATTGGCGGCAATGATGTCACGGGTGCGGCTGAAAATGCCCATGAAGGCTACTCCATCGAGAAACGAATTGGCCCGGTCTTGCGCCGCGACTCGCGGGGAAGCGCTGCCATCGGCGTGCGCCCGAGACTGCGTCGGCGTGGGGCTGCGGCGCAAGGCTTCGATTTCCTCGTCGAGCCGCGACAGCCGCCCCGACGACAGCGTGCGCAAATGGTGGGCCGGAGCGTCGCTGCCGGGTGCGACGCGCGGGGGGGATGCGTCGGTGGCAGCATCGGCGGGGGGGACATCCCGCTGCGGGTGCAAAGGCCGCTCCGGCCCGAGGGGATCATGGGGTTCGTCCATGTCAGGCAATTTCGATCAACCCGCCGGTTTCAGCGGCGGGAGCTGCGATTGGGGTCGCACTGGCGGAGCCGGGGTGGATCTGCGAGGACAGCGCAATCATCAAGACCATGGCCGCGATGCTGGCCATTGCGGCATGACCGAGCTTCGAGCTCCAGAATGCGGTCGCGGCGGTGTTGCGGTTGATCATGCGGGCCTCCCGAGGTGGGGTTGGTGATTTCATGTCTGGTTAAGCAACCGGCGTGCCAAGTCACGAAGGCGCTGTTATCGCGAATGTTTCTGTCGGAGGGCCGCGCGCCCGTTCTGGAAATATTGCCAAGCGTTGGGAATTTTCGCTATAGATTGGAAATGAAGCTCGAAACTCAGTTTATCGGCCAGTCGGGCGCCTTCCTCGATGCGGTCGAACGCGCCAGCCGCGCTGCTGCCATGAACCGCCCGGTGCTTGTGATCGGTGAGCGCGGCACGGGTAAAGAGCTGATCGCCGAACGCCTTCACCGCCTGTCGAGCCGCTGGGACGAGCCGCTGGTGACAATGAACTGCGCTGCCTTGCCCGAGACCCTGATCGAGGCCGAGCTGTTTGGCCACGAAGCGGGGGCCTTCACCGGCGCGACCAAGGCGCGCGCCGGCCGGTTCGAGGAAGCCGATCATGGCACCTTGTTCCTCGACGAATTGGGCACGCTCAGCATGGGCGCGCAGGAGCGGTTGCTGCGCGCGGTCGAATACGGCGAGGTGACGCGCATTGGCGCAGCACGGCCGATCCGCGTTGATGTGCGGATCGTTGCCGCCACGAACGATGATCTGCCTGCACTTGCCGCGTCGGGCGAATTTCGCGCCGACCTTCTAGACCGGTTGAGTTTCGAGGTCATCACGCTCCCGCCGCTGCGCGTGCGCGAAGGCGATATCGGCGTTCTGGCCGAACATTTCGGTCGGCGTATGGCGGCGGAGATCGCGTGGGATCACTGGCCGGGGTTCGCGCGCCATGTGATGGCAGCGCTGGAGGCCCACCCGTGGCCCGGCAATGTCCGCGAATTGCGCAACGTGGTCGAACGTGCGGTCTATCGCTGGGGCGACCCGGACGCGCCGATTGCGCATATCCAGTTCGATCCGTTCGACAGCCCATGGCGGCCGCGCGCACCCGCGCACCGTCAAGCGCCCTTTCCAGACGCTGTAGCACGAGCAGTTGCGGTATCTGCCTCTGCAGACATGTCTCAGCTTGACGGAGTTGAGGATCTGCGCGCCGCGGTCGATGCGCATGAACGCGCAATCCTCGAACATGCGCTGGGGCGGCATCGCTGGAACCAGCGTCAGACCGCGAAATCGCTTGGCCTCACCTATGATCAACTGCGCCACTGCATTCGCAAACACGGGCTGAAGGAGGGGCCACAGCAAGACCGGACTTAACCCGATCACAACCCTTTGTTTGTAGTGTCCGCACCTGGAAAAACCTCAGGGGCGGACCATGCGGGTACTCTTGGATATTGTCGAAAGCCTGACCAGCAGCATCCGCTTTGTGGTCGGGATGGTGGTCTTGGCGATGTTGGCGATCGGGCTGATGTTCACGCTCGGGGCGACCTATGTTGCCCCGCAGGCGATCGATTCGATGGCGGAGCGTGCCCAGACCTTCGGCGAAAAAGCGATCGAGGCCGAGCGTGAGGAGCGTCGCGCCGCCGACCTTGCCGATGATGGATGGAGTTACGATTCCGCCACCGGCTCCTCTTCAAGCGACGCTGAGGACGGCTATGCGGCAACCGGCGAGGGCTGGGCCCGCTAACCGGTGCGAACGGCACCGCGCCCCGCCGCCACGTAATCATACCGGGGCAAGCGCTTACCGCAAATTCAGCATGATGGGCCAGTTCCGGCTGTCATGTTGCTGTCGCCCGCCCTTTCATCATCGCATCTGCCGCAGCCGGTCGGACGCCGCAAGGCGGCGCGCCTGCGGCTGTCGATCCCGGTGCGGCTGATTACGGTCTGGGAGACTCAGGCGGGCGTGCTGCTCGACATCTCCTGCACCGGCGCGCGGATCGGTCTCCATCGCCCGCTCGCGATAGGGGCGGGGGGGTATCTTCGGATCGACACGATCGAGGCATTTGCCGAAGTTGTGCGCCGTGCCGAGGGCAGCGGCGGGGGCATCAACGGACTGGCGTTCGACGAGCCTCTTCCGCTTGAAACCGTGCTCGCGATCCGAAGGCATGCCGAAGGTTTCGAGCGCACCCAGCGCGCCGCGCTGCGCGAACAGGTGCGCAAATGGGTGACCGGCGCCAGCTGATCCGGCGGCGCATACGCTTCGCGCTTGCCAAATCACTACGCCGCGACTAGATGGCGTCCACATCCCGGCATTGTCGAGACATGGTTTGGATGCTGGCGCCGCTGCGGGGCCGGCACGAAACCGCGTTTCGGCAGGACCGTCAGACACCATCGCCCACAGCGGAGCATCAGTGACCGATATTGCGCGCCTGACCGAGTTGATCGAACCCGAAGCCGAGGCGTTCGGGTTTGAACTGGTGCGGGTGGCGACGGTGCCGTCAGAGGCGGGGGACGGGGGCATGGCGCTCCAGATCATGGCCGAAGACCCGGCCACCGGCCAGCTGGTGCTGGACCAGTGTGCCGCGCTTTCGCGCCGTGTCTCCGACGTCATCGACGCGGCCGAAGCGGCGGGCGAGGTGCTTGTTGAAGGGGCCTACCACCTCGAGGTGTCCTCCCCCGGGATCGACCGCCCGCTGACGCGCGAAAAGGATTTTGCCAATTGGGCCGGACACGAGGTCAAGATTGTGCGGGTAAAGGCAGCCGAAGGGCCGCGCACTGTGAAGGGGATCCTCGACGGGATGCACGTCGAACGTGGGATCAACTTTGTCCAAGTAACCGACCCAAAGGGCGCGATCCACTTTATCGCGCCTGACCAAATTCACAGCGCCAAGCTCGTCCTCACCGATGCGCTGATCGCAGCCACCCGCCCGCTCGACATGAGCGGGGCAGACGAACTCATCGAAGAAGAGAAGGCAGACGACTGATGAGTGCCATTTCCGCCAACAAGGCCGAACTCCTCGCGATCGCCAACGCGGTCGCGTCCGAAAAGATGATCGAAAAGGCGATCGTCATCGAGGCGATGGAAGAGGCGATCCAGAAATCTGCGCGCAACCGATACGGCGCGGAAAACGACATCCGCGCCAAGCTCGACCCGCTGACCGGCGATCTCACGCTGTGGCGTGTGGTCGAGGTGGTCGATGTGGTCGAGGACTACTTCAAGCAGGTTGACCTGAAGCAGGCCGAAAAGCTCCAGCCGGGCGCCAAGGTGGGTGACTTCATCGTCGATCCGCTGCCCCCGGTCGATCTCGGCCGCATCGACGCGCAGTCGGCCAAGCAGGTGATCTTCCAAAAGGTCCGCGATGCCGAGCGAGAGCGTCAGTTTGAGGAATTCAAGGACCGTCAGGGCGAGGTGATTACCGGGGTGATCAAATCGGTCGAATTCGGCCATGTGATCGTCAACCTCGGCCGTGCCGAGGGTGTGATCCGCCGCGATCAGCAGATTCCGCGCGAAGCGGCCCGCACCGGCGAGCGCGTGCGGGCACTCATCACCAAGGTTGAACGCAACAACCGCGGCCCGCAGATTTTCCTCTCGCGCGCGCACCCTGAATTCATGAAGAAGCTGTTCGCGCAGGAAGTCCCCGAAATCTACGACGGCATCATCGAGATCAAGGCCGCCGCCCGCGATCCGGGCAGCCGTGCCAAGATCGGCGTGATCAGTCATGACAGCTCGATCGACCCGGTCGGTGCTTGCGTCGGGATGAAGGGCAGCCGCGTGCAGGCGGTGGTGCAGGAACTGCAGGGCGAGAAGATCGACATCATCCCCTGGAGCGAGGATACGGCGACCTTCGTGGTCAACGCGCTCCAGCCCGCCACGGTGAGCCGGGTGGTGCTCGACGAGGATGATGGCCGCATCGAGGTGGTGGTGCCCGATGATCAGCTCAGCCTCGCGATCGGTCGCCGCGGCCAGAACGTGCGCCTCGCCAGCCAGCTCACGGGCCACCAGATCGACATCATGACCGAGGAAGAGGCGTCGGAGAAACGCTCGAAGGAATTCGCTGAGCGTTCCAAGATGTTCGAGGAAGAACTCGATGTCGACGAAACGTTGTCGCAGCTGCTCGTCGCCGAAGGTTTCGCCGAACTGGTCGAAGTCGCCTATGTCGATCTCGCCGAACTCGCCAGCATTGAAGGCTTTGACGAGGAACTCGCCGAAGAGCTTCAGAGCCGCGCGCTCGAGGCGCTCGAACGGCAGGACGAGGCGCACCGCCATGTGCGGCGCGAACTTGGGGTCGAGGACGCGCTTGCCGACATCCCGCACCTGACCGAAGCGATGTTGGTAACCCTCGGCAAGGCGGGGATCAGGACGCTCGACGATCTGGCCGACCTCGCCACCGACGAACTGATTGCCAAGAAGCGCGAAGCGCCGCGTCGCCGCGGTCCAGCCGATGGGCCGCCGCAGCGACGCCCGCAACGCGAATCCGACAAGGGCGGTGTGCTGGGCGAATATGGCCTGAGCGAAGAGCAGGGCAACGAGATCATCATGGCCGCGCGTGCGCACTGGTTCGCTGACGAGCCCGACAGTCAGGAGGCCGCCCATGCGGACTCCTCGCAATGACCGCCTGACGACGCCTGTCGGCGTAGACCAGCCACTCCCGGTCGGTTCCGGGAGCGAGCGGCGCTGCATCCTGTCCGGGCACAGCGCCGCGCGCGCGGGGCTGGTGCGGCTGGCGATCGCGCCAGACGGGCTTGTCCTTCCCGATGCCGCGGCCAAGGCGCCCGGACGCGGCGCGTGGGTGGGGGTGTCGCGCGCGGAGCTGGAAACCGGGCTTGCCGATGGCGGCCTGCGGCGCGGTCTGATGCGCGCGTTCAAGGGTGCGAACTTGACGATCCCCGAGGATCTCCCGGACCGGATCGAGGCGGCGCTGGTGCGCCATCTTGCCGACCGGCTCGGGCTGGAACTGCGCGCTGGCCATGTGTTGCTGGGCTCGGCTCGGATCGCCGAACAGGCGCGTGCCGGGCGGCTCGCCGCGCTCTACCATGCTAGCGACAGCAGCGAGGATGGCCGCCGCAAGCTCGATCAGGCGTGGCGGGTCGGGTGCGAAGCCGAAGGCAGCGGGCTACGCGGCGAAGTCTTGCCTCTGGACCGCACCGCTTTGTCTGTGGCAATGGGCCGCGACAATGTCGTTCACTTCGGCATCGTCGGCCACGGCGGCGACGTGCGCGCGGCGCAGCGGGTGCAGCAGGCGGTTGACCGGCTTGCGCATTACCTCGGCAGCAACGGGGCGAGCACTATGGCGAGCGCTTCGCATGACAGGGGTGAGCCCTGTGACAATCCCGGCAACCGGCCGCATTCCGGCGCGCCGAAATATGATGAATACGTGAAGGACTGACGAGCGATAATGAGCGACGACGACAATCAGCGCACCCGCAAACCCCTCGGCCTCAAACGGTCGGTCGATGCGGGCGAGGTCAAGCAGACCTTCAGCCACGGCCGCACCAACAAGGTTGTGGTCGAGGTGAAGCGCCGCCGCGTGCTCGGCAAGCCCGGTGGCGATGTCGCCGCGCCTCCTCCTCCTCCTTCGCCACCGCCTGCACCCCCGGTCACAGCCGCACCGGCACCGGCGCCGGCACCGGCTCCGGCTCCGCGTCCGGCTCCGCGCCCTGCACCGGCGGGCGAAACCCCGCAGGAGCGGGTCAAGCGGCTGCAGCTCGAGGCCGAGGAAGAGCGGCTGCGGCTGGCCGAGGAAGCGCGCAAGCGCGACGAGATCGAAGCGCGCGAGCGCGAGGAAGAGGAACGTCGCCGCATCGAGGAAAACCGCGCTCAGGAAAAGCGTGCCGAAGAAGCCGCCGAACGGGCGCGTGTCGAGACGGCGGCATCGGATACTGGCGCCGGGGCCGAGACTGCCGCAGCGCCTGAGGCTGCGGCAGCACCCGCGCCGGTCGCGGGCGAGGCCAAGGCCGAGCCCGCCCCCGGCCCGCGCCGGTTTACCCCGGTCGAACGGCCCGAACTCAAGCGGCCCGAGGTCAAGCCAAGCAAGAAGAAGGATGACAAGCGCGCCGCGCCGATCGATGCCGGCAAGGACAATCGCCGCTCGGGCAAGCTGACCGTCACCCGCGCGCTCAACGAGGATGAAGGCCGCCGTGCGCGCAGCCTCGCCGCGTTGAAGCGCGCGCGCGAGAAGGAGCGTCGGTCGCAGGGCGGCCCGGCCAAGCTGCGCGAAAAGCAGGTGCGCGACGTGGTTGTGCCCGAAGCGATCACCGTCGGCGAGCTTGCCAACCGCATGGCGGAAAAGGGCGCGGATCTGGTGAAGGCGCTGTTCAACATGGGGATGATGGTCACCGTCAACCAATCCATTGACCAGGACACCGCCGAGCTGCTGGTCGAGGAGTTTGGCCACAACATCACCCGCGTTTCCGAAAGCGATGTCGACATCGACACGAGCGAGGATACCGATCCGCAAGAGACGCTGGTGACGCGTCCGCCGGTGGTGACGATCATGGGCCATGTCGATCACGGCAAGACCAGCCTGCTCGATGCGCTGCGCGGCACTGATGTGGTCAAGGGCGAGGCGGGCGGCATCACCCAGCACATCGGCGCCTACCAGATCACCGCGAAATTGAGTTCGGGGGACAAGACGAAAATCACCTTTCTCGATACCCCGGGCCACGCCGCCTTCACCGAAATGCGCGCGCGCGGTGCGAATGTCACCGATATCGTGATCCTGGTGGTCGCCGCCGATGACGGGATTATGCCGCAGACGATCGAGGCGATCAATCACACCAAGGCTGCCGGTGTGCCGATGATCGTTGCGATCAACAAGATGGACAAGCCCGAGGCCGTGCCCGACAACATCCGCAACCGTCTGCTCGAACACGAGGTGATCGTCGAAAAGATGTCGGGCGAGGTGCAGGATGTCGAAGTTTCGGCCAAGACCGGTGCGGGGCTCGACCAGCTGCTCGAAGCGATCAACCTTCAGGCCGAACTTCTCGAACTGAAGGCGCGGCCTGATCGCGATGCCGAAGCGACCGTGATCGAAGCCCAGCTCGACAAGGGCCGCGGGCCGGTGGCAACGGTGCTGGTGACCCGCGGGACGCTGAAGCGCGGCGACAATTTCGTGGTCGGAACGCAGAGCGGGCGGGTGCGCGCGCTGGTGGACGACAAGGGCCAGCAGGTCAAGGAAGCCGGGCCTTCAATGCCGGTCGAAGTGCTGGGCCTGTCGGGCGTGCCATCGGCGGGCGACAACCTCACCGTGGTCGACAGCGAACAGCGCGCGCGCGAGGTCGCCGAATACCGTCAGGAAAAGGCCAACGAGAAGCGCACCACGCTCGCGCCCACCAATTTCGATACGATGTTCAACAATCTCGCCTCCAACGTCATCGAATACCCGGTGGTGGTGAAGGCTGATGTGCAGGGATCGGTCGAGGCGATCGTGGGCGCGCTTCACAACCTCTCGAACGACGAGATCAAGGTGCGGGTGTTGCACGCCGGGGTCGGCGCGATCACCGAAAGCGACGTGACGCTGGCGGCGGCCTCGAAAGCGCCACTGATCGGCTTCAACGTGCGTCCCAACGCCAAGGCCCGCGATCTTGTGAAGCGCGACAGCGTGCGGATGATGTATTACGATGTCATCTATCACCTCACCGAGGCGATCGCCAAGGAGATGGCGGGCGAGCTCGGGCCGGAACGGATCGAAACCGTGGTCGGCCGTGCCGAGGTCAAGCAGGTGTTCCCGGCAGGCAAGAAGGACAAGGCGGCAGGTCTGCTGGTGCTCGAAGGCGCGATCAGGAAGGGTCTGTTCGCGCGCCTCACCCGCGCCGACGTAATCGTTTCCGCGACCAAGATCGCCTCGCTCCGCCGCTTCAAGGACGACGTCGACGAGGTCCGTGCGGGCCTTGAATGCGGCGTGGTGCTGGAAGACACCAACGACATCAAGCCGGGCGACAACCTCGAAGTCTTCTCGGTCGAGGAGCGTGAGCGGACGCTGTGAGCGAGGCGGCCTTCTACCCCGAGGATGCCGGACAGTCACCGCATACGGCGCTGCTCGGCTCTGAGTTCGTCAGCTTCGACGAGGGCACCCAGACCGCGACCATGCGCTTCACCGTCAAGCGCGAGGTCTGCACCTGGCGCGGGGGCGCGCAAGGCGGTCTGGTGGCGGGCTATCTGGATGACGTGATGGGCTATGCCTATGTCGCGGCCACCGGCGGGGCGCAGGCACCGCTCAACCTCGAATTGTCGATGAGCCTGATCCGGCTGATCCCCGAGGGGACGATACTGGTTGGAAAAGGTCGGGTGGTAAAGGCCGGGCGGCGCGTCATTTTCCTCGAAGGCGAGCTGCTGGCCGAAGACGGCACGCTGCACGCCCGCGCCACTTCGACCGCGATCCCGACCGCGCGCCCCACGGCGATCAATACCGGGATGAGCGAGTAATGGCGAGGCAACCCTTCACCGCCGAGCAGCAATCCGTTCGCGTCCTCAAGGTCGGCGAGCGGGTTCGGCATATCCTGTCCGAACTGCTGGCGCGCGGCGCAGTCCACGACGACGTGGTGAGCGCCGCGCATATCGCCATAACCGAAGTGCGCATGACCCCTGATCTGCGCCACGCCACCGCCTATGCCAAGCCTTTGCTGGGCGCTGGCGATGAGGACATCGTCCACGCGCTGCGCCAGAACACCGCCTTTCTCCAACGCGAGGTGGCGCAGCGACTAGGGCTCAAATTTGCCCCGAAGCTGAGGTTCCGCAAGGACGAAAGCTTTGCCGAGGCCGACCGGATCGAGGCGCTGCTGCGCGATCCCAAGGTGGCGCGCGATCTGGGGGATGACGGGGAGGGATGATGCCGATGGTTCGCCATGCGATTTTGCCGGTTCTGGCAATGGCAGCAATCGCGCCGCTGCACGCTGCCGGGCCTGACATTGACGAAACGGCAAACCGGGATATCGATTTCGTGCCCCGGGGCTGGAAGCTCTACGACAAGGCCGAGGGCGACCTCAATGGCGATGGTGTTTCGGATTCGGTGTTGGTCATTCAGGCGACCGAACCGGACAAGGTCATCGACAATCCCGACGGGCTCGGGGTTGAACGTTATGATGCCAATCAGCGCATCTTGCTGTTCGTGTTGTCGGACGCTGAATCCCGCTTCCGCCTCGCGGGCCGCGACGATCTGATCATCCCCGATCATGCCAGCGCTACGATCGATGATCCCTACACCGACATCGACATAAGCGAGGGCAAGGCCACGCTTCACGTAAATTTCTGGGCCAGTGCGGGCACGTGGTACACCTCCTCGCATCAATTCCATTTCCGTTGGGGCGGCAAGGCGATGCAGGTGATCGGTTACGACAGGGTCGAGGTTCATCGCGGCACCGGGGCCCTTAGGGAGGTGAGCGTCAATTACCTGACCGGACGACGCAAGGACGTGGTCGGATCGATTTCCGACGATACTCCGAGTAAAGAGGAGATCTGGTCGGACATCCCGCCTGGCAGTCGGCCCACCATCGGCAGTATCGGCAATGCGTTCGATTTCTTGCCGTTTGCGCCCTGATCAGCGCGGTAGCATGCGCGCTTTCAGGACGATATCGACCTTGTTGCCGACCACCAGCTGGTAGGACTTCATACCGAATTGCCGCCGGTCGATTGTGGTGGTGCCGGTGAAGCTCACTGACTGGCCCTTGCGGCTAAGCGGGTCGGCATCGAAGGTGACGCTCAGCGTCGCGGGGCGGGTGACACCGCGCGCGGTCAACTCGCCCGTCACTGTGCCGCGGGTGGGGCTGGCGAGGATGAGCGAGCGTCCGGAAAACCGGATCGTCGGGTACTTCGCGACCCAGAAGAACTTTTCTCCGCGCAGCCGCTGCAAGGTCACCTCATCCGGCGCTTCGAGCGCGGTCGCATCGAAGGTCACGTCGATCATCGCACGTTCGGGTGCGCCGGGCACGATCGTCACCGCGCCTTGCATGCGCGGGAAGCGCGCGGTTTTGCTCGCAAGGCCGAAGAACGGCACCTTGGCGGAGACATTGCTGGCGCTGGCATCGAGCGTGTAGTGCATCGGTGCTGCGGCATTGGCGAGCACGAAAAATGCAGCCAGCGGCAGCAGCAGCGCCATCAGCAGCGGGCGCAAGGATCGAATGGCAGTGGTCATGGCCATCAACACTACGCACCAGATGCAAAAAAGGTTCAATCCCCGGTTCCTGCCCGAAGCGATAAAGCGGTATGGCGTTCGCCAGGCCGCGCTCCTATCTCGGAGACCATGACACAAACCCTTACTCTTGCGCTCGTGCTGATCCCGGCGCTTGTGATCGCGATCGTGTTCCATGAGGTTGCGCACGGCTATGCCGCCAAGGCGCTCGGCGATCCGACCGCGAGCGAGCGCGGACGGCTGACGCTCAATCCGATTGCCCATGTCGATCCGGTCGGCACGCTGCTGGTGCCGGGCGCGCTGGCGTTGCTGGGTGGACCGGTGTTCGGCTGGGCCAAGCCGGTCCCGGTCAACAAGCGCCGCCTTGCCAATCCGCGGTTCGGGATGATGGCGGTGGCGGCGGCGGGGCCGGGAAGCAATTTCGTTCTCGCCGCGCTTGGTGCAGTGTTGCTCGGGTTGACCATGCCCGCCGGACTTGGTTTCGGCGGCGACACCGAAGCCGGCGCGGTGCTGCTGGTCGATCCCACGGGCGCGGTCCAATGGCTCGCCAGCGGATTGTTCTACTTCATTCTCATCAACACCTTCCTTGCCCTTTTCAACCTGCTGCCAATCCCGCCATTCGACGGGTCGCACATTGTCGGCGGCTTGCTGCCCGCCCGGCTGCGCGCGCCATGGGAGAAGTTGCAAGGGGTGGGCATGGTGCTGGTGCTGGTGCTGGTCGCATCGAGCTGGGTGTTCGGCACCACGTGGCTCGGAGACATCCTGATGCCCCCGGTCAGCCTTGTTTCTGGAAGCTACCTTGCACTGGCGGACTGGATCGCGGCGGCGATTGCCTGATCGTCGATGCGGGTGCGCTCGAACCACTGCGCCAGACGGTGCTGCTGGTCGGCATCGAGGTGGAGCCCAAGCTTGGTTCGCCGCCACAGCACGTCGTCTGCGCTGCGGGCGAATTCGTGGCGGATGAGATAGATCACCTCGGCCGCGCTGAGCCCTCCGCCGAAGCTTCGGCCGAGATCGTCGATGCCGCGCGCATCGCCCAGCACCTGTTCAATCCGCGTGCCGTAAGCGCGCGCCAGACGTCGCAGAGTGGCCGACGGTAGCCACGGCCAGCGCTCGCGCGAAGCGACAAGGAAGGCTTCGAAATCCAGCCCCGGAATATCCCCGCCGGGAAGCGGGACTGTCGCAGTCCACGCGCGGCTGCGCACCCCCAGCCGTTCCAGCGCATGTTCGGCAAGCTTGCGATAGGTGGTGATCTTGCCGCCAAAGACCGACAGCAGCGCAGGCGCTGCGTTGTCCCAGCCGCGGTCGAGCGTGAACACATAGTCGCGGGTCACGCTGGCATTGCTGGCAGCGGCATCATCGTAGAGCGGGCGCACCCCGGCATAGGCGCTCACCGCCTGATCGGGCGCGATATCGACCGCAAGGTATTCGTTGACCGCATCGCAGATATAGCGCGCTTCTGCAGGGCTGATCGCGACCTTTGCAGGATCGCCGTCGAAGGCGACATCGGTGGTGCCGATCAGCGTGAAATCGCCCTCGTAGGGGATCGCGAACACGATCCGCCCGTCGCGATTCTGGAAGATGTAGCAATGCGCGCCTTCGTAAAGGCGCGGCATGATCAGGTGGCTGCCTTTCACCAGCCTTAGGCTCGGGGCATTGCGGCCCGGAAGCGCGCGGGCGAGCACCTTGTCCACCCACGGCCCGGCAGCATTGACCACCACCCGGGCGCGCACGGTCTGCGTCCCTTGCGGCCCGCTGAGCCGCGCCTCCCAGCAATCGCCCGCGCGTTCCAGCGCGGTGCATTGGGTGCGGGTGCGGATATCCGCGCCGCGTTCGGCCGCATCGATAGCGTTGAGCACCACCAGCCGCGCATCTTCGACCCAGCAATCGGAGTATTCGAACCCGTGGGTCAGGCGCGGTTCGAGCACCCCTGAATGCGGCGGCTGGCGCAGATCGAGGCGGCGCGCGGGCGGAAGCCGCTTGCGTCCCCCGATGTGATCGTAGAGGAACAACCCCAGTCGCAACAGCCAGCGCGGGCGCAGGCCGCGATCATGCGGCAGCACGAAGCGCAGCGGCCAGATGATGTGCGGGGCGATCGCCAGCAGCCGTTCGCGCTCGATCAGGCTCTCGCGCACCAGCCGGAACGCATAGTGTTCGAGATAGCGCAGACCCCCGTGCACCAGCTTGGTCGAAGCCGAGGAGGTCGCGCCTGCCAGATCGCCCTGTTCGACCAGACACACCGATAGCCCGCGCCCTGCGGCATCGCGCGCGATCCCCGCACCGTTGATCCCGCCGCCGATGACAAAGAGATCGAATTGCCGAGGCCCGGTGATGTCCATGGTGCGCAAGGTTTGGCGTTTTCGGTCGGCCTTGGCTAGGGGGTGGGTGTGAACGATGCATTTCCCCGCGTCTCTGGCAAAGCCCTTTCCGGCTGGTTGATCCTCGACAAGCCGCGCGGGCTGGGCTCGACCCAGGGGGTGAGCGCAGTCAAGCGGGTGCTGCGGCAGGCAGGCTATACAAAAACCAAGGTCGGCCACGGCGGGACGCTCGATCCGCTCGCCGAAGGCGTGCTGCCGATCGCGCTGGGCGAGGCGACCAAGCTGGCAGGGCGGATGCTCGACAGCGACAAGATCTATGCCTTCACGCTGAAGTTTGGCGCGCAAACCGACACGCTCGATACCCAAGGGCCTGTGATCGCGACCAGCGATGTGCGGCCGACCTTGGCCGAGGTGGAGGCAGTGCTGCCGCGCTTTACCGGCGCAATCGAGCAAGTTCCCCCGGCCTATTCCGCGCTGAAAGTGGACGGGCAGCGCGCCTATGACCTCGCGCGGGCCGGGGAGGCGGTGCAACTGAAGGCGCGGGGGGTGACGGTTCACGCCCTCACAATCCTCCCGGGAACGGGGAGGGGGACCAGCGAAGCTGGTGGAGCGGCACTCTCGGCTGCTGCGGCCATCAGCGTGCCGGATAAGCCGCACCTGCCCCTCCACCATGCTGCGCATGGTTCCCCTCCCCTGGCAGGGGAGGATCAAGTGACCCTCCGCGCCCACGTCTCCAAGGGCACTTATATCCGCAGCCTCGCCCGCGATATCGCCCATGCGCTCGGCACCTGCGGCCACGTCACCTATCTGCGGCGCATCAAGGCGGGGCCCTTCACCGAGCATCAGGCGATTTCGCTGGACATGCTGGAGGAAATCGCTAAGCGCGCTGGCCTCGAACACCTTCTCCTGCCGCTGGAGGCGGGACTGGACGACATCCCGGTCCTCACCCTCGATCAGACAAGCGCGCAGGCGGTCCGGCAGGGCCGGGTGCTGTCTGGCATGCCCCAATCATCCGGGCTTTTTCTGGCGAAACTGGGCCCTGTTCCGGTTGCGCTGATGGAAATTTCGGATGGCACGGCCACGGTCGTAAGGGGTTTCAACCTACCCGATGTCGCTGAGTAAGAGAGATAAAATATGTCGGTGACCGCCGAAAAGAAGACTGAAATCATTGCCGATAACGCCCGTGACCCCAAGGACACCGGCAGCCCCGAAGTGCAGGTCGCGATCCTCACCGAGCGCATCCGCAACTTGACCGAGCACTTCAAGGATCACCACAAGGACAACCACTCGCGTCGCGGCCTTTTGATGATGGTCAACAAGCGCCGCACGCTGCTCGCCTATCTCAAAAAGAAGGATGTCGAGCGCTACAACGCGCTGATCCAGAAGCTGGGTCTGCGCAAGTAAGAGATTGGCGGGAAGGGCGGCTCGATGGGCCGCCTTTCTTGCATTTGGGGCTAGCAGGCATCCGGCCTGCTGCGCCTTGGGGCCAATCAGCCCCGCACCGGACCGGGACGGTATCCCCCCGGCACAAGAGGCCCCGCGATGGCAATGTGGCCGCGCGGGTCAGAAGGAAAACCAATGTTTGACACGAAAACCGTATCGCTGGAGTGGGGCGGAAAGACCCTCACTCTGGAAACCGGGCGCATTGCCCGTCAGGCCGATGGCGCGGTTCTGGCCACCTATGGCGAAACCGTGGTGCTGTGCGCTGTCACCGCCGCCAAGTCGGTGAAGGAAGGGCAGGACTTCTTCCCGCTCACCGTCCACTATCAGGAAAAGTTTTCGGCTGCCGGGCGCATCCCGGGCGGCTTCTTCAAGCGTGAACGCGGCGCGACCGAAAAGGAAACGCTGGTTTCGCGCCTGATCGACCGTCCGATCCGCCCGCTGTTCCCCGAAGGCTTCTACAACGAGATCAACGTCATCGCGCAGGTGCTCTCGTTCGATGGCGAGACCGAGGCCGATATCGTGGCGATGGTCGCCGCCTCGGCCGCGCTCACCATCTCGGGCGTGCCCTTCATGGGCCCGATCGGCGCGGCGCGCGTGGGCTTCATCGAGGGCGAATATGTCCTCAATCCCAAGCAGGACAAGGCGCTTGCCGAAGGCCGTCTCGACCTTGTGGTCGCCGCCACCGACACAGCGGTGATGATGGTCGAATCCGAAGCGAAGGAACTGACCGAGGACGAAATGCTCGGCGCCGTCATGTTCGCGCATGACGAATGCCGCAAGGTGATCGGCGCGATCATCGACCTTGCAGAGCAGGCCGCCAAGGATCCGTGGGACATCGAAGTTTCCGATAACACCGCCGACATCAAGGCCAAGCTCAAGGAGCTGGTCGGTGCCGATATCGCCGCCGCCTACAAGCTCACCGACAAGTCGGCGCGTTCCAATGCGCTGAACGAGGCACGGGCCAAGGCCAAGGCAGCCTTCGCCGAGGAAACCCCGCAGACCCAGATGGTCGCGATCAAGACCATGAAGAAGGTCGAGGCCGACATCGTGCGCACCGCCATCCTCAAGGACGGCCAGCGCATCGATGGCCGCGCGCTCGATCAAGTCCGTCCGATCGAAGCCATCGTCGGCTTCCTGCCGCGCACCCACGGTTCCTCGCTGTTCACCCGCGGCGAAACCCAGGCGATCTGCACCACCACGCTCGGCACCAAGGATGCCGAGCAGATGATCGACGGGCTCGAGGGCCTCTCCTATTCCAGCTTCATGCTGCACTACAACTTCCCGCCCTATTCGGTTGGGGAAGTGGGCCGCTTCGGCGCGCCCGGTCGCCGCGAAGTCGGCCACGGCAAGCTTGCCTGGCGCGCGCTCAATCCGGTGCTGCCGAGCAAGGAAGACTTCCCCTACACCATCCGCGTCCTCAGCGACATCACCGAGTCGAACGGCTCATCCTCGATGGCGACGGTGTGCGGCGGGTGCCTCAGCATGATGGACGCGGGCGTGCCGGTGAAGGCACCGGTCAGCGGCATCGCCATGGGCCTGATCCTCGAAGGTGACGAATTCGCCGTCCTCTCGGACATTCTGGGCGATGAAGACCACCTCGGCGACATGGATTTCAAGGTCGCCGGGACCGCCGAAGGCATCACTACGATGCAGATGGATATCAAGGTCGCCGGCATCACGCAGGAAATCATGGCCAAGGCGCTCGAACAGGCCAAGGCCGGACGCCAGCACATTCTTGGCGAGATGGCCAAGGCGCTGACCGGTGCACGCACCGAAGTGTCGAAGCACGCGCCGCGGATCGAGACGATCCAGATCGACAAGTCGAAGATCCGCGACGTGATCGGAACAGGGGGCAAGGTGATCCGCGAGATCGTCGCCGAAACCGGCGCCAAGGTCGACATCGACGATGAAGGCGTGATCAAGATCTCGTCCTCCAACCTCGACGAGATCGAAGCGGCGAAGAAGTGGATCCTCGGCATCGTCGAGGAAGCCGAAGTCGGCAAGATCTACTCCGGCAAGGTCGTCAACATTGTCGATTTCGGCGCTTTCGTGAACTTCATGGGCGGCAAGGACGGTCTCGTCCACGTCAGCGAAATGAAGAACGAGCGGGTCGAAAAGCCCACCGACGTCGTCTCCGAAGGCATGGACGTAAAGGTCAAGGTGCTCGAGATCGACAACCGCGGCAAGGTCCGCCTGTCGATGCGGGTGGTTGACCAGGAAACTGGCGAAGAGCTCGAAGACACCCGCCCGCCGCGCGAACCGCGCGAGCCGCGCGGGGATCGTGGTGACCGGGGTGGCGACCGTCGTGGCCCGCGTGGCGACCGTGGTGGACGCGGTGGCGATCGTGGCGGCCGTGACCGGGGCGATCGCGGTGACCGCGGTCCCCGTGAACGCGACAGCGCTCCCGCTGGCCTGCCCGACTTCCTGAAGGACTGAACCTGAATTGCCGTGTGAGCCCCCGCGCAGGCGGGGGCCTCATGCCGCCTTCGGAAACATCCGCCTGAGGCACCCGCCTGCGCGGTGCTCACAGAGTATGCGAAGGCCGTCCGGATCGCTCCGGGCGGCCCTATGCGTTTTCGTAACTGACGCGGGCAGTGGTGTGGTAAGAGAGGCACCTGCGGAGAATCGGGCCGCGCGTTGCACAAGAGCCGACACGGGTCGCAAGTTTCAGGATGGAGAACTTGCGATGGCAGAAGTAAATATGGAAAAGCTCAATGCGCTCGTCGGCAAAGTGATCGGCGATGTGGCCGGGTCGTTGAGCCTGTTCATGGCCTATCTGGGTGACCAGACCGGGCTGTTCGATGCGCTCGACGGTCAAGGGCAGCTGACAATCGACCAGCTCGCGGCAAAGTCCGGACACAATCCCAAATACCTGCGGGAGTGGCTCGGTTCGGTCTGCGCGGCGGGTTATGTCACGCATCACGCGGACGACGATACCTTCTCGCTCAGCGAGGAACAGGCGCTGGTGTTCGGGCGCGAAGGCCAGCCTGCATGTATGCAGGGCTTCATTCAGGCGATCGTGTCGCAATACGAAGGGAACGCGAAGGCGGTCGAAGTTTTCGAGAGCGGCGTTGGCCGTCCTTGGGGCGACCACACACAATGCCTGTTCTGCGGCGTCGATCGCTTCTTCCGACCGGGCTACCAGGCCAATCTGGTCGAGAGCTGGATTCCGTCGCTCGATGGGGTCGAGGCCAAGCTCAAGAGTGGCGCCCGCGCTGTCGATATCGGCTGCGGACACGGCTCTTCAACGGTGCTGCTGGCGCAGGCCTATCCCAACTCGCACTTCGTCGGGATCGACTTCCATGCCCCCTCGATCGAGCGCGCTCGCGCGTTGGCGAACGAGTCCGGCGTCACCAATGTCGAATTCCATGTGGCTTCGGCGCAGGATTTCGAAGGCGGGGACTTCGACTTCGCCTGCATCTTCGATGCCTTGCACGACATGGGTGGTCCGGTCGGCGCCGCGCAGCATGTGCGCGAGTGCCTGAAGGAGGACGGCACCTTTATGCTGGTCGAACCGATGGCGGGCGACAGCATGGCTGAGAACATGAATCCGCTGGGGCAAATCTTCTACGCCTTTTCGACCACGGTCTGCACGCCCAACTCGCTGTCGCAGGATGTCGGATACGGTTTGGGCGCGCAGGCCGGTCAGAAGCGCCTGACCGAGGTGCTGAATGCTGGCGGCTTTGGCAATGTGAAGCGCGTATCCGAGACGCCGACCAACATGGTGCTTGAAGCGACGGCGTGAGGCTCTAACGCCGCTCCATGCTCAAACGCTTGCTTCTACACACCACCCAGATCGAAGACGGTGTCCTGCTCGAATTGTACAGTCACGGCCGCGATTTCATGATTGTCCTGGGGCGTAACGAGCTGATGAGCACGCGGATGCGCTTTTCCGAGGAGCAGCTCGCCGAGCTGACCATCGACCGGCTCGCCAATCCTGCCGCCCGCATCCTGATCGGCGGCTACGGCATGGGCTTCACTTTTCGCGCGGCAGCTGGCCGGCTCAGCGACAAGGCTGAGATTGTCGTTGCCGAAATCTCCGAGAGCATCCTCGAATGGGCCAGGGGGCCGATGGCCGAGTTGACGGGTGAAAGCCTTGCCGATCCGCGCCTCGATCTCAGGATCTGCGATGTCGCCGCACTGATCGACGATGCCAATGACGGCACCTGCGCGAAGTTCGATGCGATCCTGCTCGATGTCGACAATGGCCCCGACGGGCTGGTGCGCGAGGCCAACAACCGGCTCTATTCGCGCACGGGGCTAGCCAAGGCGCGCGATGCCTTGAAGCCCGGCGGCATCCTCGCGGTATGGTCGGCAGCCCCCGATCCCGCGTTCCGCAGGCGGTTGAAGGATGCAGGGCTGGAGGTGGAGGAACGCGGCATCCGATCGCGCCCGGGGAACAAGGGCGCGCATCACATCATTTGGTTCGCTCAAAAGCTCTAGCCTACTACCACGAACAAGCTTCAGCGCACCCGCGGTCCGCCGAAGGGCAACGGCGGCGGAGGACGGCGCACCCCGCGCGGCAACTGCGCCTGATAGGCGCGCCCGCAATGTTCGACACAATAGGGAAACCCGGGATTGACCGGCTGCCCGCAGAAATGGAAGTCGGGCTCACCCGGGTGCCCCATCGGCCAGCGGCACAGCTTGTCCGACAGATCGAGCAGGCTGGTCTTGCCCGCAATCTCGGCGCTGGGCTTGGCCGGGACCAGACGGCGCGGCGGCGCGGGCGGGATCGGGGCCTGCTGATCGCCGGGGCCCTGCCGCAGGAAGCCCCCCGGACCGACCGACACGATCTTGGGCAGATCGGCCTGCGGATTGGGGACCGGCTGCGAGGGCACCGCGCTGCCCGCGAGATCGGCGGGCTCGCTCCGCGGCGCGGCCGGCGGACGCGGAGCGGGACGATCGCCCCCGGCGCTCTCCCCCGCGGCCGCACGCTGAGGCGGATCGGCGCGGGTTTCGGCCGCCGACTTGGGCGCCATGGGGGCGGGTTTGCGCGCAGGCACTGCGGCCTTCTTCTTCTCGTTGGCCTTGACCGGGGACGGGCGCGCCTTGAGCCCCAAACGGTGCGCCTTTCCGATCACCGCGTTGCGGCTGACCCCGCCTAGTTCGGTCGCAATTTCGCTGGCGGTGGCACCGCCTTCCCACATCTTCCTGAGCGTCGCGATGCGCTCGTCCGTCCAGCTCATATCGTCTACCTGTTCTCGTGCCGGGAAGCCCGGGTGTGTGGCGCATAAGGCGCGTGCTTGAAAGCCGGGGCCGAGCGGCCTAGGCGATGAGCCCATGGCCGACCCTGTTCCCGCAACCCCGTTGCCCAATGCTGCCCCCGTGACCGAAAAGTCGGATCATGACAAGACCGGGGGGAGCGCCCGGTTTGCCCCGCGCGGTGTGCCGGTGATCGCCGGGATCAACCGCGTAGGCCTCAATGCCCTTTATATGAAGGAGGTGCGGCGGTTTCTCAAGGTCCAGACCCAGACGATCTGGGCCCCGGCTTTCACCACGCTGCTGTTCCTGGTCATCTTCACCGTGGCGCTCGGGCGTGAAGGGCGGGAGGTGCTCGGCATGCCATTTGCAAGCTTCCTCGCGCCCGGGCTGATCGTGATGGCGATGATGCAGAACGCCTTTGCCAATTCCAGCTTCTCGCTGCTGTCGGGCAAGATGCAGGGGACCATCATCGATCTCTTGATGCCGCCGCTTTCGCCGGGCGAGTTGATGGCCGGGATCCTTGCTGCGGCCATCACCCGCGCCATTGCGGTGGGATGTACGGTGGCGCTAGCGATGGCGCTGTGGCCGGGGGTGAGGCTCGGCATGGCGCATTTGTGGGCGGTGATCTGGTTCGGGCTGATGGGCGCGCTGCTGCTTGCAACGCTCGGGCTGGCAACCTCGATCTGGGCGGAAAAGTTCGATCACAACGCCGCGGTGACCAATTTCGTGATTGCCCCGCTCTCGCTCCTGTCGGGGACTTTTTACGTGATCGATAACCTTGATCCCGCCTTCCAGTGGGTAAGCCGGATGAACCCGTTCTTCTACGTGATCTCGGGCTTTCGCTACGGGTTTCTGGGGGAGAGCGACATCGGCGGAGGCAGCGCGGTCGCAGCGGCGGGCGCGGGGCTGTTGGCGCTCAACCTTGTGCTCGCCGGGGTCGTCTATGCGCTGCTACGTTCGGGCTGGAAGCTCAAGAACTGACGCGAGGCCGAGGCGCGGACGAGAGTGTGCGCGAAATAGAACCGCCTCTTGCGGCGGCAATCAATGCGTCAGCGAACGGCGCATCCGGTAGCGTCCGTCGGCAAAGCTTTCAAACAATTGGCGGACGGTGGGATGATCGATCGGCCCGCCTTGCGGGTCGGCAAGCAGGTTGCCTTGGCTAACGTAAGCGACATACGTCGAATCGTCGTTCTCCGCGAGCAGGTGATAAAATGGCTGGTCGCGCGGGGGGCGGATATCGGCGGGGATCGATTGATACCATTCCTCGCTGTTGGCGAAGACCGGATCGACATCGAAAACCACGCCCCGGAAAGCGAACAGGCGGTGGCGGACCACATCCCCGATGCCGAAGCGGGCACGGGTCTGGCGCGGGGCATTGATGGTGCGTCCGGCCTGGCTCGAGAAGAACTCTGCGCGTTCCATGAACTGTAATATGGACCAATGCGCCTGCAAAACAAGCGCGGTGCGTGCGGTGCTGCGAGATATGCCCGCATTTTGTCGCCGGTCGGGACTTGGCAAGGCGCAGGCCTTGGGCTAACGGGCGCGCTTCGTGTCGCCCGCCGCCCCTCGACCATGCGGCCCACCAGCGCACGGCATATCTCGCGGAGAGGTGGCAGAGTGGTCGAATGCGCCGCACTCGAAATGCGGTTTACCGGCAACGGTAACGTGGGTTCGAATCCCACCCTCTCCGCCATGAATTCGCCCGATGCGCCTGATTGGCACTGATTGGCTACGTCCATTTGTTACGGCCAGCGCAAGTCGAGATCACGACGCTGGCGGGGCCTTGCCGGTTGGCGTTGCTGGCGCGCTCCACCATGACAGCGTCTGGTTGTCGTGCGCCGATGTCCACACGCCCTTGGGCGTATAGCGCAGCGCGCCGCTGCCGACCGCCGCGCCCATCCGCGCCCGGATTGCCAATGTCAGCGGATCGATGACCACCAGGGTCTGATCATCGGTGGTGCGCAGCCACACCGCGCCGCCGCCGGTGTCGATGTCCCCCCATTTGAGATTGTCGCCGATCTTGGTGCGGCCCGCCACCTCAAGCCTTGCCGGATCAACCTTGGCCACGGTCCCGTCGCCCTGTTCCTGAACCCAAATCGCGCCTTCTCCTGCCGCCAGAAAGCCGGGCGTGTTGCCGAGCGCGACGGTGCCGGTGACCGCGTTGGTGGCCGGATCGATCCGCGCCATCTCGCTACCCTCGCTACTCACCGCCCACAGCGCATCGAAGCCGTAGGCGAGATACCATGTCTCGGGCGCGACGCTGATGGTGGCGATCACCGCATTGGTGGCCGGATCGATCCGCGCAACCTTGCCGCCCGGATCGCTCGCCACCCAGACCGATCCGGCGCCCGCGACCACGTTGGTCTCGCCCTTGGGATTGGCAAGGCCGGTGGCGATCTTCGCCTCCAGCGCGGCAGTCTTAAGGTTTACCCGCCACACCTCGCCGCCCTTGCAATTGGCTACCCACAGCGCGCCCGCGGCAATCGCCATCGTGCCGCAGGGGCGCGGCACCGCAAGGCTCGCCTTCTTGCCATCGGTCCCCCATTGTTCGACGCGCCCGTCATTGGTGACCCATACCGTTTCGCCGTCGACCGCGAGAAAATCCGCAAAGCCGGGCACCTTCATCGCGGTTTCGACCAGATCGGGTGTCGGCCCGTTCGCATCATCGGGAGCCTCGCCCGCGCTCGGCGTGCAGCCGACGATCAGCGTGGCGGCAACAGCGGTGGCGAGCGGGCGCAGTGCAAGCGGGCGGGGCATGGCAATCCTTCCGTGCGGCAATAACAAGCCGGCAAGCCCGGCCCGGGCGCGCCGCCGCGAGGCGGCAAGCTGTCAGAATATGCATATTACGCTTTCAATCAATCGTAATAATTCCCGATGGACAAAACCCGGATTTACGCGGATGCTGCGCCTGCGAAAGGGGACGAATCATGCTGATCCGCATTCGCGCCGCGTGGCGCGCCGCAGTTCTTGCGATGGCTGCAATGCTGGTGGCGGCCTGTTCCGGGGCAAGCGACAAGCCGGACGCGCCCCGCACCGAATTCACGATCGGCTGGTCGATCTATGCCGGGTGGATGCCGTGGCCATATGCGCAGCAGGCCGGGATCGTGAAGAAGTGGGGCGACAAATACGGGATCACTATCACATTCGTGCAGGTCAACGACTACATCGAAAGCGTCAACCAATATACCGCTGGAAAGCTCGACGGGGTGACGGTGGCGAACATGGACGCGCTGACGATCCCGGCGGCCGGAGGCAAGGATACCAGCGCGATCATCCTTGGCGATTATTCCAACGGCAATGACGCGGTGCTGCTCAAGGGCGCGCGGGACGTCGCCGGGATCAAGGGGCGGCAAGTCTATCTCGCCGAACTGTCGGTCTCGCACTATCTGCTGGCCCGGGCGCTCGAAACCAATGCGATGAAGCTGACCGACGTCAGGACAGTCAACACCTCGGATGCGGATATCGCCGCTGCTTTCGGTTCTCCGGATGTGACTGCCGCGGTTGCCTGGAACCCGCAGGTGACCACGATGAAGGGCGTCGCCGGAGCGCAGGCAGTGTTCACCTCGGCTGACATCCCCGGTGAAATCCTCGATCTGCTGGTGGTCGATACCGCCACGATCAAGGCCAATCCCGATCTCGGTAAGGCGCTGGCGGGGATCTGGTACGAGACGCTGGCGCTGATGATGCGGCAGGACGGCGAAGGCGCGGCCGCACGCACGGCGATGGCGCGGCTGGCGGGCACCACCCCGGCCGAGTTCGAGGGGCAGCTCGCCACCACCTTTCTTTACACTGATCCGGCAGCCGCACTTGCGGCGATGGCTTCGCCCGATCTTGTTACGACCATGACCCGGGTGCGCGACTTCAGCTTCGCCCAAGGACTATTCGGACAGGGCGCAAGGTCGGCCAATGCGGTGGGCATGGCGTTTCCCGGCGGCAAGACGCTGGGCGATAGCGGCGCGATCACGCTGCGCTTCGATCCCACCTTCATGAAGCTGGCGGCGGACGGGGCGCTGTGAGCCGCGTGTCGGCGCAGGGGAGACGATCGCCTGATGCGCTGGGTTGAGCGCAAGCCGACACGTGGGGCGGCGCTTTTGCTGGGCGCGCTGCCGCTGGCGGCACTGGCGGCGGTCTATCTGACTTTCGCAGCCTTACGCAATGCCTCCAATCCGGCCGACAAAATCCTGCCGCTCCCCGCCGCGATGGCCGAGGCGATGGTGATGCTTGTGTTCGAGGCCGATCCGCTTTCGGGCCAGTACCTGTTCTGGGCCGACACGATCGCAAGCCTCTGGCGGCTGGCAGCAGGACTGGGGATCGCGACCACCGCCACGCTGTTGGTCGGGCTGGTGCTGGGGGTGCTGCCCCCGGTCAGGGCCACACTGGGCCCGCTGGTGACCGCGATCGCGGTCGTCCCGCCGATTGCGCTGTTGCCAATCCTGTTCATCGCCTTCGGCTTGGAGGAGACGGCCAAGGTGGCGCTGATCGTGATCGGTGTCGCCCCGTTCATGATCCGCGATGTCGCCGGTCATCTTTCTGCTCTTCCGCGCGAGCAGGTCATCAAGGCCCTGACATTGGGGGCCAGTTCATGGGGGGTGCTGCTGCGCGTGGCCCTGCCGCAGGCCTTGCCGCGGGTGATCGCGGCGCTGCGGCTGTCGCTCGGGCCTGCGTGGGTCTTTCTGATCTCGGCCGAGGCAATCGCCGCCGACATCGGACTGGGCTATCGCATCTTCCTCGTCCGACGGTATCTCGCGATGGATGTGATCCTGCCCTATGTCGTATGGATCGCGGTGTTCGCGGTGGTGATCGATCTTGCGCTTTCGCAGGCCAGTCGCCGCCTGTTCGGCTGGGCCCATGCGGCGGGGCATTGAGCGGGGATGCTGAGCCTTAAAAACCTGTGGGTCGAATATGGCGAGAAGGTCGTGCTCGAGCGGATCACGCTCGACATTGCCGAGGGTTCGTTCGTTTCGATCATCGGCCCCTCGGGCGCGGGCAAGAGCAGCCTCTTGCGTGTTATTCTCGGGCAGGAGCGCCCGACGCGCGGCACGATCAGCTGCGAAGGCGTGCCGCTCAGGCCCGAATGCGGGCCCGATCGCGGGGTGGTGTTCCAGCGCTATTCGGTGTTCCCGCATCTGACCGTGCTGGGCAATACCCTGCTGGGACTCGAGTTTGCCGGATCGCCGCTGCTGGCACGGCTTGTCGGTGCCAAGCGCCGGGCGGCACGCGCAGAGGCCGAGGAGATGCTCGCATCGGTCGGTCTAGCCGACAGCCTCGATCTCTACCCGGCGCAGATGTCGGGCGGGATGCAGCAGCGCCTCGCGATCGCACAGGCGCTGATCATGCGCCCGCGCATCCTGCTGCTCGACGAGCCCTTCGGCGCGCTCGACCCGGGCATCCGCGCCGACATGCACGCGCTGATCACCCGGTTGTGGCGCGAACACGGGCTGACCATCATCATGGTCACCCACGACATCCGCGAAGCCTTCTCGCTGGGCACACGGGTGCTCACGCTCGACAAGCGCCGCCACGATCCCCATGCCCCGCACCGCTATGGCGCAGGTGTGGTTTACGATCTGGCCCTGACCCGCAAACAGGCGGACGCTGCGGTCAGCCAGGATTGCGGTATTACGATTGACACGGTTGGTAATAATTGAGATGGTCGCGGCATGACCACCGAACCCTCGCGCCTTGCCCGCCTCAGCATGAGCCTGCCGACCGAACTGTTCCGGCAGCTCGACCTGATGGTCGAGGAACGCGGCCTGCCTTCGCGCTCGCAGTTGATCGCCGAACTCATCCGCCACGCGCTCGCCGAACATGAGGCGCTGACCCGGCCCGAGGACCTGCTCGCCGGGACGATCACCATCGTCTACGCCGGGGGAGGCGGGCGGGTGCGGCAGCAGTTGGCCGAGACCCAATCGGATTATCTCAAAGAAGTGATCTCCTCGCAGCACGTCTTTCTGGAAGCCGACCAGTCGCTCGAAGTCCTGCTGGTGCAGGGGCCAGCGGTGCGTTTGAAGCAGCTGTGCGATGCCCTGCGCGCGATCAGGGGCGTGCGGCAATTGCAGCTGGTCGCGACCACCGCGCTGTTGCCGCCGCTGCACGAACAGGACGTTGCCCCTGCTACAGTGGCCGCCGAATGAGCGGAACGCTCGCCGACCCCAAGGCCGCCCGCGAACATTCGCGCGCGCAGGGCGGCACCCGGGTCGAAGCGATGCCGGTGCTTCCCCCCGTTGCCGATGATCTGCCCGCCGGGGTCGCGCCGGACGACCTGCTGTGGGAGGAAGTGATCGCTCCGGGCGGCTATGCCACCCGCCGGTTGGGGCGCGGTGCGCGGCTGCGGCTGATTGATCTGCGCGGTGATGCCTGTGCAAGTCTCAACATCTTCAATGCCGACATACCCACCGAAAGGCTCAATGTCGCCGACACGGTCAAGGTCCAGTGGAACGCCTATCTGGGCGCAGGCAAACTGCTGCTGAGCGACATGGGCCGGGTGCTGATGAGCATCCTTTCAGACAGTGCGGGCACCCATGATACCTTCTGCGGGATATCAAATGCGGCCGGCAACGCACGCAAATATGGCGATGGCAGCAATTCGGGTGCCAATCCGAATGGGCGGGACCGCCTGATCCTCGGTGCGGCCAAGCACGGGTTGTCGCGCCGCGACGTCCACCCTTGCGTCACCCTGTTCAAGGGCACGCGGATCGAGGCCGACGGCACGATCATGCCGATCACCGGCCCCTTCGCGCCGGGCCGTGAAGTGGTGCTGCGCTGCGAAATGGAGGTGATCGTGGTGATCGCCAATTGCCCGCACGTCATGGACCCGCGCCCCGACTGGCGGGTCGCACCGCTGCGCGCCACCGCCTGGCGCGGGCCGGTCACCCCCGAACACGATGCCGTCCGCAATGCCACGCCAGAGGCGAGCCGGGCGTTCCTCAATACCGAGGACCACTATCGCCGATAACCCGCTCGAAAAGCGAGGCAAACCATGACTGACGACCCGGCCCTCTCCGGCCTTTCCGGCACCATCATCCACGACGAGATCGTGCCCGCGCGCGCGCCATGGGTGCACCGGGTGAAGGCCGGCGAAGTGCTCAGGATCGTTGATCTGGAGGGCAATCAGGCCGTCGATTTCCTGATCTATGCCGCCGCCGACGATGCCGAACGCTACAGCGCGCAGGATACCGTGGCGGCGCAGGGCAACCTGTTCCTGCGAACAGGCAGCGTCCTGTTGTCGAACGAGGGCCGCGCGATGATGACGATCATTGCCAGCGCGGTCGATTATCACGACACGATCGGCGGCGCATGTTCGTGCGAATCGAATACCTTGCGCTATGGTCATCACACCAGATCGCAGCATGCCTGTGTCGACAACTTCCTTGAGGCCAACCTGACCGAGGGCCGCGGCAAGCGCGATATCGTCTCCAACATCAACTTCTTCATGAATGTGCCGGTTGAGAAGGACGGGACGCTCGGCATCGTCGACGGCATCTCCGCGCCGGGGCTGACGGTGGACCTGCGCGCCGAGATCGACGTGATCGTGGTGGTCTCGAACTGCCCGCAGATCAACAACCCCTGCAACGGCTTCAACCCCACGCCGGTGCGGATGGTCGTTGCGGCATGAGCTTCGATACGGTCCTTGTTGCCAATCGCGGCGCGATTGCCACACGGATCATGCGCACGCTGGCGCGGATGGGGTTGCGCTCGGTCGCGGTCTATTCCGAAGCCGATGCAGGTTCGCTCCATGTCAGTGCGGCGGACGCGGCGGTGTGCATCGGGCCAGGGCCGGCGGGGCAGTCCTATCTCGATATCGCGGCGATATTGGCGGCAGCGGGGGCAACCGGGGCAGGGGCGATCCACCCCGGCTATGGGTTCCTTGCGGAGAACGCCGATTTCGCTGAACGCTGCGAGGCTGCCGGGATCGTCTTCATCGGACCGACGCCGGAAAACATCCGCACCTTCGGATTGAAGCATTCGGCCCGCGCGCTCGCCGCGGATCATGGTTTGCCGCTTGCCCCCGGCACGGGCCTGCTTACCGGCGCAGACCAAGCCGCCGCGGCGGCAGCGCGGATCGGCTATCCGGTGATGCTCAAGGCCACGGCAGGCGGCGGCGGGATCGGAATGCGCGTCTGCGCTGAGGAGGCCATGGTGCGCGAGGGTTTTGCCGCCGTCATGCGGCAGGGCGAGGCGAGCTTCGGCGATGCCGGAGTTTTCCTTGAACGCTTCGTTCCGCGGGCGCGCCACCTTGAGGTGCAGATCTTTGGCGACGGGCAGGGCCGGGTGATGGCGCTGGGCGAGCGTGACTGCTCGCTCCAGCGGCGCAACCAGAAAGTCGTCGAAGAAGCCCCCGCCCCGTGCCTGAGCGACGCCAAGCGCCAGGCGCTGATCGCAGCGGCGGTGCGGTTGGGCGAGGCGGCACGCTACCTTTCGGCCGGGACCGTCGAGTTTCTCTACGATGCCGCGCGCGAGGATTTCTTCTTCCTCGAAATGAACACCCGGCTTCAGGTCGAGCACGGCGTCACTGAAGAAGTGATGGGGATCGACATCGTCGAATGGATGGTTCGTGCGGCGGCGGGGGATTTCGCCTTTTTAGGTGCGCCCCCGCCGGTCGCGCGCGGCCACGCGGTGCAGGTTCGGCTCTATGCCGAAGACCCTGCGCGCGAATACCGGCCCACCACCGGCATGCTCACCAATGTCATCTGGCCAAGCGGTATCCGCACCGAAACCTGGGTGAGTGCGGGGTGCGATGTCAGCGCCTTCTACGATCCGATGCTCGGCAAGCTCATCACCCACGCCGCCAGCCGCGATGACGCCATCGCGGCGATGCAGGCGGCGCTGGCTGCGAGCCGGATCGACGGCATCGAAACCAACCTGCGCTGGCTGCGGGACGTGGTGCGCGATGAAGCCTTTGTCCGCGGCGAGGTTTCGACCCGGCTGCTCGAAACCGTCGATCATCGCCCGCGCTGCGTGCGGATCATTGCGGGCGGCACTGCCACCACCGTGCAGGACTGGCCCGGAAGACTTGGCCTGTGGGATGTGGGCGTGCCGCCATCGGGGCCGATGGATGACCGAGCCTTCCGGCTCGGCAACCTCATCCTCGGCAACCCCGAGGGCACCGCCGGGCTTGAGGTCACCGCGAGCGGGCCGACCCTCGTCTTCGATGCCCCGGCGCGCATTTGCCTGACCGGCGCTGATTTCGGCGCGACCATCGATGGATCGCCCGCCCCGCGCGGAACCGCGATTACCATCGCCGCCGGGCAAACATTGGTGCTCGGTCGCGCCGTTGGCGGAGGCATGCGCGGTTACATCCTGTTTGCCGGCGGGCTCGATATCCTGCCCTATCTCGGCAGCGCGGCGACCTTCACGCTCGGGCGGTTCGGCGGCCATGCTGCGCGCGCGCTGGTTGCGGGGGATGTGCTGCACCTCGGCGAGGGCGACACGCGCAGCCCGACTGAGGCGCAATTGCCCGACCTCTCGCGCGAATGGAGCTTGCGCGTGCTCTACGGCCCACACGGCGCGCCCGATTTCTTCACGCAAGGCGACATCGCCCGCTTCCTCGATGCCGAATGGCAGGTGCACTACAATTCCAATCGCACCGGGGTCAGGCTGGTCGGCCCCAAGCCCGAGTGGGCGCGGCGCGACGGCGGGGAGGCGGGGCTCCACCCGTCGAACATCCACGACAACCCCTATGCCATCGGCGCGGTCGATTTCACTGGCGACATGCCGATTATCCTCGGCCCGGATGGCCCGTCGCTCGGCGGTTTCGTCTGCCCGTTTACGGTGATCGCGGCGGATCGCTGGATGCTGGGACAGCTCGGTCCGGACGACCGGGTGCGGTTTGTGCCGGTTTCGATTGATGACGCCATGGCGGCAGACCGTGCACCGCTCGGCACGCCGCCTGCCGCCGCCACGCCGCGCGCCATCGCCGGGCTGTCGCCGATCCTTGCCCAGACCCCCGCCCACGGCCAGCGCCCGTCCACAACCTATCGCCAGCAGGGCGACCGCAACACTCTCGTCGAATATGGGGATATCGTGCTCGATATCGAACTGCGCATCCGCGTCCATGCGCTGATGCAGCGGCTGGCTGCGATGAACCTCCCTGGCGTCATCGACATCACACCGGGCATCCGATCGCTGCAATTGCATTTCGATGGCAGGGCGCTCGATCAGCCGCGCGCGCTTGCCGCACTGATGGCGGCGGATGAAGCGCTCGGCGATCTCGACGATTTCGTCACTTCTTCGCGGATCGTCCACCTGCCGCTGAGTTGGCGCGATCCGGCCATCGCTCAGACCATCGCCAAATATGTCGGCACCGTACGCGACGATGCCCCGTGGTGCCCGGACAACATCGAGTTCATCCGTCGCATCAACGGCCTTGCCGACGCCCAGGCCGTGGAAGACCTGATCTTCGATGCGAGCTATCTCGTGCTGGGGCTCGGCGATGTCTATCTCGGCGCGCCGGTTGCCACGCCGCTCGATCCGCGCCACCGGCTGGTGACCACCAAGTACAACCCGGCGCGCACCTGGACCCCGCCCAACGTCGTCGGGATCGGGGGTGCGTATATGTGCATCTACGGGATGGAGGGGCCGGGCGGCTACCAGCTGTTCGGGCGCACCATCCAGGTATGGGACACGCATGGCCGCGCCGAGGATTTTGACGGCGGCCAGCCGTGGCTGCTCAGGTTCTTCGACCAGATCCGGTTCTTCCCAGTCTCGCCCGAGGAGCTCGCCGATTGGCGGCGCGATTTTCCCTATGGGCGGCGCTCGCTTTACATTGAGGCGACCGAATTCCGGCTCGCCGATTACCGCGCGTTTCTTCACGATAATGCCGCTGCCATCGGCGCTTTCGAAGCCCGCCGCCGGGCCGCCTTCGACGCCGAGCGTGCGGCCTGGCAGGCTTCGGGCGAATTCGACCGGGTCAGCTTGCTTCTGGCCAATGACAGCGCTGGACCCGAAGGCGAGGCGGTGGCGATCCCCGAAGGCAGCGAGCTTGTCGAAGCGCCGTTCGGGGGCAGCGTGTGGAAACTGCTGGTCGCCCCCGGCGATGACGTGTCGGAAGGCGAAATCATCGCGGTGATCGAGGCAATGAAGATGGAATGCCCGCTGGTCGCCCCCGCGAACGGCACGATCGCGGCGCTCTACATTGCCGAACACCAGACGCTGCAACCCGGGGCGCCGATGATGGCCCTGCGGAGGGCGTCGTGACCGAGCTTTCCCGCCGCAGCGCTACGGCAATCGCCGCCGCCGTCAACGCAGGGGAGACGCGCGCGCTGATCGTGATGGAGGATACGCTCGCGCGGATCGCCGCCTATGATGCGCATCAACCGCAGGTGTGGATTTCGCGGGCTGATGCAGATGGCCTGCGCGCGGCTGCCCGCGCCATCGATGTGCGGGTGGCGGGCGGCGAACACCTGCCGCTAGCCGGCGTGCCCTATGCGGCCAAGGACAATATTGATGTCGCCGGGTTCGAGACCACGGCAGGTTGTCCCGCCTTCGCCTATCGTCCCGTCCGTTCTGCCACGGTGATCGAGCGGCTGGCGGCAGCGGGCGCGATCTGTGTGGGCAAGACCAATCTCGATCAATTCGCCACCGGCCTCGTTGGCACGCGCAGCCCCTATGGCATCCCGCGCAATGCCTATAACCGCGATTACGTCAGCGGCGGTTCGAGTTCGGGATCGGCGATTGCAGTTGCTGCGGGACTGGTCGCCTTCTCGCTCGGCACGGATACGGCGGGATCGGGGCGGGTGCCTGCAGCGTTCAATCACCTCGTCGGGCTGAAGCCGACGCGCGGGCGATGGAGCACCCTCGGTCTGGTTCCCGCCTGCCGCACGCTCGACTGCATCACCGTGTTCGCGGGCGGGCTCGCCGATGCGCGGGCGGTGGACGCAGTGCTAGCCGGGTTCGACGCTGAAGATGCGTTCTCGCGCCCATCAACTGATGTGCCGCTGGCAGGAAGCCGCATCGGCGTGCCGCGCCGCGATCAGCGGGTGTTCTTCGGCGATGTGCAGGCCGAATATCTCTACGGGCAGGCGCTCGATGCCCTTGCGCAAGTGGGCGAGATTGTCGAGGTCGATATCGAGCCGCTGATCGAAGCCGCCCGGCTGCTCTACGCCGGGCCATGGGTGGCCGAACGCACGGCTGCGATCGCGACGCTGCTTGACGGTAACCCCGATGCGATCGATCCGGTGGTGCGCGAGGTGATTGCACCCGGAGCCGCGATGCGCGCGACCGAGGTGTGGAACGGGATCTACCGCCTCGCCGAACTTGCACGCAAGGCGCAGGACCTGTGGGCCGCGGCCGATGCGCTCGCCTTTCCCACTACCGGCACCACCTACAGGGTGGCCGAAGTGCGCGCGGCACCGGTAGCGCTCAACAGCAATCTGGGGCTCTACACCAACTTTGTGAACCTGCTCGACATGGCCGCCGTCGCCGTGCCCGCCGGGGCGCGCGACAACGGCACCGGCTTTGGGATCACCCTAATCGGCCCGGCGCATAGTGACGCCGACTTGACCGCGCTCGCCGCTGCCTACCTTGCCGCAGCCGATCTGGCCGCGGCGCCCCCGCTCGATATTGGAGACCTCATGGACACTGTCAAACTCGCCGTCGTCGGCGCTCATCTTGAAGGCATGCCACTGCACTGGCAGCTAACCTCGCGCGGGGCGACCCTCGTGGGCGCCGCGACGACCGCCCCGGTCTACCGGCTTTACGCGATGGCCGACAGCGTCCCGCCAAAGCCCGCGCTGGTTCACGCCGACAAGGGCGCGCAAATCGCGCTGGAGGTTTACGAGCTGGACATGGCGAGCTTCGGCAGTTTCGTTGCCGAGGTGCCTCCTCCGCTCGCGATCGGCACGGTGACGCTGGCCGATGGCAGCAGCGTCAAGGGGTTCGTCGCCGAGCCGCGCGCGCTCGCCGGAGCCGAGGACATCACCCATCTGGGCGGGTGGCGCGCCTACATTGCGGGGCGATGATTGCCGCGCCGCTTCTCCCCCCTGAACCCGCGGCTGCGCGCTGCATTGCCCGGATGAGCGGCGGCCTCCTGGCGCGGCTGCGCGCGGCAGCGATGCGGCGCATGGCAATGCGCCGCCCCGGCCCGCCCGCAGCGTCCGCGCAAATCGCCGCGCTGCGCAGCGCGCGCGATGCCGCCGAGGCTGCAAACGAGGCCAAGACCCGGTTTCTCGCCAGCGTCAGCCACGAGATCCGCTCGCCGCTCAATGCCATCTACGGATATGCCCAGCTGCTCGAACGAAGCGACGGCAAGGATGCGCTCCATGCTGCGCGGGTGATCCGGCGCAGCGCCGAACACCTTTCGCATCTGGTCGAAGGGCTGCTCGACATCGCCCAGGTCGAAAGCGGCGCGCTCAGCCTCGCGCGCGATACGATCCGCTTTCCCGAGTTTCTCGAACAGCTGATCGAGATGATGGCGTTGCAGGCCCGGGCCAAGGGACTCGCGCTGGTGCTGGACAAGCCGCCGACAGGCCTGCCTGAATTCGTCCATGGCGACCAAAAACGCCTGCGCCAAGTGCTTATCAACCTCCTTTCCAACGCCATCAAGTTCACCGATCGCGGCGCGGTGCGGCTGGAGGTGCGGTATCGCAACGATATTGCGACCCTGGTCGTGATCGATAGCGGGATCGGGATCGCCGCCGCAGATATTGAGCGGATCTTCGTGCCGTTCGAACGGGTCGCGGGCGGCGGCGCGGGGGAACGGTCGGGGGCCGGG
>Ga0224722_1000089_pt1 | contig 51059 bp, 38 predicted proteins | sample Balambano_FR1_Me_FD_161646 | JGI IMG/M metagenome (GOLD analysis project Ga0224722, IMG submission 161646) | Freshwater sediment microbial communities from Lake Towuti, South Sulawesi, Indonesia - Balambano_FR1_MetaG | ecosystem: Environmental > Aquatic > Freshwater > Lake > Sediment | place...
TCCGGTCGCTGATGGGGTCGTCCCACAACTGTGCCATCTGCTTTTGGGTGTTGCCCCCATGCTGCTTGGCAAACTCGGCAAACTTGTCCCAATCTATAATTTTGCTATGCGTCTGATGCGGACGAGTCGGTTTGGCTTGATAATCTCCAGTCGCCTCCTGCCGCTTGAGCCACAAGTTGATCGTGTTGCGACTGATGCCAAACACTTGTGCCGCTTCGCTTTTCCTCATGCCGTCTAGTTGGATGGCGTTGATCACCTTTTGTCGCAAGTCATAACTGTAAGCTTTTGCCATGATTACAAGGGCTTTTAGAGGGGTGGATACCTCTTAGTCTACGTCCTAACTGTCTTGGCGACAGCTATAATAAACAACATAACGACAGAATAATGAAACTGGAAAATCAGGCAATAACTGGCTTTGAGTTCCCTTTTCGTATGTTGCAGTTCCCAAACAATAAATTTCCAGCACCCCATCCTCCCAGCGCCACACTTCTCTGACACCCATGCGGCGATAACCTTCCAGCTTATCGACTCCACCCCTGCTCACAACAACTTCAATCACCAGGTCAGGATAAAGCTTAGGAGAATCTAGATTGTAAGATTCATCCGGTTCGTTTCTTGCTCCGAGTGCCTTCTCTCCTAGAGTTGGGCTGCCTCGCTTGTAAAAGCGAATATTATTTTCATCCAAATACGCTTCTAGCAATCGCACTAGCATCGATTTAAAGTCTTCACGGTCTTGTCCAACAGGCATGATTTCAGCGATTCCGTCCAAGTAGGCTAGCTTGACTCCGGGAAAATCTGCCAGCGATTGATCGAGTTCCTCTAGCTGCTCCCAGGTGAGGTTGTGAATCACTCTGGCAAGTTTGGGTTGTGGGAGTTGGGCAAGCTGAGCTGTCATAAGAGATGGAATATAAGGGGCATTTATTTTCGTGTTACATAATGCCGCCCATTCTAAGATAAAAAATTGCTACCTGTAAATTTGTAGTTAGGTTCACGCTCTTCAACTTCACTCAGGGCACATCCTTTAGTTGGCTTCGACTTCGCTCAGCCAACTGTCGATCGATCACCGCCTGATGTTCTTTCGTTTCGGATTGTTTTAAGTATTCGATCGCAATTCGTCCAGCATTAGGATAGTCTTGGAGTGAGTTTAACAAGAGTGTAAATGTATATTCAAAGCGAAGTCGTTCACGTTGTTTATCTGTAATTAGCAAAATGGCGATCGTGGCTCCCCAAAAACTAACTAAAGTTGGTACAACTGGAATCCACCAACCCAGTAGGAAAACAGCATAACTCCCACCAATCAAGCCGCCACTGATTAGTATCAGACTGATGATTCGGCGCACTGGCGATCGTAATCCCCAACCGATTACGGCACCAATCCCAGCCCAGAACATAATCCACACCCATTCCAGGGGATCAGACCAGACGCGGATGAGCGGTCTTCCATCCAGAGCCGCACTGACAATTTGACTGGCGATATTGGCATGAAGCGTCACCCCATTAATCGGTGGAGTTGGCTGAAACCAATCACCACTGTAAGGCGTATGAAAGCGATCGTCGATGCTCTCAGCCGTGTAGCCAATTAACACGATGCGATCGCGAAACAGATCAGCAGCGATTTGACGATTTAGAACTTGCCGCAATGACACCATCAAAAAACTAGCTTCAGTACCCCGAAAATTGAGCAGAATTTGATAACTTTGCCCAGTGGCAGCGTTGATATAGCCCCCCGTCTGGGGCTCAAATTGCTCAAAAATTGCTTGACCAAGTTCAAATTGTTGTCCCGCTGCATCCAGTTGCTTTAAAGTGACACCTTCAGTTGCTAGATAAGGTAGTGCCAGTTTGATTGCCAAACTGTACTGTGGCGCATCTTCTGGGCCAAACGCTAGCAAAGCCCGCCGCACGATCCCATCGGCATCTTCAATCTGATCTGCAAAGCCCACCTGATCTTTTTGGTCAAGCAGAGGGGCAGGCGCAACTCGATTCCCAACCACTTTCTCAATGCCAAATAGATTGGGGGTTGTTTGAAATACCTGTTTCAAGTCGGCATGCCCCGGCTCAATGGGGAGATCTCGATAAATATCCAGCCCAATGACACGAGGTTGTTGCGCCTGAATTGTTTGAATGGCCTGTGCTAACACCTGATCCGGTAGGGGATGCCCAATGTGGGTAATGTCCGGTTCATCGATCGCAACGATGACAATTCGGTGATCAGTCGGTTCTATGGGTCGCCAGCGCACAAATCGATCGTACAGGTTCAGTTCCCAGCCCTGGAATCCCCCCAGGCTCCGCAGGAGTAAGAGTGGCGTAGTCACACCTAACGCCAGACCTGGTAGCCAACGCCAGCCAAGGCGGCGGTTTTGGGTCTCTCGCTGGGCCTGTTGGCGGGCAGCCGCTAACATATTACTTGCCTGTTCCACGGCTTGCAGGGCAGTTTGGGCCTCCCGTTTGGCCAAATCCTGACTTGCCCCTAAAAATTGATAATCCTCCGAATTCAAGCTTTTGCCCAATGCCCAGGTCAAAGCATTTTGCAGGGTTTGCCCCTGAAGTAAGTAGGATTCATGCCCTTGACCCGACGCAATCCAGGCATTCAGTGAGGCAGCATAAGGACGCATCTGGGCCAAATGCTGCTGCACCCAATCGAGGTTAAAGACCGCTTGATAAATGGGATTCCGGACGATTAATTGTCCTTGCTGATTGGTGACTAGACCTGAGAGGCGCAGTTCCAACTGTTCCCGACTTCCATCAAACTCGACGCGGCCATTGACCAGAATCTGTTGATAGATACCCAAAAGTTTGCCAGCGAGTTGGGGCTGCCGCAGCAGGCGATCGCGAATGGTCCGTAAATGTTCTGGCTCATCCTGAAATTCCCAGGATTGAATTAGCCGTTCATAAACTAGCTTTTTGATATGTGTTTTATCCGCAATTGATTGAGTTCTGACTGGATACTTCACTAATAGTTGACATATTTTTTGAATCAAGAAAGGTTGTCCCCCAGTCCACATTAAAATTTCTTGCAATGCATCGGCTGGATTGTTTACATAACCGATTAGTCCAGGCATCAGAGGTTGCAGATTTGCGTGAGGCAATCCCTCTAGATCGATCGCACAGCCAATGTTGAAGGGTGTTCGCTGATGATCCGTGATGAGGTCAGAAGGTGTGACAACGCCCAAAAGTGCAAAGGTTAATCGTTGATAGTCTGGCTGGACACTGCGCCGGTTGTAGCAGGCCCGAATTAAACCGAAAAAATCATTGATCGCGAATGGCAATCCACACAAACTATCCACCTCATCTAAAAACAGCACCAATTGAGGTTGGGACTGCATTTGCGTTTTCACTTGTGCAAGTAGCACCTCTTCAATAAACTGCCCCAGGCGCTGCACAGGCGAAAGATCCTGGCGTTCATTCCACCATTGCTGCAAGTTCACCCTATGGCAGAGATCAAACGCTTGCCAAAGTTCAACCGCAAACCCCTTGTACCACTGCGCTGAGGTTAAGCTCTCGCTGCCAATCCGAGACAGATCGATCGCGCCACAACAAATGCCATCCTGTTGTAAATGATGCAACACCCGCACCATCAAGCTAGATTTCCCCATTTGACGAGCGTTAAAGACTGAACAAAATTGCCCCTGACGCAGGGCTTGATAAAAGTCGGCATCCGCCTGCCGCCATACATAGTAAGGATGCTCTCGACTCAGACTGCCGCCAACCTGATACTGACTCATTTAACCAGAAGTCCTTTTTCATGCGCATGGAGTTTCGGCTGGAATCAATCCCACTCCAGATATTGCTTTGAGCGATCGCGGGCTGTGCGTCACTGCATCACAATTTGATCAAAACAGAAGTCGTTGGCTTTATGAGTATCATGGTGTCTTTGCCCAGGCAATCCCTAAACCCAACTTAATTTTCTGTAGGAAAGATGATGCTTTACCCTAAGATTCTTCTAGGGCTAATAGTCTAGGACTAATAGCGCAAATAGCTCAACCATTCGTAGTCTCGACTTCTAGCTTGCGCAGGTAAGAGGCTAACCCTGCGGTAACCAAACTCATGCCGCAGTTTACTAAACTGCTCCTTTCAACCAATCAACTCACTTCTATGAATGTTGATATCCTCTGTGAGAAGCTTAGCCGCGAGTTAATGGCCCATCAAACTCGCTCGTTGAGTTCTGTAGAAACATTGCTGTTGCGAGGCATCTGGCAAGATCAAACCTACAGCCAAATTGCCGAAGCTGTGGGATATAGTTCTGGCTATTTGACCAATGTCGTCGCGCCGGAACTGCTACATCGCCTCTCAGCACTACTGGGGCAACGCTTAACCAAGAAAAATTGTCGAATTTTGCTCGAAGCGTATGCGATTTCAGATTCTTCCACTCAATCGCTAGAACCCCTACAACCTCCCAACCTACCCCTGGTTACAAATGGAAACGCTGCACGCCACCCGCCGTTTCCGAGTGGGCCGATCGCGATCAATTCTCCCTTCTACATTGCCCGCCCGCCCATCGAATCGCAGGTGTGTGAGGAAATTTGCCAACCGGGTGCCTTGGTGCGGGTCAAAGCGCCGAGAGAAATGGGCAAAACATCCCTACTCCTGCGTCTCCTTGATCATGCTCAAAAACAGAACTACTGCACCACTTACCTGAATTTAGTGCAAGTGGATCAAGCGATTTGTGCTGATCTGAATCGATTCCTGCGGAGCTTCTGTATCAGTGTATCGCGGCAACTTCAACTAAAACCTCAACTTGATGACTACTGGGATGAAGATGTTGGGAGTAAAGTCAGTTGTACCTTGTACTTACGGCACCACATCTTAGAGCAAATTAAAACTCCACTTGTTTTAGCATTCGATGAACTCAATCAAATTTTTGAGTATCCCAATATGGCCAAAGATGTGTTGCTCTTGTTACGCTCCTGGTACGAAGAGGCAAAACGAGTTCCCATCTGGCAGAACCTCCGGTTAGCGATCGCCCACTCCACCGAAGTTTATGTTCCGCTGCAATTGCATCAATCTCCATTTAACGTCGGACTGGCAACCCAACTCGTTGGTTTTTCATCAGAACAAGCACAAGAACTTGCCCAGTGTTATCGCTTGAATTGGGCTAACGCTGAACCCGCTCAGCAACTGATGGCGATCGTCGGTGGGCATCCGGCGCTCATCCATACGGCTCTTTACCATCTCAGCCATCAAGAATACACTCTGAGCCAACTCCTGGAACTCGCTCCAACTCCTTTGGGCATTTATCATCATCATCTACAGCATCTTTGGGGCATTCTTAAACAGCAACCTAATCTGCTTCAAGCACTGCATACGGTCGTCGGTGCGGTTGAACCGGTGTATTTAGAATCAAGCCTTGCTCATCAGTTAAACAGTATGGGGTTGATTACCCATTTAGGAAATAAAGTAACTATAAGCTGCAAACTATATCGTCAATATTTCCAGGCAAAAACATTTACTAATGTGAGTTCGGGTTAGGTCATTGGGAACAAAAACTACTCCTGCTACCGACTCCTCTTACTAACTTGGCAACCATTAACCATGCACTTTGTCATGTGTTAACTTCGCTAACGCTATCGTGATTACGACATTGCGAGTTTACCTGCCCAAGTACGATCGCTGATCGTGTAGGGTGCGTTGCTAGCAAGCAAACGCACCATCAATAATCATATCGACTCGTATCCAACGCGAAATTCATCACCTGATCACCCCAGTGAGCTCGCTGGACTTGTAGATTTGATTGAAGCATGAAACCCGACATTTAAGATGCGTTGAGGTCTATGGATGTTGGGTTGCGCTGGAGCTCAGGAGGCAGGAATCAATGGCACAAAGACGTTCAACGCAACCCATAAGAGCGACGATCGCACTTTGGTTTCAGATTTTGGTGATGTTGTCCCAATAAACGACACAGCACCGAACTTGTAAGATGGGTGGAAGGTTCCATTCCTAATCAACATACGCTCGTTTGCTAGTTGAGTTGCAAGCGTAAACTCCAACTCCTGTCCCTATGTCCACCGTCCTTGACACCCACCCGTTTCTCAACGCTCCCGGCATTTTGTTGGATGTTAGAAGTCCAGCAGAATATCAGCAGGCGCACATTCCGGGTGCGATTAGCTTCCCCCTGTTTAGCAACGAGGAGCGGGCCATGGTGGGAACTTGTTACAAACAACGTGGACGAGATGCCGCCGTGGAATTAGCGCTACAGATTGTGGGGCCAAAACTGGCTGGCTTCGTGCAGCAGGCAAAACAACTGACCCGCGATCGCACCCTGCGGATTCACTGTTGGCGGGGCGGGATGCGGAGTAGCAGCATGGCATGGCTGATGGAAACGGCTGGATTTCAGGTCTTTTTGCTGGATAAAGGTTACAAGGGTTTTCGGCAGTGGGTGCGGGAAGTACTGGCAGCGGCAAAACAGGTGCTGATTCTGGGCGGCATGACGGGCAGCGGCAAAACCGCAGTACTGCACGAATTAGCCCGTCAGGGAGAACAAATTTTGGATTTGGAAGCCCTGGCCAACCATCGTGGCAGCAGTTATGGCAACCTGGGTTTACCCCCCCAACCCAGCACCGAGCAGTTTGAGAACCTGATCGCGATGGAGTGGATGAAGTTTGCTCCCACTCGCTCAGTGTGGATTGAGGCCGAAAGTCGGATGGTGGGCACCTGTCGCATTCCTGATGAGGTATTTCGGTTAATGCGGCAAGCTCCAGTGGTTCAACTGGAACGATCGCGCTCCGAACGAGTCGCCATATTATTGAATGTATATGGTTCGGCCAATCACCAAGACTTGATTACAGCGACCAAACGAATTACACGGCGCATCGGTGGGCAACATGCTAAAGCGGCGATTGAGCATATTCAACAAAACAATTTAACTGCTGCCATTGAAATCGTATTGAACTACTACGACAAAACCTATTGGTATGATCTGCAAAAACGTGGTGTTGCAATTCATCCGGTTGATGCCGAGAATCGATCGGATGCCGAAATTGCGAGGCTACTCATAGCCAAAGCGAAAGAATTGAACGTGACTCCACCCTCTGTTTGCAGTGCTGTTGGAGTATAGCAATGGGGGAAGCATCCAGGCTGTTAATTAAGCTGAGTCAAAGGTTATTTTCCCAGGAAGCTGAGCAGAATGAGTTTTGCAATCGCCTACTGCATCCCAAACCGCTGCAACCCTGTATTGTGTGGTGCCAGCCCAAACCAGAATCCCCATTTTTAACCGAAGCGCCGTTAGATTGGCAACCGGATTGGTGCGATCGGCTAGCCGGAGGACAGCAACCTGGTAAGCACCTTTGGCACGCTCAGGGAGCTTTTTACTGTCTAGATTTTTCCTCCATTTTTGCCGCTTCGCCACTGCTCACCCTGCCATCACCCGTTGCCAATGTTGTGGATGTTTGCGCGGCTCCGGGGGGCAAAAGCATCTTTGCCTGGAGAGCGTTGCAACCCAAACGGTTGATCAGTAATGAAGTTATCGGCAAACGGATTGGGGCGTTATTGTCAAACCTCAAACGCTGCCGCATTCACCCGGCCTGGATTACCAACTTAGATTCTAAAATTTTGGCCGAACAGGTGCCGCGATCGGCGCAAGTCGTGCTGGTGGATGCCCCCTGTAGCGGTCAATCACTAATCGCCAAGGGGAGTAAAGCCCCCGGTTGCTTCCATCCCGTCACGATTAACAACAATGCCAACCGCCAAAAGCGCATCCTGGCGAACTCGACCCAACTGGTGGCCGGACGGGGCTATTTGCTCTACACAACCTGCACCTACTCACTTGAAGAAAACGAACAAGTCGCAGAATGGTTGTTGGAGCGGTTTCCCCAGTTGCAGGCGGTGCCCGTGCCTCACCTGCAAAAGTTTCGATCGCCCTACACAGATTTGCCCTGTTATCGCTTGTTTCCGCAATCAAATTTGGGCGCAGGCGCTTTCACGGTGCTATTTCAAAATGGAGAGCAACCGACACAACCGCTACCTGAGACATTTTTAGAGCAAGCGCGATCAGTTTGTTTACAAGCTGCCAGTTCCCAGTTTGTGTAGACCTGCTGGTAAAGATTAAGCCAGGTCGAGTACCTGAAATGCCCGGTCACTGCGAGACACAGGTCGGAATTCCAATCATTCCAGGTTGAATGGACAGAGCTTCCGCATTAGCCATTAAATAAACTTCCCCGTCTTCTCCCGTTATCCAGGTTTGGGCTTCCACAATTTCCGCAGATTTGCGTGGTGGATCAGTTGTCTCCTGCACTTCGGATAAGCTTGTTACATCGGCGGGTAACGTTGCTTGCTCGAGGTTTGACGGCATCAGCGAAACCAAATCGACTAATGGTCGATCGCTCGTCATCACCGCATCGGGACTGGCTGGGATGCCACCGCGCCCTGTCACCACAAAGCGACCAATCCGCGCTGAATTAGCATTTTTGGGGCTGCAACCCTGACTAATTTGACGGGATGGATCGGTGAGGTTGGTGGGCAGGGCCACCAGTCCCCGGTTTGGATCGACGTTGAGGGTGGTAATGGCGATCGTCCCGCTCAAGCCAAACTCGGAACTGGCGGTGATGTCGCTGAGGGGCGTAAGTTGCGGTTGGGCACGCAAGCCAAAGATGGCATTGGTGGTGATGTTGATATTGCCACCACGTCCTGTGAAGGCGTTGGCAGTAATGTCGCTGTTTTCGCGCAGCACACCAATGATAAAGGACGATCGAATTGTAACGTTGCCCCCATTGCCGCCTGCCGCTTCAGTGCCAGCCGTTGCGGAAATTAAGCTACCACGACGTAGCAGCAGGATGTCTCTTAGATTGAGCGAAATATCGCCGCCATTGCCAGAACTGGTGGTGGCCTGAATGTAACCTTGATCCAAGGTCGCAGAGCGGGCATTGATCGTGATGCTGCCTGCCTGCCCCTCTTCCAGATTGCTGACCAAAATTCTGGCTCCCTGATTTACAAACAGTCGCGGAGTGTCGATGCGGATACTCCCACCATTGCCGATCGAGGCACGGTCAGCGCTACTATTAATCGAGTTGGGAACTAATCCCTCTGGAATGTCGTTCGGCGTAGCAGAGCCATCTCCCGTAATATTGACTTGCTCCCGGGCTGTAATGAAAATGCTCCCTGCATTGCCAAACCCTTTGGTAGAAGCGGTCAGTTCTGCTCCATTGCGAATCAACAATGAGCCAGTGTTGATGGTGATGCCGCCACTAGTGCCGGCTCCAGTGAATTCCACATCGCTAACGATCGCACTGGGTGAGCCGTCGGGAGCTGTGCCATCTAAGGTGAGGCGATCGCGGAGTGTCAGTGTAATCGGTCCGGCATCTCCCACACCGCGAGTCAGGGTCAGAATCTGTCCGCCCTTGGTTAAGGCCAGCGACTCAGCCGTAATATCAATGCGGCCAGCCGTGCCTCGCCCCCCCTCACCCACCTGACTATCGATCAAACTAACGAAGCCACTCTCCGTCGCACCATTCACTTGCACCAAGCCACGCGCTCGAATCGTAATGTCGGCAGCGTTGCCCAATCCAGCGGTGCTAGAGCTCAGTTGCGCGCCATTGGTTACGGATAGGGCCTCTGCATTAATGGTGATCTTGCCTGCATTTCCCACCGCCCCAAAGCCAACATTACTTTCGGCACTAGTGACGGCTCCCTCTGGACTCGCACCATCCAAGGAAACAAACCCCTGAGCATTGATCGTAATGTTTCCCGCTTCGCCGATCGCGCCGGCCTCGGTTTCGGTTTCTGCCTGCAAAAAGCTGAGCAGGTTAGCCCCGTTTGTGAGGGAAACCGTGCCGCCGCTATTGATTGTGATGTCTCCACCAATGCCAAAGGAAGCCGTATCCACATTGCTAAAAATCCGGCTTTGGTCAAGGGAAACGGTTTCGGTGGCGTTAATTTGAATGTTTCCAGCATTGGCTAAACCACCATTCGCGCCCCTACCATTTAAAACACTGGTGTCAAAAAAAGCTCCATCCCGTAAAATCACCGATCGGGCGGTGATCGAAACCATACCACCATTGCCTTCCGCAAAGTTATCAAAATCTCCCACCCGGCTGAAGAAACCGCTTGAGAACCCATCTTCATCGCGTCCTGTTAAAGAAACGGTATCGCGCACCTGAATTGTGATGTTGCCTGCGTTCCCAACTCCCAACGTGTCGGAAGCTAAAAATGCAGCATTTTGGAGAGGGAGCGACCCAGCATGAATGGCGATCGCGCCACCATTCCCAAACGCCCCCGCTTCCACATTGCTGAAGATTTGTCCTTGCTTGAGGGAAACAGCATCACGCACCTGGATGGTAATATCTGCCGCGTCACCAACTCCAAAGGTACTAGAGCTAAACTGTGCCCCGTTGGTCAGCGAAAGCGCGCCCGCGTTGATGGTAATCTTGCCGGCATTGCCTACCGCACCAAGACCCACATTACTCTCGGCACTGGTAACGGTTCCGTCAGAACCAATGCCATCAAAGGAAACTAAGCCCTGAGCATTGATCGTGATATTTCCCGCTTCGCCAATTGCCCCTGGGAGTGTTTGGTCTTCTGCCCGCAAAAAGCTGAGTAAGTTCGCGCCGTTTGTGAGGGAAACGGAACCGCTGTTAATTGTGATGTTTCCCCCCAACCCAAACGATCCCGCCCCGACATTGCTAAAGATGCGACTTTGATCGAGGGAAACGGTGTCAGTTGCGGTAATTTGCACAGCTCCCGCGATCGCCGGATTACCATTCTCGCCAATCCCATTCAAAATGCTGGTATCTAAAAACGCACCATCTCGCAAAACCACTGATCGAGCCGTGATGGAAATCGCGCCACTATTACCTACAGCAAAATCATCCACATCTCCCACACGGCTGTTGATCGAACTCCCAATACCGTTAGCATCCTGCCCCGTTAAAGCAACCGTATCCCGCACTTGAATCGTGATGTTGCCGGCGTTACCAACGCCAAGCGTATCAGAGCGGAGAAATGAAGCATTCGCGAGAGACAGAGAATCCGCTCTGATCGTAATGTTGCCACCATCGCTGGCAACACCACTGGTCACATTATTGCTAATGCCAACACCATTGAGAAAGATCCCGCCGCTTGCTAACAAGCGTACGTTCCCTGCAAATCGATCGTTAACAGATGTGTTAGCAAAAATATTGTTGTTATTGAGGCTGAAACCGCTACGAGAATCGATAACAACCGTACCCGCATCAGCATCAAAAGTATTGCCGTTGGCATCTATATTACTAACATCAATGGTGCCAGTGCGAATACTACTTGGACTGCTTAAGGATTGATTAGGCACATACTGATTAGTGATAAAAACAGTACCAATGAAGTTAGTAATGTTTCCGATCGTGATGTCTGCACTTGTGGCGGTCGGGGCAAAAGTCGCTCCTAATCCGTCTGAATCAATGTTTCCAGGCAATCCGCCCGACTGCGACCAATCAATCCCCGCCCGCACATCCAATGTAGGAACCAACGCACCATCAATTTCAAGCGTGCTGCCGTCCGACAGCGTCACGGTTTCAAACAAAGAGTTGGCTGGATCGACACCCGTGATTTCCACATCGCCCAGAGTCACGCTGCCGCCTGCCCAAATATGCAGCGAGTCACCGATGTAATCACCCAACACCACATCTCCAACCGCAAAGATAACAGGATCTTGGGGGCTGGATAAATTTCCGGGCTGACCGTTTAATTGCTCGATGCGAAACACCCCCCCGGAACGAAACCGAGCATCGCCGTTGACGGTGTTGGCCGAGCGGAGAATTAAGTTGCCGCCTGAGAAGAACTGGCTTTGGGGATGGCTTAAGGCAACAATATCAATCCCTCGATCGCCCTGCATTAACAAGTTTTTACCGGCTTTCACAATCAAGGGGGAGATCGTGCTATCGCTGGCCTGTATTGTATGTTGTGCCTTCAAGATCACATCCTGACCAGCGCTCAGTTGCCCCTGCAAATCCAGGCGATCGCCCTCTAGCACCAAATCCTGTCCTACGGATAAATTGCCGCGATTAGCGATCGTTGAGTTGGCAGAAATCGCCCCCATCTGCAATCCTGGTGTAATGTTGATGGTTAGTAAGGGGGGCGGCTGAGGATTGGTGGCGCTAAACTCCCCTCCATCCGGAAACCGAAAGCTGTTCGCCGTGCTGGCAACGAAGGCACCCCCAATTTGTAATCGAGCATCGGGACCAAAAAAGATGCCATTGGGGTTAAGCAGAAACAGGTTGGCCGCACCCAACACACCTAAGGTTCCTAAAATATCGGAAGGGTCGCGTCCCGTCACGCGAGTGAGGATGTTTTGCACCCCTGCTGGATTTTGAAAATAAACACTTCGATTTTCTCGAATATTGAATTCCTGAAAACTATGAAAGAGATTGGAACCATTTTGCGATCGCGTGCCGCCAGTAATGACAGCCCTATTTGCTCCATCTGGAATAATTTGAGTCCCTAAACTGCGATCGGGGGTTGTATCTGGAATTAATTCGAGTTGTGCCAAGGCAGGCATAGCAGACACCAAGACAACTGCCAAGCAGGGAGCGGGCGCCAGTTGATGGAAAAAGCGAAGGGCCATGAAGATGACGGGTTCAACGGGAAATCGTCGCTCATCCTAACAGAAAAAGCAAAATAAAAAGGATTATGGTGTCAGGCTGTAACACGACTTTAAATTCCAGATATAGTCCGATGTGCAACTGATGCTTAAGTCGCATCGCCTAACACTGCTTTCCGGGCGCGGGCTTCGCGATCGCCAGCTTCTGTCATCACCGTCTCCAGGTTTTCCAGGATTTCGCCAGGATAATTTTCCAGCACCTTGGTTGATAGGGAAATTCGGCCCTGCCCTTCATCCAGATTGACAATCATTGCTTTGATTAGTTGTCCCACCTGGAATACAGTGGAGAGCGATTCAATATACTTCTGGCTAATCTGATTGATGTGGAGCAAGCCGCTGGTGCCATTCATATCAACAAATACGCCAAAGGGTTTGATGCCACTGACTTTGCCCTCTACTAATTGGCCGATTTCCAGTTGGCTGAAGGCCGCTGATCGGCTGGCTAACCGATTCGACAACACCAGCTTTTTCTTATCCTGATCTAATTCAATGATGGTGGCAGTGAGCGTTGTTTTGACTAACGATTCCAGATCATCGCGCTCGACCAGGTGCGATCGGGGAATGAAGCCGCGGACTCCCTGCACATCCACCGTCACGCCGCCTTTATTCGTGCCCGTCACCCGCACAGACAAACTCTGATTGCTGTCCTGAATTTCGGCCAGTCGTTCCCAGGTTTTGCGAATTTCCAACTGTTTTAAGGAGAGTGTTACCTGCCCATCAGCATCCTGCTCCCGGACAATCAAAAACTCGCCTTCTTCATCCTGAGGTAGCACTGCCGATAGTTCTTTCACTCCCCGCAGGCTCACTTCCTGCTCCGGTACGAATGCCAGGGATTTTGCCCCAATATCAACGTAAACACCATTTGTGTCATAACTCACGACTTTTCCACGCACAATTTGCCCTTTCTGAAATTCGTAATTGTAACTCTCCAGAGCGTTGGCAAAATCATCCATCGAAAAGGTTTCGTTAGACCGAGGGCGAGACGTGTTCGATTCCATATCTACAGACTGACTAGTAAGCCTTCCTATGGTAGAGCAGATTTCTGCTAGCTACACCCCTTGTGCCATCAAGTTAGTTGTGACTAAGTTTGAGAGGATTGCTCGATCGCCCCAATCTATCTCTCACTATCGATGAGCCAACCCACTCCCAACTCAGTTTTCACTAAAGCCACCCTCTTACTGGTGAGTACCTTGACTGTCATGGCGGGGGCGACGATCGCGCCTTCGTTACCGGGAATGCAAGTGCAATTCGCCCAGATTGACAATGTGGGGTTGTGGGTCAGACTGGTGTTGACGCTGCCTGCATTGTTTATTGTGATTGGTTCACCGATCGCGGGCATCGTCATTGTGTGGTGAGTAGACTGATACCTTGCAGAGGAAATGGGCATTCTTATCCTAATAGAAAAAATGAAGGATTAGAGTCTCATGAATGATTCTCACCCGCTTCACCAAACCGCAGCAGGGCAACTAACTCCACCACTGGCACTCCCAGATTTGAAAATCTCCCAGCCTTCTTGGCGATTGCTGACTCGTTTGATTGCGGGAGGAACGACTCTGGCGGTGAGTTTGGCAGCCTATTTTAGTTATCAAGTTATCCGCACTGCCACATTGGAAAACCTCAAACAAAATGCGTTTCTGAGCATCAATCGGGGCACGGATGAAATTGATAAATGGATCGCGCTGAGGAAATCTGAAACCGCCGCGATCGCAAATTTACCGATTACTAAAACCATGAATTGGGCGGCGATCGCGCCTCATTTCCAGGCGGAATATGAGCGTTTGCAAACCTATGAACCCTACCTGGGCATCATCGATCCCAAAGGAAGATTTTCCAACCTGCTCAGAGGTGAAACTAACATTAACCTGAGCGATCGCTTTCACTTCAAGGAAGGCATGGCTGGACGCGCCAGCATCTTAGACCCAATTATTTCGCGGGTCACTGGAAAGCCAATCATTGTGTTTGCTGAACCAATTTGGTCCGGGTCTGTTCTAGATCCGACCAGAAAACCGATCGGGGTGGTCAATGCGCCAGTTGAAGTGGAAAAGGTCAAAACTGTGGTGCAAAGTTTGAGCTATGGCACTGGCAGCTATGCGTTTGCCCTCAATTCCAAAGGTGCAGCCATTAGCCATCCCAACCCAGCCCTCATGTCCACCTTGGAAAAACCGGCACCTAGCCTGCTCCAATCAAATGATTCAGCCTTGGCGGGTATCGCTCAACAAATGGTGAATCGTGAGAGTGGCATCGAATTGGTATCAGTTGATCAAATTCAGAAATATGTTGCTTTTCTGCCGTTACAAGAAGCTAATTGGTCGGTTGCCCTGGTCATTCCACGAGAAAACATTGAGGCGCAACTGCGCCCGCTGGATTGGATGGCACTCGTGGTGGCGGGCTTAGCGGGCACAATGCTCGTTGTCCTCTGGCAAGTGCAAGCCTTTGAGCAAACCCAGTTAAGAGAATCAAAAGCGGCGGCAGAAGCAGCCAAAGAAGCAGCCAACGCAGCAAATCACGCCAAGAGCGAGTTTCTGGCCAACATGAGTCACGAACTCCGCACACCTCTGAATGGAATTCTAGGCTATGCCCAAATTCTCAACCGCTCCGCCGCTTTACCCGCCAAGGAACGGCATGGGGTAGAGATTATTTATCAGTGTGGTTCCCATTTGCTGACGTTGATTAATGATGTGCTGGATTTGTCCAAAATTGAAGCGCGGAAACTAGAACTCGCACCGATCGCGATTCATTTTCCCTCCTTTCTGCAAGGAGTTGCGGAGATCTGCCGCATTCGAGCTGATCAAAAGGGCATTGAATTTGTTTATCACTCCGATGCCCAATTGCCCGAAGGCATTTTAGTTGATGCCAAACGCCTGCGTCAGGTCTTACTCAACTTGCTGGGGAATGCGATTAAGTTCACTGATCGTGGCTCTGTCATATTTACAGTCACCACAGTAGAGCATCATGCCCAAACTTCGACTTGTCAGCTTAAATTCCAAGTAACCGATACGGGCGTTGGCATTGCGGCTGATCAAGTTGATAAAATCTTCCAGGCGTTTGAGCAGGTGGGCGATCGCCAGCGTCAGGCTGAAGGAACAGGGTTAGGCTTGGCCATCAGTCAACGCATTATAGAACTGATGCACGGACAGATTCAGGTTAAGAGCCAATTGGGAGTTGGCAGTGAGTTCTTTTTTGATGTGGAACTCCCAATTTCAAACGATTGGGCACATCAAAATACGCACTCCAGTGGACAACAAATTATGGGATATGTTGGACAGCCCCGCAGCATTCTTGTGGTGGACGATCGCTGGGAAAACCGCGCCATTCTCCACAATTTGCTAGAGCCATTGGGGTTTCAGATTCTAGAAGCCGAAGACGGACAAACTGGATTTGAAAAAATCCAACAATTTCACCCTGATTTGGTCATTACTGACCTGGCCATGCCCAAGCTAAATGGCTTTGAACTGCTTAAACAAGTTCGCGGCGACGCTGATCTGCGCCATCAAAAAATCATTGTTTCCTCGGCATCGGTTGCTCAGAGCGATCGCCGCATGAGTTTAGAGGCAGGTGGAGACGATTTCTTGGCAAAACCTGTTGATGTCAGTGAACTGTTTCAACTTCTTGCGCTCCATCTAGAGTTGGAGTGGCAGTACGAAACAACTGGCTCCGATGCTCTCACTGCTTCAGCCCCAGAACAACCAAGCCTGACCGCGATCGTCTTGCCCCCCTCCGACGAATTAACCGCCCTCCTGAAACTGGCACAGCAGGGCAACTTAAAACGGTTTCGAGAAAAGATAGAACAATTGACTCAGGCTAATCCTCAGTATGTTGGTTTCGCTGCTCAAGTGCTGCAACTGGCTAACCAGTTCAAAGCGGAGGAAATTGAAGATCTGCTGCAACAGTATTTAATTAAGGAAAGCACCCATGCCTAACTCTGAGTTAATTCTGGTCGTGGATGATACTCCCGCCAACCTGGAAGTGGTTTGTGAAACCTTGGGAGATGCCGGATATGAAGTGACCACGGCGATCGACGGCGATCGGGCATTGAAGCGAGTTCAGGCTCATCCGCCAGATTTGATCCTGCTTGATGTCCAGATGCCTGGAATGAGCGGATTTGAAACCTGTCAACACCTCAAGGCAAATTCTGCCACGGCAAATATCCCGATCATTTTTATGACCGCCCTGACAGATGCCGACAGCAAAGTGAAAGGATTCGAGTTAGGTGCCGTGGATTACATCACCAAGCCCTTTCATGAACAAGAGGTTTTGGCACGGGTGAAAACCCATTTGCAACTGCGCCAGTTCGCCCAACGGCTAGAACAGCGTGTGGCAGAGCAAACTGCCCATTTAGAAGCAACCCTTGCCCAACTCCGCCAGTCTCAGGTTCAGCTCATCCACAGCGAAAAAATGTCTGCTTTAGGGAATTTGGTGGCAGGGGTTGCTCACGAAATTAATAATCCCCTGGGCTTTATTGCCGGGAATCTGAAATACGCTCAAGACTATATTAGGGACTTGTTTCAACTGATCGCGCTCTATCAGCAAGAACTGTTCGAGCCTAGTACGGCGCTAGAAGCAACAGTAGCAGCGATGGATCTGGACTATGTCCAACAGGATCTGCCCAAGTTAATCAAGTCAATGCAGGCGGGCGTAGAGCGCATTTGGACAATCAGCACGAGCCTGAGGAACTTCTCACGCTCTGATTGCGATCGCCCCATTCCTTGCAATATCCATGATGGAATTGACAGTACCATTCTAATCCTCAAACATCGGCTGAAGGCAAATGAGTTACGCCCAGAAATTGAAGTAATGACTAATTATGGGGACTTACCAGAAATAGAATGTTTCGCTGGACAGTTAAATCAGGTATTTATGAATATCCTGGCAAACGCGATCGATGCGATCGATGAATCTTGCCAGGAATTGAGTTTTGCTGACATTGAAGCAAATCCTAAGAAAATTATTATCGCAACAGAACTAGTAACAGGTTTAGATCATGTTGTGATTCATTTCAAAGATAACGGAATTGGCATGACAAAAGACGTGAAAAACAAGATCTTTGACTATTTATTTACGACAAAGGAAGTCGGTAAAGGCACAGGATTAGGACTAGCGATCGTGCATCAAATTGTGACCGAAAAACATCACGGTTCATTGCAGGTTGAATCTGTCCTGGGACAAGGCTCCGAGTTCATCATCACCCTCCCAGTTCAAGCTCAAAACAAGAGTTCACAAGATTTAAAGGGTTTAGCCACCGCATCAACTTAGCTAAAACGTCCGCGCTTCTACGCCATCACTTCTTCAAAATGGATGATGTCCTGACGAGGATCAGCGAGACTAACCCGGAGTTGCAGGCGATCGCCTGGGGTCACATCGCGGTTAAAACGCATCGCTAACTCGAGTCCTAGATCCTCCAATAACACCAGACCCAAATTTTCGTGTTCTCGTAGCCAGCGCAGCATCAACGCATGCCAAATTTCGTTCGGGAGGCGGCGCAGGTATTCCAACCCCCAGTAGCGATTGGTCTGCCGTTCTACCGAAACCGCTTCCTGCACCGTACTGCTAATGCTCATCATCAATTCCTGCATTGCTGGGGCCGAAAAGGGCACAGGCTCGCCCCGCAGATGGGCTTTGAGTTGAAAATGAGTAAGCAGATCGCTGTAGCGGCGGATCGGTGATGTGACTTGAGAGTAAGTATCGAGTCCTAAACTGGCATGGCGAGCTGGCGTAATACTCATTTCACTCCGAGGCATGCAGCGGCGAATGGCACAGGAGCGGACTGGACCAGCTGGGAGCAGAATCAGTTCTTCTTCGGGGGGCAGTTCGGGTTGGGGTTGATGCCGAAAAGGAATCGGGAGTTGGTGTTCCTGACCGTAGCGAGCGGCAACTTCCCCTGCCAAAATCATCATTTCGGCCACGAGTTGACGCGCGATTGAGTTATCTAAGACCTCAATCGTGATCTCGTCATCCTGCACCTTAATTGAGGATTCGGGCATGTTAATGCTGATGGCTCCCTGGGTCGCTCGCCATTCCTTGCGTTGCTTAGCCCAGTATGCGATCGCCTCCAGTTCGCTTTCTGCCTGCACCCCCAATTCCAACATCTCGTCTACGTCTTCATAGGTGAGGCGATAAGTGGTTTTGATGTGACTGGCATAAATGGTGTAATCCGCGATCGCTCCAGTTGCCTCCAACACCACGCCAAAACTCAAAGCACACGAAACTCTTCCCTGCACCAGGCTCATGGGGCCAGTGGCGAGGTCGGGGGGAAACATCGGGATCATGCCGGTGGGCAAATAGAGCGTAGTGCTGCGCCGACGGGCTTCCAGGTCTAACTCATCACCTGGCATGACCCAACGAGTTGGATCAGCAATATGTACCCAGATGCGTTGTCTACCATCGGGTAAAGTCTCGAGGCTCAAACCATCGTCAATTTCGCGGGTACTCTCATCGTCGATCGTATAGACCTTGAGATGCGTCAAGTCCAAGCGATCGCGATCCAGATCATCCGGCGGAGCATCCAAGCGGTAATGCGCCACTTCTAATACCTTTGAGGGAAATTGAATCGGAATCTGACTGCGGCGCAGAAATAGATTCTCGTGGGGAGACCAGACTCCCAAATCAACTAAAAGTTGAAAGGCTGCTTGCGGCGTTTCCGATCGCTTCAAGTGTAACAGGGTTTCGAGGGCAGGTGTTTTGTGGCTGGCCTCATCACCCAGGGCGGCAAACCGTTCCAACGCTTCTAAGCGCAAGCGATCGCTGGATTGCCATTCAACTGGCTGTTTGACCAACGCCTGTTCCAACCGACGCACGAACTCATCCCACTCTTGCTGCCGTTGAACGGCCATCGTCAGCTGATGCTTGAGTTCATCCACCTGGGGCCTGGAGCGTGGCTCGTAGCGATCGCCCTTCAATTTGAAATACAGCTTGTCATCTGCCAGCAGCAAATGAGCCGCATAGCAAAGAGGTGGGCTTTGCTCCGAAAATAGCAGCATCGCCATTTCCTTGGGCGTGACAGTTTCGCCATCTTCAACCAAAATTTCCCAGGCAACTTCGAGGCTGCTGGGATCGAGATAAGGCTCAATTTGCCTGAGAAAATCTTTGATCTGAGCGGGCTTATAACTTTCACCACTCAGTTCGAAGGAAATTTCTCGCGGATGCAATGTATGAGATTGGCCACGCTCGTCTACTGCGATCCAGTGCTTCTTCCCCTCTGGACGCTCAATAACAGCAAGACGGCGATCGCCCCCTGCCCGAAATTCGACAAGAGTTCCCTTCTCCATTGGGGTACTGCCACAGGGCAATTAGCCTTCTTTGTTGATAAAGGGAAGGAGCGCAAGGAGACGAGCGCGTTTGATGGCTTGAGTTAAGTCCCGCTGTTGCTTGGCAGTCAAACCTGTAATGCGACGAGGCAGAATTTTGCCCCGTTCAGTAATAAACTTGCGGAGCAGGTCAACGTCTTTGTAGTCGATCGGCTCTTCTGGCTTGATGGGTGATACGCGGCGACGAAGATAAGTCATGGTCTGAGCAATTTGGGAAATAAACAGTGAACAATGAGTGAGTGTTTGGTAATCGGTGATAGTTGGTAACAATGGAGTAACCAATCAGCACGAACCGATGACCTACTTGATTTCCTTATGAACCGTGTGCTTGTTGCAATGGGGACAGAATTTTTTCAGTTCAATCCGAGCTGTGGTATTGCGGCGGTTCTTTTTGGTGGTATAACGTGAAACGCCAGGAGATCGCTTGTCGGGGTTGGTGCGACACTCGGTACACTCTAACGTAATGATAATTCGTACATCTTTCGCTTTAGCCATAATCCTAAAAGCTCAGCTTTGAAACAGAATTCGACACAGTCTTCCATTATTTCATAGACTGTCTCGCTTCGGCAATACTTGTCTTAAATCAGCACAGGTTTATGCCCATGACTCAGCACATTTTGCTTTATACCGACGAACCGGGAGTGGGAGGAATTGCACAGTACAACCATTCTGTGGTGCTGGCTTTGGCGCAACGGGGCGATCGCGTCACAGTGGTTCAGAGTTATCGCGACAATCCCTTGCTCACGGAGCAACGTGAGGCTGGAATTCAACATCATTGGCTAGATTTCGATACGATGGCCGATTTTCAGCGGACATTTGCCGAGCCTGCGGATGCTCAAGCAGCTTTGCAAACCTATCAACCAGATTTAATTTTGTTTAGCGATGGGTGTCCGCTGTCAAATTTTGCGGCTAAACAGGTGGCGATCGATCAACAAATGCCGTTTCTGATTGTCGTGGGATTTGTCGCGCCGAATTTGTCGCAGCACTTCCCCACAGGCATTGATCCAGCTCCAGTGTTACATCGGTTAGCCATCTACTTTGAGCAAGCAAAAGCAGTGGTGGCAGTGTCTCAGAATAATTTGGACTTGTTGCGCTCGCTGTTTCATCTGCCGACCCACCAAGGAGAGGTGATTCACTATGGTCGTCCGCCTCAGTACTTTGAGCCGCGTCGAGCCGCCGTCCGCGATCGGTTACGCACAGAATTACAACTTCCTGAAGCTGCGGTGTTGTGCCTTACGCCTGCTCGCTTGGAGCCGATCAAAGGCTATCAGTACCAACTGGATGCGATTCTCCGATTGCGCCAGGAAGGTTGTTTGGGACATCTCCACTTTGCCTGGGCTGGTGAAGGGCAGTTGCGGGCATGGCTAGAGCAAACCATCCAACGGGAAGCGTTGGGCGATCGCATCCACCTATTGGGGCAGCGGTGGGATATTGCGGATTGGCTAGATGCGGCAGACATGTTCGTTTTACCCAGCGAAGTGGAAGGCATGCCTTTGGCGATTATGGAAGCGATGGCGAAAGGGTTACCCGTCATTGCGACTGCGGTGAGTGGCATTCCGGAGGAGTTGGGAGATACGGGGGTGCTGTTGCCCGATCCGACTGTGGATGCCGAGGCAACCGGGCAAACGTTGGCGGAAACGCTGTTTTTGCTAGAGGCTGATAGCCAAGGACGAACGGAGATGGGGCAAGCCGGACGGCAACGGGCGCAGCAATATTTTCAGGCAGCCCGGATGGTACAGGAAACACTGAATGTGATTGATCGATCGCTTTTGCCTGCCGGCGATTACGTTTCACCAGGGTTGGCGATCGTGCGTCCCGATGCAGCCTTTCCCAATAAAGTCATCGCCGATCCCCAGACTTGCCCCTGGCCTTACTTACGGCACAACATTCCGCACAACTGGTATGTGGATCAGCGTCAGCCGCTTGTGGGATTTCTCAGTCGGGATGAGGCGCAGATTCTCTACAACACGGCCCGCCAGTTTCAGGGCAAACGGGCGCTAGAAATTGGGTGCTGGGTGGGATGGTCGGCGTGTCATCTGGCCTTGGCAGGAGTGCGGCTGGACGTGATTGATCCGTTGCTGGAACGACCTGAATTTTTTGAGACGGTGGATGTGTCCTTGACTACCGCTGGAGTCCGCGATCGCGTGAATTTACAACCAGGATACAGTCCGGCTGCCGTTCATGAACTGGCACGCCTGGAAACTCGTCGCTGGTCGCTGATCTTCATTGATGGTAATCACGAGGCACCGGGACCACTGGAGGATGCGATCGTCTGTGCCCAATACGCCGAAGCCGATGCGCTGGTGATATTTCATGATTTAGCGTCGCCAGCAGTCAGTGCGGGGCTGGATTATTTCAAACAGCAAGGTTGGCAGACTCGCGTTTACCAAACCATGCAAATTATGGGAGTGGCATGGCGCGGCCAGGTGCAGCCGATCGCCCACCAGCCCGATCCACGAGTGACCTGGACCTTACCTGCTCATCTCCAGGGATACGAGGTCAGCGGTGTGGCAGGAGAGTCATTGTCCCTTCCGGTTGCAACGCCCCTTGATGCTTGGCTGCAGCAGATTGATCACCTGCAACTGGAGCCACTACCCGCGATCGCCCCCACCTTGCCAGAGCGGCAACAGTACATCGAAATGCGGCATCGTGCGAAAGCCGCCTACATCCAAGGTGAATGGGACGAAGCGATCGCCAATTTTCAAGCTATGCTAAACGTGAATCCCGCCTCTGCGATTGCCCATGCCCACCTCAGTACATTGTGGCGATCGCGCGATCTGGCGAAAAGATTGCATCATCATGCCTTAGCGCAATCTGCTCATACCCTAACTCCGCCCGATGATGCAGAATTTTTAACCCTGCGAGATATTGTTCGGCCTTACACGCTGCTCAGTCCGGAGCGGCTATTTTCGCTGTATAGCCTGACCAAGCAGATTTGTTTGGATGACATTCCGGGGGACGTTGTGGAGTGTGGCACCTATCGGGGCGGGGCTGCGGCTTTGATGGCTGCGGTGATTCAGCGATATAGTCTGCGTCCGCGTCAACTCTATGCCTGTGACACCTTTACCGGGATGCCTGACCCCACCGCAGCCGATCGCCACGCTGGCGTACCGGCCAATCTCACTGGGTTTGGCGCTGGAACGCTATCAGCTCCGGTGGCGCAGTATCTTGACCAGATTTGCCAGTTGCTGGGCGTATCGGAAATCGTCGTACCTGTGCCTGGATTGTTTGCCAAGACGTTGCCAGCTTTGCAAGCTGAGGTTGACTCGATCGCGCTGCTGCATGCGGATGGCGATTGGTACGAATCCACAATGGACATTTTTAAGTCGCTTTATCAGAAAGTTGTCCCGGAGGGCTTCATCCAGATCGATGACTATGGCCACTGGTCAGGATGTCGGCAAGCGGTGCATGAATTTGAACGGAGCCAAAATGCAGCTTTTCCGCTACGCGCGATCGACTACACCGGCGTTTGGTTTCGTAAAACCGATCCAGCTGATCCGGCTGGCAACTGGTGGCGATCGCTGTGGCTCACCGCTCAAACGGCTCAATTACAGCAGCAATTCGACTTGGCAGAACGGCTGCTGCGAGGGTTGCTCAAACTGTTGCCAGGGTTAGTCCAGGCCGAACACGGCTTGATTGAACTGGGCCTCGATCCGGCTGAATTTACCAGAACCATGACCAATGGTGCCGCGGCCCTGGCTGCTCCACCAATGCCAGAGTTAAATTTGCGATCGCTCACCTGGGTCGCTTTCCCCGACTGGCAGCAACCCGAAGACGGCCTCCTGACCGACTTGATGGCGGTGTTGCGGTTTGGCATTACCCATCCCGATCGCGAGCGGCTTTCCCTGTTGCTAGTTGCAGACGCAGACCCTGACTTGGTGGAACTGGCTCTCGCTGCCGCCAGTCTCCAACTGGTTGAAACTGAATCTTTGGAACTGGAGGATGATCGACCTGCCATCGGTTTAATCCCGCCCCTCTCATCCCAACAGTGGCAAAGCCTGCTCCCTCACCTCAACGGATACCTGCAACTCAGTGCTGAAGAGCGAAACGCACTCACCAACCTGCAAACCGCGATCGCCCTCCACCCATCCTCTCACCTACTCACCCACCCCCTCAACCCACCATGCTGCTTGCCAACCCAGCCGAACAACTAATCCTAAATTTGGTGCCGCCTCCGACGCAACCGGACACCGAAACGGTGAACTTAATGGAGGCGATCGGTCGTATTCTAGCTGCACCTGTCACCAGTCAGCTTGATTTCCCCCATTGGGATAATTCTGCAATGGATGGCTACGCGGTGCGGCTGGCCGATGTGGAAACTGCATCGGTTGAACATCCCGTCACCTTAAATATCGTCGAGGAAATTCCCGCCGGAACCCAACCACAAAAAGCGCTGACGATTGGACAAGCCGCCCGCATTTTTACCGGGGCGATCGTGCCCGATGGAACCGATGCGATCGTCATGCAGGAGCATACTCAGCAGGAGGGCGAGCGTGTCCTAATTCTAGCTCCACCCCAGCCGCACCAATTCATTCGGCAACAAGGAGCCTACTACCAAGCGGGGGCACCCCTGTTGCCGGCTGGCTGCAAACTGGGAGCCGCTGAGATGGCAATCCTGGCCGCTGCGCAGTGTGCCCAAGTGCCTGTTTTTCGTCGTCCCCGGGTGGCGATTCTGTCAACAGGCGACGAATTAGTAAACCTCGATTGCCCCTTGCAACCGGGTCAAATTGTGGACTCCAACCGCTACGCGCTGATTGCCCTTGTCCTGCAAGCTGGATGCGAACCCATTTCCCTGGGCATTGTGCCTGATCAACCAGAAGCCCTCAGCAGCGCGATCGCCCAGGCTATTGCCACAGCCGATGTCGTCCTTTCCTCTGGCGGCGTGTCTGTGGGGGATTATGACTATGTTGATCGAGTCCTGGCCGAGTTAGGTGCGACGGTTCACATTCGCTCCGTTGCGGTAAAGCCAGGGAAACCCTTGACGGTGGCAACGTTTCACCGAGAGGGAGAAGGCAAGCAGCGGAAGGGAGGGGGCAAAATCTATTTTGGTCTGCCGGGTAATCCGGTTTCGGCCCTGGTGTCGTTTTGGCGATTTGTGCAGCCTGCCTTGCGAAAACTGTCGGGTGTGGCGGCACCGTGGCAGCCCAAGTATGTGATTGCGAAAACGCGGCAGGCGCTGCAATCAGACGGCAAGCGGGAGTCGTACGTTTGGGGCCGACTAGAGTTGGTCAATGGACGCTACGAGTTTGAGGCTGCAACAGGTAGCCAGCTTTCTGGAAATTTAATTAATTTGGCCGGCACGAACGGGTTAGCGGTTGTACCGTTGGGAGACACAACGATCGCCCAGGGTGAAGTCGTCCGTATTCTGCAAATGGAGCCTTAAGAGGAACTTATGATGAAGTCGTTCTCTGTTATCGTTCCTGTGATGAATAAGGAACACGCCATTCTCCGAACGTTGGAGAGTGTAGAAGCCAGTATTCAATATTTTTATCAACAGCATCAGGGTGAATTCGTTGAAGCGGAAATTGTGGTGGTGAACGAAGGATCGACCGATCGCACGCCAGAAATCATTCATACGTTCAGTCAAACTCATCCCCATTGCAAAATTGTGCATCACTTCAAACGCACCTCAGCAGGAACGGCGAGAAACGTTGGAGCCAATGCCGCGAAAGGCGATTTACTATTCTTTTGCGATGGTGATGATTTGTACTTTAAAGAACACATTTATTTGTGTTTTCGTCTAATAAATCACAACCCAGTCACCAGCCAAGAAACAGCGTTTGTCTTGAGCCGAGATCAGGGCAATCAAACCATTCAATTGCCCAATCAAGCGATCGGGGTGGTGCGAACGGCAGTTTACATGGCGGACGATATCTTGCCCTTCTGGAAAGTGGCGATCGAGAATTCAATTCCCCAAAACATTTGCATTCGCCGAGATTGTCACGAGTTTGTTGAAGGTTTTCCAGAACACAAAACTCCCTACAACGAAACGGGTTGTGAAGACATTTCCTATCAGCTATTTATTTCTAAGTTCTTTAAGATTGTGAAAGTAGACTTAGAAACCGTTGAGTACATTCGCTATCCAGGAAATAATTTCGATCGGCAGCTCAAGAAGTTCCAAACTCCACCAGAACATTACCAGGAAGAAATGCCTCTTGAAATAAGAGAACTTCATCTCATTCGTCACCAAATTGAACAGAACCATGTGCAGTATTTACTAGAAAAATTTAAACGCATGGATAAAAGCCAGGAATTTTTAGAGGTTCTAAATTGGCAACAATTGAGTAATGACTATATGAGTCAGAACCAGTTTGAGGCCGCCATTCCCTTGCTGGAAACCTGGCTTTCTGTGGAACAGCACAATGGCACAGCACGTAATTTTCTAGCTGCTGCCTATAACAATCTTGGTTCTGCTGTTAGAACTCAAGGTGATTTACCGCAAGCTACCACTTGCTATCAAAAAGCGCTCGCGCTCAATCCGTCTTTCTCAACCTCAGATTTAGCAAAAGTGAATCTTAACGTAGCGTTTACATTGCGCGATCGCCACCAACCGATCGAAGCTTTGAGCTATCTCCAAAAAGCCCTGGAACTCGATCCAAACTTACCAGAGGCGCTCGCTGAAATCTCCAGACTTAAGTATCAAGCTCACATCGTGCAACGGGGCTATACCTTTACTGAAGTGCATCCAGATCTATTTACTGTTTGGGAGAAGTATTTGTTCAAATTTATCAGCTCATCTGATTTCAAAGTATTAGAAATTGGCTGCAAGGATGGTGAATTAACCTGTTGGATGTTAGATAATTTACTACTGCATCCAGATGCTCGAATTACTTGTGTTGATACGTCTTCAAATCAAGTCGATGAGAAATCATCTCACCATTCTGCATGCACGATCGCACCGCAATTCGATACTAATATTGCAAAAACTGCAGCATCTGCAAAAGTGAGAAAGATTGCAGGAATTCCACAAATAGTGCTGCGTTCTCTTATCCCCGATTCGTTTAATTTAGTTTATATCAATGACGGTTTAGTTGCAGCAGACTTCCTAGAAAATATCTTATTATCTTGGCGCTTAATCAAAGTCGGCGGTATAGTTATTCTGGCTAATGATGGCGTTCAAGACTCTTCAAAAGCTGCTAATACTCAACCTAAAGCGGCGATCGATGCCTTTCTATCTATCTTCAGTTCAAAAGTGCGCTTGCTTCATCAAGGGCATCAAGTTCTGATCGAAAAGACGGCTGAATAGTCGAATGCTTGTGGATGCCCAATGAACGATATTCTAATGAATACCGAACACAGGGAACCAGGACGTGACAACGACGGAACACGCCATTCAGGCAGGCAAATTTGAGTGGTTTTATCGCGAGGCCAAACCCCTTGGTGAACCACGCTCAACGGTTGTGTTGCTGCATGGTTTGGTTTGTCAAAGCTATGGCTGGCGGCATGTGTTATCAGCTCTGGCAGAACAGGGATTTTGGGCGATCGCTCCCGACTGGCTGGGACACGGGTACTCGGAACGGCCCGATCGCCGCGATTTTCCCTACACCCCAGACGCTTTCATCACCGCGCTGGAGGAATTTCTGCAAGTTCTGGAAGTTGAGCATTGTTCCCTGGTGGTTCAAGGCTTTCTGGGCACAGTTGGCTTGCAGTATGCCCTGCGCCATCCTGATCGCTGCGATCGCATCGCCATCTTCAACGCCCCCGTGACAACTGCGGCCAGACTGCCGTGGAAAATGCAACAACTAGGGTTGCCACTCGCCGGAGAAATGATCACGCAAGATCCGCTGCTGGTCGATCGCACGCTGGAAGGTGGAGGAGGTTATCGCATTGAAGATGCTGATCTCGACATTTACCGCCGTCCTTTTTTACAAACCGGAGATGCGGGACGGGCATTGTTCGCCACGGTTCAAAAATTGCAACTGAAACAGATTACTGCCGAAATTGAGTCAGGCTTTCAAACCTGGGAAAAACCGATTCTAGTTGCCTGGGGCGATCGCGATCCGTGGCTGCCACTGGCGATCGCCGAAGCTTTTGCGCAATCGTTGCCCAATGGAGAACTGGTGAAACTAGAAGAAGTCGGCCATTACCCGCAAGAAGACTGGCACGAAAAAGTGAATGATGTGCTGCTGCCCTTTTTGCGTCGGCAAGCTCACTAATCTTTTTCCACGACAGCCCCATAATTTTCCGAAAATGACCTTTTGAGCTGGTAGGAGTTACTAGGCAGGCTTCCCTTCAGACCTGCCCCCAAGCCCCCTCAAGGATCATTTGTATGAAACTGATGCCAGCCCCCGCATTTTCTACGATCGCCATTGTCCTAGCTGCGACAAGCCTGATTAGTTGCGAAGCCCTGTCTCCCCGCTCCACAAAATCCACAGCGGACTCAAGTGGGTACCAAACAGTTGTCTCCAAACCAACACCAACGCCACCAGCCCAAACCTCTCAACCTGTTGAAATTACGCCGATCGTCAATCCTCCTGCGGCTCCAATTCCCACCGAGTATCATGCTGCAGCCAATCTCCCCGATCTGGAACCCAAAGTTGGCCTGATCCAGGACATCCAAATGGGTGACTTGATGTGTTACATCACGTTCATCGATGAAGCGGGTGCGACTCAGACTGTAGGGGCCACATTCGAGGTGTGTCAAACACCCAAGCTTTACCTACATCAACGGGTGCGCCTGGTTTACGGTGTGGGTTCAGTGAACAACTGCACCAGTAATGAACCCTGTGGTCGATCGCGTCTGACGCATCTGGTTGTGCGGATGGATGTCGTTGATCGCGCTGGCCGGAACGTTTCGACCGATGCCACCGTGTTGCAAAATGGCGAATGGACGATCACGATCGGTAATCGCAACTCCTGGTCGGGCGTGAACGGTACGGGCAATTTAACCTATCGTGGGTGCAATACCAATCAAGACTGTATTGACTTGGTTAATGGCGTTGTTTCTTGTCGAGATGGCATCTGCTCCACCACCTGGGTCAACGGCATCTACTCCTATACCCTCATCAATGCGATGAGGGAACAACCCGATAATTTGGAAAGTACACTCTTCGTGCGCCGAAACAGCACCCTCCTGCGACAAATCACTGGTTTAAAGTGAGCCAGCAAAAGGCAGTGGGCTTATCCAGTTGCGAACATTTGAGTCATGATTGAAATAGACTCTCAATCAAGTTGCAGAATTGACACTCAACGTTGTGGTAATTGGTGGGGGCGCGGCTGGTTTTTTTGGCGCGATCGTCTGTGCTGAAACCTGTCCCCAGGCTCAGGTGACGTTGCTGGAGGCGGCGCGTCAACCTCTAGCAAAGGTACGGATATCAGGGGGCGGACGCTGTAACGTAACACAGGCGTGTTTTGAGCCGGCGCTGCTAGTACAAAACTACCCTAGAGGTGGAAAAGCTTTGCGGGGAGCATTTTCGCGGTTTCAGGCTAAGGATACGGTGGAGTGGTTTCAGACTCACGGTGTTGAGTTGAAAACAGAATCAGATGGGCGCATGTTTCCAGTCACAGACGATTCGGCCACGATCGTGGAGTGCTTGATGCGAGCGGCTCAGCGGGCAGGCGTTGAAGTCCGCACTGGGGTTTCGGTGCAACAGGTGCTGAAGCAGGCAACGGGATTTATCCTGCAACCTAAATCTGGAGGAGAGCAATTTGTCGATCGCCTGCTGTTGGCCACGGGGAGCAGTCCACATGGTTATGCGATCGCGCGATCGTTGGGGCATACTGTCCTGCCTCCAGTGCCATCGCTATTTACATTCAATCTTTCCGATCCTCGTCTGGATGGTTTAGCGGGTGTGGCGGTCAATACAGTTCAACTCCGCTTGCATCTGCCCGAAAAATCCACGATTGAGCAAACTGGTCCCTTGTTAGTGACCCATTGGGGTGTGAGCGGCCCCGCGGTGTTGAAACTTTCGGCCTGGGGTGCGCGCGCTTTGCATGACCAGAATTATCGAGCGACACTCCAAATCAATTGGGTGCCCCAATCCAACCCAGAAACGTTGCGGCAACAATTACTGGCCGTTCGATCGCAACTGTCGCGCAAAACGATTGTGGCCAATTGCCCGGTGATGATTCCGCGCCGTTTGTGGGAAAAACTTACCGAGTGTGTGGGCATTCAACCGGGCGATCGATGGGCCGAAATTTCCAATAAAACTCTGAACCAATTAATTCAAGAACTTACTCAGGGACAATATCAAATCACTGGAAAAGGTGTATTCAAAGAAGAATTTGTCACCTGTGGCGGCGTCGATCTCAAAGAAGTTGATTTCAAAACCATGCACAGCAAAATTTGTCCAGGACTCTACCTTGCAGGCGAAATCCTGGACATTGATGGGGTGACAGGTGGCTTCAACTTCCAAAGTGCCTGGACGACCGGCTGGTTAGCAGGACGGGCAATGGGAGTTGCGGCAACCCTTAGCGATGGATAACTCGCGCATCAAATCCACTCGCCCGTAGGAATGATGTCACTGATTGGGCACCATCATGGGTGGGAAAACTACCTGCGTTGACGAAGGAGCCTTCCCGCGCGCGATCAAGACGTGCATTAGGAATGACCCGTTGCACTTGGAACAAGGTAGCTTGGCCACCAGGAACAGCTGCAACGTAAGAACCACCGACGCTGGGTGGCACGATTGCAATGGGGGGAGTTGGAGTTACGGTTGGTGGGCGGGTAATGACGATCGGGCGGCTGATAATGACCTCTGAGTCGCCACCGCAGGCAGAAATCTCACGCAAACATCCATTTCCAGTTGAAATGTTCACAAACCCACCGCTAACAAAATCGCTGGCAACCCAACCGCCAGTGGATACCCGCTGCCACCGATACCCATCCGCAAACACAGGTGAACCAACTAAGACCAACGAAGCACCATCACTGGCCCCACCAATGATCGGAAAACTCAAACCGGGACCGGACCGCACATTTAGACCGATGCCACTGTTGGTGGAAACCACCCCAGAGCCAACTGTCGTGCTGATGGGACGTGGGAAGTAGATCACCTGAGCAGAGGATTTTTCCGCCATCACACCCAACCCGATCGCGGCCAAACCCACAGCAAACGCAGACAAAACGGGACTCGTAGCTTGAGCCATCCAGGTTTTGAGTTGGGGCAACCCGAATGTTGTAGAAGCCATTTTAGGTGCGGCAGAAATATGCACCAAACTTGGAACTTTCATATTTAATAGTTGAGGTAAACAACAGAAGAAGCTGCACCCCTGTTCGGAGAATGAGTAGGAGAAGAAGCTGCCAATTTAAACTATCAAAACCCACTATGATGTGGCTACAGTAGAGAACTGAATTATTTCGGTTAAAAAACTTAATACTTATAGTCGAGTAGACGCATTTTGCAGGTTTAAGATCTTTTCAGGGCTGTTTCTGTGGCGCTCTGCTAAGGGCAAATTTTTATGTCGAAGTAGATTTGGCAACTACTTGCATTTTCGTGTCGCAATTTAAATGAATGGCTGAAAACCTGCCTGAATTCCTAATACCCAACCCGACGGATTCTGTGACGATCGCCTATCAGCAGGTGAATGGCACACTATTTTGTGGAAACTCCTTAAGCTGGTTACAGTCTCTTCCCACTGCCTCGATCGATCTGATCATTGCCGATCCACCCTACAATCTCAAAAAAGCAGCGTGGGATACTTTCGAATCTCAAAGCATTTATATCGCCTGGTCAATGCAATGGATTCAAGAAGCTGCTCGGATTCTAAAATCGACAGGTTCGTTGTATGTTATGGGGTTTTCTGAGACGCTTGCCGATCTGAAGTACGCTGCTAGCAAGCTTTTCAGCAGTTGCCGCTGGTTAATCTGGTATTACAAGAATAAGGCCAATCTTGGGCGCGATTGGGGACGATCGCACGAAAGTATTCTGTTGTTTCGCCAGCCAAATACCCCCTCAATTCATATCGATAATATTCGCATTCCCTATGGCAACCACACCTTGAGATACCCCAACCATCCACAGGCGGTAACGAGCCAATACAGCCGCAATCAAGAGTGCGATCGGCATCAAAACTGGCAACCCAATCCGCGTGGGGCCAAGCCCAAAGATGTGATCGAAATTCCCACAACTTGTAATGGAATGCGCGAGAAAACGCCCCATCCCACCCAAAAACCAGAAGAATTAATTCGCAAATTTGTCCTGGCTTCTTCGCAACGAGGGGATACGATCCTCGATCCGTTTTCCGGTTCCGGAACTACCCTCGTTGTCGCGGAACAACTGGGTCGCCACTGGTTGGGCTGTGACATTAATTCTGAGTACAACAGTTGGGCGATTCAGCGGCTGGAAAGCTGCGAACGGCTCTCTGATCAGGAATGGTTTTGGCGCGATCGTAAAGCGGAAGAACGTCGCCGCCAAATTCGTTAGATCACTCAACTCAAAATTAGGAACAGCTATGTGTTCGTGTTTAAGCCGGAGCGCGATGCAGGCCATTGCTTCGATCGCGCCAGACTTTTGGTCTAAAATCCTGCTACCAAGCAATTTTTTGTGCAGATTTGACCCAAATCGTGGTCAAATCTCTGCTTAAGTAGGAGAAATTGCATAAGATATCAGGTGGTTGAAATTCACTTTTCTAGAATTTATCAGTGCAACTGTCTGCCCATTCATCTCCATGACTGCAACCTCCAAAATTTCTCAAACCATTCACTACACTCCCAAAACGGTACTGCGAGCAGAGCGGGCATTACGTTGCGCTCCATTTAAATTGAGTCTATTTACAACGATGCTGACGCAAAGCGTGGCTTTGAACGCGATCGCTCAAACCACTGGCGTGCAAAATCAGTACACCATCCAGCCATTATCCGAACTGCGCGCAGAAACTGAGCTACTCTGGCTGATCCAGGTGGGGCTATTGCGTAGAGAAGTAGATGGGCAGGGACTAACAGATAGTTTTCGAATGACCCCGCTAGGACGGCAGCTTGTCACCAAATGGCAGGATTACAGCGCTGCCCAATTCGCCCCCCGCTGGCGCGACCACGTTCTTAATGCGCTGACTCGTTGGTTCCGGCTACCGTTCTAGATGCGTGATTCGGTCTTAGTGTCCTCTACTCGTTGCTTAGGGAGCCTCAATGAAAGCCATGATGGTAGTGGGAACCACCTCCCACGCAGGAAAATCACTGCTGGTAACCGCAATCTGTCGAATTCTCAGTCGGCGAGGTTGGCGAGTTGCTCCTTTCAAAGGTCAAAATATGGCCCTCAATGCCTACGTCACCAATAATGGCGGTGAGATGGGGCATGCTCAGGCGGTGCAAGCATGGGCGGCGGGAATTACACCAATGACCGAAATGAATCCCATCCTGCTCAAACCCCAGGGCGACATGACCTCGCTCGTGATTTTGAAAGGGAAAGCTGTCGGGCGAGTCAGCGCGACTGATTATTACGAACAATTTTTTGACCCAGGTTGGCAGGCAATTCAGGAGTCGTTGAAGCGCTTATCAGAAGACTATGATTTGTTGGTGTGTGAAGGGGCAGGTAGTCCGGCGGAAATCAACCTCAAGCATCGGGATCTGACCAATATGCGGGTGGCAAAACACCTGGATGCTCCAACATTGCTGGTCGTTGATATCGATCGCGGCGGCGCTTTTGCCCATGTCGTTGGCACGATGGAGTTGTTAGACCTGGAAGAGCGGGCCTTAATCAAAGGCATTGTGATTAACAAGTTTCGCGGGCAGCGATCGATTTTGCAACCGGGGATCGATTGGTTGGAAGAGCGCTTGGGCATTCCGGTAGTCGGTGTCATTCCCTGGCTCGATCAGGCATTCCCTGCCGAAGATTCCCTGAGTTTGCTTGATTCCCGTAGTTCAACAACGCCTAGCGATATCAATATTGCTGTTTTACGCCTGCCCCGCATTTCGAACTTCACGGATTTTGATCCGCTGGAGGCCGAATCATCTGTTTCAGTCAAATACATTCTCCCCAAGCCGCCTCTGGGTCATCCTGATGCGTTAATTATTCCTGGCTCCAAAACCACGATTGCGGATCTCATCGTTCTGCATCGCACTGGCATGGCGGAGGAAATTCAAAACTACGTCGCGGCGGGTGGCACTGTCCTGGGGATTTGTGGCGGCTATCAAATGTTGGGCAAAATTTTGGCCGACCCGGAAGGCATCGAAGGGCAAGAAGGCCGCTTCAAAGGGTTGGGACTACTGCCAATCAAGACCGTAATCGCCGGACAGCGGATCGCACGCCAGCGCACCGTAACCTCCAATTTTCCCCAGGAAGGTCTGCCGGTTACTGGCTACGAAATTCACCAAGGGCGATCGCGCCTGATAGAAGATGCCACTGGCACGAGTCCGTTGTTTGATGATGCCAACCTGGGGATCGTGGATGACAATCAGGCCGTTTGGGGCACTTATCTCCACGGCATTTTTGATAATGGCCCTTGGCGGCGCGCCTGGTTGAATCGGTTACGGCAACAGCGCGGTTTGAAGTCTTTACCCACCGGAGTGGCCAATTATCGAGAACAACGGGAGATGATGCTTGATATCCTGGCCGATGCAGTTGAACCTCACCTCAACCTGACTCCCTTCTTGCCACCAGAGTCTACCTAAAATTGCGAACTAAGCGGCTCTAAATTGCCACTCCATCACGAGAACATCAATCGGGGTGGTAGCATGAGGTTGTCAATTCACCTTAAATGGCTGATGTCTCTTGCTTCTCGCGTGAATGCTGCCTTAGCGGCGGTAAATGTGCAATTTGTGCGGAAGACCGGGTTAGAACGGCTGCGGTTACTAGAGCAGGAGTTTCAGGATCTGTTGAGTGACTTCCAGGCGTTGAAAGCTCGGCATGAACGGTTGAGCGATCGCCTCCATTTGCCAGAAGCTTTTTTTGATCTGTATCCGAACCAATCCCTCGCTTTACCAGAGGGGGCTGAGTATCTGTTGATTCCCAGCAACACTCGGCTGACAGACTTGACCCAACGTTACCGAGCGGTCAACCATCCGGTGATGCTGGCATCGATGTGGACGGATACTTTTGTGCAACAAGAAATCGACCTATACCGATTTCGAGCTGATGGCGGTTATGTTTGGCAACACCGTGAAATTAACACCGATCTGCATTATGCCCTCTGTACATACTATTTGAAGGCGATCGATACGTTGGGATTGTTCGATCTCCTCACAGAAGACAACTTGTTTGGGGCCTATACCGTGCTGGTAGATCATCGCCCCGTGAGCCGCGATCTGCTCGACTCGATGACGGAAATTTATTTTCTGGAGCGACACCTGGGTCTGTCTCAATGCACTAACTTCAATCTGCTCGACATCGGCGCTGGTTACGGACGGTTTGCCTACCGGCTGGTGCAAGCCCTACCCAACCTCGGCAAAGTGTTTTGCACCGACGCGATCGCCACATCCAGCTTTTTGTGCGAGTACTACCTCAAATTTCGCGGCGTGGAGCAAACGGCGATCGCGGTTCCGTTTGATGAATTGCCAAAAACTTTGGCGAAATATCCCGTGCAGTTAGCCATCAACATGCACAGCTTTTCGGAATGCTCGATTGACGCGATCGCGGGCTGGTTGGGCGTGCTGGCTGAATTCCATGTCCCTTACCTGATGCTGGTGCCCAATGCCCTCGATAATGGCGGGACTCAACTGCTCTCGTTCGAGAAAGACCAAACTCGGGTAGACTATCAGCCATTGCTGGAAAAATATGGCTATCAAAAAGTTGCCAGCGAACCCAAGTTCCTTGATCCGCTCGTCCAGGTCAACGGCATCTCACCAACTCACTACTACTTGTTCAAGCGCGAGTAAAGCCACCATAAAAACGAAAATAAGCGCAGCTAGAAACTCCAGTGCGCTTAATCCCTAACCCTTTCGGTGCAACGTACCCGTTTGTCCTTGATTCATACAGTAAAGGGAAAGTTTTGGAAATCCTATCCCGTTTAGACATTCTTTAGAATGTTCTTAATTATTAGTTACGCCATCCGCCTATGACTGTTCATGTACAATTCATGCCCAATCAGATCACGATCGAGGCGCAGCCCGGAGAACCTCTGTTGCAGGTTGCCGCCCGCGCTGGCATCACGATCCCAACTGGGTGCTTAATGGGATCTTGTCATGCTTGCGAAGTCGAGTTGGACGATGGCAAAGCCATTTGTAGTTGCATCAGCAGCGTGCCGTCTGGACGATCGCAACTGACAATTTATTTGTATTCCGATCCGACTTGGTGAGGCTGGGAAGCAACGAGACGGGTCGGCATTAAACCTGCTTGCGATTTCTTGAACGCAATTCTTCAGAGTTAAGCTACGATTCAAGGCATGACGGCAACAGATTTAATTAATCCATCCAGTCTTTGGAGTCTTTGGGTTCCACTTTTGCTCTTGATGAGTATTGTCGTGATGGCCGTCTGGTTTGTTCGTCTTTCTTGACGCTAGAGGCTTTGTTCATGGCGCTTTCATTCGCAGAAGATGCGATCGCTCTCCTCATCAACATGGCCGAACAGGGAGAAATCGATCCCTGGGATGTCAAGGTGATTGAGGTCATCGATCGCTTTCTGAGTGAGTTAACGCCAATTATGGACGGGCGCGAATTGTACGAAAAAAGCCTCTCCTCATCTGGACAGGCATTTTTGTATGCATCCATGCTAGTACTCCTCAAAGCTGATAGCCTAACTCAGGTCGAACAATCAGACGCATCTCCAACGGCATTAGAGGATGCCGCCTTATTGGAAGAATCCTTACCCGGCAGTTCTCTGCCACCCCATTTGGAGCGCCAAATTCGACGGCGAGCCGTGGCCCAACCTCCGCAGCGGCGCAAAGTCACCTTAAAGGATTTGATTGATCAACTCCGGGCGATCGCCGTTGCCCTCGAAGATCCATCCCCTCGCAAACGTTTACGCCGCCCGCCCGCTCAGTCCAAAGCCCAAACAGTACGCGCGATCGCCCAACTGGCCCACCAGGAAAATTTGTCCGAAATGGCGGCGGCCTTGGAACAGTTTTTTGCTGAGCATTTACCCGCAGTCCCTGCATCGCAAAACTGGCTCGACTTTGAGTTCTTATTGCAACTATGGACCGAGTCTCAAACGACCGCAAAGATTCCCATTCAATCGACGGAGGCGCATTCTCCCAATCACGATCGAGTCGGAATTTTCTGGGCACTGCTGCTGCTCTCCGCCCAATCCAAAGTAGAACTGGAGCAAGAGGAGTTTTACGGGCAACTTCGCGTGCGACCGCTAGTTGAGTCTGCGCCGACGGCGGATGTAAACATGGCCCAATAGAAACGATGATTTAAGTTCTTCCAAGGAGTAAATTAAGCGGAGCGTAAATTCCTCACAAAGCAGTTGGCACAATCCCTGATTTACTGACAGACTGTGTTTAGTTTTGATTCAGTAGTTGAGTCGGGGAACATCACTCAAATTCTCCTACGTCGAGACGGATGATAACCTGGACAGTTAAAATTAACGGCTGAAGGATTGAGAGAACACCTATGAAAGCCATGATTCTGGCAGCGGGGAAGGGGACGCGGGTTCGCCCCATCACCTATGAAATTCCCAAACCTATGATTCCAATTATGCAAAAGCCGGTAATGGAATTTTTGCTGGAATTACTTCGACAGCATGGGTTTGACCAAATCATGGTCAATGTTAGCCACCTAGCCGATGTGATCGAAGGATATTTTCGCGATGGGCAACGTTTTGGGGTTCAAATTGCTTACTCCTTCGAAGGCTACATTAAAGACGGCGAGTTAGTTGGTAAAGCCCTGGGTTCTGCGGGTGGCATGCGTCACATTCAAGATTTCTCTCCTTTCTTTGACGACACCTTCGTTGTGTTGTGCGGTGATGCGTTGATTGACCTGGATCTCACAACGGCTGTGAAGTGGCATCGGGAAAAAGGGTCCATCGCCACCGTGATCATGAAAACCGTACCCCAAGAAGAAGTCTCCAGCTATGGGGTTGTAGTAACTGATGAGGATGGTCGCATTAAAGCGTTTCAGGAGAAGCCCAAAGTTGAAGAAGCCTTAAGCAATTGTATTAACACGGGGATCTACATTTTTGAGCCGGAAGTGTTGGATTACATTCCTTCAGGGGTGGAGTACGATATTGGCAGCCAACTCTTCCCTAAATTGGTGGAAATTGGTGCGCCCTTCTACGGCTTACCCATGGACTTTGAATGGGTAGACATCGGGAAAGTGCCAGATTACTGGCACGCCATTCGCGCTGTGTTGCAAGGACAAGTCAAAAACGTCGAAATTCCTGGACACCAGATTGCGCCCGGCATTTACACAGGGATCAACGTGGCAGTGAATTGGGATAAGGTGAACATCCAAGGACCCGTCTACATTGGTGGGATGACTCACATTGAGGACGGGGCGACAATCATTGGGCCAACCATGATTGGACCTAACTGTTGGATTTGCAGTGGTGCTGTCGTCGATAACAGTGTGATTTTTGATTACTCGCGGCTTGGCCCAAATGTGCGCTTGATTGATAAGTTAGTATTTGGCCGCTACTGTGTGGATAAAACTGGCGCGACAATCGATGTACAGGCGGCTTCTCTCGATTGGTTGATTACTGATCGCCGTCAAGAACTTCCAACCCCACCGACCGAAGGACAAGCGATCGCGGAACTCCTCAAAGCTGACAACAACTCAAAGGAATAAGGATTACTCGAAACCAAATTCTTGTGGGGTGTAGCAAAGCTATACCCCTTTGTATTGCTTTTGTATTTTTGTATCGTTCCGGGATCAGGCCGTACTCATGCCTTCAGAGATCGGCCATAGTGAAAATATAAAACAGTATCTTTCGATACAGAATCACTTCAAGGTCTCTTCTCATGTCTCAATCTTTACTTGCTGATGCCAGCCAACGGTTGGAGCAGGCGTTGAAATATGCCTCAATTTCTGAAGATGCGATCGAATCGCTCAAATTTCCGCAAACTAGCCTCAGTGTTTCGATTCCAGTTCGCATGGATGACGGCTCCCTCAAAGTCTTTCAAGGCTATCGAGTTCGCTACGATGACACGCGGGGGCCTGGAAAGGGAGGTGTGCGTTACCATCCCAGCGTGACGATGGATGAAGTGCAATCGCTGGCGTTCTGGATGACGTTCAAGTGTGCGGCGTTGGGGTTACCCTTTGGCGGGGCGAAAGGCGGCATTACCGTCAATCCCAAAGCATTATCGCGGATGGAACTGGAGCGCTTGAGTCGGGGGTATATTGACGCGATCGCGGACTTTATTGGCCCCGATGTCGATATTCTCGCTCCCGATGTTTATACAAATTCCATGATCATGGGTTGGATGATGGATCAATACAGCATCATCACGCGTCACATCTGCCCAGCCGTTGTCACCGGTAAACCCATCAGCATGGGCGGCAGTGTGGGCCGGGAAGCCGCAACTGCTTTGGGGGCTTACTATGTGATTCAAGCCATGCTCCCCAAGTTCGATCGGGTGCCTCAGGGCACAACCGTTGCGATTCAGGGGTTCGGCAATGCGGGTGGCATTTTGGCTGAACTCATGTTCAAAGCGGGGTATCAAGTTGTCGCTGTGAGCGATTCTCAAGGGGGAGTGTATGCCAGAAACGGACTAGATATTCCCAGTGTGCGCCAAATTAAGGAAGCCACTCGGGGCATCCGCGTTCCGTACTGCGATCGAAGCGTCTGCGAAATCAACACCCAGGAAGTTTTGACCAATGAGGAACTCTTGCAACTAGATGTCGACATTCTGATTCCGGCGGCTCTGGAAAATCAAATCACTGCCACCAATGCTCAAGACATCAATGCCAAACTGATCTTTGAAGTGGCCAATGGCCCCACCACCTCAGACGCAGATGCCACGCTGGAGGCAAAAGGCATTTATGTTTTTCCTGACATTTTAGTGAATGCGGGTGGAGTAACAGTGAGTTACTTTGAGTGGGTGCAGAACCGTAGCGGCTTGTATTGGACGCTAGACGAGGTCAACCAGAAGCTCCAAAGTCGGATTGTGGAAGAGGCCGATCGCATCTGGTCAATTGCTCAAGACAACAGCATTTCTCTCCGCACGGCGGCCTATGTTCACGCCATCAGTCGTTTGGGTGAAGCCATCAGCGCGAAGGGCACACGCGATTATTACGTCAATGGATTTGGCAAAAAGTAACCCACCAATACGATTGCAGCAATCCGTGGAACATCTCTACGAAACCCCACCGATCCATTGTCTATTTCGAAATCAACTCGGCCTCAGCCGTAGTCTCTTCAGTCGCTTTCGCTGCCGGAAGTAGGCGTTGTTGTTCAATTTCTGCTTTGTAGCGTTCAACATCTTCCTCAAGTTCCTGAATCCGAGTATCGCGAACTTTCACTTCCTTACCAGTTTCGACCAACCGCTGCACTCGTGTCCAAACGCTGAAGACCCAGGCCAGCACAGCTCCCACACCCATCGCCAAAATGAGTTCGATCGATAAAGGGGCTTGCAACTGCAAGCCTTTAACAAACTTAATTGGAACTGGTTCGGTATTTTCAATCCCAAACAGCACAAGCGCCAAACAAATCACAAAAATGACTACAAAGTTAATTTGTCGCATACGGTACTAATCCCAAACACGCTACCAACGTTTTACCAGAGCGGGGTGAGAAATGGCTGCGATCGAGTGATTTCTTTTGCCAATCACTGAAAGCTTGACAATTGCAGCTTGTCCCATCTCAACCTCTTCTGATACATTTAAAGAGACTGATCGGTCTGTTTTGAGATGGCCAAAGCGCAAGCAACGAAAACACGAATTATCGAACGAGCAGCGGCTCTATTTAACCAACAAGGTTATGCCGGGTCATCCATGTCCGATCTGATGCGGGTTACAGGTCTACAAAAAGGAGGCATTTACAACCACTTCCGTAGTAAAGATGAGTTGGCACTAGAAGCGTTTGACTATGCCACCAGCCGCATTCAGCAAAAATTTATGGGTGCGTTGAAAGGCAAGCGTCATGCGGTCGATCGCCTGCTGGCAATCCTCAGTGTGTATGAACACATGCTGGATGATCCGCCAGTTCCGGGTGGGTGCCCGATTCTGAATACAGCCGTGGAAAGTGATGATGCTCATCCAGCCTTACGTGAACGGGCACAACTGGCCATGAATGCGTGGCGTGATTTGATTCGGCGGGTTGTTGAGAAAGGGGTGATGCGCGGCGAGTTGCAATCAGATGCTGATGCAGAGGCGATCGCAACCGTTTTGATTGCGACGATCGAAGGTGGGGTGATGCTGAGCAAGCTCTACGGCGATCGTGCCCATCTGGAATGTGCCCTCGCTCATCTCACCACCTATATTCAGCGCCAGCTGGCGATCAATTTGTAGCAGCATGTCAGGTTTCTACAAGCAAAGTCGGACACTTGTGCAACGCGATCGTTTGAAAATCGACAGATCGGTCTTTTATTTTTCGTGATGGAATCTTCTATGTTGCAGTTTTACTATGCGCGTCCTTCCGCCTATGCGCGTCCGGTGTGGTTAGCACTGCTGGAGAAGCAACTGCCGTTTGAACTGATTCCGGTTGATTTGAGTGGAGAACAATTTGAACCGGAGTTTCTAGCCATCAATCCATTTAGCCACGTCCCCGTTTTGGTTGATGACGGGTTTAAGGTGATTGAATCCCTCGCGATTTTAGATTATCTGGAAGCGCAGTATCCCGAACGATCGCTGCTGCCAACTGATGCGATCGCTCTGGCAAAAGTGCGCATGGTGCAACAGGTGACGCTCAATGAATTGCTTCCACCGCTATTTAAGCTGTTGATGGAGGCCACCGAGAAATCAGTTGAGTTGGAATACGCCCAACTCCGCGCGATCAATACGCTGAACTTTCTGGAACACTTGCTGGGCGAGTCTCCCTACTTTGCTGGACAGCAGCTTACCCTGGCGGAAATTGTCGCAGGAACACTCGTTTACCGCCTGCCAGCCGTTGGCATTCCGTTAACCAATCATCCTGGCTTGCAGCGCTGGTCGGAGCGGTTATTAACCCGCCCATCCTGGCAGGAGATTGAATTGAGTTGTGAGGAATGGGACACCTTTAAGCGGCGCATGCGAGTCATTCCCAAAATTTGGCAGCGGCGGCGGCAGCAACGCATGCAGGCTCTGGCACAATCACCAGTTAGTGAGTGAGGGTTTCGGTTTGTTTTTGCAAAAGTTGATTGCTCCGAACGGCATCGAGGGTGCCTTTGATGGTGCCGGCGATCGGCACAGCAACAATCACGCCCAAGAAACCAGCAATTTGTAACCCCATCAGCAACGCAATAAAAATCCAAATCGGATTCAAGCCAGTAATGTCACCCAGCATTTTGGGCGCGAGGACGTTATCTCGAATTTGTTGCAGGACTGTAGCCGAAATGGTGACTTGCACAGCCAACCAGGGATTTTGGAGCAGCAACAACACCCCGACTAGGCCAATTCCCAGAGTGGGACCAACCAGGGGAATCACTTCGGCGATCGCAATCAGGACTGCAAACAGCAACGCAAATGGTACTTGCAACGCCAAAAAGATCGGCACCAGTGCTAACCCCATAAAGGCTGCCAGCAAAATTTGGCTGACCACAAAGTTATGGAAGTTGAGTTCTAGAGAGTCGCGCAAGGGGATGCCATATTGCGCTGGCAAAAGATTAATTGTTCCGCGCCAGAGCTGCTGGCCATACAGCAACATGTAGAAGGCCAGAACTAGAATCAAGGTGACTGTAATCAACCCACTGAGGGTAATGATTGCCAGGTCTAAGGCTTGTTTGGGAAGCGAGTCGAGCTGACTGAGAATTTGATCATTAATTCGCTCACTAAAGGCCAACAAATCCAGCGGCAAATTTCGCTCCTTCGCCCAATTGTCTAAGGTTCGGATATTATCTCCACTGGCCTCCAGCCAGCCAGGAATTTTGGCAAAGAGTTGAGCGGTTTGCTCAGTGATGATAGGTACAACGGTAATTCCCAAAAATGCCAACAGAGCCACAGTGCCCAGCAACACAAATGTTACTGCCTGCGATCGGGTTAGTTCTGCCCGTTGAAACAGCCGCACAGGGTAGTTCAGCAGAAATGCCAAAATTGCCGCCGCCACCAGAATGGTAATCAGCCCTTCAAAGTAACGAAAGACTTGAGTCACGAGCCACACATTTAATGCGACGATCGGCCCACTCAAGCCTAAAATTAGCAAGCGTTGGAGATTCGCAGAAGGCCGCATCTACTGACTCCTGACTCCAGTCGGCTGAGTCTGGGTTAATTGCGGGTACTTGAGAAAGTGACCCAGCAGCACCAACAGAATGATCACAACACTGCCAATGCCGATCGGGTTGGGCATCCAGAACACCGTTTCGAGCGTATTTTGGGTGCCTGGAGCTAAGGACCAGATCAACGTCTTGCCACCTCGCAGCGCAAGCGGACGTAAATTGGTCGATTTACTTACACTGCGAGCACCCCACGGCGTTTGGAGTTGGAATTGAAACTGAAAGAGAGATGCCGGGCTAATTAACACGTCACCGCTGGAGGACAGCACCCCCAGTGAGCGCAAATCCACAGTGTAAGCCAAATGATTTCGTTCAAACAATAAAAAATTGCTGTGGTTAATCGTCAATTGAGCCGCGATCGTCGGCAAGCTCGTCCCTTGCACCAGCTGATCTTGATTGAAAACAGCCTCAAAAAATTGATTAAATTTCTTTTCTAAATCATCACTATGGGTGAACGGAATGGAAACGGCGATTTCTTGACTCCCAACTTTTTGAACCCGTCCACCCACTTCGGCAGCACGCCGCTCAACCGCTCGAATCCATGTCCGTAAACTATCCTGGCTAACGCTCTGCAAGCGATCCCCAAACTCGATGTGCTGCACAATTTCACCGCGATTGGGGCTTTGAAACTGGATGCCGACATCCGACTTCACGCAGCCCGATAGCGCGATCGCCAGCACCAGGAGCACTCCCCACATCTGCTTGAAGTTGAGCGTGCGGCTCAACCATTGCTGATAGGCAGATTGAGAAGGCAAACGCTTAGAGTTGGAAAGGTATTGCATAGGGGAAACTCGTTCACACCATTGTGATGGTAATGGCTTGTAGACCCATCCCACAATGAAATCAATTTTTCTACATTAGCCAAATCAAGCCGCCCAGAATGAGTAACACGGCTATCAGGGCGACCCAAACAAACCGGTTATCTTCCGTGTTGACCTGGCTCAAATCCACAGGCTCTGGTTTAAGTTGAGGCGTTGCAGCAGGGGGGCGTTTGGAGGTTGAGGGAACAGACTGCGCTCCAACGTGATCGCGCTCAGTCTTATCGGCCAAACTGCCCAGGTCGGGAATTTGCGTCAGCCACTCCGGACGAGTTTGAAGTTTGGGGGCTTCCAGAATGTATAAAATCCGTTTGCCTTCCTTGCGCGTTTGTAAGTCGGGATGCTGGGTCAGGGTGCGACAAAGGGCAATCGCCTCCTGCTGTTGGCCAGTAGCTTGATAGGCTGTAACCAACCAGGTTTGCACCGTTCCCCCTAATGCAGAACCAGAATTCACCAGCGCACAGGCTTGCTGGAGATGCTCCACAGCCTTCCGATACTCACCCCGTTCAAAAGCCGTCTTTCCTGCCTGAAACTGCGTTTGCACTTCATCCAATTGATTTGCCGTCACCGTACTTTACCCTCGTCTCCTCTCTCATCCTATGCGACTGGTAAGAAAAAGCGGAACGTGCTGCCTTGACCCAGTTCGCTTTCCACCTCGATCGCGCCCCCTTGGAGTTCGATGAGTCGCCGAGAAATGGCCAAACCGATCCCCGTGCCGCCAGACGCGCGATCGCGGGAACGATCAGCTCGCCAAAATCGCTCAAATACGTGGGGCAAATCTTCTGCGCCAATCCCCTGGCCGGTGTCGATCACAGCGATCCAAACTTTCCGCCCTTCGGGCCACGCTTTTACTGTGATTGTGCCCTGGTCAGTATAGCGCAGCGCATTTCCTAGCAAATTCATCAATACCTGTTCCACCCGCTCTGGATCAGCCAGGATTGGGGGGAGGTCATCTGGGCAATCGAGTTTCAATGCCGGACTGTCTTCAAACAACTGATCAAAAAATTTCGCCGCGATCGCGTGCAGTAAGGGCGGTAGATCAACGCGTTCCAGCCGAATGGGCAGGTATCCGGCTTCAGCCTGGGACAGTTCTTGCAAATCGTTAACCAGGCGGCGTAAGCGACCAGTTTCCCGCACTAAGCGCTGGTAAATGTCTACCGAGGGGTCGATCGTCCCGTCCGCTAGACCTTCCAGATACCCCTCGACGATTGTGAGTGGAGTGCGTAACTCATGGGTTAAATCTCCCACCAACTCACGGCGGCGTTGCTCCACACCTTCCAGATTTGCCGCCATCTGGTTAATGCTAATCGCCAACTGATCCAACTCCGGAATTTCGTTGTGGGGTAACCGTTCTTCCAAGTGCCCAGCAGTAATTTTTTGAGTCACCTTCTCCATTTGAATCAACGGTTGGGTAATACGTTTGGCGACCAGGTAACTCAATCCTCCGGCGGCAGTTGCCCCCATCACCACCGACCAAAACGCGCCACGACTCCAGGCATCTTCAAATCCATCCACCAATTTTTGGCGCACCCGCACGAGATTAAATCCGCCCACCTGCATGTTGTCTAAATGCAACACAAACAAACGCGGAGAATAAAGTTTGCCAACTGCCACCAGCGTACTGAGTCCCACAATCATCACAACCAGGTGAGACAAAAACAGTCGTGCCCGGAGTCCCATTTTGGTCATGAGTTATGCCGCCGTATCTTCAAATTTGTAACCCACACCAATCACCGTTTTAACAAACGTCGGATTAGCTGGGTCGGGTTCAATTTTTTTGCGTAGCCGCGCAATATGGGTATCCACCACCCGTTCATCGCCAAAAAAGTTACTCCCCCAAAGTTTGTCAATCAGTTGCGTGCGATTCCACACGCGTCCGGGGTAACTCATAAAGGTCGAGAGTAAGTCAAATTCTAACGTAGTCAAATCCAGGGGTTCTAGCTGGTCGCGATCGACGCGATGGGCTGCTCGTTGGTCTAAATCAACCTGAAAGTGTTGCGTTCGGTAAGTTTGCGTTTGGCCGCCCTGGCGCAAACTCCGCCGTAATACCGCCCGCACCCGCGCCACCAGTTCCTTCGGGCTGAAAGGTTTCACCATATAATCATCGGCTCCGGTAGACAGGCCAATGATGCGATCGAGTTCTTCCCCCCGCGCTGTCAGCATCAGAATGTACGGGTCTTTAATGCCCGGTTTTTGCCGAATCCGAGCGCATACCTCCAGCCCATCCAGGCCCGGAATCATCAAATCAAGAATAATTAAATCTGGCCTCTGCTCTTGAAACACCTGTAAAGCCGTGATTCCATCGCGACAGATCCGGCAAGCGAATCCTTCCTTCTCCAGGTAAAGCTGAATCAACTGAGCAATTTCGGCTTCATCTTCAATGATCAAAATATCCATAGACTTACCACCTACTCATTGACTCATCCACCCCTTGGCTCACCTACCATTCTCTCCGCACCAAGTCTCAATTCTATGACGACTCCTTTACGCAACGATGACGCTCAGTAGTTCAAGGGATAGGATGAAGTGTGAAGCGGCGATATAGGTAACATTATGGCTGTCACAGCACAGCAAGCAGAATTAAAGCAACTCAGTTGGTATCTCCAACAGCAGTTGAAACCACAAGCAGCGGTAACTCCGCTCCAGGTTCAGTGCGCCTTGAAAGAGATGCTGATGGTACTGGTTCAACATCCGCCGGGAAATGCGCCTGATCCACAACAGGTGTTTCAGACCTTGGAGCGGGCGATCGCAACCTTGCCACCCAAACTGTTCAATGCTCTGCCAGCGGCACTTCAGGGATCGCAAATTAAGTTATTTTTGCGGGTGTTAGGCCAAAAACAACCCTATGCCTTTCATCATGTGAAATTTCCAGCCGCGATGCCATTGCCGCCGCCCGCAGCCAGTTTAAGCGACGATCTTCCATGCTTTCCAGTTGAATCGCCTGTAACATCGGTTGAGGCTGATGCGCCCGAAGTTGCAGCCTTGCATCCCCCATCTGAGTTGCCAGAACCAGAAAAAGCAGGAGAGTTAGTTTATGCTCCTGCGGGTGAGCCAGACGCAGGGGGGCCAGCCCCACTGGCTGAATACGAAGCGTCTCCCCAGCAGCCTCTCCGTCCAGCGCGATCGTGGCTCAAACCGCTGCTTGTGGCGGGAGGAAGTGTGGCAGCGGCCTTGCTTTTAGGGACAGGCTTGTATGCGCTGACTCGCCCCTGTGTAATTGGCCCCTGCACGGCATTAGCAACAGCTCAATCCCTCAGCCAGCAATCTGCTGAAACGTTGAAAGCGGGAAACAGCATGGATGCGGCACAGCAATCAACCCAACAACTGACGGAAGCCAGACGATTAGTGGCTGAAATCCCCCCCTGGTCGGCTCAGCATGGCAGTGCTCAGGTGCTACAGCAACAGCTTGATCAAGTGCTAGCAGCCGAAGCTCAAGCCACCACAGCCAGCCAGCAGGGGGGAGCTACTACCCAACCAGCTGCCGATTGGCGAACAACTCAGGCGCTCTGGCAAACGGCGATCGCCCAACTTCAAGCCATTCCAACCGACAGTGCCCTACATCCTTTTGCCCAGCAGCGAGTGAAAGACTACCAAGCGAATTTGGCGTTTGCGGGGCAACGGGTCGGCACGGAACAGGATGCCCAAAAACAGCTGGCCTCCGCCCGCAAAACCGCCGAGCTTGCAATCGCCCGTCAAAATGTCGCCCAAAAACTTCCCGATTGGCAACAGGCCCAAGCTACCTGGCAAGTGGCAATCAACACCCTCCAGCAAATCCCCAGCGGCACTACTGCCCACGCTGAAGCTCAGCAACTGCTGGCAAGTTACCAACCTAAGTTAGCATCAGTTCGCGACCGCACCACGAAGGAGCAACTGGCGCAAAAGGTTTATGCGCAAGCAACAACCTACGAAAAACAAGCAAAGGCATCGCAGCAGAATAACCAATGGTCTCAAGCAGCGATTTCCTGGCAGAAGGCTCTAACAGCAGCTAATCAAATTCCGACAGGAACTTCAATTACCGAGTCCGCGCAATCCCAAGTAGCAGACTACGCAGGCTTCTTGAAGCAAGCTCAAACGGTTGTCAAAATTCGAGGAGACCTGGATCGGGTGTGCATGGCCCCAGAGAAGATTTGTGACTACACCATTACCAACGAAGCAATTCAGGTCAAATTCGTTCCAGCTTATGAACGTAAAGTTCGGACATTGGGCGGCATGAGCCAGTTCTCCAATGATCAGGAAACAATGTATCGCATCAATTCCCATCTTGCTTCTCTTGGCAACGCTCTCCAAGCCGTCACTAACAATGCTGGAATTCCGCTGCAAGTTTATAACTCTGATAATCAGTTACTGGGAGCTTTTGTGCCTGGTGGATAGGGAACTCTATAAAAAAGGGGAATGAGAACAACTCCCATCCCCAATCGTGAGCACAAGCGATGTCTACCCAGTTTCACGTATTGGCGGGTATTTGCTAAAACTTACTTGCTTCCAGCACCAACTGCTACACGGTTCTGCTTCTGGGGTAGTTCACCATCGGGAGCCAACGATTCACCCTCAATGAACGATCGCAGCATCCACGCCATTTCTTCGTGTCCTTCCATCAAGCCCGTTAGGAAGTCGGCTGTGCCTTCGTCATGAAACTCTTCGCTGGATTGGTCAACGTGTTCGCGCAAACTGCGAATAATCAGTTCGTGATCTTCGAGCAGGTTCGCCACCATTTGGGTGGGGCTGGGAACTCGTCCTGGCGTTTCTTCAACCGAGGCCAATTCAAGAAACTCTTTTGCCGTCCCAACGGGATAACCACCTAGCTGACGAACTCGTTCAGCGATGCTGTCGATCGTTTCACCTAGGGCGGTGTATTGTTCTTCGAAAATCTCGTGCAACGTTCTGAACTGAGGCCCAATCACATCCCAATGATATTTCTTTGTCTTAAGTTGCAGAAGATAGGAGTTGGACAGGTCACGGTTCAACAAGTCGATGACACCTTGACGCTGCTCCTCAGACAGTCCGATATTAATCTGACGCATTGTTTCAATATTTAACTCAACCTGTTACTACTTCACCAAACCAGGCTAAAAGAAGCATCAATCGGAAGGCGTGGATCAAATATGTCCAGATTCATACTTTTTGCAGAGGTTTATTGAGTGCTGCGAACTTCGACTGTGGGCTTATACACAATTACGTTGCGATCAGGTGCGCCCAACAAGGTTGCGGTTTGCACCGGAATCTTAGGTAAGATCGCTGTGGGTGTGAGTTTTACAGCTCCCCATTGGGTCGTTAGTTGTTGCAACAGAACATCCTGTTGTCGGCGCAGGTCATCCAAATCACCTCCACGATTAATAATGCTGAACCAGATTAAGCCTCGATCGCGCGTAGGCAAAACGCCAGCTAGAGCGCTCACATCATTCAACGTGCCAGTTTTCACCACGGCACTGGCGGGAATATTGCGATAGTCGATCGTGCCTAAATCAGTGCCGGAAATAGGAAACAAATCGGCGATCGTCAGATTGTGGGGGATTAAATAACGCTGCAAAGCAGCATACATCGCGGCAACCGCTCTGGGCGAAATCCGATTTTCTACGCCCAACCCAGAGCCATTAATTAATAAAATCTCATCTCGCGGTACACCCGCCAAAGCCGCTGACTTTTGCGCCACCACGGCTGCACCACCGGCCATCACCGCTAACGTTTCCGAAATTACGTTGTTGCTGTGGACATTCATTTGCTTCAAGATTTGCACCATCGGCAATGAGTAATGCCGCACCAATAGAGTTTGGTGCGGTGGCACCAATCCCGGCGTTGTCACTACTTGCACAGCACCTGCGATCGCCAAATTGGGTTTCTTCGTCCCCGGCGGCAGTTGGGAAAACTGGTAATTCGCGTCTTCTGCCCAAACTTCGGCATTCATCGCTTCCTTCAATAACTCTCCTGATCTTTGGGGATCAATCTCAAAATTCATTTGGAAGCCACCCACCACCACCAGATTCCCGGCCACCTTACGGATGCCCATCTGGTTCAGGGTATTTGCTAGAGCAAAGCCCTCTTCCCACACAAATAGCGGATCGCCCCCCGCTTGAACTACCAAGTCCCCCTGGAGAACTCCCTGTTGGATCTGGCCAGTTGCACTGATCAATGTTTCAAATCGGTGATCGATCCCCCAAGTATCCAACGCCACCAGGGTCGTTGCCACTTTAGTTAACGAAGCGGCTGGCAGCGGCGTTGTCCCTTGATTGGTGGCTAATACGGCTGGTCCGGCCTGTAACCAGATTCCTTGCCCAGCGGTAGACAAGCCCTTACTCTCTAAGCCTTTTAAATATTGCCGTAGAATGGATTGGGTTGTAACATCTGAGTCGCCCGTATCGACCAACCAGGGCGTGTTTTGCAGCGTATTTACCATAGATGCGAGGGAATCTGGCGTTTTTGCCATGGAAAGCCACACTGAAACCATTCCCGAACTGACGAAATCCAGCACAGTTGCGACCTCTATAGGGATACCGAAATTGCTAGAGTTCAGTATAGTGTGTTCTTCAAATTTGGAATGTCTAAATCAGATCCAAATCGAGTCTTGCGGCTACTGCCGATCGCGGTTGGAACGATCGCGGGTGTTCTCCTGTTTATCAATCGGCTGCTAACCCCCACCCCAACAGACTTCCAGGCTCGCTCAGATGCGCTAGGTGTGATTGCGTGTGCCATCCTGATTCTGACTGGATTAATTTGGCAGCGAATTCAGCCCCGTCTGCCCGAGAGCGTAGAACTCATTGGCGAAGAACAATTCGAGCTTGCCCCCAATTTATCTGAACCGCTACGAACGGAACTGGCCTGGGCTTCTCATTTACTACTCACAAACACTGTGACACGATCGCTGATTCTTTGGTACAACGGGGAAGTCTTGCTGCGACGAGGGATTCTGCCTGCGAAGCGCGAAGTCACTCTTGGGCCAATTCTGCAACGAGTATTGGAGACGCAAAAACCCATTTATCTCGTCGCCCTCAAGGTGTATCCAGGCCGCATTGAGTTCGACTACTTACCTGAAAATACTCAAGGTGTCATTTGTCAACCATTGGGGCAGAAAGGTGCCTTAATCTTAGGTGCCAATGCACCCCGCAGCTACACGCGCCAGGACGAACAGTGGATCACCGCGATCGCCGAAAAACTGGATTACAGCCTAAGCCACCAATTGGGAGAAGCAGCCAGTCGATAACCACCGCCACTCCCCCTTACTCC
>Ga0224722_1000090_pt1 | contig 50539 bp, 39 predicted proteins | sample Balambano_FR1_Me_FD_161646 | JGI IMG/M metagenome (GOLD analysis project Ga0224722, IMG submission 161646) | Freshwater sediment microbial communities from Lake Towuti, South Sulawesi, Indonesia - Balambano_FR1_MetaG | ecosystem: Environmental > Aquatic > Freshwater > Lake > Sediment | place...
TTCCGGTCAGTGGGTGGGGGTCAGGCACGCTCACGCATGCACTCACCAGTGCCGCCGCGCCTACACAAAGCGGCATTGGCGCGCGCATGGATCATTCCCCCGCGGCAGCGTCGGCCGGTGCGGCGGGCGCTGCGATGGTGTCGCCGCGCGGCACCGAGACGAGCGTGATTCCCTCGATCGAGTCGACGATGCGCCCGCCCAGCGCCTCGGCCGAGGCGGTATCGGGGCAGCCGACCAGCACCGCGCTGTCATCGAGGTAGTTCGAGGTCGCCGCGCTTTCGCCGAGGTTGCGGCACGCATCGCCGGGGTTGGGATAGCCTTCGCCGAACGGGGCAAGGGTTTCGGGGAAACCCGCGGCGGCGGCGACGGCGGGAACGGTCGGCGCGGCGGCGGCCGGGCTGGCGGCGGCTTTCTCGGCGGCGGCACGCTCGGCATTGCCCGAAGCGGTGTTGCCGCTGCATCCTGACAGCGCCAGCCCCAGCGCGATGATCCCTGCAAACATGACCTGATGGTTCATCGCGTATCCTCCTCTGCACTCGCCCGGATGCGATGTAACCCCCGGCGATGGCGGTTGGCAAGCGCCCAAACCCGGCTGGCGCAACAAGGCCGCCGAAGCCTGCGCTGCGGCGGCCCTTGCAGCCCTCTTCAAGGGCGGGTGCGATCAGGCCTCGCGGGTGCCCGACAGCGGCATTGCGCCGAATGCACCGGCATTGACCGAACCGGTCAGCGTGTCGCCGTCGATGGTCGCCTCGCAATCGAGCGTCATCGGCATCGGCACCACCATGTTCATCTTCCAGGTGATGGTGTTGCCGCTGATCGCGCCGCCTTCGATGTCCATCGAACCCAGGCTGCCCACCAGCGATCCCGAGAAAGTGTCGCCATCGGGAACCACGGTGAGGGTTCCGGTCTGGTCGCCCATCGGGCTTTTCACGACGGTCTTGTAGGTACCTGCAACAGACATGATCCAACTCCTCGGTTAAGGTGCGGATCGGGGGCGACCCGGCACTTCGGCTGCGCTGTTTACACCTATGTCAGCGCGCTTCAACCCGTTTGGCGGGGGAAGGCTGCCCGCCCTGCCGGGACGGCGGCGCGCGCGTTACTCGCTTTCCATTTCGCGCTGTTCGAGCGGCAGGCCGAGCGGTTCGAGCTGGCTGCGCACCTTGGCGGCATCGCCCACCACCACCCATACGAACCGTTCGGGATCGAGCGCTGCGCGCGCGGCGGCGTCGAGCCCCTCGGCGGTCTGCGCGCGGTAGATATCCGCCAGCGTTTCCTGATAATTGTCAGGCCGTCCGAACAGGGCATTGCCCTGCAGCGCACCGAGCACCGCAGGCGAGGTTTCGAACCGTCCCGGCAGCGCCCCGACCTCGGAGGCGATGTTGCGATCGAGCTCTTCCGGCGTGACTCCCGCAACCGTCAGGAACTCGCGGGTTTCGCGGATCATCTCGGCCAGCGAATCGCCGGTGCGATCGGCCTGGACGCCGCCGGAAATGCCGTAGACCACCGCGTTTTCGCGCGCCTGCGAACTGCCGCGCACGCCGTAGCTCCAGCCCTTGGTCTCGCGCAGGTTCATGTTGAGCCGGGCAAGGAAGTTGCCGCCCAGCGAATTGTTGGCGCTGTTGAAGGCGACGAACTCGGGCTCGCCCGCATCGAGCGGGGTGACCTGTGCGCCCAGAATGAAGCTCTGCGGCGAATTGGGCCGGTTGACGAGGATGATGCGGTTGGCCGCCGCTTCCGGGGCGCCGGCAAAGCGCTTCACACCCTTGGCCGCGGCCGGGGCCCGCCAGTCGCCGAATGCGGCATCGAGCGCCGTGACGATCTCCGCCAGCGGCCGGTCGGAGATCACGAACACCTCGCCATTGTCGGGCCGGATCCAGGCATCCTTGAAGGCGATCAGATCATCGCGGGTGATGCCCGATACGCTGTCGACCGTGCTGATCCCACCATAGGGGCTGGCTGCGCCGAACAGTTCGGGCGACAGCGTGCGCTGGGCAATGCCCTGCGGCGATTTCATCGTCTGGCGGATGCCGGTGATGGTCTGGGTGCGAACCCGTTCGAGATCGGCAGGGGCGAAGGCGGGTTCGCGCAATATCTGGCGCAGCAGATCGAGCGAGGGCGCAAGGTTGGCGGTCAGCGCCGAGAGCGTGAAGGTCGAACGGTCATCGCCCCCGCCGATCGCGATACTGGCACCGAGCCGCTCGCTTGCCTCGGCGATCTGCTGACCGGTGAGGCTGGCTGTGCCTTCGTCGAACAGGCCGAGCGTCAACCCCTCGAGCCCGCGCTTGTCGGCGGGATCGGCGGCGCTGCCGGCATTGAAGCTCATCGCCACATAGGTGGCAGGCACAGCAGTGCGGCGCGCGTAGGTGACCTTCATGCCGTTCGTGAGCGTCGCGCGTTCGACATCGGGGAAATCGAGGACGGCGGTGGTGCCGATCGCGGGCTTGGGACGTTCGAGCGAGACCGTCAGGGTTTCGCTTGCGCGGTCGCGTTCGCTGGCATTGTCCACCGTCGCCGAGACCGAGGCGGCTTCTTCATAGGCGGCATCGCGCGCGCCCGGTTCGAGCACCAGCGTAAGGGCCGGGCGGGTCATCCACCGCGCCATCGCATCCTTGACCTCGGCCGGGGTCACCTTCGCGAGCCGTTCGAGCTGGGTCCGGTAGAACCCCGGATCGCCCGCCAGCACCTCGCCATTGGCGAGCGTCACCGCCTTGCCGCCGAACCCGCCGACCTGCTCCAGCCCGCGGATCGTGCCTGCAAGCTCGCTGGTGGCGGCGCGGCGCACTTCGTCCTCACTCGGGCCTTCGGCAATGAACTGCGCGATCAGCTGGTCGAGCCGGGCTTCAAGCGCGGCAAGATCTCCGCCGGGCTTGAGCGTCGCCGACACGCTGAGCAGCCCGACGCGCTGAAATTCGAAATTGCCGGCCGAGACGCCGACCGCGAGCTGTTCATCTCGCACCAGCACTTCATCGAGGCGGCTCGACGCCAGACCGCCGAGGATGCTGGCCCCGACGCTGAGCGCGGTGAGATCGGCGCTGGTGATGCCCGGCACCGCCCAGTAGCGGGTCACGCTGGTGGCTGCGACCTGATCTTTCATCACCTTGCGCACCGGCTCGGCCAGGGTTGGTACCGCGGCGGCGGCGGGGGTGTTGACCGGGCCGCGCGCGATCGGGCCGAAATACTTTTCGACCAGCGGGCGCGCTTCGGCAGGAGAGATATCGCCTGCCAGCACCAGCGTCGCGTTGTTGGGGCCGTATTTGTCGGTGAACCACGCGCGCACGTCCCCCATCGCGGCGGCATCGAGATCGGCCATCGAACCGATCACCGAATGCTGGTAGGGGTGGCCATCGGGGAACAGCGTCTTGAGGATCTCGTAGAACACGAGGCCGCCCGGCTGGTTGTCGCCCTGGCGCTTTTCGTTCTGCACGACACCGCGCTGGTTATCGAGCTTCTCCTGCGTCACCGCGCCGAGCAGGTATCCCATGCGGTCGCTTTCCAGCCACAAGGCGCGTTCGAGCGCCGGGCGCGGCACGGTCTGGAAATAATTGGTGCGGTCGAAATTGGTGGTGCCGTTGTAATCGGTCGCGCCCATTTCAGCCAGATACTGGAAGTAGTCGGCGGGCGCGTTTTCCGAACCGTTGAACATCAGGTGTTCGAACAGGTGAGCGAACCCGGTCTTGCCCTTGGGCTCATCCTTCGATCCGACGTTGTACCACACCGCGACGCCGACCACCGGGGCCTTGCGATCCTCGTGCACGATCACGGTAAGGCCGTTGTCGAGCTGGAACTCCTCATGTGCGATCGTCACCTGCTCGACCAGCGCGGGCAGATCGGCGGTCGCCTGCGGACCGGCGGGGCTAGCGGCATGGTTGTCGGCCAGCGCCGGGAACGCCGGCACCGCCAGCGCGAGCGCAGATGCAAGGGCGGACAGGCTGACGGCGGCTTGGCGGATGGGCATGCGAAACTCTCCGGGATCAGGAACTGGTGACAGGGATCGCCACGTCAGCGGGCGTTGGTGACGCGGGTGCGCGTGCGGGCATGGGCGAGCGCGTCATCGCGCCAGAAATGCACCGGCTTCAGCTTGTGATCGACGAACAGCCGCATCTGATCGGTGTAATGCGGACTGCCGGGACGGGTCGTGGCCGCGCCGAAAGGCTGGATCGAGCGCGATGACACGCGCTTTGCGGGCAGCCACTCGACCCACATGATGAAGCTGTCGCCGTGCTTCAGACTGAGCCGTCCGTCATCATCGACATCCCAGGTGGTCGACGCGCGCAGGGTGTCCGAACCGCCATCGAGCGGCAGATCGATCTCGCCCTGCCGCAGCCTCAGCAGATCGGCCATCGGTGGATCGAGGCGGCCAAAATGGGTCATCAGATGGTCAGCAGCCGCATCGAGCTTTGCGGCCATGTCGGGGAACGGTTTCTGATTGTAATCGGCGGACATGAAGTCGCGGATCATCAGCAGCGCAAGCGCATCGGCGGGGCCCCTGTTGTCGGCGGTGAAATCCCAGCTGAGCAGCAGGTCGCGCGCCTCGGCCAGCTGGCCCTCGGCCTTGAGCGCCGCAAGCCCTTCGAACAGCTGCGCGACATAGCCTTCGCGCTCGTAAGCAGTATCGTATTTGATCCGCTCCAACGTCGCCCGGTCTAGCACGCTGGCCTCGCTCAGCAGCTTATAGGCGCGGCGCGAGCGGTTGGTCTGCTTGCGCTCGATCCCCAAGATTGGCGCGAAGGCTTCGGGCATGAGATCGCTCCCGGCTCCGGCAGCGGTGAAGGGTTCATTGTTGGCGTTGTAGAGCCAGCCGCTCGCCGGGTTTACCAGCTTGGGAAGCGTGGCATAATCGACGCTGCCCTGCCAGATCAGGTCCGACCGGTCGCCGGGCAGGATGTTGCGCCAGTCGGCCTTGACGCCGGCCGGGCGGTCGGGGATCGCGGCATTGTAGACGAATGCGATCGTGCCGTCCTTGTCGGCGTAGATGAAGTTGGTCGACGGGATCGCCATGCGTTCGATCTCAGCCTCCCATTGAGCAAAACTGGTCGCCTTGTTGAGCCGGTAATAGGCGTCGAGCTGGTCCAGCCGGTCGATCCCGCCATAGCGGATCGCGAATGCGCCCTTGTCGTTGCGGATTACCGGGCCATGCGCGCTGCGCAGCACCTCGCGGCGGACCGGCAGCACCACCGGGCCGAGTTTGACCGGCAGCGTCACCCACCGGCTTTCGAGGTCGCGCCACTGCCCGTCGAGCCGGTAGCGGGTGCCGGTCTCGTCGAGTTCGAGCTTGTAGACGTCGATCATGTCGGGGGTGTTGACCGTGTTGGTCCAGCCCAGATCGGCATTGTGGCCGAGGAAGGGGAAGGGCGATCCGGGGAAATTCGCGCCGGCAAAATGCCAGCCCTCGCCGCTTTCCACGACCAGTTCGTACCACGCGACGCCGCCGCGCAGCGGCTGGTGCGAGTTGGAGATCAGCGTCGTGGGGCCGCCCGATTTCGCGGGCGCGACCGCGAAGGCGTTGGAGCCGAGGTGTTCGGCATCATCGCCCAGCGGCAACGCCAGCGCACGCGCCTCTTGCGGCTGTGGCCCGGCTTCGGCGGGTGCAGCGCCGGGCAGCGGCGGGCGCGGGAAGCCGGGAATGTCGGGGCCGTGCTCGCGGCGCAGCGGCTCGCCAGCCACCAGCGGGCCGATGACCCCATCGAGCCCGAAGAAGAATGGCTGGCGCAGCGCAAACCCGGCAGCAACGTCAATCCCGGCGACCGGAAACAGGTTGGCAAGTTTGACTTCGCCGGGGTGCGTTTCGGCATAGTGATTGAGCCCTGCCGCATAGGCCTCGAACAGCGCGCGGGTATCATGAGGCAACCCGGGGTAATGGCGTTCCGCCGTGCCGCGCGCGTCGATCAGGTGGTAAACATAATCGACCTTCGCCCCTTCCTCGCCCGCGATCGCGCCATAGCGTCCGCGGCTCATGGCGACGACGTCCTGAAGGGTGAAGAAATCGTCCTCGGCATGGGCGATGGCAACCCCGAAGGCGGTGTCGGCATCGGTTGCGCCGCTGATGTGCGGCACCCCAAATTCGTCGCGCAGGATCTCGGCCGTGTAGACCCGCGCGGGCTGCGGATTTGCTGCGCTGGCGAAAAACGGCTCCCAAGTCGCCAGGACCGTCGCCGCCAGCAATCCCATCGCCGCAAGCGCAATCGCGCCGCCCTTGATCCATTTCATGCCGATTTCTCTCCCGGATCGCCGGGGCTTCTCATCGCCCGGGGCCTGCGGCAGGTCAAGCATGCGCGACCCCTTGCGATGCGCGTGCACGCGACCCACCTCACCGGGCAATACACCGGCAAGCGACCTTTTTCGCACCGCGCCCCTTGTGTTGCCAAAGTGCAACACTATCTGGTGGCGGTCGTCTCTGGAGGGATTTGACGCAATGAATCTCGAAAAGTTTACCGACCGCGCCAAGGGCTTCTTGCAGGCCGCGCAAACCGTTGCGATCCGCCTCAATCACCAGCGCATCACCCCGTTGCACATCGCCAAGGCGCTGCTGGACGATAGCGAAGGCATGGCCGCCGGGCTGATCCAGCGCGCCGGCGGGCAGGCACCGCTGGCGGCGACCGTGGTGGATGCGGGGCTGGCGAAGATACCGGCGGTGACCGGCGGCGGCGCGCAGGCGACCCCGGGCCTCGACAATGACGCGGTACGCCTGCTCGACCAGGCCGAACAGCTCGCCGACAAGGCGGGCGACAGCTACGTCACGGTGGAACGGATGCTGACCGCGCTGGCGCTTGCGCCGGGGGCGGCGGGCGAGGCGCTGAAGGCCGCCGGGATAACCGCCCAATCGCTCAACACCGCCATCGAACAGTTGCGCGGCGGCAAGCGCGCCGACAGCGCCGGGGCCGAAAGCACTTATGACGCGATGCAGAAATTCGCCCGCGACCTTACCCAGGCCGCGCGCGACGGCAAGCTCGATCCGGTGATCGGCCGCGACGAGGAAATCCGCCGCACCATCCAGATCCTCGCGCGGCGCACCAAGAACAATCCGGCGCTGATCGGCGAACCCGGCACCGGCAAGACCGCGATTGCCGAGGGCCTCGCGCTGCGCATCGCCAATGGCGATGTGCCCGACAGCCTCAAGGGCCGCACGCTCATGTCGCTCGACATGGGCGCGCTGATCGCGGGCGCCAAGTATCGCGGCGAGTTCGAGGAGCGCCTGAAGTCGGTGCTCGACGAGGTCAAGCACGCCGATGGCCAGATCATCCTGTTCATCGACGAGATGCACACGCTGATCGGGGCGGGCGCATCCGAAGGCTCGATGGATGCCTCGAACCTGTTGAAGCCCGCGCTGTCGCGCGGCGAACTGCACTGCATCGGCGCGACCACGCTTGATGAATACCAGAAATATGTCGAGAAAGACCCCGCTCTCCAGCGTCGTTTCCAGCCGGTGTTCATTGCCGAGCCGAGCGTCGAGGACACGATCTCGATCCTGCGCGGCATCAAGGACAAGTATGAACTCCACCACGGCGTGCGCATCACCGACGGCGCGATAGTGGCGGCGGCGAAGCTGTCGGATCGCTACATCCAGAACCGTTTCCTTCCCGACAAGGCGATCGACCTGATGGACGAGGCGGCGAGCCGCATCCGCATGGAGGTGGAAAGCAAGCCTGAGGAGATCGAGGCGCTCGACCGGCGGATCATCCAGCTCAAGATCGAGGAACAGGCGCTCCAGAAGGAAACCGACGCCAATTCCAAGGACCGGCTGGTGGCCTTGCGCGACGAGCTCGCCAACCTCGAACAGCAATCGGCCGAGCTCACCACCCGCTGGCAGAACGAACGCGACAAGATCGAGGCCGAAGGGCGGATCAAGGAAGCGCTCGATACCGCGCGGCTGGAACTCGATCAGGCGCAGCGCGAAGGCGATCTCGCCCGCGCGGGCGAGCTGTCCTACGGGCGCATTCCCGATCTGGAGCGGCAGCTTGCCGAAGCCCAGGGCCAGGCCGCCAACGCGATGCTGCGCGAGGAGGTGACCGAGGAGGATATCGCCGGGGTGGTCAGCCGCTGGACCGGGATTCCGGTCGACAAGATGATGGCCGGCGAGCGCGAGAAGCTGCTCCAGATGGAGGCGATCCTCGGCAAGCGGGTGATCGGCCAGGCGCAGGCGATCGAGGCAGTGTCCAAGGCGGTGCGCAGGGCGCGCGCGGGCCTGCAAGACCCCGGCCGACCGCTCGGCAGCTTCCTGTTCCTCGGCCCCACCGGCGTCGGCAAGACCGAGCTCACCAAGGCGCTCGCCGGGTTCCTGTTCGATGATGACAGCGCGATGGTGCGCATCGACATGAGCGAATTCATGGAGAAGCACGCCGTCGCCCGACTGATTGGCGCGCCTCCGGGCTATGTCGGCTACGAAGAGGGCGGGGTGCTGACCGAAGCCGTCCGCCGCCGTCCCTATCAGGTGGTGCTGTTCGACGAGGTCGAAAAGGCGCATTCGGATGTCTTCAACGTGCTGCTTCAGGTGCTCGACGATGGGCGCCTGACCGACGGGCAGGGGCGGGTGGTGGATTTCGCCAACACGCTCATCATCCTCACCAGCAACCTTGGCAGCCAGTATCTCGCCAACCTGCCCGACGGGGCGGAGGTCGCCAGTGTCGAAAAGGACGTGATGGACGTGGTGCGCGGCCATTTCCGGCCCGAGTTCCTCAACCGATTGGACGAGATCATCCTGTTCCACCGTCTCGGGCAGGAACACATGGCACCGATCGTCGCAATCCAGGTGGGGCGGGTGCAGAAGCTGCTTGCCGAACGCAAGATCTCGCTTGATCTGACCGACGCCGCGCTGCGCTGGCTCGGCCGGGTGGGCTATGATCCGGTCTATGGCGCGCGGCCGCTGAAGCGCGCGGTGCAGCGTTACCTGCAGGACCCGCTCGCCGAGATGCTGCTCGAAGGAAAGCTGCCCGACGGATCGATACTTGCAGTTGACGAAGGGGACGGGGCGCTGGCGATGGCGATTCGCTGAGCGCCGCGCCGCAACCCGGCCACTGGCGCGCGCAATATTGTAAGCGCGTTTCGCATGAAGCATGAAGCCGTGCGAATTGTTGCGCGGGGGAGACCATTGTGTTTAACGATCGCAAAGTCACGATCGAACAATCTTTCATGGCAAACCCCGAGGCACGGCTTAATGTGGGATTAACGCAACACCGCCCGGAAAAGTGTGCCGCTCCCTCGGGGCGCTTTGACATCAAACTTTCGCCATTGCACAAAACGGTCACTGCGGGGACTGACTGGGACAACCAATTGCGCGCACGCCGGTCGCATGGGGCAATTATGTGACGGGCGGGCTTGGTGTCCCGCTTTCTCCGGTTTGGGCAACTGGAGCGATCATGAACACATCTCACGGCAAGTCGATCAAGGCGCTGGCATTCTCGGCGTCGGCACTCGCATTCGTCATTGCGGGTCCGGCCTTCGCGCAAGATGCGCAGGCGGAGGAAGAGCAATCCGAGGAAGAGGAGCCGGTCGAGGTCGGCACCGATGCCAGGGGGCGGGCGACCGAAGGAAGCATCACGGTCACCGGCTCGCGCATCGTGCGCGATACCTACAGTTCGATCTCGCCGCTGCAGGTGCTCACCACCGAAAACCAGCAGGCCGTCGGTGCGTTCGACCCGGCGCAGATCCTGCAGCGTTCGGAAGCCGCCGCCGGTCAGCAGATCGATGCGACCTTCCAGGGCTTCGTGCTCGACAACGGTCCGGGTTCGCAAACCGTCAACCTGCGCGGCCTCGGCGCCGACCGCACGCTGCTGCTGGTCAATGGCCGCCGCCTTTCGCCCTCGGGCGTGGAGGGCGCGCCGTCCGCCCCGTCGATCAACCTCATCCCATCGACGCTTGTCGATCGCTATGACATCCTTACCGACGGTGCGTCGTCGGTCTATGGTTCGGACGCGGTCGCGGGCGTGATCAACGTGATCCTGCGCAAGGACTTCGACGGGCTTGAACTGCAGGCCAACGGCGACATCAACCCGCGCGGCGGCGGCGATGACTTCACGCTCAGCGCGGCGTGGGGCTTCAACACCGATCGCGGCGTGTTCGGGATCGGCGCGGAATGGCGCCGGGTCGATCAGATCCTGCTCGAAGACCGCGACTTCCTGTCGGGCTGCGATCGCCATTACGAAATCGATCAGAACGGCAACATCCTGACCAACGATCTGCAAACCGATGCCATTGCGCGCAGCCGCAGCAACGGAACCATCGGCACGCTGATCCAGCCGTGCAAATTTGCACGTGTTGCGGGCCGTATCCAGCTCAACAACACGCGCCTTGGCGATGTCTATTTCGATCCGCGCCAATACGGGCTCACCCTTGGGGGCGCGCCGATCGGCGGCAACACCGGCGTTCCGGGCTTTTCGGACAATGCCAACGCCTTCCTGACGCCGATCGACCGCAATGGCGATGGCTTCCAGGACGTCGATTTCTTCAATTACAGCCAGAACGGTGCCGAGCCGGGCCAGACCTTCATTCCGCAGCAGGACACCTACAACGTCTTCGCTTACGGCGAATATACCTTCCCGGGGGAAGCCAACATTACCCCCTTCTTCGAGGCAAGCTACAGCCGTTCGGAGGTGTTCGTCCCCAACAGCGGCACCCCGCAGTTCTTCCCGTGGGTGCCGGCGACCAACCAGTTCAACCCGTGTAATAGAGCCGCTGGCGGGGTCGACTGCCGGGCGATCGACAACAACTTCCAGCAGATCCTGCCGGGCCAGCCCAATGCCGGGCGCCTTGCGCCGCTCAGCAGCCTCCCCAACCTCGCGGTGCGCCCGATCCCGCTGGTGCGCGGCGATCGCAACAACGTCGATGTGACCCAGGAACAGTATCGCGGCGTGCTGGGTGTGCGCGGCGATCTGCCGTTCATCGGTTCGAGCTGGACCTTCGAGGCTTCGGGCGTGTATTCGCGTTCGATCGGCAAGTCGGTCCGTCGCGGCATCCGCGAAGACCGGCTTGCGCTCGCGCTGGGGATTGACCCGACCGCCGACTTTAACGGTGACGGTATCGTCGACAATAACGGCGACGGCATTGCCGACGATTACATCAGCCTCACCGTCAGCCCGATGCTGCTGGCCAGTGGCACGACCGCCGCGGGCACGCCGTGCAACGTGGCGGGTCTGCGCAACCCCAACCTCGCCCCGGCTGACCTGGCGGCCGGGTGCGTGGCGGTCAACCTGTTCGCGCCGTCGCTCTACGAAGGCCTGATCGGCGATTTCGCCACCCAGGCCGAACGCGACTATCTGTTCGGCGAACGTGACTTCGACACGGTCTACGAACAGAAGCTGATCTCGGGTTATGTCACCGGCGATCTTTTTGAACTTCCCGCCGGGCCGGTCGGTGTCGTGATCGGCGCTGAATGGCGCGAGGACTCGATCGATTCGCAGCCGGGCTTCGTCGCATCCAATGGGCTGTTCTGGGGCTTCTTCGCCGACGGCGGTGCCTCCGGTTCGAAGTGGATCCGCGAAATCTATGGCGAACTCGACGTGCCGCTCGCCGCTGGCGAAACGCTTGTCGAGGAGCTGACCGTCAACCTTTCGGGCCGTATTACCGATGAAGAGTTTTACGGCACCAACGGCACCTTCTCGTTGAAGGGCGGCTGGCGTCCGGTGGCACCGCTGCTGCTCAAGTTCAGCTACGGCACCTCGTTCCGGGCGCCGAACCTGCGCGAGAACTTCCTGCTCAACCAGTCGGGCTTCGGCAACATCTTCGATCCCTGCGCCGTGCCTGCCGCTGCGTTCAGCGCGGCGACCGGATACAACCCGGATGACGATACCCGCGACCCGACCATCCTCGCCAACTGCCGCCGCGAAGGTCGCGACCCGACCCGCGTGGGGATCGACGAGCAGGGGCTGAACACCATCCAGGTGACCAGCACGCAGGTGTTCACCGGCGGCTCGCTCGACATCGACCCGGAAACTTCGCGGTCGATCACCACCGGCTTCGCGTTCGAGGAAGATTGGGCAAGCGGTTTCGAATTCGCGTTCAACTTCAACTACTACGACATCAAGCTCAAGGGTTCGATCGTCGAGCCGAGCTCGCAGTTCATCGTCAATGACTGCTTCGCCCGGCTCGATGGCGGCCGCAGCCCGTTCTGCGACCGTATCATAGTGAGCGATCAGGCCTCGGCCCGTTTCCTCATCACCACGATCAATTCGGGTTTCATCAATCTCGATGAGGAAGCGGTGCGCGGGATCGACCTCAACACCACTTTCGCCTATCCGGTGATGGTGGGCGGCGAGGAGTTCCGGCTCAGCCTCAACCTCACCGCAAACCACCTGATCGAACGTTCGACCACCACGCTCGACGCCAACGGCAATCCGAACACCGACGATTTCGCCGGACGCTTCGGTTTCCCGAGCTGGATCGGTCGTGCGACCTTCAACGTGCGCTATGACGACTTCCTGTTCACCTGGCAGACCCGTTACATTGGCGAAGTGTCGCAGGATCCCGATTTCGTCGATCCGTTCTCCGATGCCTTCGGCTTTGGTCCCGACGGACAGGCGACCGGGTTCATTGCCAACACCTGCCTTGGCGGCGGGTCGCGGACCAATGGGGTGCCCAACGGCATTGTCGAAGGCGACGGGGTCTATTGCCGCAACGTCGGGTTCGCCGACGAGTGGTTCGAGCACACCGCCTCGATCCGGTGGGACAACGGCGATTTCCGCATCATCGCGGGCATCACCAACATCTTCGACACCGAACCGCCGCTGGTCGACAGTGCCGAAGTCTTCGCTATCGCCAACACTCCGATCGGCAACGGTTACAACCTCAACGGCCGCGAATTTTTCGCCCAGCTGCTTGTCCGGTTCTGATCGACGCATGATCTGACATGCGCGCAAAAATGCGGCCTCCCGGTACTTGCCGAGAGGCCGCATTTTTCGTTTAATGCAGTGCGGTGCTGCGCGGAGGAACGCGGCCCGCCACTTGAAAATCCACTGCCCTGATCATTTGGAAGGCCTGCGATCATGAAACTCCTCAAAACCTCGCTTCTGGCCGCTGCGGCCGGTATCTCCGCCGTCGGCCTCACTTTCGCCGGTCCGGCGCCGACCCAGGCGCAGGGAACCGTCCCGGTCGACGTCTGGGCGCTGCGCGACGTCGTCAACGCGGTGCAGATTTCGCCCGACGGCAAGCACCTGCTGGTTCACAAGGTCGAAAGTCGCGAAGGCGAATACCTGCTCGAAATCTACAAGACCGACGACCTGTCGAAGCCGCTGCGCCGCCTCAACGCCGATCCGATGGAGATCGTGAGCGCGCAGTGGGTCAGCGATGAAGTGATCTTCGGCTCGGCCTGGCAGGTCAATCGGCGGACGGTGAAGGGACCGGAAGAAGACGTGCGCGACTATCGCACCTATGCCTACAACCTCACCGCCAACAAGTTCACCGCGGTCGATGGCGATTTCGGGATCGTCAACCTGTTGCCCAACGATCCCGATCACGTGCTGGTCAGCACCGGCACCGCGGTGCCCGACGCCACCGGGGTCGATCCGTTCTCGGCCTTCCGCCCGCGCTCCTACTACAAGTTCAACCTCAAGACCGGAACGCGATCGCTGGTGCTGCGCGGCGGGGGCAAGATCCCGTTCGTTTCGACCTGGGACAACGACGGCAATCCGCGCTTCACCCAGATCCAGGACAGCGGCGCGGGCAAGATCATCTCCTATTACCGCAAGCCCGGAGACAGTGACTGGATCAAGTTCCAGGAGCTCGATCTCAACGATCCGCAGAACCTTTACCGGGTGCTCGGCGGCTTTCACGGGGTGGTCGGCTTCAATCCTGAAAACACCAATATCGGCTATCTGATCGACAACCCCAACGGCGAGGACAAGGCCGGGCTTTACGAGTTCGACTTCACCACTGGCCAGATCGGCAAGAAGCTGTTCCAGGCCGAGGATGCCGACGTGATGGGCATCCAGCTTCATTCGATCCCCGGCAAGGACAAGCTGGTCGCCGCGCGGTTCCCGGGCGCACGGATGGAGCGCCACTGGTTCGACGAGGAGGAAAAGGCACTTTACGAAGCGCTCGAACAGCAGATCCCGTTCGCCCACCAGTTGACGATTTCGAGCCGCTCGCTCGATGGCAAGTCGATGGTGGTGACCAATCGCGGGCCGCGCGATCCGGGATCGTTCTGGCTGATCAAGGATGGCAAGCTCGCCAAGCTCGGCAGCCGCAACCCGCTGGTCAACCCCGAACAGCTCTCGGACGTGAAATACATCCGCTATCCGGCGCGCGACGGACTGATGATCCCGGCCTGGGTGACCGTTCCCAAGGGCAAGCCGCCGTTCCCGCTGATCGTGCAGCACAATGGCGGCCCGCACGTCAACGGCATGGTCAGCTACGACGAATGGGGCCAGATGCTCGCCAATGCGGGCTACATGGTGCTCCACCCGGATAACCGGATCTCGGTCGGCTGGGGCCAGAAGCACTTCGATGCCGGCTATGGCGAACACGGCGGCAAGATGCAGGACGACAAGGACGATGGGGTCAAATACCTGATCGAACAGGGTCTTGTCGATCCCGACAGGGTGGCGTTCTTCGGCTGGTCATACGGCGGCTATGCCGCGCTGGTGTCGCTGAGCCGGGACGAGCAGCTCTATCAATGCGCGATCGCCGGGGCGGCGGTTGCCGATCCCGAGCAGCAGTATTTCGGGCGGCGCGATCCCAACCTCAAGGCGCTCGACGAATGGTCCCGGCGGCGCGGGTTGATCGGGGTTAACCCGATGAAGGAAGTCAGCAAGGTGAATATCCCGCTGCTGATGATCCACGGCGATGTCGATCGGCGGGTGATGTATTATCACATGAAGGACTACCAGAGGCTGTTCGAGGCGGCCGGCAAGACCGGGGAGTTCATTACCCTCGAAGGTGCGGACCACTTCTACAACACGCTGATGTTCAACCACCAGCAGCAGCTTTACACCAAGCTGCTCGACTATCTGGCGAATGATTGCGGGCCCGGCGGGCTGTAAGGCAAGCCGCACCGCGAAAAGACGAAAGGCCCGGCCTGGAATGGCCGGGCCTTTTGTTTTGCGGGCCCGGGACGGGTTCGCATGTCCTGGTCCCGCGCCGCGTTCTGCGCACAAAAAAGGGTGGCGGAGGCATAACACCCCCGCCACCCGGTTTTCAGCGATCAGAGGCGATCACAGGCGAATGCGGACACCCGCATAATACCGGCGACCGAAGACGTCGTAGACATCGGCAGCCGTGTCCGAACCCGTCACGTTGCCGGTGATCCCGCTGAGGATGTTCGGCGCATCGTTGTCGAGCAGATTGTCGACGCCGAAGTATATTTCGAACTCGTCATCGGCAAAGAAGGTCGCCTGCATGTCGAGGTAGAACTCGGCCGGGACCGAATAGGCGCGCGGACCGTCGAACTGGTCATCCACGAACGACTTGCCGATGAAGGTGCCGTTGAACACCAGTCGGAAATCATCGTTCTGGTAGGCAGCATTGGCCGTGAACCGGTCCTTGGCAGTACCGATTTCGCCGTCCGACGGATCGGGAGCGGCATCGGGCAGCGAGAAGAAGTCGTACTCGATGATGTGGGTGTAGGCCCCACGCAGCGTGAGCCGGTCGTTGTCGGTCAGACCGATCGGCGTGAACCACTGCGCGGTCACGTCGACGCCCGAGGTCTTGAGCACCGCCGCGTTCACAGAGAAGGCGTTGATCAGATCGATCGAGCCTGCACTGTTGATCGAGGTCGCCGTCGGACGGCGGGTGATCAGATCGCAGAAGGTCGCGTTGCCCTGACGGTAGCACTGGTCGAGAGTGAACTGCCGGGGGAAGCCGGAGATCACGTCCTCGATTTCGTAGTTGTAGTAGTCGGCCGTGATCGTGAGATTGCGCAGTGCATCGAACGAACGCGGATTGATGACGATACCGGCGGTGTACGACCGTGCGGTTTCCTCACCCAGGTTGGCATTGCCGCCGTCGAACCCGGAGATGCCCTGGATGTCGGGCTGGTTCAGGGTGAACACGCCATTGGCAGCGATGTTTGCCGCAACGCCCGAGTCGGCGCGGCAGTTGTCGCCCAGCGCATCGCCGCCCGTGGCCCCGATGCCGACGCAAGGATCGACAAGCCCGCTCGGGAAGGTCTGCGAAAGACCGGCGAACAGCTCGGCAACGTTGGGCGCACGCACCGCTTCGGAGATGGTCCCGCGCAGGCGGATATCGTCGATCGGCTGCCACGTCCCGGTGACGTTCCAGCTGAACACCGAACCGACCGTCGAGTAATCGGCGATACGGGCCGCACCGCCGATTTCGAGCAGCTTGAAGAACGGCTTGTCGGCCAGCAGCGGAACGCGAAGTTCGGCGTAGGCTTCGGCCACGTCGAACGAACCGCTGGTGTCGGGCAGGACGTTGCCGGCATTGAGGCCAGCATTGGTCAGGGCGTCATTATCGGCGAAGGAGGATTCCTTGCGATATTCGAAACCCGTTGCGATCCCGACCGGCCCGGCGGGCAGTTCGAACAGCGTACCCGAAAGGTTGGCCTGAACCACCTGCTGGGTGATGCCGGTCTGGAACGTGCCCTGGGCGGCGATGTAGTTGACCGCCGCCTGCGACAGGCTGCCTTCGCCGAAGATGTTGGCCGGGGCACAGCCGTTGGCACGCGCCTGCGGATCGATACAGATCGCCTCGCCCGAGATGCCGTTGCCGTTCTCGTCACCGACTTCGGAACGAACCGCCAGCGCGTCGCGGAAGTTGACGACATTGACCTGGCCCGAGGAGACCTGGTTTTCGTTCACCCGGCCATAGTTGTAGCTCAGATCCCAGCGGAACCGGTCCTCGAACAGCGAGCCTTCCAGACCGACGACGAAGCGGTAGAAATTGCGCTCGGTCGAACCGGTGCGGTTGCCGAACTCCGACAGACGGCGGGCAAAGCCGATGTCACGCAGGCCATCGCCGTTGGTGTCGGTCGCGGCAGCGAGGATTTCGGCCGGAACGAAGGGGTTGGCGACGATGGTGTTGGTGCCGGGCAGGTAGTTTTCGATGTTGTAACCGCCGCCGCCGGGGAAGATCCCGTTGGAACCGCCCGATTCAAGCGGGAACGGCTCGATGATCCGCGACGAGGTGGTGTTGTTGAAGGTGCCCTCGAAGAAGAAGTCGACATTGTCGGCCACTTCATACGAACCGCGCGCCGCGAAGATGTAGCGTTCGACCGGAACCGCGAGGGTGCGGAACTCCTGGCGGTTGAAGCCATTGGGCCCGGTGCCCGATCCGATCGTGGCGGTGCAGGTCGCGCCGTTCGAGGTGAAGCAGTTCTGCAACTGGCCATTGGGATCGTAGGTGAAGGTCCCGTTGGTGGTGATGAACCGGCCCTGCGGCACGAAGGAGGAGAAGAACGGTTCCGTCGGAACGCCGAACTCCCCGCCGAAAAAGAGGCTGTCGATATCGTCGATGCGGGTGTTGGCGCGCTCACGCGACAGCAGCCCTTCTTCGTTCGAATAGCCGAAATGCACCATGATGTTGCCGCGGCCGTCGGCGACGTTGGTCCCGACAGTCACGTTGGCCTGGTAGCGCGCATCGTCACCGCGTTCGGTGATGTTGTACTGCGCGTTGGCATCAATACCTTCGAAGTCGGTCTTGTAGATGAAGTTCACGACCCCGGCGACGGCGTCCGAACCGTAAAGCGAGGATGCGCCGCCGGTCAGGATATCGACCTGCTGCAGGAACTGGGTCGGGATGACGTTGAGGTCGACCGTGGCCGAGCCGGGAAGGCTGGACACCACGCGGCGGCCATTGATCAGCACCAGCGTCCGGTCAGAACCGAGGTCGCGCAGGTCGATCGTGGCAACACCGGTGCCCGAGGTCAGGAACGCCGCGTTGGTCCGGCTGAGCGCCGGGGTCCCGAACACCGGGTTTTCCAGCAGCAGTTCCTGGATGTTGATGACGCCGGAGTCTTCGATCAGCTGTTCGTTGACGATCTGGAGCGGCGCGGGGGACGCCACTTCGGCCGAAGCAATACGCGAACCGGTCACGACAATCGCGCGAACTTCGGTGGCTTCGCCTTCGGCTGCCGGTTCGGCGGTTTCGTCCTGGGCGAAAGCCGGGGACGCCGCCAAAGAGATGCCGAGCGCGACGCTCGCGGCACCATGCTTGAGACTGGCAAACTTTCTCATTCTCGTGTTCCTCTGTGTTTGTCAGCGGGTTGGGGCGGCGGCAGCCGAGTTTCGAGGGGGCGACTGCACGGGCCCTTTTCCCGCAGACATCGAAGTGGACGGTCGACACGCGCCGCGCCGCCCATGGGCGCTGGATTGCCCAAGCATGCCCGCATGTGAAGAACCCGTTGCAAAAGTGCGTCAGAATGTGGTTCGATGTTACATCTATGCAACAAGTAGGGGGTTGCCACGCGTTGCCGTCTAAACTTAATGTCGTGCCAACGTCACACCGAACAATGAGGAAGAGGCCAGATGCGCAGCCACGGTCTCAGGGCGCCAGTTGCGATGATGCTGCTCGCTGCCGGAGTGTCCGGCTCAGTGCAGGCGCGCGCGCAGGAGCCGCCAACAACCGGCGCGCCCGGCGCGGCCGACGTGCTGTTTTCCTGCCGGGCGATCACCGACGATCAGGCGCGGCTGGAATGCTATGACCGCGAAGTGGGCGCGCTGCAGCAGGCGCAGGCCAAGGACGAGGTGATGATCGTCAAACAGGAAGAAGTGATGGAAGCGCGCCGCGACCTGTTCGGCTTCACCCTGCCCAAGATCGCGTTGTTCAAGGGCCGCGGCAAGGATGACGCGCCCGAGGAAATCAAGCAGATCGAAGAGACGCTGACGGCGTTCAAACTCGACCCGACCGGGCGGGCAATGTTCACGCTCAGCAACGGCGCGCGCTGGATCCAGTCGGACAATGCCGCGGTGCTGGGGGAACCCAAGCCCGGCGACAAGGTCACGATCGAAACCGCATCGCTGGGCAGCTTCAAGGCCAGCATCGCCGGGCGCCGCGCGATCCGGGTGCGGCGCGTGAACTGAACGCCGCGCAGCGCGGGGACGCGGACGCGCACTGCGATATTGCTGCGGTGCCGCGCCCCTCACTTTGTCCGCTTGATTTGGCCATGCCGCTCCAATAGGCGGATGTTCGAAGGCGAGTGGCGATCCGCAACCGATCGCGCGCGAGCGCCGTTTCAGGCACCAGATGCAGGGAGACCAACATGACCACAGCATATATCGTAGAGGCGGTGCGCACGGCGGGCGGGCGGCGCGGTGGGCGGCTCGCCGGGGTGCATCCTGTCGATCTTCTCGCGCGGTCGCTCGATGCCGTCGTCGAACGCAGCGGGATCGACCCCGAGGCAATCGAGGATGTCGTCACCGGCTGCGTCAGCCAGGCGGGTGAACAGGCCCTGCAGGTCGGGCGGATGGGCGTGCTGGCCTCGAAGCTGCTGCCCCAGTCCACCCCCGCCGTCACCATCGACCGCCAGTGCGGATCGAGCCAGCAGGCGATCCAGTTCGCAGCGCAGGCGGTGATGAGCGGCACACAGGACGTGGTGATCGCGAGCGGGGTCGAAAGCATGACCCGCGTGCCGATGGGCTCCAACGTCACGCTGCACATGAAGGAGGGCCTTTACGCCAAGGCCGACGGGATCGAGGCGAAGTGGCCGGGGATCAATTTCAGCCAGTTCATGGGCGCGGAAATGATCGTCAAGAAGCACGGCTTCACCAAGGACGATCTTGATCGCTTTGCCCTGTCGAGCCACGAAAAGGCGATCGCCGCCACGCAGGCGGGGGCCTTCGCGCGCGAAATCGTGCCGGTCGAGATCGAAACCGCCGAGGGCGCTGCGGTCCATTCTGTCGACGAAGGCATCCGGTTCGACGCGACGCTCGAAGGGATTGCCGGGGTCAAGCTGCTGGCTCCCGACGGGGCGATCACGGCGGCATCCTCGAGCCAGATCTGCGATGGTTCCTCGGCGGTGCTGGTGGTCTCCGAAGCCGCGCTCAAGGCGCACGGGCTCACCCCGCTGGCGCGCATCCACAACCTGACCGTGACCGCAGGCGACCCGGTGATCATGCTCGAAGAACCACTGTTCGCCACCGACCGTGCCTTGCAGCGCGCCGGGCTCATGATCGACGATATCGACCTGTTCGAAGTCAACGAAGCCTTCGCCTCGGTGCCGCTGGCATGGCTCAAGCACACCGGCGCTGACCCAGAGCGGCTCAACGTCAACGGCGGCGCGATCGCATTGGGCCATCCGCTCGGCGCGAGCGGCACCAAGCTGATGGCAACGCTGGTTCACGCCCTGCGCGCGCGCGGCAAGAAGTACGGCCTCCAGACGATGTGCGAGGGCGGCGGCGTCGCCAACGTAACGATTATCGAGAGCCTTTGATTTTCTCTCCCTCTCTCGTCAGGGGAGGGGCCGGCGGTGGGGGTGTGCCGCACCTTCAACCCGGCACAGTATTCCCCACCCCAACCCCTCCCCCGAAGGAAAGGGGCCTAAAGGAGCAAGACATGGACATTTCAGCCAATACCCCCGCCGTCGTCACGGGCGGTGCATCGGGCCTTGGCGCGGCCACCGCCCGCGCGCTCGCGGCCAAGGGCGCCAAGGTCGCGATCTTCGATATGAACGAAGACAAGGGCAACGCCATCGCGGCCGAGTTGGGCGGGGTTTTCTGCAAGGTCAACGTCACCAGCGATGCCGATGTCGACGCCGGTTTCGCCAAGGCCCGCGAAGCTCACGGGCAGGAGCGCATCCTGGTCAACTGCGCCGGGATCGGCAACGCGATCAAGACCGCCAGCCGTTCCAAGGAAGACGGATCGATCAAGCACTTTCCGGTGTCCGCCTTCGATTTCGTGATCCAGGTCAACCTGATCGGTACCTTCCGCTGCATCGCCAAATCGGCCGCCGGGATGCTGACGCTCGACCCGATCAACGAGAATGGCGAGCGCGGCGCGATCGTCAATACCGCGAGCGTCGCGGGCGAGGACGGCCAGATTGGGCAGGCGGCCTATTCCGCCTCCAAGGCCGGGGTGATCGGCATGACACTGCCGATCGCGCGCGACCTGATGAACGAAGGGATCCGGGTGAACACCATCCTGCCGGGCATTTTCGACACACCGCTGCTTGCCGCCGCGCCGCAGAACGTGCGTGACGCGCTGGCTGCCAGCGTGCCGTTCCCCAAGCGCCTCGGCATCCCGACCGAATATGCCAAGCTTGCGCTGTGCATGATCGAAACCGGCTATTTCAACGGCGAGGACGTGCGCCTCGACGGCGCGATCCGCATGGCCCCGCGGTAACTACGATGTGGTTCCCCGCGCATGCGGGGACCTCGGGCGTGTTTGCGCCATGAGGCCTGAGGCCCCCGCCTGCGCGCGGGCTCATCGGCAAAGCAAAGCCCTCGCTCTTGCGGGGGTTTTCTTTTGCTCGCGGCATGGCATCAGGTTGACAAGGCGAGGAGAGGAGACACCATGACATATCCCACCCAGATCACCGTTACCAAAGTCGGCGGCATTGCCACCATCACGCTCAACCGCCCCGACAAGATGAACGCCTACACCCGCACCATGGGCGAGGAGATCATCGCGGCGATGGACGATATCGACGCCGATGACGGCGTGCGCGCGGTGATCTTCACCGGCAACGGAGAGCGTGCCTTTTGTGCGGGCGCTGACCTGACGCCCGAAGGCGGTGGGCAGGTGTTCTCCGATCCGACCCAGGTTGACGACCTCTCCGATCCGCGCGTGCGCGATGGCGGCGGGCTGCTGACGCTGCGGCTGTTCGAAGCGAAGAAGCCGCTGATTTCGGCCTGCAACGGCGTTGCCGTCGGGGTCGGCGCGACGATGCAGCTGGCCATGGACATCCGCCTTGCGAGCGAGACCGCGCGCTATGGCTTCGTGTTCGCGCGGCGCGGGATCGTGCCCGAGGCCGCCTCGAGCTGGTTCCTGCCGCGGATCGTGGGCATCAGCCAGGCGCTGGAGTGGTGCTATACCGGGCGCATATTCGATGCGGCGGAGGCAAAGACGGGCGGCCTCGTGCGATCGGTCCATGCGCCTGCCGACCTGCTGCCCGCGGCCGAGGCGCTGGCGCGCGAAATTGCCGACAACACGTCTGCCGTCTCGGTCGCGATGACCCGCGCGATGATGTGGCGGCTGGCGAGCGCCGATCACCCGATGGAAGCCCACAAGATCGACAGCCGCGCGATCTACCGCCTCAGCCGCGGCGCCGATGCAAAGGAAGGGATCGCCAGCTTCCTCGAAAAGCGCGCGCCCGCCTACCCCGGCAAGGTCAGCGCCGACATGCCCGATTTCTATCCGTGGTGGGATGCGCAGCCCTATGCCTGACGGCGGCGGTCAGGAGCATAGCGGCCAGCTCGCCGGGTTCCTGCCCTACCAGCTGTCGACCGCTTCCAATGCGGTCAGCAGCCTGATTGCCGAACGCTATCGCAAGCGCTTCGCGCTCAAGATCGCCGAGTGGCGGATCATGGCGGTGCTCGGCGATACCGCGGCGCCCGGCGGCGCGATGACCCAGCGCGCGTTGACCGCGGCGACGGTGATGGACAAGGTCGCGGTCAACCGTGCGGTCAAGGTGCTCGAAGCGCGCGACCTTGTGGCCCGCGTTCCCCACCCGGGCGACGGGCGCTCGCACCTGCTGCAACTGACGCGCGAAGGCCGCGCGATCCACGCCGAAGTCATGCCGCTGGCGCTGGCAACCGAGGCCGATCTGCTCGAAGGCTTTGGCGAGGACGACCAGCGGCGGCTGCGTCGGCTGCTCGCCCAGTTGCGCGCGCGCGCCGCCGAGCTTGCCGGGTCGACCGCTGCCGCGACCGACGCCGACACCTGAGGCGGCGCGCCGGAAGCGGCGAAAAGCCTCGATTACTTGATCAGCGCATCCGAGATCGAGCAGGCAGCCGGGCCGAGAATGACCACGAACAGCGTCGGCAGGATGAACAGGATCAGCGGCACGGTCATGATCGCAGGCAGGCGCGCGGCCTTTTCTTCGGCTCGCATCATGCGTTCGTTGCGGAACTCGGCCGACAGCACCCGCAGCGCGCTCGCCAGCGGGGTCCCGTATTTCTCGGTCTGGATCATGGTCGTCACCACGCCCTTCACCGCTTCCAGATTGACGCGGTAGGCGAGGTTGTTGAAGGCCATGCGGCGTTCGTTGAGGAACGACAGCTCGATCGCGGTCAGCGCGAATTCGTCGCCGAGTTCGGGATAGGCGCGGCCCAATTCCTTGGCGACGCGGTTGAAAGCCGCGTCGACCGTCAGGCCGGCCTCGGCGCAGATCACCAGCAGGTCGAGCGCATCGGGAAGGCCTTTCTGGATTTCCTTGGTGCGCTTGGCGGCCTTGTTGCTGAGGTAGAGTTCCGGGCCCTTGTAACTCAGGAACACCGCCCCGGCGAAAGCGAACAGCCGGGTCATCGGGCTCCAGTCGGGCCAGTAATCGACGACGTAGATCAGCAGCGCGGCAAGCCCGCCGACCACCACCGGAAGGATCGCGCGCGCGCCGATGATCAGCACCGCCAACTCCTTGTTGCGGTAGCCGGCAAAGGCGAGCTTCTGCTGGATCGCCTTGATCTGGCTTTCCTGCAGGACGTTGAGGCGGCCAAGGCTGTCCTTGACCTTGTCGGTCGTCTGGGTGCTGCGTACCAGACTGGTGCGCTTCTTGGCCGCCGAAGTGACGATCCCGGCCTTGAGCTGTTCGCGCCGCGCTTCGAGCGCCTTGACGCGCTTGGCCATCGGATCGCGGATGGTGACGGCGGCATAGATCGCCAGCACCACCGCAAAGGCAGCAAGCCCGGCGAGAACGGTCCCGACCATGATAACGTCGAAACCGAGCAGCATGGGTCCGGCAGGTTGATCAATCATGGCTATGCCTATCTTTGCAGATCAGATTTCGAAGTTGACCATTTTGGCCATGATAAGGACGCCGATGCTCATCCAGCCCATCGCGCCGAGCCCGGCGACGATCAGGCGATCATCGATGAAGAAACCAGCGACGTAATTGGGGTTGATCCACCAGATCAGCCCGAACACGATGAACGGGAGCGAGCCGACGATGTAGGCCGACGCCTTGGATTCGGAACTCATCGCGCGGATCTTGAGCTTCATCTGCGAACGCTTGCGCAGCACGTCGGCAAGGTTCGAGAGGGTCTCTGCGAGGTTGCCCCCGGTCTCGCGCTGGATCGCCAGGGTGATGGTGAAGAAGTTGAATTCGGGGATGCCGAGGCGGTCGGCGGTGTCCTGGAGCGAATCCTCCATCGTCTTGCCTACCTTGATGCGATCGACGATGCTCTTGAACTCGACCCCGACCGGACCGGGCACTTCCTGCGCCACGACCCCGAGCGTCTCGGTCACCGGCAGGCCCGAACGCAGGCCGCGCACCAGCAGTTCGATCCCGTCGGGAAACTTCGCAACGAAGGCGTTGGTGCGCTTTGAGATAAAGAAGCCCACCACCATGTGCGGCAGGCCCGCGCCGACCATCAGCCCGATCCCGAGCGACAGCAGCAGCGCCCCGCTCTGGATGAAGATCACCACCGCCACGGCAAGCATCAGCCCGACCGAGGCGTAGATATATTGCGAGACCGTCCACGTCTTGCCGGTGCGGTCGAGCCGCACCGCCAGCGCTTCCATCCGCGAACCGGAGCCAGCGACCTTGTGGGTCTTGGGCTTGCGGGCCGCGATTGCGCGCCGGAACTGGGCATCTACCTTGGCATCGAGGCTTTCCGAATGGCGATACCGCAGCGCCTGCATCCGGCGCTTCTGCGACTTGGCCACGCCCGTTCCGGTCACGAGCATATAGCCCGCAACCATGGTGGAAAAGATCACCAGCGTGATCAGCAGGGTTTGGAGAAAGTCCATGCGGTTGCGTCCTGCCTTGCTGGGCCGCGGTGCTGCGGCCATTCAACTGTCATGGCGAGCGGCGGCGTGATCGGAGGACGCATCGGCGCACCCGCTCTCCCGCCGCCTCCGCCCTTATTCGGCCGCCTCGGCGTCGGCCTTGGCCTTCTTGGCGAGCAGCGCCTTGAAGTCGAAGCCGCCCAGAAGCGATTTCTTCTCATCGCTGAGCGAGGCGAGATCGTCCGAGCTCACGCCCATCACCCGCTCGGCGATCTGGCGGATCACCGCGGTCGCTTTGCTCGAACGGTTGGCATCGACGAACACCTGCCCAAGCTTCGCCGCGTTCGATGCAGCCTTGATGTCGTAGGGCACGACGAAATCGATGCGACGTTCGACCGAGGCTTCGAAATCGGTCTTGCTGATCTCGGCAAGGCTCGGCTGGGCCTTGTTGGCGATGATCATCGGATGCGCATGCCCGGCATTGGTCTTGAGCCACGACAGGATGCGGATCGTGTCGCGCGCCGATGCCAGCGTCAGTTCGCAGGTCAGCAGCACCAGGTTCACGTCTGCCAGCAATTGCGGGAAGTTGATCAGCATGTTGCGCGGCAAGTCGATCACCGTCATCTCGAACGCCTGGCGGAATTCCTCCTCCAGTTGCACGAACGCGGCCCCGTCGGTCATCAGCGGCTGGTTGATCGGTGCCTCTGCCGAAAGGATCGACAGGTTGTCATTGGCGCGGATCATGGCGCGTTCGATGAACAGCGGGTCGATCCGGCTCGGGTTCTCGATCGCGTCGGTCAGGCCGCGGCCCGGTTCCAGATCGAGCGCCAGCGCGCCGGTGCCGAAATGCACATCGAGATCGAGCAGGGCGGTCGGCGACTTGTGATGTTCGCTGAACAGCCAGGCGAGCGAGGTCGCCAGGGTCGATGCCCCGACCCCGCCGCGCGTGCCGACCACCGCGGTCGAGATGTGACGCTTGGAGGCGTCGGCATCGCCGCCCTTGGGCGACATGAACACGGCGAGCGCCTGATTGATCGAATCGTGCACCTGCTGGGCCGACAGCGGCTTGAGCAGGTAATCGTGGATCCCGCTCGAAAGCAGATCGCGATAAAGGCGCACGTCATTGACCTGGCCGATCGCGATCACCACGGTGCCCGGTTCGCAAACCTCGGCGAGCGCGTTGATGTCGTTGAGCGGATCGCCGCTTTCCGACAGGTCAACGATGAGGATCGCGGGGCTGGCGCTGACCGAGAGCGATTGCACTGCGTTGCGCAGGCCGCCCTTGTTGCACTTTTCCGGTTGCCAGCCCAGCTCGATCACAACCGGACGCAGCACGTCCAGGGCATTGTCATCGCAGATATAGGCCGCGAACGGATCGCGATTGCCGGGCAAGCCGGACTTCCAGGGAGCATTCATGGCTCAGTTACCTCCTCCGCCGCCACCGCTGCCGCCGCCACCGCCGGCATTGGCATCAATCAGTCCGCCCGCGCCCGAAGGCGGCGTTTCGCGATAGGTCGCAATCGCCTTGTTCGAGGTGGCGACAATGGTTTCGCTGGAACCCTTCTTGCCTTCGAGAAGGTCCTGCGGATCGGCCACCATCGCAGCCAGGTTGCTGTTGATCGCGCAGCCGTGGTTGGGGCTCGTGCCGTTGGTGTAGTTCATGTCCGATTGGGCCGACCAGTCGGGGCAGCCGGGAACATCGGCGGTGGTGCGAGTGATCACCACGCGCGCCTGACCGGGTTCGACGAAGCCCGAAGTGACCGGCGCGGTCTCGCTCAGCATCAGGCCATAGCGCGAGGCAAGATCGCGGATCGCCACGGTGACCGCGGGGTTCTGCCCCGGGTTCTCGATCGCGATGCGATCACCATAGCGCAGGTCCATCGTCTCGAACCAGCCGTTGAGGCGCTGCTGTTCGGAGATCGGCAGACCGCCGGGGCTGGTGTTCACATCGAGGGTGAAATTGGTGCGTTCCACCACCGGCTGCTTGACGCTGTAGAGCGAGGTGTTGGTCGGCATCCCGCCGCACCCGGCCAGCCCCAGACCCAGCGCGAGAGCAAGGGCGATCGCAGGCGCGCGGGCCGTGGTCTTGGCCTGATGTTGTGCTCGTGCAAGAGGCATCGTAGTCACCTTTCTCACGTTAGAGGCTGAAGCCCGGCGCCGCGGCGCTGGCTTCGCGTTCGTCCTTGCGGTGCTTCTTGTCGGCACGGCGCGGCTGTTCGGGCTGGTTCGGCAGGATCGCGGCAGGATCGCTGTCGCTGACCTGCGGGACCGGCGCTTCGGGCAGCGCCGCAGTCGGTCCGGGGCGCTGTTCGCCCGAAACCCCGGCCGAGTTCTGGAAGCCGAACAGCTGCTGGAATTCATTGGCCGAACGATAGCCGTCGGTCGGCAGCGCGATGTCCTTGGCATCGACCGGCTTGACCAGATAGGGGGTCACCACGATCACCAGTTCGGTCTCGCCGCGTCGGAATTCGCGGCTGCGGAACAGGGTGCCAAGGATCGGCACGTCGCCGAGGCCGGGGGCCTTGTCGAGCGCGTTTTGCGAGCTTGCGCTCATCAACCCTGCGATCATGAAGCTCTGCCCCGAACCCAGTTCGACCGTGGTTTCGGTGCGGCGGATGGTGAGCGCGGGCACCTGGAAGCCGTTGAGCGTGACCGAGCCCTGGCTCGACAGCTCGGAGACCTCGGGGCGCACCCGCAGCGAAATGCGGCCGTTCGACAGCACCGTCGGCGTGTAGGCGAGGCTCACCCCGAAGTTGCGGAACTGGATCGCCACGTTGCCGAGGCCCTGCGACACCGGGATCGGAAACTCGCCGCCGGCAAGGAAAGTGGCGGTTTCGCCCGAAAGCGCGGTGAGGTTGGGTTCGGTGATGGTGGTGACGAGGCCGACGCGTTCCGACAGGTCGAGCGCGCCGAGCATGTTGAGCCCGAAGAGGCGGCCAAGCCCGGCGAGCGAGGTGCCGCCCTGGCTATCCACCGAAGGACCGACCAGCTCGGTGCCGTCGGGCAGGATGATCGAGGTCTGCGCCGCGCCGTTGCCGACGCCGAGCGGGCCGCCATAGTTGAACTCTGTCCCGCCGATCGGGCGACCGGTGCCGACCCCGAACCGGAACCCGCCGGTGGCATCGGCGGTCTGCAGGTTGCCGCCGATTTCGCGCAGCAGCGAGCGGCTGACTTCGGCGAACTTGACCTGCAGGTTGACCTGCAGCGGGGTCGCCGTCTTGAGGCGGCTGATCACGTTGGTGCCTTCGCCAAGGAAGGCCTGGACCAGCCGTTCCGCTTCGGCGGCTTCCTCGGGTGCGCTCACGGTGCCGGTCAGGAGCACGGTGCTGGTGCCCATCGTCGACACGTTGACGCGCGCATCGGGCATCGCCAGCGCCAGCATCTGATCGACGCTGCCAATGTTCGAGCCGACCCGGATATTGGCCGAAAAGATCACATCACCGCGTTCGTTGCTGGCGTAGATGGTGGTCTCGCCGCCGGCCTTGCCGAACACATAGAGCTGACGCTGCGACTTGACCTGCACGTCAGCGACGGTGTCGTTGGCAACGAACACGTCGGCCATATTGCCGGGCACCGTCACCAGCTCGCCGCGGCCGATTGAAAGAACGATCTCCTGCGACGGGCTCGAAACCTGCTGCGCGATCGCCGTGGTCGCGGGCATCGCCGCGAGCGGTGCCGTGGCGATTGCCGCCAGCATCAACTTGGCTTTGAACTTGCGAGACATCGTGTGGCCCCCCTCGGGCTTGCCGGATTTCGCGATGCGCGAGATCGGCGAATGCGAAATGGTGGTCGTGGTCATGATCATCCCCCTCAGAACACCACGGTCGAACCGGCCGCGGGCACGGCCTGACCGGCGCGGCGCATGCCGCTGGCCTGGCTGCTCAGCACCGCGCCAGCGCCGCTTTCGACGGGCACTTCGGTGGTTGCCTTGCCGCGGGTGACGCGCACGCTCGGGCCGCTGAAGACCGGCACGTTGTCGACCTTGGCCGAAACACCGGGCGCGGGCGGGGTGTATTGCGGGCGGCTTTCGCCTTCCTGCGCGGGCATGGTCTTGCGCTGGAAGCGCGAGACATCGCCGCCGGTGGCGAAGGTCGTGCCCTTGTCGATCGGGCGCGCCATCGCGGCCTTGAGCAGCTTTTCTTCCTGCTCGGGCGTGGCGTTGGCGGGGATTTCGATGTCGCCCGCGGCAATCGCGCGCTCGAGTTCGGAATCATTGTCGGCGATCGAGCGCAGCACCAGGCTGAGCGTGCCGATGGTCTGCGCCACCGCGATCTTTTCGGCGATCTTGGGCGTCACTTCGAGCGTGACGGTGCGGAACGCCTTGACCACGGTCTTGCCGTTTTCATCGGTGGTCTGCTCGGTGGTCTGGTCGGTCGCGAGGACCCTGAGGTTGCGCAGCACGGTTTCGGCGGCGCGCAGGTCCTGACCTTCGCCCGACACCGTCTGGGTCAGCACCAAGTCGACGCGGTCGCCCGGAAAGACGAAGCCGGCAACCCCGGTCATAGCCGACACCGGCACGGTTACCGCGCGCATCCCCGGGCCAAGCGCCGCAGCAAGGAAGCCGCGGTCACCCGGTGCCACCAGCGATCCCTGGGTAACCGGCTCGCCCGCAGTGATCGGGTAACGCACGACCGTGCCGATCAGGGTGTTCATGTCCGCTTCGCCGTCGATGAAATAGGCGTCTTGGACGAGCTCCTGCGGCCACGGCTGGAAGCCCAGCGCGTCGGCGGTGATGATGGTGCCTGCGGTCAGCGCCCGCTTGGCGACGAGCACCCGCGGGCCGGTCGGCTGGGCCGCCTCGGCCGATGGGGCGCCGCCTCCGGCGAAGATGCTGCGAGCGGCAAAGGCCGTCCCGATCGCGATGATCAGCGCGCCGATCAGCAGAACCAGTTTCTTCCTATCCATGGCTGAAAAAGCCCCCTCGTAGACGCCCGTGATTTGGTTAGCGGGCAGGTATGGTTGCGATGCGTAAGTCCTGACTGGTTAAAATCGGGTTCATTTCGGACCGGCAGCGATTGCGGCTGCGGGAAAATAGTTGAAAGCCAGCACCCAAAGCCCGCCGAACGCGATCGCGACGCCATAGGGAATTGCCAGGCGGTCCTTCTGTCGGCGCATCGTGTGCCAGCACACCATCACCACCGTCAGCACCCCTCCGGCGATCGCCATGATCATCAGCAGCTGGATGAAAATCTCGGGCCGGATCCACAGCGCCAGAACGGTCAGCAGCTTGACATCGCCGCCGCCCATCACCTTGAGCGCGAACAGCCCGGCGAGCAGCGCGAAGGCCGCAACCGCAACCGCCAGCTGCAGCGCCACGTCGGGCCACAGTGCCAGCCCGCTCGACCACCAGAACACCGGCGCGCCAAGCGCGATCGCGGCATTTAGCCAGTTGTCGATCTGGCGGCGGCGAATGTCGGTAAAGGCGGCGAACACCAGCGCAATTGCCAAGGCGATCAGCAGACCGTAGTGAATGGTGCTCGTCAACATTGTGCCCCCGAAGTTGCCGCGCGCGGTGCGCGGACCAGCCTTCATGGGCCCAGTGCTACAGGTTATGACTTACCAAAAAGTAACCAAGCTGGGAGGCTCCCGATTCACGACAATCTGGCCAGCGCGGTGACGGTGATCGACCGGCGCTCCATTCCCGCCGCTGCGCGCGAGGACGTGTGGCGCGCGGGCGACGGTCACGCCTTGCGGCGCATCGACTGGCCCGGGGCACGCGCCCCGGCGCGCGGATCGATCCTGTTCCTGCCGGGGCGCGGCGATTTCTACGAGAAATATCTCGAAACGCTTGAACAGTGGCACCGGGCCGGCTGGCGGGTGACCGCGGCGGACTGGCGCGGGCAGGCGGGGTCGGGGCGACTGGGCAAGGATGCGGTGACCGGCCATGTCGAGGATTTCGGCGTGTGGATCGATGATCTGGCGCATCTGTGGAGCGACTGGTGCGCGGCGACGCCGGGGCCGCATGTGCTCGCCGGGCACTCGATGGGCGGGCATCTGGTGCTGCGCGCGCTGGTCGATCACCGGGTCGTCCCCGATGCCGCGGTGCTGAGCGCGCCGATGACCGGGGTCAACGGACCGCCGCTGCCGCTGGTGCTGCTGCACAATGTCGCGCGCCTGATGTGCGCGGTGGGCGACCCGGTCCGGCAGGCGTGGAAGTGGAGCGAGAAGCCGGGCGCGATGCCCGCCGCGCGCGCCAATCTCCTCACCCACGATCCCGATCGCTATGCCGATGAACAATGGTGGCGCGAACACCGTCCCGAACTGGTGATGGGCCCGGCAAGCTGGCGCTGGGTCGAATGCGCCTATGCTTCCGCGCGGCGACTCGCGCAGCCCGGCGCGCTCGAAACGGTGAATGTGCCGATGCTGATCCTTTCAACCGCGTCCGACAAGCTTGTCAGCCATCCGGCCAATCTGGCCGCCGCGCGCCGCCTGCCCCAAGGCGAGATGATCGCCTTCGGCGACGAGGCCCACCATGAAATCCTGCGCGAGGTCGATCCCGTGCGCGACCGCGCGATAGCGGCGATTGCCGAGTTCCTTGATCGGACCGCGCCGCCGCGATGACGGCTGGGCGCTACGATTTTGCGGTCATCGGGGCCGGGATGGCAGGCGCAAGCATCGCCGCCGAACTTGCACCCCATGCCCGGGTGCTGCTGCTCGAAGCGGAAGATGCACCGGGATATCATTCCACCGGGCGCTCGGCGGCGTTCTGGGAGGAGTGTTACGGCGGCCCGGGCGTGGTGCCGCTGACGCTGGCTTCGGGGCCCTATCTCGCCGAGCACGGGTTCCTGTCGCCGCGCGGCGCACTGTATGTCGGCAAGTCAGAGGATCGCCCCGCATTCGACCGGTTCGAGACCACCTTTGCCGGATCGGGGGTGACGATCGAACGGCTCGGGCGCGAGGGCGTGCGGGCGCGGGTGCCGCAGATGCGCGCCGACTGGTGCGAGGCGCTGCACGAACCGGCCTGTGCAGACATTGATGTGGCGGGGCTGCACCAGCACTATCTGTCGGCGGCGCGGCGCGGCGGGGTCGAGATCGCCTGCCGCGCCCGGGTCGAGACGATTTCGCGCGAGCCCGGCGGCTGGCAGATCATCGCCGCCTCGGGCGCAACCTGTCGCGCGGCGCGGATCGTCAATGCCGCGGGTGCATGGGCTGATTATGTCGCGATGCTGGCGGGCTGCGCGCCGCTCGGCATCCAGCCGCTGCGCCGCACCGTGGTGCAATTGCGGGTCGAACCGGCAGCACCTGCCGATCTGCCGCTGGTGCTCGACATCAATGGCGGGTTCTATTTCAAGCCCGACAATGGCCGCTTGTGGCTCAGCCCGCATGACGAGATCGCCGATCTGCCCGGCGACGCCGCGCCTGACGAGCTCGACGTGGCGATCGCGATCGACCGCTTCGGGGCGGCGACCGACTGGCGGATCGCGGGGCTTGAGCGGCGCTGGGCCGGGCTCAGGAGCTTCGCGCCCGATCGTCTGCCGGTCTACGGTCCTGATCCGGCCGATAGCGGGTTCATCTGGTTTGCGGGGCAAGGCGGGTTCGGGATCCAGACTGCGCCCGCCGCAGCCCGGCTTGCAGCGCAGATCATACTCGGGCTGGAACCCGACGCGATGACCCGAGGGGTCGAGCGGTCTGCCTATTCGCCTGCGCGTTTCGCCCGCAGCGCGGCCGCACGGATCGCCTAGCAAACGGCGGTGCGTCCCCCTATGGTCGCCGCCGTGACCGCCGGGGGGCGGCACGATCCAGCAGGAGGGGGCACGACATGGCGCACAAGTTCGAAATCTACAGGGACAAGGCGGGCGAGTTCCGGGTGCGGTTCAAGTACAATTCGGAAATCATGTTTGCGACCGAAGGCTATGCCAGCAAGGCGAGCGCCCAGAACGCGATCAATTCGATCAAGACAAACGGCCCCGGCGCCGAGGTCGAAGACAACAGCTGAGCGCGCCTGCGCGCACGCGGGCGGCCTGTGTCAGCCGCCCGCCGCGATCCGCTCCGCCTCGGCGCAGGCGAGCGCGTCGACCCGCTCGTTTTCAGGGTGGCCGGAATGGCCGCGCACCCAGTGCCAGGTGACCTGGTGCGGGCGCGCCGCTTCGATCAGGTCGTGCCACAGGTCGGCGTTGCGGACCGGCTTCTTGGCCGCGCTGACCCAGCCGTTGCGCTGCCAGCCGTGGATCCACTTGTTCATCCCGTCGAGCACGTATTTGCTGTCGGAATATAGATCGACCGCGCACGGCTCGATCAGCGCGTTCAGCCCCGCGATTGCCGCCATCAATTCCATGCGGTTGTTGGTGGTATCGGCCGCGCCGCCCGACAGCGTCTTTTCGTGGCGTCCCATGCGCAGCAGCGCCCCCCAGCCGCCAGGACCAGGATTGCCCTTGCACGCGCCGTCAGTGAAGATTTCCACCCGCTTCATCATCGCCGCTGTGGCGCGATCGCGGCATGGGGGCAAGCAGGTGTGCGCCCGCTTCGTCGTAAAAGCGCCAGCGCTCCACGAATTGCATCGGGTCCTTGCGGGTGACCAGCGCATCCCCGGGGGTGCCATGCCAGTCCTCGGCGCGGCTGGCGACGAACCTGAGGCACGCGCCCTTGGCAATTTCGGCAAACAGCCTGCGCTCGTCCGGCTCGAGCGGGCGGACCGCCTCGTATCCCGCCACCAGCGCGGTGCCGAGCGCCGGCTGGTAACGGTTGGCGGCATCGAAGCACCACGCCGCATGGGTGACCGCCAGATCGAGCACCATCGGCCCGGTGCAGGCAAAGTAGAAATCGATGAGGCCGGTGACCCGCTCGCCCAGCATCAGGACATTGTCGGGAAACAGATCGGTGTGGGTCTGCGCCCGCGGCATTGCGGCAAGTTCGAGCGCGGCGGCAGCATCGGCGGGGTCGATCATCGCAGGCAGATCGGGATGGATGCGCGCCAGCGCCGCAGCGCCGCAGGAGGCAAGGATCGCCGCACTTGCGGCAAAGTCCATCGCATTGGCACGCACGAGCGGAAAGTCGCGGCCCGCAAGGTGCATTCGCGCCAGCACCTCGCCCACGGCCCCGGCCTGCATCGCCGAGGGCCGGGTCGGCGAAACCCCGGGCAGGAACTCGATCAAAGCCACCGCCTTGCCCTGTTCGGTGCGGTAGGCGGCGCCATCGCGATCATGGATCGTGCGCGGCACCGGGCAGCCCTTGGCCGCGAGGTGATCGAGCAGTCCGAGGAAATAGGGCAGATCGTCAAGTGCGATGCGGCGTTCATACATGGTGAGGATGAAGCGCGCGCCGCCTCTGCCCGCCGCGCTGCCACTGCCCGCCGCGCCGGTGGTCTCGATCAGCCAGTTGGAATTGGACACGCCCTCGGCAATGCCCTTGGCCGACACCAGATCGCCGACATCGTAATGCGCGATCAGCCGTGCAAGGTCTTCGGCCCCGAGGTGGGTATAGACCGCCATAGCCCGCCCGTCTGCCCGCGTGCCTATTCGGTCAGCTGGCGCGGCAGTTTGAACACCATCTTTTCGACCGTGGCGGTGATTTCCTGTTCGCGGATCGGGCGATGCTGCGCCAGCGCCGCGACCACCTCGCGCACCAGCACCTCGGGCGCGGAGGCTCCTGCGGTCAGCCCCAGCGTCTCCACCCCGTCGAGCCAGGCGAAGTCGATCTCGCTGGCTCGCTGGATCAGCTTGGCAGGGGTGCCGAGCCGCTCCGACACCTCGACCAGCCGCAGCGAGTTCGACGAATTGGGCGCGCCAATCACCAGCACCAGATCGCAGTCCTGCGCCAGTTCCTTGACCGCCGCCTGGCGGTTGCTGGTGGCATAGCAAATATCCTCGGCACGCGGGCCGCTGATGTTCGGATAGCGCCATTCGAGCGCCTCGATCACCTCGCGCGTGTCGTCCACCGAAAGCGTCGTCTGGGTGAGGTAGGCGAGCTCCTCTTGCGGATCGAAGGGCAGCTTGTCGACATCCTCGATGGTTTCGACCAGCGTCATCTGCCCGGGTTCGACCTGACCCATCGTGCCGATCACCTCGGGGTGGCCTTCGTGGCCGATGAAGATGATGTGGCGGCCCTTCTCGATCTGGCGTTCGGCTTGGCGGTGGACCTTGCTCACCAGCGGGCAGGTGGCATCGACATAAAGCAGCTTGCGGCGCTTGGCTTCGGCCGGGACCGCCTTGGGAACACCGTGGGCGCTGAACACCACCGGCGCGTCGTCGGGCACTTCGTCAAGCTCCTCGACGAAGACCGCGCCCTTGGCCATCAGCCCTTCGACCACATATTTGTTGTGGACGATCTCGTGCCGGACATAGACCGGCGAGCCGTAGCGTTCGAGCGCCTTCTCGACGATCTCGATCGCGCGGTCGACCCCGGCGCAGAACCCGCGCGGGGCGGCGATCAGCAGGTTCAGCGGGGGACGATCGGCGGGCGTGCCATCGTCCACGGCTGCGGCGGAAGCGGGAAAGGGCGCGTTCATGTCACGGCCTCTAGCGCTTTGCGGCGCGTCTCGCTAGGGCATGCGTGTGCCGGACGGGCACCCTGGATCGCATTTCAAGGACGGCTTTTGATGATTGTTCGCGCTCGTGCCCTTTCTGGTCTCGCTGCTTTGGCGGTGCTGGGAGGCTGCGCCAGCGAGGGCGAACTGGTGCTCAACGAAGGCGTGGGGATTACCGCAGTGCTGTCGACCTGCCCTTCGGTCGGCATTCCCGACTACACCGGCGACATCACCACCTTCCGCGCCGGGGACGACCGCAGCAGCGCAAGCCTCGATGTCAGCGCGGCGATGACCGGGCTGCGCGCCAGCTGCAACGACGGCGGCGAACAGGTTTACAGCGAAGCGCAGTTCGAGGTTCACGCCCGGCGCAGCGATGCCCGCGGCGCGCGCACCGTGGCGCTGCCCTATTTCGTCACCGTGCTGCGCGGCGGCAGCGCGGTGGTGAGCAAGCGCGTCGGCACCGTCTCCCTGAACTTTGCCGACGGGCAGGAGCGCGCCACCGCGAGCGCCAGGGCCGGGGCCTTCGTCACCCGCTCCGAAGCCGCGCTGCCCGACGACATCCGCGAAAAGATCACCCGCCGCCGCCGCCCCGGCGATCCCGAAGCGGCGCTCGATCCGCTCGCCGATCCCGAAGTCAAGGCCGCGATCGCCCGCACCCGCTTCGAAATGCTGGTCGGTTTCCAGCTGACCGAAGAGCAGCTGAAGTACAATGTGACGCGTTAGTTTGCCTTTCGCTCCCGCCTCCGCGGGAGCGTCCTCGGCGCTATTCCCTCCGCTTCGCTACGGGGCACCTGCGGGCGGCCGTTCGGCCTTGCGGTCACTGCGTGACCGTTTCGTGCTTGAAAATCATGTGAGGCCCCGCAAAGGCGGGGACCTCATCGAGGAGGCTCTCGCCGTCTCGTGAGCGCACAGGTAGAAAATGACCGAAACCAAGACACTCTATGCCGCCCATACGGCGCTTATCGAAGCCGTGCTGAGCGAACTGGTGGCAGACGGCCTGCTGCCCGCAGGCACCTCCTTCGCCAACGTCACGCTCGAACCGCCGCGCGATCCGGCCCACGGCGACCTTGCCACCAATGCCGCGATGGTGCTGGCCAAGGGAGCAGGCATCAACCCGCGCGCGCTGGCCGAGGCGATCACGATGAAGCTGGTCGCGTACCCCGCCATCACCAGCGCCGAGATCGCCGGTCCGGGCTTCATCAACCTGCGGCTTGCCCCGCAGGCGTGGGTTGACGAGTGTCGCGCGATTGCCGCGCTCGGGGCGGATTACGGGCGCTCGCACATGGGCGAGGGCCGGGTCGTGAACGTCGAATATGTCTCGGCCAATCCGACCGGCCCAATGCACATGGGCCATTGCCGCGGCGCAGTGGTGGGCGATGCGCTCGGCTCGCTGCTCGAATTCGCAGGCCACGAGGTGATCCGCGAATATTACGTCAACGATGCCGGGGCACAGGTCGATGTGCTCGCCCGCTCGGTGCACCTGCGCTACCGCGAGGCGCTCGGCGAGAGCATCGCCATCCCCGAAGGCCTCTATCCCGGCGATTATCTGGTGCCAGTGGGCGAGGCGCTCGCGGCGGAATTCGGCGACACCTTCGTGGCCGCGCCCGAGACCGAATGGCTATCCTGCTTCCGCACCCGCGCGGTGGCGGCGATGATGGACATGATCCGCGCCGATCTCGCCACCCTCGGCATCGCGCACGATCTGTTCTCCTCCGAGGCCGAGCTGCAAGCCTCGGGCAAGGTCGATGCGGCGGAAAGCTGGCTGCGCGCGCACGATCTAGTTTATGATGGCGTGCTCGAAGCCCCCAAAGGCAAGGTCCCGCCCGAGGACTGGGAGCCGGTTTCGCTGCCATTGTTCCGTTCAACGAAATATGGCGACGATCAGGATCGCCCGATCAAGAAGTCGAACGGCGCCTGGACCTATTTCGGCGCAGACCTCGCCTACCACTTCCAGAAGGCGCAGAACGCCGATGCGCTCGTCGATATCTGGGGCGCGGACCACGCCGGCACGGTCAAGCGGATCAAGGCCGCGGTCGCCGCGCTGACGAGCGCCGACGGCGCACCGCCCAAGCCCTTCGAGGTCAAGCTGGTCCAGATGGTGCAGCTGATGAAGGGCGGCCAGCCGTTCAAGATGTCGAAGCGGGCGGGCAATTTCGTCACGCTCGCCGATGTGGTGGAGATGGTCGGCAAGGACGTAGTGCGCTTCACCATGCTCACCAGAAAGCCCGATGCGCAGATGGATTTCGATTTCGACAAGGTGGTCGAAGCCTCCAAGGACAATCCGGTGTTCTATGTGCAATATGCCCATGCGCGCATCCGCTCGACCTTGCGCAAGGCGGCCGACATCGGCCTCACCCCGTCCGACGCGGACCTCGACCGGCTCGGCCCGGAAGAACGCGCGCTGATCGCCCGCGCCGCGCAGTTCCCGCGCGAGATCGAATTGGCCGCCCGCGCGCGCGAACCGCACCGGATCGCCTTCTATCTCTACGATCTTGCCGCCGACCTCCATTCCTACTGGAACCTGGGTAATGATCGCCCCGAAAAGCGGTTCATCGTGGAACAGGACGCCCGGCTCAGCGCAGCAAGGCTTTTCCTCGGCACGGCGATCGGGCAAGTGATCCACAATGGCCTTGGCGTGCTCGGCGTCGAGGCGGTCGAGTCGATGTGATTGCCACAGGGAAAGGCACGGTTGCGCCATGATCGATGCCGAATACGAGGAACTGGACGAGCCCGAGGACGAGCTTGCTCTGGCCGACACCGACAGCCTGCCGTGGCTCGAATCGGATGGTGATGACGAAGAAGCGGGCGGGCTCGATGCAGGGCAGATCATCGGCTTTGCCGCGCTGCTGCTGGTGGTGCTGGCGGGCGTGGTCGGGGCGGTGTGGTTCGTCTCCAACCGGCTTGCCGAACGCGCGCTGGTGGCCGATGGCAGCGTGATCGAAGCGCCCGCCGGTCCGATCAAGACCCGCCCCGACGATCCGGGCGGCAAGGAATTTGCAGGCACCGGCAACATCGCCCCGCTGGTGGGCGAGGGCGAAACCCGCAAGGCGGTGGTGGCCGACAAGCCCGCGCCTGCGGCGACAGACCCGGCAGCGGGCCGTCCGGCCGCCAAGGCGAGCCCTGTTGCCGCTGCGGCGGCGGACGGTGCTTCGACCGCTTCTGCACCGCTCTCTGGCGTCGGTGTGCAGCTTGCCGCCTACGGCACCCGCGCACGCGCCGAACAGGGCTGGGCCGACATCTCGCGCCGCACCGATGCGCTTGCCGGGGTCAAATACCGGGTGGTCGAAGGCAAGGTCGATATCGGCACCGTCTACCGGCTGCAGGCCGTCACCGGAAGCCGCGGCGAAGCCGAAAAGCTGTGCGCCGCGCTCAAGGCCGACGGGCTCGATTGCCAAATCAAGTAAGCCAGTGGCAGCAGCATTGAGCGGGGCTTTTCCCCGCTATTGATGCCCCCCGGACCTTGCTCATCCCCTGCCAGAGTGCGACCCTGCGCGCATGACTCCGGCGATTTTCGGCCTTGACGGCCCGCACCTGACGGCTGACGAGCGCGCCTTTTTCCGCGAAGCCGATCCGGCGGGGTATATCCTGTTCGGCCGCAATTGCATCGACCCTGTGCAGCTGCGGTCGCTGACCGACGATCTGCGCAGCCTCCACGGACGCGACCGGCTGCTGGTCTCGATCGATCAGGAAGGCGGACGGGTGGCGCGGCTGCGACCGCCGCACTGGTCGGCCTATCCACCCGGTCAGGCGTTCGCGGCGCTCTACCAGATCGCCCCGGCGAGCGCGATCGAGGCGGCCCGGGCCAATGCCACCGCGATGGCGCTGGAGCTGTCGGCGATGGGGATCACGGTCGATTACCACCCGCCGCTCGATCTGCGGCTGCCCGGCGCGCACGAAGTGATCGGCGACCGCGCACTGGGCAGCGATCCGATCGAGGTCGCAGCCATCGGCCGCGCGGTGCTCGATGGGCTTGCCGCGGGCGGGGTGACGGGCTGCATCAAGCACATGCCGGGCCACGGGCGCAGCGAGGTCGATAGCCACAATGCGCTTCCCACCGTCACCGCCGCGGCCGCGGAGCTGGAAGCCGACCTCGCCCCGTTCCGGACGCTCAGCCATGCGCTGATCGGGATGACTGGGCATCTGGTGTTCACCGCCTGGGATGCCGAACGCCCGGCCACGCTGTCGCCCACGATCATCCGCGACATCATTCGCGGGCAGATCGGGTTCGATGGCCTGCTCTTGACCGATGACATCGACATGCAGGCGCTGGGCGGAACGATCCCCGTCCGCGCCGCGGCGGCGCAAGCGGCCGGGTGCGACATCATCCTTAACTGCTGGGCGAAGATCGCCGACATGGAGGGGATCTGCGCAGTCCTGCCGGCCATGTCCGAGGCCACTGCCGCGCGGCTCGACCGGGCACTGGCGGAAACCCGGCTGGCCCCCGCTGTGGCCGAGGAGGCCGCCGATCTGCTTGCCCGGCGCGACGCGCTGCTGGCGCTTGCCGGAGCCGCCGCATGAACGCCGCCGAAGCCCCTTTCATGTTCGCGCAGGCCGAGGCCGCCCGGGCGGGGAGCGATGCGCTCTATCTTGAGCTTGACGGCTGGGAAGGTCCGCTCGACCTGTTGCTCGATCTGGCGCGGCGGCAGAAGGTTGACCTCAGGCAGATCTCGATCCTCGCGCTGGTCGATCAATACCTCTCCTATATCGAACGCGCAGGCGCGCTGCGGCTGGAACTGGCCGCCGATTACCTGGTGATGGCGGCGTGGCTTGCCTATCTCAAATCGGCGATGCTGCTGCCCAAGACGGAGCAGGAGGATCCTTCGGCAGAGGAACTGGCGCTGCGGCTGCAACTGCGCTTGCAGCGGCTTGGCGCAATGCGCGAGGCGGCGGCGCGGCTGATGGCGCGCGACCGGATCGGTCGCGACGTGTTCCTGCGCGGGCACCCCGAGGGCCTGCGCACCGATCGCCGGATCGTCTGGCGCGCGGACGCATTTGCGCTGATCCACGCCTATGGTCAGGTCAAGACGCGCACCGCGCCGCGCATCTACCACGTTGCCAATCGCCCGGTGATGACCCTCGACAGCGCGCTCGACCGGGTGTCGGCGATGCTCGGCGTGAGCCTTGAATGGATGGACATCCGCGACTTTCTTCCGCCGCATGCCGAACCCGCGCTCAAGCGTTCGGCACTGGCGTCAAGCTTCGTCGCGGCGCTCGAACTGGCGCGCCGGGGCCGGGCGGAAATCGCACAGGACGAAGCCTTCGCGCCGCTGCGCATCCGCCGCCTGAGGGAAGGAGCCGCGGCATGACCGGCGAACCCGCCCCGCTCGAACGCGCGCTCGAGGCGACGCTGTTCGCGTCCGAGGAGCCGATGTCGGTCGAGGCGCTGGCCACACATCTCGACGGGATCGCAGCGGGCGCGGTGCGCGATGCGCTGGCCGGGCTGGCGCGCGATTACGCCGCGCGCGGCGTACACCTCGTCGAGCGCGCGGGCCGGTGGCATTTCGAGACCGCGCCCGATCTTGCCCACCTGCTGCGGCGCGAGCAGGAACAGGTGCGCCGCCTCAGCCGCGCCGCGACCGAAGTGCTCGCGATCATCGCCTATCACGAACCCGTCAGCCGCGCCGAAATCGAATCGATCCGCGGGGTCCAGACCAGCGCGGGCACGCTCGACGTGCTGATGGAGGCGGGCTGGGTCAGGCTCGCGGGGCGGCGCGAGGTGCCGGGGCGCCCGGTGATTTACGCCACCACTCCCGCCTTCCTTGACCATTTCGGCCTCGCCAGCCGCCGCGATCTGCCCGGAATCGAGGAATTGCGCGCCGCCGGGCTGCTCGATCCGGTCGACGAGGCGATGGAAGCGGCGATGCAGTTTGCGCAAGACGAGGATGATGCGCCCGGGCATGACACGGCGCGGCTGCCGGACTGACTGGCAATTCATCGGCGCATGTCCTAAATGGATGTCTGTTGAAAGCCGGGTGCGGCCGGGCCACGCGGCCCTCTATTGCCGCCGATGGTGAGGAGTTGAGACATGGGTAGCTTTTCGCTGTGGCATTGGATCATCGTGCTGGTGATCGTGCTGATACTGTTCGGTCGCGGCCGCATTTCCGAAATGATGGGCGATTTCGGCAAGGGCATTTCGAGCTTCAAGAAGGGCCTGAACGAGACCGAGGAAACCGCCGCCAAGGCCGCCCGGATCGAACCGCCCGTGACCACCCCGGCAGCTGCGGAAACGCCGAAGGCGGCGGACAAGTCCGACACCACCGGCGCCTGAGTTTCGTCCCCACGGGAGGCGGCATCGCCGCACCACGCCATGTTCGATATTGGTGCTGCAGAACTGCTGGTGATCCTGATCGTCGCGGTGATCGTGATCGGGCCCAAGGACCTGCCGGTTGCGATGCGGGTCGCAGGGCGCTGGATCGGCAAGATGCGGCGCATGTCGGCGCACCTGCGGTCGGGCATCGACGCGATGGTGCGCGAGGCCGAACTCGAAGAGATGGAAAAGAAGTGGAAGGCGCAGAACGAGGAAATCATGCGCCGTTCCGCCGCGCTGACCGAGGCTGAGGCTGGCGCGCCGGTGATGACCGGCCCTCCGCCTGTGGAAGCGCCGCCGCTGGATCTGCCGCCCGCCGCAGCCCCTGCGGCTCCCGCGGCCCCGGCTCCGGCTCCGGGGGGCAGCAATCATGTTCAAGGTTGACGACCTCGACGAGACCCGCGCCCCGCTGCTCGACCACCTCATCGAACTGCGCACCCGCATTATCCGCGCGCTGCTGGCGCTCGGGGTGGGGTTTGCGGTGTGCCTCTATTTCGCCGACGACATCCTCGGCATTCTGGTGTGGCCATTAAAGCAGGCCTTCCCCGATGGCGAGGGGCAGCTGATCTTCACGCGGCTGCCCGAGGTGTTCTTCGTCGAGCTCAAGGTCGCGCTGTTTGCAGGGTTCATGATCAGCTTTCCGGTGATCGCCAACCAGCTCTGGGCGTTCGTCGCGCCGGGGCTCTATGCGCGCGAGAAAAGGGCGTTCCTGCCGTTCCTGTTTGCGACCCCGGTGCTGTTCGGCGGGGGTGCGGCGCTCGCCTATTTCGTGGTGATGCCGACCGCGTTCCGGTTCTTCCTCGGCTTCGGCGGCGAGGCCGGCGGGCTGACCGTGCAGGCGCTGCCGAGCGCGGGCGAATATCTCAATCTGGTGATGCAGTTCATCCTCGCCTTCGGGCTGACCTTCCTGCTGCCCGTGCTGCTCTTGCTGCTTCACCGCGCGGGCATCATATCCCGGGCGCAGATGACCGGCGCGCGGCGCTATGTGATCGTCGCGATCTTCATCATCGCCGCGATCGTGACCCCGCCCGATCCGGGATCGCAGATCATCCTCGCGGTGCCGCTGTGCCTGCTGTTTGAAGCCTCGCTGCTGCTGATGCGCTTCCAGGAAGGCGCGGTCGCGGCGGACAAGGCCGCGCGCGAGGCCGCAACGTCGGCGACGGCGGCGGAGTAACGGACCTGATCGGTTCACGCGGAGCCTGCCGAACGGGCCGGGGGCTATTCCTCGCCGTGCACTTTTACCCCGCCGATCCACACCTGCAGCACCTTGGTCTGGCGGATGTCCGCGGGTGAGGCCAGCAGCGGATCGCGGTCGACCAGCAGGAAATCGGCCCGCTCGCCGGGGACCAGCCGCCCGAAGCGTCCTTCGGCGAACCCGGCAAAGGCGGCATCGGCGGTAAACCCGGCCAGCGCCTGTTCGCGGCTCACGGCCTGCTGCGGCAGCCAGCCGCCAAAGGGCTCGCCATTGGCATCGGTGCGGCTGATCGCGGCGGCGAGGCCGGCGAAGGGATCGGCCGTTTCGACCGGCGCGTCCGACCCGAAGGCGAGCCGCCCGCCCGCGGCGATCACGCCGCGCCACGGATAGGCCCCTTCGAGCCGCCCCGGCCCGAGCCGGGCTTCGGCCATCAGCCGGTCGGAGGTCTGGTGGAGCGGCTGCATCGAGGCGATGATCCCGTGCCCACCCAATCGCGGGATATCGGCGGGGTCGAGGATCTGCGCATGTTCGATCCGCCAGCGGCGATCACCCTCGTAGCTTTCGGACAGCTCCTCGATCGCGGCCAGCACCTCGGCATTGGCGGCATCGCCGATGGCATGGACGGCGGTCTGGAAATTGTCCATGCCCGCGCGGCTCATCAGGTTGCGCAGTTGCGAGGGGGTGAGCAGCGGGAGCCCGCGCGCCCCCGGATCGTCGTGATAGGGCGCCTTCAGCACCGCTCCGCGCGAACCAAGCGCGCCATCGAGGTAGAGCTTGATCCCGCCCATCCGCAGGCGGTCGGCATAGAGCCACGGCGTCGGCCCGGCCCCGGCGACCAGTTCGAGCGTGTCGAAGCTGTCGGCATAGGCCATGATCCGGATGGTGAGCCGCCCGCTATCCCCGGCGCGGCGGAAGGTGCCCCAATCGGCCATGTCGGTGCCCATGTCGGCGACCGCGGTGACGCCCTTGGCGATCAGCGCGTCCTGTGCCTTGGCAAAGGCGAGGTCGCGGTCTTCAGGGCGCGGGCCGGGGACGATTTTGCCGACCAGCTGGACCGCGTTGTCGACGAACACGCCTGCCGGATTGCCGCTGGCATCGCGGATGATCCTGCCACCCGCCGGATCGGCGGTTCGCGCGGTCACTCCTGCGGTGCGGATTGCCAGCGTGTTGCCCCACTGGGCATGGTTGTCCGCGCGTTCGAGCCACACCGGACGGTCGGCGACGGCGGTATCGAGTTCGGCCGCAGTCGGGAACCGCCCGAGGCCCCACCTCTCCTGGTTCCAGCCGCGCCCCAAAATCCACGGGCGCCCCGGATTGGCCTCGGCAAAGGCCCTGATCCGTGCCAGCGCATCCTCCAGCGAGGTGGTGTCGGACAGGTCGAGCGTCAGCGCAGCAAAGCCCATGTCCATGACGTGGACATGCGCATCGATCATCCCGGGGATCATGACCTGCCCCCCGCCGTCGAGCCGGTAATCGGTTCGCGGGCGGTCCTCGCCGCGGGCCAGCACCGCCACGACCTTGCCGTCCGCATTGAAGATCAGCCCGGTAAAGCGCCTGATCTTGCCCGCCTCGTCGATGGTGATGCCATCGACATTGTCGATCAGCGTGTCGGCAAGCGCGGGCGCGGCAAAAGCGAGGGTGGACAAGGCAGCAATCGCGGCCAGAGCGGTGCGGAGCATGATCTTCCTTGAGGCAAGACAAAGCGGTGACGGCGCGGTGCCTATCGCCTTCATGCACGCTTGCCAACTCGCGCGAGGCGGCACAATTGCCGCGCGGGCGATTGCCCTTGGCCGCCCAAGCGCCTAATCGCCGCGACAGCCATGTCGACACAACCCCTCCCGCTCAGCCCCAAGGGCGCTGCCGCCTCACCCGCCGATCTCTCCATCGCCGATGTGCGCGCCGCCGCCGCGCGGATTGCGGGCGCGGTCGTCGAAACCCCGATGATGCATTCGATCACGCTGTCGCAGATCACCGGGGCGGACATCTGGCTGAAGTTCGAAAACCTCCAGTTCACCGCCGCCTACAAGGAACGCGGCGCGCTCAATGCGCTGCTGCTGCTGTCCGATGAACAGCGCGGGCGCGGCGTGATCGCGGCCTCGGCCGGCAATCATTCGCAGGGCCTGTCCTACCACGGCACCCGGCTGGGCGTGCCGGTCACCATCGTCATGCCGCGCACCACCCCGACGGTGAAGGTGATGCAAACCGAAAGCGTCGGCGGCAAAGTCGTGCTCGAAGGCGAAAGCTTCGATGAAGCCTATGCCCATGCGCGCAAGCTCGAAGCCGAGCTCGGCCTCACCTTCGTCCACCCGTTCGACGATCCCGATGTCGCGGCAGGGGCGGGCACGGTCGCGCTCGAGATGCTGGCGGTAAAGCCCGACCTCGATTGCCTCGTTACCCCGATCGGCGGGGGCGGACTGATTTCGGGCATGGCGACGGTCGCCAAGGCAATCGACCCCGCGATCGAGGTGGTGGGGGTTCAGGCAGGCCTGTTCCCGAGCATGTTCGACCGGATCAAGGGGGCCAGCCTGCCGTGCGGCGGCGATACCCTTGCAGAAGGCATCGCGGTCAAGCAGCCGGGCGATTTCACCGCGCGGGTGATTGCCGAGCGGGTCGATGACATCCTGCTGGTTGACGAGCCCGCGCTCGAACAGGCAGTCGCGCTGTTGCTGCAGATCGAAAAGACGGTGGTGGAAGGCGCGGGCGCGGCGGGGCTTGCGGCGGTGCTGAGCAACCCGGCGCGGTTCAGGGGCAAGACCATCGGGCTGGTGCTGTGCGGCGGCAATATCGACACCCGCCTGCTCGCCAATGTGCTGCTGCGCGATCTGGCGCGGCAGGGGCGGCTGGCGCGGCTCAGGATCACCCTCCAGGACCGCCCCGGCGCGCTGTTCCGGGTGATGCGGCTGTTCGACGAGCACAATGTCAACATCATCGAGATCTACCACCAGCGCATCTTCACCACGTTGCCGGCCAAGGGTCTGATCACCGATATCGAATGCGAAGCGCGCGATGCCGAACAGGTCGAACGGCTGGTCAATGCCTTGCGCGCCAAGGGCTATGCGGTGCAGTTGGTCGAACTGGGCTGACCGCGCCGCGGCGACTTTGCGCGGTGGGATGTGCATTACCCGACATAATTTGCTGCAATTCATGGTTAAGGGACTTTTACCGGGGCGCGGCTGCGGGCATACGATTGTCCTACCCCGCGCCCGGCGCGATTCACGCCAAGAGGACAGTGCCCGACCGTGACGGCCCCGATCCGCTTTCCCCGGTTTTTCGTGACGAGCCCCGCGCCGTGCCCCTATCTGCCCGGGCGCAGCGAGCGCAAGGTGTTTACCGAATTGAAGGGCCCGCACGCCGACCAGCTCAACGAGGCGTTGGGTCGGATCGGCTTCCGCCGCAGCCAGACGGTCGCCTATCGTCCTTCCTGTCTCGATTGCCAGGCGTGCGTGTCGGTGCGGGTGGTGGCCGGACGGTTCCAGCCCTCGGCGACGCAGAAGCGCGACCTCAGGCGCAATGCCGATCTTATCGTCGCCGAATGCCGCCCCTGGGCGACGGACGAGCAATTCGCGCTGCTGGCGCGATACCTCGGCGCGCGCCACCCGGATGGCGGCATGTCGGCAATGGACGAGCTCGACTATGCCGACATGATCGAGCACACCCCGGTCAATTCGGTGGTGACCGAATATCGTGAACCGCTCGCCAATGGCCGGCCCGGCCGCCTCGTCGGGGCCTGCCTGACCGACCGGCAGGGTGACGGGCTGTCGATGATCTATTCGTTCTACGAACCCGACCAGCCGGGCCTCGGCAATTTCATCATTCTCGATCACATTCGCCGCGCGGCGGCCGAAGGGCTGCCCTATGTCTATCTCGGCTACTGGGTCGATGGCAGCGCGCGGATGCAATACAAGATCCGCTATCGCCCGATCGAACGGTTGACCCGCGATGGCTGGCAGGCGATGGACCCCGACGAACAGCAACGCCTGATCGCGGTCGCCACCGGGCCGCGGCGGCTGCAGGACGCGCCGCTGGTCGGCGCGCGAGGCAAGGATGGCCAACCCCCCAGGTTTCCGGGTCGCTGAGCCGCACACTGTTCTGAAACTCGGTCTCGCCATTGTCGCAGGCTTGGGTCACGGGACGCTGGCGCTGCTCGCCCAGCCTGCCGCCGCGCAGGATGTGGTCTCCGATGTGGAGACTCCGCCCCCTGCCGCATCGAGTGCTGCCGCGCCCGAGCCTGTCCCGGCACCGGTCCCGCAAACGCTCGACGATCTGATCCCGCCCGACGCCCTCGCCGATCCCGAAGGCTGGGCCGCCGCCGGAGTTGCGCCGTCGTCTGACGATGTTTCACGTGAAACATTGGGCGAGCCGCCCGAGCCGGGCCTTGCCGTCGACCCGTCGCCGGACGGTTTTCTGCCGCCCCCGCCGCCCGGTCTCGAACCAGCGCTCGATGCCGCGTTTGCCGATTTCCTGATCGAACGGCCGACGCCGCTCGAACCCGATCCCGAACTCGACACCCTTGCCAGCATCACCGCCCCGGTACTGGGCGAGCTTCCCGTGCTCGAAGAATACCGGGTCGGTGGCTCGCTGGTGCTGGCGCTTCCGGCGGCGCCCGATGCCTTTCCCGAACGCGAGGAGTTCATCGACCGGTTCCGCGACTTGTCGACCTTGCGCGAACTTGACGGGGACGAGGAAAGCGCCCCGCAGGTGGCTGCGCGTGCGCGCGCCGATGCCGAGCTGCTCGGCAATATCCTGCGCACTTACGGCTATTACGGCGGCGAGGTCGTGCGCCAGCTTTCTGGCGGTCGCCGCACTGGCGAGGCCGGGGATGCCGACGATCTCGACGCCGCCAACGAGCCGAGCGTGCGCTTCGACATCCTGCCGGGCATGCGCTACCGCTTCGGACGGATCGGGCTCGGCCCGCTTGGCGATCTTCCCGAGCCCGACCGCACCCGGCTGATCGCCGCTTTTGCGATTGCGCCCGGCGATCCGCTCTATGCCGACCGCATCGTCGAACGCGAGCTGGAATTGCGGGTCGCGCTGGGTGAAGGCGGCTATCCCTTTGCCGCGTTCGATGAACCGCAACTGCTGATCGACCATGCCCGCACCGAAGGCGACCTTACTCTCGATGTCGACCCGGGCGGCAAATATGCCTTCGGTGCGGTCGAGAGCGGCGACCCGCGGTTTCTGTCGAGCCGCCACCTCGCCCGCATCGCCCGGTTCGATCCGGGCGACATCTATCAGCAAAGTCTGGAAACCGACCTGCGCCGCGCGATCATCGCCACCGGGCTGGTGTCGAGCCTGTCGATCACCCCGCGCGAAACCCGTGCGCCTGAAGGCGATACGCCGGGCGAAGTCGCGCTTGATGTCGCGTTCGAGCGCGCCCCGCTGCGCACGATCGCGGGCGCGATCGGGTACGGCACCGAAGACGGCTTCAAGGTCGAAGGCCGGTGGGAACACCGCAACCTGTTTCCGCCCGAAGGCGCGCTGCGGCTGCGCGGCATCCTCGGCACGCGCGAGGCGCTCGCCAGCATCGGTGTCAGGCGCAACAATTTCCGCGGCCGCGATCAGGTGCTCAATGTCGATCTGTTCGCCAGCGACATCACCACCGAAGCGGTCGATTCGCGCGGGTTCGGCCTGCGCGGCACCTTCGAGAAGGTCTCGAACATCCTGTTCCAGAAGCCGGTGAGCTGGCAGGTCGGCGGCGAACTGCTCTACACCGATGAACGCAACCGCACCGTTCAAACCGCGCCTGGCGGCCCGGTGCCGCGCCAGACCTTCCTGATCGGCGGGCTGTTCGGCAGCGTCACGCTCGATGAAAGCAACGATCTGCTCGACCCCAGCGAAGGTTACCGCGCGACCGTGTTTGTGGCCCCCGAAGCCTCGCGCTCGCAATTGACTGAAACCTTCTACCTGCGCGCGCAGGGCGATGCCAGCTATTACCGCGCGTTCGGCTCCACCGTGCTTGCCACACGCGTGCGCGCCGCGACCATCCAGGGTGCGCCGATTGCCGATATCGCACCCTCGCGGCGGCTCTATTCGGGCGGCGGGGGATCGGTGCGCGGCTACGGTTTTCAGGGGGTCGGCCCGCGCGATGCGGCCGGCAATCCCACCGGCGGGGCGTCGCTGGTCGAATTTGCCCTCGAAGCGCGGATCGACACCCCGCTGATGGACGGGGCGATCGAGGTCGTGCCGTTCGTCGATGCGGGTTCGGTCGGGCGCAGATCGACCCCGGACTTCGGCGACATCCGCATCGGCGCCGGGGTCGGCATCCGCTACAAGACCAGCTTCGGTCCGATCCGCGTCGATGTCGCAACCCCGATCAATCCGGGGCCATTCGACAGCCCTGTGGTGGTCTATGTCAGCCTCGGGCAGGCGTTCTGATGGCGAGCGAACCTGCGCCCGTGCCCGCGGCGGCGAGCGACCGGACGGCCCGGGCGCCGCGGCGGCGCTGGCTGCGCTGGGTCGGCTGGCTTGTGCTGCTGGTGGTCGGCCCGGCGGTGCTGGTCGCAGGGTTTCTGACCACCCCGATCGGCAAGCGTTTCATCGCCGATCAGATCGCGCAGATGGCCCCTGCCTCGGGCCTGCGCTTCACGGTCGCGCGGATCGAGGGCGATATCTACGGCAAGGCGCTATTGCGCGGGGTGACGGTGAGCGATCCCAAGGGCGTGTTCCTGACCATTCCCGAAGTGCGGCTCGACTGGCGCCCGCTCGCCTGGCTGTGGAGCGGGCTCGACATCCGCGAGGTGACCGCGCAGCGCGGGAGGCTGACGCGGCTTCCCGAACTGCTCCCGGCTGATCCCGATGCCCCGCTGCTGCCCGATTTCGACATCCGCGTCGACCGGCTGGCGATCGCGGATATGGTGCTGGTGAAGGGCCTTGCCACCCCTCGCGACGAACGCGTCAATCTCACCGCCAAGGTCGACATAAGGGCCGGGCGAGCGCTGATCGATGCGCGGGCGCGGCTCGGCGCGGCGGACCGGATCGCGCTGCTGCTCGATGCCGAACCTGATGGCGACCGGTTCGATCTCGATGCCGACTACCGCGCGCCTGCCGACGGGGTTCTGGCCGGGCTGGCCGGGCTCGATAATGGTTACAGCGCGCAGATTTCGGGCGACGGCACCTGGCAGCGTTGGCGCGGGATAGCCCGGGCGCGCCGGATTGCCGCGCCGGGGGAGGCCGCCGCCGCGTCGCCTGCGCCATCGGTGGCGGCCTTGCAGATCACCAACGATGCCGGGCGCTTCGGTGTGCTGGGTCAGGTGCGGCCCTTGCTGGCGCAGGACACGCTTACTGGCCGCGCGCTTGGCGAGGTGCTGACCCTGGCGGCGACATTCACGCTGGAGGACAGTGTCGCCGAGGGCCGGGTTGCAGTCGTTTCCCCGGCGCTCGACTGGCGCAGCGCGGGGGTGATCGACCTTGCCGACAAGCGGGTCGAGGGCGCGCGGGTAACGCTGAGCCTGCGCGATCCCGATCTGGCCGCGCCGCTGCTGCGGCTCGAAAACGCGCGGCTGGCCGCCAACCTTTCGGGCCCGTTCGACGATCTCGCGATCCGCCATGAGCTTGCCGCGACCCGGCTCGTGGCCGCCGATATCGTCGCCACCGGTCTGGCGCAGGACGGGATCGCGCGGTTCGATGGCACCGTGCTGACGCTGCCGCTGGCGCTCACCGCGGCGCGGGTGACGACCGGCAACACGCTCGCCGATCCGCGGCTGGTGGGCGGGCGGCTGACCGGCGAGCTGGTCTATGATACCGAACGCCAGCGCCTTTCGGCCGATGCCGCGCGGGTGGTCTTTCCCGGGCTCGAAGCGGTGCTGGCACT
>Ga0224722_1000091_pt1 | contig 50523 bp, 41 predicted proteins | sample Balambano_FR1_Me_FD_161646 | JGI IMG/M metagenome (GOLD analysis project Ga0224722, IMG submission 161646) | Freshwater sediment microbial communities from Lake Towuti, South Sulawesi, Indonesia - Balambano_FR1_MetaG | ecosystem: Environmental > Aquatic > Freshwater > Lake > Sediment | place...
GTGCTGGGCGGGGTGCTGGGGTGGCTCACCTATGCGGCCGGATCGGCGCTGGTGGGTCTGATCCTCGGCGCGGTGATTGCGCTTGTCCTGCACAAAGTGCTGGGTGTGGGCGCCGACAAAGCTCATTAATCGCACCTCATGACGATCCCGGTCCTCTATACTTGTGCACGCTCGCGCGGCCTGCGTGCGACCTGGTCGGCGGAGGAAGCCGGGGCTGAAATAGACCTTCGCATCCTGCCCTTCCCACCGCGCTATCTGGTACCCGAATACATGGCGCTGAACCCGCTCGGCACCGTTCCCTTGCTGATCGACGGTGAGACCTGGATGACCGAAAGTTGCGCGATCGCGCATTATCTGGCGACGCACGCGGGCTTTACCGAGCTTGCGGTGGCGCCGGGGGAGCGCGATTACGGTGCCTATTGCGACTACACCTACCACGCCGACGCGACCATCACCTTCCCGCAAACGGTCTACATGCGCTTTGCGATCTTCGAGAAGGACAAGGGCCTGGCCGAGGCCGGCGTCGCCTATGCCAAGTGGTTCCACAAGCGGCTGATCAAGGTCGAGGAGCGGCTGCGGGAACGCGAGTTCCTGTGCGCGGATCGGTTCACCGTGGCGGATATCTGCGTGGGCTATGCGCTGATTCTGGCGGAGAACGTCGGGCTGGACGAATGCGTCCCCGACAGCCTCAAGGCCTATCGCGCGCGGCTGACCGCGCGCGAGGCGTACCGTCGGGCTTCTGCGCGGGAGCAAGAAGGGCTGCTTGGACTGGAGAGCCTGCGGAGCTGAGGGGTGCCTTGCGCGTGAGCGGTTGGTGTGCGTGACCTGCCGGGAAGTCGCCTGTGCCGATCCCAAACCGCAGTCAGACCGGCGCTCCGGCGCGCTGGGCAACCCGCTGAAGCAACGCTTCGTCCTCGGAGCGTCCGGGCAGCCCCGCATAGTCGAAGAACGCCCGGATCTGCGCGAATTCTCCGTCGCTTTTCGGTGTTATCCGGAAGGGAGCGATTGCGCCGACGACTGCGAGCCTGCGGTATGCAACTCGGGCACATCAGACGCAGGACCGTGGGTTCGAAAGCGAGTTGGAGTGATGGCGTCGGTCACAGTGCCTCGCGTTCCCGAATTTGGCCCGTTCGTCGTGGAGTCGTCGATCACTGTTCAATAGCTCTCGATTGCGCCGACATCGACGCCGACACCCTTCGGTCGCGGGGTGCCCAGGATGTCGCGCGACGGGCTCCCCAGCGTGCGTGCGGCGTCGATCGCCGGGCTGCCGGTAAGCAGACGGAAGTCCTGTCGCGCGGGTTCGGCGAAGCGCGGATCCCCGGTGCGGTTGCCTTGGCCCGATCCGGCGACGAAGCCAGTCCCGCCAAACACGAGATTGAAGCTGAAGGCGACATTGTCCGCACGGCCGATCTGGCTCGCCAGCTTGTCGGGGCGGGCGAAAAGGATGGTGTTGAGCACCAGCACGTCCTCGGCATCGGTGACCGCGATCTCGCTGTCGATGTCGGGATGGCGGGCGTTGCGCCAACTGGTGTTGTTGACCACGTCGACCCGGTTGCTGAGATAGATGTTGATCCCGCGCCCGCCGTTGTCGAAGACAATGTTGTTCTCAACCAGCGTGCGGCCCGGGTAGATACCCAGAGGAGAGCCGCGCTGGGTGTTGCGGAAATCGTCGATGATGATCCCGTTGCCGTCGGTCACGCGGCGCTTAGACGGATCGGGGTCTGAATAGAAGAAGGGGATGAAGTTGTAGTTCTCGTAAGCCACGTTCTCGCGGATGATCATTTTGACCGCAGTCGAATTGTCCGAGTTCCACGGCTGATAGATCGAGATCCCGCTGTTGGCGTAGGGCGCATACCAGGCGTTGCGGTAAACCCGGTTGCGCTCGATGGTGAGGTAGTCCGCACCGCTTGCATAGATGCCGCCGCCGGGGAAATCGCGCACCTCGTTGCCGCGGATGACGACATGGGCCGGGCGTTGGTCGGGGTTGGAATGAGGCGGCGTGATCCCGATCCCGTTCCCGCTTGTCACAGGGTTGGCGAGGTTGTTCGCCTCGGCCTGCGCCTGCTGGAGCGTGATCTCGGCCCGGTTCCCCTCGAGCGTCAGGCCCTCGACGACGATGTAGGAGGCCTGCACACTGACCGCGTTCCAGTTGCGCGCCTTGAGCAAGGGCGTGTGACCAGGGTAGCCGATATAGGCGATCCACGCGTCCGATCGACCATTGCGGGAGATCGTCAGGATGTTCGCTTTGGCATTGGCTTGGGAATAGGTCCCGTTCATTACCAGCACGCTGTCGCCCGGCTGGGTGATCGCATGGGCCGCCTGGAGCGTGCGCTTGGGGGCACTTTCCGAAAGGCCGGAGGCCGGGTCACTCCCAGTGCCGGCGACGTAGATGACCCGGCCGATGTTGACGCCGACATCGAGGGTCGTGCTCGCCACTTGCCGGCCGCTCTGATCGAACCCCCGCGCTTCGTAGCGGTCGGTGCGGTTTGCGCTGGCGGTGTAGGCGACGCGGAAGCCGAAATCGCGGCTGTCGTCGCTGCCGACCAGTTCCCCGCCGCGGTAAAGCTCCACTCGGGTGACAGTATCGCCGCCCGCTGCGGTGAGGGTGAGCCAGCCGGGGCGCGTCACAGGGCCGTCGGCGGCAAGGATCAGCGTCGAGGCGGTCGGGGTCGGTGTCGGTGTCGACGTGCTGCCGCCGCCAACCGTGATGGCTGGGCCACTCTCCTGTCCCTCGCCCCCGCCGCAAGCTCCGAGCCCGACGAGAGCGAGTGCCGCGAGGCAGCCTCGCAGCGTTGATCTAAGCCGCCCGCTCACAGCGGCGCTCCGGCGCGCTGGGCAACCCGCTGAAGCAACGCTTCGTCCTCGGAGCGTCCGGGCAGCCCCGCATAGTCGAAGAACGCCCGGATCTGCGCGAATTCTCCGTCGCTTTTCGGTGTTGTTCCGTAGGGAGCGATTGCGCCGCTCGCCAAGGCCTCTTCATGCAGCAACAGGCTCATGCGGAAGAAATTGGCGGCGGTGCGCTTGTAGGCGGTGAGTTGCAGGTTCTTGATGTCAGCACTCACTGCGGCGTTGCCTGGACTGTTCCAGCGGCTCGGCATCTGTCGGTTGTAGCGCGCGAAGTAGCCGAACCACAGGTTGTAGGGCGGCGGCGTGCCGGGCGAGGCCTCGGGCCGGTAGGAGCGGTTGACGAGCCTCAATGCCTCCTGGAACACCCGGTGGTTGAAGTAGTCGAGGTTGTGCAGGTTTTCCTGAAGGTACTCGCCAACCAGCGTGGCGTTGGACTGGTGCACCCTTTGGAGGCCCGCATCGAAGCGGAGTCCCATGAAGAACCAGGCGATTCGTACATCTGTTTCGGACTGGCCCGCCGTCAGTGCGGGATCGACGCTGTCGACCACGAACTGCGGATAACCCATGAGGGCGAGGCGATCACGCAAGGCATCGCGCGACGAGATATTGCCGACCTGCCCGGCAGTCGAGGCATCGGCGTCGAAGGCGACGCGCGCATAATCGCCAAATTCCCAGATTGGATTGGGCAGGAAGCGCGGCAGGCGCTCGCCCGAACCACCGGTCGCGCTCTGCTGATTGAACTCGGTGCGGTATGGCTCGACGGTGGCAAGATAGGAAAACGGCATCGCGCCCCGCATGAACTGGTCGCCTCGCCCCAGCGCCTCGGTGCGCAGGATGTGCTGACCAACGATGGCATTGCGCAGTTTCAACTCTGCCAATCGGGCGATTTTCTGGTCATGCGCGGCCAGGTTTCCCGGGCGCAGCGCAAAAGGCTGGGTCATCGATTTGAGCGCGAAGTAGATCCGCCAGAGATTGAGATCGCTCGGATTGGCGAGATAGGCGTCTTGCAACGCCAGCCACTCGGCACGGCGTTCGGGGCGCGGGGCGAGCGCGACATCGGCGACCCAGTCGTTGAGGGTACCTTCGGCCGAACCGTGGAAGCGGTCGGTCGACCAGATCGGGAAGGGTATGCCGATCTTCATTCGGTCAAAGTCGATTGCGAGCAATTCGTCCCGGGCGCGGCGTGCATCGGCCAGCGTGCGGATCGGCTGATCTGAGGCCATTGTCGGCGCGAACCGGGCGAACTCGTTGGCGAAAGCGAGATCGCGTTCGATATTGCTGGCACCGGGCAGCACCGCGCCGCCGGGCTGGAGCGGGCGGAAAGTACGCGGGTTTTCAGGCTTCAGGTTGTAGGCCTGCCGAATCAGTTTGACCCCCGCAATGAGCTGCTCGATCTCGACCGGCGAGGCACCGTCGATCTGACCGCGGCGGCTGATGTCGCGATCAGGAGAGCCGGTCCGCGCCAGATCGAAGAAATCAGGACCGTGGCACGACATGCACTCGCCCTTGACGCGCGGCGCGCGCCATACGGCAAGCGCAGCCTGATAGGTCGTATTGCTGGCAAGGTTCGTAGGGGTCACAGGCGCTGGGCTTGTCGAGGACTGACCCGAACCGGGCACCGGTGTGACAACGGCAGCAGGTGGCGTGCTCTCGTCTTCGCCTCCGCAACCTGCGAGGAATGCGGACGCGGCGATCACCGACACCATGAGGCGTAGCCTTGACGATTCTTGCTCGAACTTCTTCACTGACCCTACCCCGGAGTTCGCCACACTTCCTGAAACCGATCGGGGCTGCAGAGATAACGTCAGGTAAACGCTCTGAAACAAGAGCAAGAAATGAAAAACCGACGGGTTGGTACCTGATCTGATTTGCAACTTCTTCCCGGGTATCCGGAAGACCACCGCGATCTGCTATGCGGCCTGATCCTCCGTCACCGGCCGGGCCGACAGCTCCCGCCGCAGCAGCTTTCCGATCGGATCCCTTGGCAGGCTGTCCACGAACTCGATATAACGTGGCCGCTTGTATCCCGCGATCGCGACCTTGAAGCGCGCCACGATTTCCTCGCGCGTCAACGCCATCCCCGGTTTCAGCACCACGAAGGCCTTCACCGCCTCGCCCCATTGCTTGTCGGGGACGCCGCAGCAGCCGGCGTCGGCGACCTCGGGCATGGCGGCGAACACCGCGTCGACCTCGGCGGGGTAGACATTCTCGCCGCCGGTCTTGATCAGCTCCTTAGCACGGCCGAGGAGATAGCCGCGACCGCGCGCGTCCATTGTGCCCAAGTCGCCGGTGCGCAGCCAGCCATGGCCTAGTGCCGCCTCGGTGGCCTCGGGGTTGCGCCAGTAGCCGAGCATCACCGATGGACCGCGCAAGGCGAGCTCGCCTTCCTCGCCGGGGGGGAGGTGGTTGCCCTCGGGGTCGAGCACGGTCATCGTCACATGCGGCAGCGTCCAGCCGATCGAGCGGGGCGCTTCGAGCATGTCGGGGTAATCGATGAAGGTGGCAAAGCCGCACACCTCGGTCTGGCCGTATCCGCCGACCACCCGCGCGTCCCACTCCTCCTCGATGAACTGGTACATTGTCGGGCGCCCCATCCCTGCGCCCCCGGTGTAGTTGGTGAGCGGCATCCGGCCACCGCGGACCGGCTCCATCGCAACCCATGGGAAAGAGATCGTCGGGAAGGCGCTGGTGGTGGTGCAGCCTTCGCGGTGGAGAAGATCGAGGATGGCGGCGCTGTCATCATCGCGGCCCGCGAAGACGCTGGTGCCCCCGCAGGCGAGCATGCTCGCAACCTGCTGCATCCCGACCACGTGGAATAGCGGGTTCACCGAAAGCAGCCGCTCGTCCGCGCCGAACCCACGGTGCTGGGCAAATCCGAGCGCCGAGGCGGCCACCGCGCTGCCCGCTTGCAGGCATCCCTTGGGCTTGCCGGTCGTGCCGCTCGTGTACATCATGTAAAGCGGACGCTCCGCGGCAAGGTCGGGCAGGGTCACGGCGCCGTGCGCAGCGGTTACCGCGTCCTCGAACGCGCCGTGGGGGTCGTGGGCTTCATCGATCGCGATCACCGCGCCTGCCTCGGCTTCGGCGAGCAGCGGCATGAAGCGCGGGTTAGCGAAAGTCATCGCTGGCTGGGCATCGCCGATGATCCAGGCGATTTCGGCGGGCGCCAGCCGCCAGTTGAGCAGCACTGAAATCGCCCCGATACGCCCGCAAGCGAGCAGCACGGTGAGGAACGGCGCGCCGTCGGTGAGCAGCAGCGCGACCCGGTCGCCCGGCCCGACTCCCTTGGTGATCAGCCAGCGTGCAAGGTTACCCACCCGCGCGTCGAGCGCATGCCAGGTAAGGCGCTGCGTGCCATCGACTGTGGCGAGGCGGTGGGCGTGGCGCGCAGCGCAATTGGCCAGCAGCGTGTCCAGCGAGAAATCACGAGGATGCATAGCCCTAAGGCTAGCGCCCTTCACGCCTCTCAGCCATCCGCGTTTTTGGGAATCGCGCGGTCGAGATGGTTTCCGCACCGCCCGCAAATGCGGTTGGGCCAGGGCACCACGAGGAGCCCGCGAAAGAACGCGTTCTTGCCGCATTGCGGACAGTTGAAGCGCAGCATCGGAGCATTGGCGACCACCAGCAGGACAATCGCGGCGGCAAAGGCGATGGTCGAATGGCCGAACAACTGGTCCACCACCGCCACCAGCAAGATGGCCAGCCCCAGTGCCCCCAGCATCCGCCACGCATGGCGCGCGGCGCGGGCGTAGAGGCTCAGGGAAGGCGCGCGAGCAGCGATTGCGCGAACTCGGTGAGGGTGTCGTCGCGTGCCCCCATCACCACGATCCGGTCACCCGGCCGGGCGATGGCGACAATCCGGTCGGCGCAATCGGCGCGTGACGGGATGTGCTCGGCATGGCCCCCGGCGGCGGTGACCAGCTGCACGATCCGCTCGCTCCCGACGGTGCGGTCGACCGTGCCGCCGAAATAGACCGGGTCGCACAGGATGGCGATGTCCTCCGGCCCCAGCAGCCTTGCGAAGGTGGCGGCCAGCTCCTCGCCCATCTGCCGCAGCGGGCCATAGCCATGCGGCTGGAAGAACGCGATCACCCGGCCGGGCAAGGCCTTCAGGGTCGCAAGCGTCGCAGCGCATTTTTCCGGGTTGTGACCGAAGTCGTCGATCACGGTGATCCCTTGCGCGCTCGTTCCGACTAGGTCGAAACGGCGGGCAAGCCCGGCGAAGCTGCGCAGCGCATAGGCCGCATGGCCCACCCCGATCCCGGCCGCCGCCGCAACCGCGATTGCCGCCAGCGCATTGGCGAGGTTGTGGCGCCCTGGCATCGGCAGGATCAACGGGAAGACCTCGCGCTTGCGGTTGTCGAATACCGCGGCGCGGATGCCGAATTCGCTCTCATCGATCGAATCGGGTTCGACCGTGATATCGGCGGCTCGGTTGGCGATCGCAAAGGACACGATGTTGCGCCCGCGCGTCGCCAGGAAGGCCGCCTCGCTGCTGTCGAGATTGATCACCGCCGACCCTGCGCTTTCGACGAAATTGCCGAACAGCACCCGCAGTTCCTCGATGCTCTTGTGATCGAGGCTGACATTGAGCAGCGCCGCGATCGTCGGCCGGTAGAGCGCGATCGACCCATCGCTCTCGTCGACCTCGCTCACGAACAGCTCGGGCCGCCCGATCCGGGCGCTGGCGAAGGGATTCTCCGGGGTGACGAAGTTCTTCATCACCGCGCCGTTCATCACCGTGGGATCGTGTCCCGCCTCGCTGAGGATCCATGCGATCATTCCGGTGACGGTCGATTTGCCCGAAGTCCCGCCGACCGCGATCGCGAACCCCGCGTCGTTGAACAGCGCCGAGAGCAGTTCGGCCCGGCTCAGCCTGTCGCAACCCAGATCGCGGGCGCGGGTAACCTCGGGCACGCTGTCTTCGATCGCGGCCGAGGCGACCAGCACCTGATCGGGCGATGTCACCCCGCTGCCGTCCTGCGGGAACAGCGCGAAGCCGTGAGTTTCGAGCCAGGCGAACTTTTCCGGCGTGCGGCCCTGATCGCGGCTGCGGTCCGATCCGGCAACGGGGTGACCAAACCCCCGCGCGATCTGGGCGAGCGGGAGCATTCCCGATCCGCCTATCCCGCAAAAGAACAGCGGGCGCATATCGAGCGGCCCGGCAGTTGCCCCGTTATCCATATGTCACAGGGTTATTAACTTGCACCGGCACTGACAAGCGCCATAGGCTTGATCGATGACGAATATCGCGATTTGCGCCCCAGCCACGCCGATCACGCCCGAACACCGGGATGCCTTGACGGCGCTGGTCGCGCAGGAGTTTCCGCTGCACCGGGTGACGTTTCACGATCAGTGTTTCGAGCGAGCAGGCCATTTTGCCGGCGATGATCTGCGGCGGCTTACCGCCTTGCTCGAATGCGCCAATGATCCGGCGTTCGATGTCGTGTGGTTTGCCAAGGGCGGCTATGGCTCGAACCGGATTGCCGAGGCGGCGGTCGCGCAGATGAACGCGAGCGCGCGGGCCAAGACCTATGTCGGGTTTTCCGACTGCGGCTATCTGCTTGGCGCACTTTATCGCGCGCGGATCGGTCAGAGCGTGCACGGTTCGATGCCGGTCAGCGCGCGTTCCGAAGGCGGGCGCGAGGCGATCCGACGGGTGTTGCGCTGGCTTGGCGGGGATACCAGCGGGGTCGAGCCGAGCCTTGATGGCGCCACCCCGGCAGCGGCCTTCAACCTCATCACGCTGGCGATGCTGGCGGGCACGCCGCTGATGCCCGACTTGTCGGGCCATGTGGTGATGGTGGAGGAGGTGAGCGAGCATCTCTACGCTATCGACCGGCTGTTCTTCCACCTTGCCGGAACCCTGCCGCGGATCGCTGGGCTGCGCCTGGGGGCAATCACTGATGTGCCTGAAAACTACGTCGCATTCGGGCAGAGCGAAGAGGAAATCGCGCGGTTCTGGTGCGCGCGCGCGGGCTTTCCTTACTTTGGCCGTGCGCTGATCGGTCACAATTCTGCCAACAGGGTTGTGCCCTTCGGCCTTGCCAGCCCGCCCGTGCAGCCGTAACCGCGCGGCCCGAAAAGCGAAAAAAAGGTCACGCCGATGCGCGCATTCCTGTTCCCGGGTCAGGGTAGTCAGAAGGTCGGCATGGGGGGAGAGCTTGGCGCGGCGAGCGCGGCGGCGCGCGATGTCTTTGCCGAGGTCGACGAGGCGTTGTCGCAGAACCTTTCCAAGCTGATGCGCGAAGGGCCCGAGGACGAGCTTACCCTCACCGAAAATGCGCAGCCGGCGATCATGGCCAACGCCATCGCGACCCTTCGGGCGCTGGAGACAGATTTCGGCATGGCGCTGCTGCGCACCGCGGACTGCGTCGCGGGCCATTCGCTGGGTGAATATACGGCGCTGTGCGCAGCCGGGGCCTTCGGGCTTGCCGATACCGCCCGGCTGCTCAAGCTGCGCGGGGCGGCGATGCAGGCCGCGGTGCCGCGGGGCGAGGGGGCGATGGCGGTGCTGCTCGGCGCCGATCTCGCACAGGCGCAGGCACTGGCCGAGGCTGCTTCGCAAGGCCAGATCTGCGAAGTCGCCAATGACAATGATCCCACCCAGGTGGTGATCTCCGGCCATATCGCCGCGATTGAGCGCGCGGTCGCGCTGACCAAGGAGCACGGGATCAAGCGCGGCATGATCCTAAATGTCTCGGCCCCGTTCCATTCCTCGCTGATGGCGCCGGCAGCCGAGCGCATGGCCGAGGCACTGGCAGAGACGCCCACGCAGGCCTTCACCCTGCCGCTCTACGCAAACGTCACCGCCGCTGCCGTCTCCGATCCCGACGAAGCGGCCGCGCTGTTGATCCAGCAGGTCACTGGCCGGGTGCGCTGGCGCGAAAGCGTGCTGGCGATGCGTGCCGACGGGGTGGAACGCTTCGTCGAACTGGGCGGCAAGGTGGTAGGCCCGATGGTCGGACGCACCGACCGCGAGGCCGAAGTGGCGAGCCTCGTGACGATGGCCGAGCTTGAGGCATTTGCGAAGGAGAACGGATGATGTTCGCACTCACTGGCATGAACGCGCTCATCACCGGGGCGAGCGGTGGGATCGGATCGGCGATCGCCCACGCGCTCGCCGCGCAGGGCGCGCGTCTGGCGCTGTCGGGTTCGAACCCGGCCAAGCTGCGCGCCTTCCGCGACGAGCTCAACCAGACCTATCCGCATCACGACCATGACGGCCATGTCGAGATCACCTGTGACCTGGGCAATGCGGTGCAGGTCGAGGAATTGATCCCGGCCATGCTCGACACGCTCGGCACCATCGACATCCTCGTCAACAACGCCGGGATCACCCGCGACAATCTCGGCATGCGGATGAAGGATGGGGAATGGGACGAGGTGATCCGCATCAACCTCGAAGCCGCCTTCCGCCTGATGCGCGCTGCGGCGAGGCCGATGATGAAGGCGCGCTTCGGCCGGATCGTCAACATCACCAGCGTGGTGGGCGCGACCGGCAATCCCGGGCAGATGAACTATTGCGCCGCCAAGGCCGGGCTGACCGGCATGACCAAGGCCTTTGCGCAGGAAGTGGCGAGCCGTGGGATCACCGCCAATTGCGTCGCCCCCGGCTTCATCCGCACCGCGATGACCGCTGCACTCGACGACAAGCAGCAGGCCGCGATCAATGCCCGCATCCCGATGGGCCGCATGGGCGAGGGCGCGGAGATCGGCGCGGCGGTTGCTTTCCTCGCGTCGCGCGAGGCCGCCTATGTGACCGGCGAGACCCTCCACGTGAACGGCGGGATGGCGATGCTGTGATGATCGGCGCGCTCTGCCGCGCCCCCTTATCCCCAGCCCAATACCCCCTCGCAAAGCCGCCAACTTGCCCGTATCGTCGCCTGCGCTAAGGTTTTGCGCACTTTCCGGCGCTTGGGGCGATTCCTTGCCGCTCCTTCGCCACACACAGGGACGATAGGGACTAGCCATGAAGGCCACGATCGAACGCGCGACGCTGCTGCGGTGCCTTTCCCATGTTCAGTCGGTGGTCGAACGGCGCAACACCATCCCGATCCTGTCGAACGTGCTGATCGATGCGGGCGAGGGCGGAAGCGTCAGGGTGATGGCGACCGATCTCGATCTGCAGGTGGTGGAGACGATGTCGGCCGCCGCGGTCGAACAGGCGGGCGCAATCACCGTCTCGGCCCACCTGCTGTTCGACATCGCAAGGAAGCTGCCCGAAGGCAGCCAGGTCAGCCTTTCGACCAGCGAAAACCGGCTCGAAGTCAAGGCCGGGCGCTCCAATTTCAAGCTGCCGACCCTGCCGCGCGATGATTTCCCGGTGATCGTCGAAGGCGACCTCCCGACCAGCTTTGAACTGCCCGCGCGGCTGCTCGCCGAACTGATCGACCGCACCCGCTTTGCCATTTCAACCGAGGAAACGCGCTATTACCTGAACGGCATCTTCCTCCACGTCACCGACGAGGACGAGCCGCTTTTGAAGGCCGCGGCGACCGACGGTCACCGGCTCGCGCGCTTCACCCTGCCGCGTCCCGAAGGCGCTGCCGGGATGCCCGACGTGATCGTGCCGAGAAAGGCGGTGGGCGAATTGCGCAAGCTGCTTGACGAGGCGATGGACGGCAATGTGCTCATCGATCTGTCGGCGAGCAAGGTGCGCTTCACGCTCGGCGGCGAGGGCGGGGTGGTGCTGACCAGCAAGCTCATCGACGGCACCTTCCCCGATTACAGCCGGGTGATCCCGACCGCCAACGACAAGCTCTTGAAAGTTGATCCCAAGCTGTTCTTCGCTGGCGTGGACCGCGTTGCGACGATCGCCACCGAAAAGACCCGCGCGGTCAAGATCGGGCTCGACAACGACCGGGTGACGCTGTCGGTGACTTCGCCCGACAATGGCACCGCTGCCGAGGAACTGGCCGCCGATTACCGTGCCGAAAATCTCGAGATCGGGTTTAACGCCAATTACCTCAAGGACATCCTTGGCCAGATTGACGCCGAGATGGTCGAACTCCACCTCGCCGATGCTGGCGCGCCGACGCTGATCCGCGAAAGCGAGCAGGCCCGCGCGCTTTATGTGCTGATGCCGATGCGGGTGTGACGCGCGTCTTGCCGGTGGGAATGGCACCGGCAATCGGGTAGGGTGCCTGACCAGGGAGGAGAGCCCGCCATGCCCATGACTCAGGTCCACGTTCGCAAGGATGCACTCGCAGAAGCGACGCTGATCGAACTACCGCTCGCCCCGCTCGCCGACGGCATGGTGCGGCTCGCGATCGAGAGCTTTTCGGTCACCGCCAACAACGTCACCTATGCGGTGGTCGGCGACGGGTTTCGCTACTGGGACTTCTTCCCCGCTCCCGAAGGCTTTGGTATCGTGCCGATGTGGGGCCATGCCCGCGTCATTGAAAGCCGCCACCCCGATATCGCGGTCGGCGAGCGCGTATATGGCTACCTGCCGATGGCGAGCCATCTTGACGTGCGACCCGGCAGGATCACGCCCGGCGGGTTGTTCGATATGAGCGAACATCGCCAGCCGATGAGCCCGGTCTACAACAGCTATACCCGCCTCGCCGCCGATCCCGAGCATGACGGCGCGCACGAAGCCGAGCGCATGATCTTCGGGCCGCTGTTCCGCACCGGGTTTCTGATCGAACATTTCCTGCGCGAACAGGGCTGGTTCGGGGCCGGGCAACTGATCGTCACCAGCGCCTCGTCCAAGACCGCGCTCGGGCTCGCCAGCGTCGCGCGGCAGTCATCCCCCGCGATCACGCGCATCGGGCTGACCGCCAAGAGTAATGTCGCCTTCGTCACCGCGAGCGGGCTGTTCGATGAAGTGGTCGCCTATGATGATTGCGAAGGTCTGCCGGTGCGCGCGAGCGTCAGCGTCGATTTCGCCGGCAATGCGACGTTGCTCGCCCGATTGCACCGGCATTTTACCGACAGTCTGCTCCACTCTGCGCTAGTCGGGGTGACCCACAAGGATGCGCCGTCGACGCTTGCCGCAGGCGAACCGCTGCCCGGCGCGAAACCAGCGCTGTTCTTCGCGCCCGATCACGCCGTCGCCTTCTTCAAAGCCCATGGTGCCGAGGCGGGCGGGCAACGGATTGCTGCGGCTTGGCATCAGTTCCTGTCGGCAGCCAAGGGCACAATCGCGATCGAACGCCTGCGCGGGCTGGATGCGGCGCGCGGCACCTTTTGCGCGATGGTCGCAGGCCGGATCGACCCGGCCAAGGGGATCGTGATCGAACCCTGATCGCAGCTAGGCTGCGGCTGCGCGCTGTGCTCCTTTGACGGTTTCGGGCGCATCAAGGAATTCGCGGATCGCGACCAGGCTTTGCGCGGTATGGGTCAACAGGAACAGGTGCCCGCCACCGGCGAAGGTCACAAGCTGCGAATTGGGTATCATCGCCTTCAGGATCTTGCCGTTGATGACCGGGACGATCTGATCATCCTCGCCCATCATGATCAGCGTCTGCTTGGACATGAAGGGCAGCGCGGGCAGGCTGGTCCAGCCCAGCATGCAGAGCAGCTGATACATGTAGCCGCGCGGGCTGGGCGGCTTCAATCGGCCGATATGACTGTTCTTCTGGTGCTGCGCGCCGTCCTTGTCGACCCCGCCGTAAAGCGTGGCGAAATGCTCGTTCATGAAGTCAGGGTCGATGTAGCGGCGCGGATCGGCCATCTTGGTGAAGGCCGCCGGGTTGCCCGGCACCATCACCATCCCCGGGGTGGTGGCGATCAGCGTCAGCCGCCGCGTGCGCCCCGGATGCTGGAGCGCGAAGTGCTGCGCCATCGCGCCGCCCCACGAAACCCCCATCACATCTACCTCGTCAAGCCCGTAGCGCCCGAGCAGCTGCGCGGCCGTCCAGCTCATCGTGAAGGGGTTATAGGGGATCAGCGGATCGGGCGATTCGCCGGTTCCGGGCATGTCGAACATTATGAAGCCGCGCTCGGGCATGGCAGCGGCCAGCGGGGCGACGGCCTCGATATTGGCGCCGATGCCGTTGAAGAACAGGATCGGCAGGTGATCGGACGGCATATCGAGCCGCCAGGCCGCAGTCCGTAGCGTCCGCCCGCCCACTTGTTCCATCGCGACGACCGCGCCGTCCATTGGATTGGTCACGACATTCCCGTCCTTTCTTGCGCCCCGTTGGGGGGGCGGGTCGGGCGCGCGCGCCGATCCCTTGACGCGCGCGCCCACAAACTTGCGCGCGGGTGTGGTCGCCCCCCGGCAGCCCCCGCGCGGGCGGGTGCTTATCAGACTTCTTCGACGACGTAGAGTCCCGGTGCGGGATCGCTTGGCGAATAGGCGGCACTGCCGAGCGTATCGGGCGCGGGTTTCTTCGCGCCTGAACGCGCCTGCACCCATTCCATCCATAAAGGCCACCAGCTGCCTTTGACATCCTGCGTGCCTTGCAGCCACTCATCGGCGGTCGCGGGGAGCTTGCCCTTCCTAGCCTGCACGAAATACTGGGCCTTGGGGTTGGTAGGCGGATTGAGGATTGCCTGCATGTGCCCGCTTTGCGAGAGCACGTAGGTCACATCCTTCGATCCGAACAGCTGGGTCGAACGATAGGTCGCCTTCCACGGGGTGATGTGATCGGTAACCCCGCCAAGGATGAACAGATCGGCGGTGACTTTCGACAGGTCGATCTTGTGACCCGCCATCTCGACCTCGCCTTTCTTTGTGAAGGCGAGGGTTTCATAGATGGTAAGAAAGTCGCCCATCAGGCTCGCTGATAGGTTGGTGGCGTCCGCGTTCCAGAACAGCACATCGAAGGCCGGCGGATCGCTGCCGAGCAGGTAGTTGTTGATGACGTAGTTCCAGATCAGGTCGTTGGGGCGCAGCCAGGCGAATCCGCGCGACAGATCGTCGCCCTTGATCACGCCTGCCTTTTCGGCGCGCTGGCGGGCGAGCTTCATGCCGTTTTCGCTGACCAGCGATCCGGCTTCGATATCGGTCGCCATCGGGTGCAGCACGCACACCATCAGCGTCAGTGTGCCGAGCAGGTCGGACTTGTCGGCAGCGAGCTTGGAGGCGAGCATCGCGGCGGTCTGCCCGCCCGAACATCCGGCCGAAACATTGACCTTCTTCGCGCCCGTGATCGCGGCGACCGCCTCCATCGCCTGCTGGCAGGAAGCGACATATTCGGCCATGCCCCACACGCCGTGTTCCTTGGACGGGTTGCGCCACGAGATCACGAAGGTCTGGATGCCGTTGTCGACCTGCCACTTGACCACCGACTTGTCGGGCGACAGGTCGTTGATATACATCTTGTTGATCTGCGGCGGGATGGTGAGCTGGGGGATCTCGTACACCTCTTCGGTGGTCGGGGCGTAGTGGATCAGCTCCATCATCTCGGTCCGCAGCACCACCGCGCCCTTCGAGGTGGCGACGTTCTGGCCGAGCTTGAACGGGCGCTTGTCGACCTGGCTGACCATGCCCTTGTTGTGGACGATGTCGTTATAGGCGTTCTGGAGGCCCTTAATCAGGCTGAGCCCGCCCGAATCGATCACCCGCTTCTGCGCGGTGGGGTTGCCGATCAGGGTGTTGGTGGGCGCGAGCCCGTCGAGGATGATGTTGGCGATGAAGTTTGCGCGGTTGCGTTCCAGCTCGTCGAGTTCGAGCTCCTCGAGCCAGCTGCGCATCCCCTTCTGCACTGCAAGATAATACTGCGCCCCGGCGCGGAAGAACGGGTTGTAGGCCCAGGCCGGGTCCATGAAGCGCTTGTCCTTGGGATCGGGGGCAAGTTCGCTCTTGCCGGTCATGATCTTGACCATGTCGTCGGCCATCGTCTGCGTGTGGCGCAACAGCCGGCCCGGATCGGCGGCGGTTTCGCGCAGCAAAAGGGCCACCGCGCTCACGAAATCCTCGCGCGCGACGCCGATCAGCGGCCCCAGTGCGTTGGTTGATTGAGCTGCCTCGTTTTCGAGCTTCACTTCGCGATTTGCCATCGGATCCCCTTTCCCTGACGCCCGGCATCCCCTCGGAAGGTGCCAAGTATTAAAGGCGTCGGCACCAGCCAAGATGCAACCTGCACGGCCAAGTTGCAAGCGCGCTGACGCACCGTGCACGGCGTGCGGAAGGGGCGGCTTGACCCAAGATTAAGGCTGCTGATTAACGCTTCCCCAAGTTGGGGTAAGGCATTGGCTCGCGATGTCCCGGGGAACCGTCAGGAAGGTCGCGAGTGACCCGTCATTGCCCGTGTCGCAGGCGTGTGCTGCCGCCCCTGCGCCCGCACCTTCGTGCGAGCCCGCAGCCCACTTGCCTGCCGAGCAGCGCCAGGCCGAGGACCGGCGCGGACCCGGGCGCATCCACGCAGACATGCCCGCACCCTTCCAGCGCGAACCCGACCGGCTGATCGCGGAACTGGATTTCTACCTGCCTCGCCATTCGATCGGAATAGCGGTGTCGCTGGCGGTGGCCTTTGCGATTGCCGCAGGCGTGGTCGGCGCGCTGCCCTCGCTCTCGACCGGAATGGCCGGATTGAGCGCCCTCGCGCTGTTCGCAGCCGGCCCGCTGTTCGCTGCGGCGGAGCGCAAGGGGCAGGGATCGCGGCTCGTCGGCCTCGGGCTGCTGGTGGTTGCGGTGATCGTGCCGATGGCGCTCGCCGGACATGCACTGGCCGCCGCGATCGAGGAAGGCATGCCGTGGCAATGGGCGGTCGCGACGCTGGTGTGCCTCAACGCGGCTGCGGCGGTTCACTTCGGCATGCGGATCGTCTCGATGTTCTGCGCGAACCTCGCCAGCTGGACCGGGTTCGCACTGGTGGCACCCGAACCGCAGACCTTCATGTCGCTGATGGGAGCGGCGATCACGCTTGCGTTGATCGCGCGTTTCGAATGGCGCGCGCTCGAACGCCGCAGGATCGCCCGCGAGGCCCGCGAACGGGTTGCCGCGCGCGCCGAGGACATCCTGCGCAGTTTCGAGGAAAGCGGCGAGGGGTGGTTCTGGGAAACCGACCGGCGCGGCCTCATCACCTATATCTCGCCCAAGGCCGCGCGAGTGCTGGGGCGCAGCAGCGCGGATATCTGCGGGTGTCCGTTCACGGACATCATGGACCCCGGTATCGCGCCGGGCGACGGCGAACGCACGCTGGCCTTTCATCTTTCGGCGCGCTCGGCGTTTCAGGACATCGAAATCCTCGCCGCCAGCGCGACCGAGGATCGCTGGTGGGCACTTACGGGTCGCCCGGTCTATGACAGCTTCCACAATTTCTGCGGGTTCCGCGGCCACGGCACCGATTTAACCGAACAGCGCAGAAGCGAGCAGCAAGTCTCGCGGCTTGCGCATTACGATTCGCTCACCGGGCTTGCCAACCGCGTGCAGATGGGCCGTGCGCTCGAACAGATCCTCGCCGCGCCCAGCGCCCGCGAACGTGCCAGCGCCGTGCTGATGCTCGATCTCGACCGGTTCAAGCAGGTCAACGATACGCTTGGTCACCCGGCGGGCGACGCTCTGCTCAAACAGGTGGCGCAGCGGCTCGAACGCACCATCGGCGCAGCGGGGCGCTGCGGGCGGCTCGGCGGCGATGAATTCCAGGTCATCATTCCGGGGCAACAGAACCGCGCGATGCTGGGCCGGACCGCGCGCGAGATCATCGCGGCGCTCTCGCAGCCCTATGTCATCGGCGGGCACAACGTGGTGATCGGCGCGTCGGTCGGGATCGCGCTAGCGCCCGAACACGGCACCACCAGCGATGCGTTGGTCCGCAATGTCGATCTTGCACTCTATGCCGCGAAAGATGCTGGCCGCGGATGCTACCGGTTTTATGAAGCCGACCTGCATGCCGCCGCCGAGGAACGCGCCGAGCTCGAACAGGACTTGCGCGATGCGATCGCGCGCGAGGAGATGGCGCTGCATTACCAGCCGGTGATCCACGCCGCGAGCGAGCGGATCGTCGGGTTCGAGGCGCTGCTGCGCTGGAACCATCCGCGGCGCGGTTTCCTGCCGCCCAGCAAGTTCATTCCGATCGCCGAGGATGCCGGACTGATCGACCGGATCGGGCAATGGGTGCTGCGCAGCGCCTGTGCTGACATGGCGCGCTGGCCCGCATCGATCCGGTGTTCGGTCAACGTCTCGGCGCTGCAATTCGCCAATCCCGATCTACCCGCGATCGTGGCCAACGCGCTGGCGCACAGCGGCGTGGCCCCGGCACGGCTCGAACTCGAGATCACCGAAAGCGTGTTCCTGTCCGACAACGACGGGACCGATGCGATGTTCAAGGCCTTGAAGCGTGTCGGTGTGCGGCTTGCGCTCGACGATTTCGGGACCGGCTATTCCTCGCTCGCCTATCTCAGAAAGGCACCGTTCGATCGAATCAAGATCGACCGCAATTTCGTTCAGGGCGCGAGCGAGCGCGGCAGCCGCAACGGTGCGATCATCGCCTCGATCACAGGGCTTGCCGAAGCGCTTCACATGGACACCACCGCGGAAGGTGTCGAAACGCTCGACGAGCTGGAACTGGTGCGGTTGCTGGGGTGCAGTCATGTTCAGGGCCATGTCTACCATCGGCCCATGAATGCGGCCGCTGCGACCGCGCTGGTCGCGGGCGATCTGATGGCTGTCGCAGACGGCCCGCAATCCGTGCGCGCGCCGCGTCAGGTGCTGCTGCGCCGGGTTGTGGTGGTGCATGATGGCAACTGGCTCACCGTCACGCTGCGAAACATCTCGCAGGGCGGGGCAATGATCGAAGGGCTCGAAAACGTGCCCATCGGCAGCACCATCCGCATCACCTTTTCCGCCGAACAATCGGTGACCGGCGCGGTGCGCTGGACCTGCGAAAACCGTGTCGGGGTCGAGTTCCACAACCCGCTCGGCCGTCGCAGCGACGGGTCTTTCGTGCTGTTGCGGCCAGGATCGGGCGAGAGCGGCAATGTCGGGCGCCGCGACGTCTGCCAGCAGGGCCGCGGATAATGTCTGCCATTCCGGGAATGAGTGGGCGGCGGGTAAGGGAAAAATAACCATCGGCCCTTACGTTCCGGCAAGATTAAACGCGGCTGCGAAATGCGCCGCGTCTGCATCTCGGAGGTGGTTCGCAAGATGTCCCTTAAGGGTCTCTTGTCAGCGCGCGGCAAGCCCGTGCAGCGCGGCGGACATGGCACGGCAGCCTCGGCGCTGTCCGATGACGAGCGACTGGCGATGCTCGACGAGCTCGAACAGTCGGGGCTGGGCTGGTTCTGGGCAAGCGATGCCGAGGGCCAATTGACCTACCTTTCAGGAACCATCGCGGCGCGCCTCGACATGCCGCTCGACGATCTGGTGGGGCAGCCGCTGACCATCATTTTTGCCCCCGCCGATCGCGACGGGCGGGGCAAGTCGCTGCCGTTGATGCTGGGTGCGCGCAAGTCGTTCTCGGGGATGGCGGTGCGCGCCGCGCGTCGGCCCCAAGGCGCTGTGCTGCGCCTGTCGGGGCAGCCGGTGTTCGCAGCCGGCGGGCGCTTTGCCGGGTTTCGCGGCACTGGCACCGATATTACCGATGAATATCACCGCGAGGAGGAAACCGCGCGCCTCGCACGCTTCGATTCGCTGACCGGGCTCAGCAACCGCCACCGAATGGCGCAATTGCTCGACACCACTCTCACTGCATTTCGCGCCGCGCGTCGCAACTGCGCGGTGATGATGATCGATCTCGACCGCTTCAAGCATGTCAACGACACGCTCGGCCATGCCGCAGGCGATGAATTGCTCAAGCAGGTCGCCGCCCGTCTGACCCGTGCGATCGACCGCGAATGCGAGATCGGGCGGCTTGGCGGCGACGAGTTTCAGGTGATGCTGCCCGACATCGAGGATCGCGGCGAACTGGGCGAACTGGCGGGCAAGATCATCGCGATGCTGGGCCAGCCTTACAGTCTGGAGGATGGCCGCTGCGTCATCGGTGCGTCGGTCGGGATCGCGATCGCGCCGCACGATGGCGTCAGCCGCGAGGATATTGTCCGCTCCGCCGACCTTGCGCTTTACGCCGCCAAGAACGGCGGGCGGCGCCAGTTCCGGTTTTTCTCCGGCGAGCTTGAGAACGAGACGATCTTCCGCCGTCGGCTCGAACAGGACCTCGGCGCGGCGCTGCGCGAGGAGCAGCTGTTCCTGCGCTTCGAACCGATCGTCGAGGCCGCTACCCAGGCGGTCTGCGCGCTCGAGGCGCATGTGTGCTGGAACCACCCGGATCGCGGCATCATCGACGAGGAGGAGTTCGCCCGGATCGCCGAAGGATCGAGCCTCATCGGCGATCTAGGCAGCTGGGCGATTGCCGAGGCCTGCCAGAATGCCGCGCAATGGCCCGAGGGGGTGCGGGTGGCCGTCAATGTGCCGGGCGCGCTATTTCTCGCCGACGCTTTCGTCGAGCTGGTGGGCAAGGCGATCGACACGGCGGGGATCGCGCCTGCGCGGCTCGAATTGGAGATCAGCGAGGCGGTGTTCCTGGGCGAAGGCAATGTCGTCGACCGGACCCTCGCGGCGCTGTTCAAGCTCGGCGTGCGCCTGACGCTCGATGAATTCGGCAGCGGCTACTCCTCGCTCGCCTACCTGCGCCGCGCGCCATTCGATGCGATCAAGATCGATCAGAAGCTGGTGGCCGAGGTCGAACGCCGCGATGGCCGCGAATTGGCGCTTGTCCGCGCGATCGTCGCGCTGGCAGGCGCGCTCGGGATGGACACGATCGCCAACGGCATCGAAGGTGCGCCGCTGCTCTCGGCGCTAGGCGATTGCGGGGTGCGTTATCTCGAAGGCCCGATCTTCAGCGAACCGGTCGATCAAGCCGCGATCGTGCAGGAACTGGCGGGCGGCACCTGGAAGATCGAACCCGGCAGCGAGCGCACCCGCAGGGCCCGGCGCCGGACGGTGTTCCGCAAGATCCAGGTGATCCACGATAACTATGCCTTCGAGGTCACCTTGCGCAACCTCTCGAAAACCGGGGCGCTGATCGAAGGCCTTGCCGATGTGCCGCGCGGCACGCAGTTTGTGGTCGACCTCGGCGGCGGGCAGTTGGCGGTGGCAACAGTAATCCGGTCGAACGGGGATGTTCAGGGTCTGGAATTCGAACAGTCGCTGATCGAGGACGGGTCCGGCGGACTGTGCACCCGTCACCGCGTTTCGCCATATGCACTTGCAGCAGCGGGCGCACCGCTTAGCGCGCTCGCACCCGGCAGTGTTCACAAGGCAGCGCTCGACGCAAAGCTCCCGAGGTTCGCCCACACATCTTTTGCCCGCAGTGAACCGGGATAAATCGTGCCCGATCGTGTTGCGTTTTTCTCGAATGACATTGGCCCGGTGCATCGCTAAGTCGCGCGGAAGATGACTGACCTTTCCACGATCCGCAATTTCAGCATTATCGCCCATATCGATCATGGCAAATCCACGCTGGCTGACCGCTTGATCCAGTTCACCGGGGGCCTGACTGAGCGGGAGATGTCTGCGCAAGTCCTTGATAACATGGACATCGAGAAAGAGCGCGGGATCACCATCAAGGCCCAGACCGTGCGGCTTAACTACACCGCGCGCGACGGCGTGACCTACCAGCTCAACCTCATGGACACGCCGGGCCATGTCGACTTCGCCTACGAGGTCAGCCGCAGCCTCGCGGCCTGCGAGGGCGCGCTGCTGGTGGTCGACGCGGCGCAGGGGGTCGAGGCGCAGACCCTCGCCAATGTCTACCAGTCGATCGAGCACGACCACGAGATCGTCCCGGTCATCAACAAGATCGACCTGCCCGCCGCCGAACCGGAAAAGGTCCGCGCCGAGATCGAGGAGATCATCGGCCTCGACGCTTCCGAGGCGGTGCTTACCAGCGCCAAGTCGGGCATAGGCATTGCCGACGTGCTCGAGGCCGTGGTCGCGCGCATTCCCGCGCCCCGCGGCACCCCTGACGCGCCGCTGACCGCCAGCTTGGTCGATTCCTGGTACGACCCCTACCTCGGCGTTGTCATCCTCGTGCGGGTGATCGATGGCCGACTGACCAAGGGGCTCAATATCCGCTTCATGCAGGGCGGCACCCAGCACCTTGTCGACCGGGTCGGCTGCTTCACCCCCAAGCGCACTGACCTCACCGAACTCGGCCCCGGCGAGATCGGCTTCATCACCGCGCAGATCAAGGAAGTCGAGCAGGCCCGCGTCGGCGACACCATCACCACGGTGAAGGGCGGGGCCACCGAGGCGCTGCCGGGTTACAAGGAAGTCCAGCCGGTGGTGTTCTGCGGGCTGTTCCCGGTCGATGCCGCCGATTTCGAGAAACTGCGCGAGAGCATTGGCAAGCTCCGGCTCAACGATGCAAGCTTCTCGTTCGAGATGGAGTCTTCTGCGGCGCTCGGCTTCGGCTTCCGCTGCGGCTTTCTCGGCCTCCTCCACCTCGAAATCATTCAGGAACGCCTCAGCCGCGAATATGATCTCGATCTCATCACCACCGCCCCTTCGGTGGTTTACCGCATCCATCTTGGGCACACCAAGAACGAGGATGCCAAGGTCATCGATATCCACAATCCGGCCGACTGGCCCGATGTCAACCGCATCGAGATGATTGAGGAACCGTGGATCAAGGCGGTGATCTACACCCCCGACGAATATCTCGGCAGCATTCTCAAGCTGTGTCAGGATCGCCGCGGCATCCAGACCGAACTGACCTACGTGGGCGGCCGTGCGCAGGTGACCTACGAGCTGCCCTTGAACGAGGTGGTGTTCGATTTCTACGACCGGCTGAAATCGATCAGCCGCGGCTATGCCAGCTTCGACTATGAACAGATCGGCAGCCGCGAAGGCGACCTCGTCAAGATGAACATTCTCGTCAACAACGAGCCGGTCGATGCGTTGGCGCTGATCGTTCACCGCCACAACGCCGAGGAACGCGGGCGCGGCATGTGCGAGCGATTGAAGGACCTGATCCCGCGCCACCTGTTCAAGATCCCGATCCAGGCCGCGATCGGTGGCAAGGTGATCGCCCGCGAAACCATCGCCGCGCTGCGCAAGGACGTGACCGCCAAGTGCTATGGCGGCGACATCACCCGAAAGAAGAAACTGCTGGAAAAGCAGAAGAAGGGCAAGGCGCGGATGCGGGAATACGGGAATGTGAGCATTCCTCAGGAGGCTTTTATTGCGGCGCTCAGGATGGGGGAGGAGTGACGCCCCGCGCGTAGGTGAAGCTTACAATCAAAAGGCTGCAACTCCGGCCGACGAGTGCGCGAAACTCCGGACGAGGGAAAACCGCAAGGGTCGGGACAAGCGGTGCGGCTTCACTTGGCGTTCAGCGCCGGGATAGCTATAGCCGCGCGCATGGCTAACACGCTCACCGCCCGTCTCGCCCGCGCCGCTCTTGCCGCGGCCACCATCGCCGCACTGTCGGGCTGCGCCGGCAGCACCGAGGGCAAGGACGTCGCCTATGTCGCGCGCGACGTCGAATCGCTCTATGCCGAAGCGCAGCGGCGGCTTGATCGCGGCAACACGCTGGTCGCCGCGGCGCTGTTCGACGAGGTCGAGCGCCAGCACCCCTATTCGCCCTGGGCGCGCCGCGCGCAGCTGATGAGCGCGTTCAGCTACTACGTCGCGCGCGATTACAACAAGGCGATCCAAAATTCGCAGCGGTTCCTGTCGATCCACCCGGGCAACAAGGACGCGCCCTATGCCTATTACCTGATCGCTCTGAGCTATTACGAGCAGATCAGCGATGTGAACCGCGACCAGAAGATCACCGAACAGGCGCAGACCGCGCTGCGCGAGGTGAACCGTCGGTTCCCGCAGACCGAGTATGCCGCCGATGCGCGCTTGAAGCTCGATCTTGTCGACGATCACCTTGCGGGCAAGGAGATGGAAATCGGGCGCCATTACCAGCGCAGGGGCATGTGGCTCGCTGCTGACATGCGCTTCCGGAACGTGGTCGAAAGATTCGACACCACCAGCCACACCCCCGAGGCGCTCTATCGTCTGGCTGAAAGCAGCCTCGCGCTCGGCATCCCGGAGGAGGCGGTCAAGTATGCCGCGGTGCTTGGCGCCAACTACCCGGGCAGCCAGTGGTATGAAAAGGCGTTCGAGCTGGTCGGCCGCCACGCCGAGGGCGTGACCGCGAGCTGACGAACCGGCGCGGGCGGTTCAGGCCGCGCTGCTGACCGGCAGCGCGTCGGCCGCGATCCCGGCCCGGTCGGCATTTCCGGGCCCGGAAACGATCCTGTTCCGGCCGCCGCGCTTGGCGGTGTAGAGCGCGCAATCGGCCGCCGCGTAGAGCGTGCCCCAGTCGCTGTCGGTCGAAAGCCTGCTTTCGGCGATCCCGATGCTTACCGTCAGTTGCCGGCCGTGCGGCATCGGCGCGGTGCGCACCTCGGTGAGCAGCGCGAGGGCGCAGGCCTGCCCCAGCGAATCGACCGGGCCAAGGAGCGCGAATTCCTCGCCGCCGACCCGGGCGGGCATCGTTCCGGGCGGCGCGTGCCCGGCAATCAGTTCAGCTAGTTCGCACAGCACCGCATCGCCCGAATCATGACCGAAGTGGTCGTTGATCGCCTTGAAGTTGTCGATATCGATCAGCATTAACCGCATCTCTTCGCGGTCTGCGATCCCGCTGCGGGCGCGGTCGAGCAGCGCGCGGCGGTTGGCAAGGCCGGTCAGCGGATCGGTATCGGCCTGGACCCGCGCCCGCTGTTGAAGGCGCAGCAATTCGATCACCCGGTGATGGTGCGACTGGATCATCACCACCTGGAATACCCCCGCCATCAGCAGGCTGACACCCGCCGCCGCCTCTGCCGCTGATCCCAGGAAAATCATCAGCAGCGACATCGGAACGAGATCGATCGCGAGATTGGCGTAGGCCCCAATTTTGGTGTTGGCCAGACAATAGGCGGTCGCCAGTCCGCCCATCACGAGGATGACCGGGAAGTGCATCCGCGCCTCGACCGGCGCGGCGAGCCAGCTCAGCACGCACCAGCTGGTGCACACCAGGGCGCCGAAGCACGACGAGAACGAGGAATCGAGCAGGAACTTGCGCGCGCGCCGCGGCTTTCCCACGAACCCGAAGTCTTGGCGCAGCGCGATCATCGACGCCAAGCAATAGGCCGCCATCAAACCCGGCAGCACATAGCGTACCGCCCAATGCGCTTGCTCGGCACCGGTCGCCAGCGCGATCAGCGAATTGACCAGCATCGCCGCGAACAGCCACGTTGCATGACACTGCAGTTCGATCGCGGCGTGGACGAAGAAATCCTCGCGGATGCCTTCGGGCAAATCCGGAATCAGGGTGTCCAGCAATTTTTTCGCGATCCCGCCCATCGCACCAAGATAGAATTGGTACCCCTAAATATCCGCTAATAAGGTGCAAATCGAGCGGACCACCGGTGTGCCACCAAGCTGACAAGGCCATCGGCCTGGGCTAAGCAAGGCCCATGCTCACCAGCCTCTCGATCCGCAACATCGTCCTGATCGACGCGCTCGATCTCGAATTCGCGCGCGGTCTCGGCGTGCTGACGGGGGAGACCGGGGCGGGCAAGTCGATCCTGCTCGATGCGCTCGGGCTGGTGCTCGGCGACCGCGCCGAGACATCGCTGGTGCGAGCGGGCGAGGACAAGGCGAGCGTTAGCGCCAGTTTCGAGTTCGCCGCGCTTCCCCCCGGCATTGCCGCCGCGCTGGAGGATGCGGAGATCGCCATCGAACCGGGCGAGCCGCTGATCATTCGCCGCCAGATCAAGGCGGACGGCGGCTCCCGGGCGTTCGTCAACGATGCCCCCGCCAGCGTCGCGCTGCTGCGCGAACTGGCCCCGGCGCTGGTCGAACTGCACGGCCAGCACGATGATCGCGGGCTCGTCAATCCGCGCGGCCACCGCGCGCTGCTCGATCGCTTTTCCGGGACCGACGTGGCCGGACTGGAACGCGCCTTTGCGATCTGGGCGCGGGCCGAGGCGCAGCTGGCGGAAGCGCGCGGGGCGGTCGAACAGGCCCGCGCCGATCAGGACCTGCTGATCGCGCATCTGGCCGAACTCGCCGCGCTCGATCCGGTCGCGGGCGAGGAGGCCCGGCTCGCCGCTGCCCGCGCCGACATGCAGAAGGGCGAGCGGCTGGCGGGCGACCTCGACAGCCTGCGCCAGGTGTGGGAAGGGTCCGATTCGCCGCTGGCGAGCCTGCGCGTGGCGGCACGAAAGCTCGACCGGATCGCCGCGGAACACCCGCTCCTTGCCGACGCACTCGCCGCGCTGGACCGCGCGGTGATCGAGGCGAGCGAGGCCGAGGACAAGCTGCGCGCGGCGGCCGAGGCGCTGCTTCACGATCCCCACGCGCTCGAAAATGCCGAAACCCGCCTGTTCGACCTGCGCGCTGCGGCAAGAAAGCACCGCTGCGAGGTCGATGACCTGCCCGAACTCATGCGCACCCTGCGTGCGCGCCTCGACGCGATCGAAGGCGGCGAAGCGCAGCTCGATGCGCTCGACGCGGCGGCGAAGGAAGCCCGCAGCGCCTATGTCGCCGCTGCCGAGACGGCCCGCGCGACGCGGACTGCGGGGGCAGCGCGGCTCGATGCGGCGGTGGCGGCAGAGCTTGCGCCCCTGAAGCTCGATGCCGCGCGGCTGCGCACCTCGATCACCGTTCTGCCTGAAGAGCGCTGGGGCGCGCACGGCATGGACAGCGCCGAGTTCCTGATTGCGACCAACCCTGGTGCCGATTTCGCGCCGCTGGGCAAGATTGCATCCGGTGGCGAATTGTCGCGCTTCATCCTCGCCTTGAAGGTCGCGCTCGCTGAACGCGGCGGGGCGGCGACGATCATTTTTGATGAAATCGACCGCGGTGTCGGCGGCGCGGTGGCAAGCGCGATCGGCGAACGCCTAGCGCGGTTGGCCTCTCAGGAAGGGCAGCTGTTGGCGGTGACGCACTCGCCCCAAGTGGCGGCGCGGGGCACGCAGCATTACCTGATCGCCAAGGCGTCCTCGGGCACGGTGACCAGGACCAGCGTGGTGCTGCTCGATGCCGAGGGGCGGCGGCAGGAAATTGCGCGTATGCTGTCGGGCGCGGAGGTGACGCCCGAAGCGCGCGCGCAGGCGGCCCGATTGCTCGAGGGGGTGTGATGCGCGCAAGTCCCGGTGCGGGCAGGGCCTTTAACAGGCTTGGGGATGGTGCCGCGATGCGCCTGTGGTAAACCGGAAAGCGGGGAGAATCACTCGCATGAACCATACCGCCATTGCCGCTGCAACCCTCATCGCGGTGCTTGCCGCTTGCGCGCCCGGCGCCCCCATGGCCGATGCGGCAGGCGCGTCCGACACCCGTTTTGCCGTGACCGACACCACCGATTACGATCCGGTCAGCGTCAACACGCTTCCCGCTGATCCGCCGACCGCGCGGATCGCCTACGGCACCGCCTCCGCGCGCCAGTTCGGCGAATTGCGCATGCCCCCGGGCAAAGGGCCGTTTCCGCTTGCGGTGATCTATCACGGCGGGTGCTGGGCAGGGATGGGCGGCACCGCCAATGTCGGCGCGCTCGCCAGCTTTCTTTCCCGAAACGGGGTCGCGACTTGGACCCCTAGCTACCGCGAGCTGGGCTCGGACGGCGGCTGGCCCAACACCTTTACCGACTGGGCGCAGGGGCTCGCCTATGTCAAGACGCTGGCGCGCGACTACCCGCTCGATCTGGAACACGTCACGGTGATGGGGCATTCCGCCGGGGTGACCCCGGTGATGTGGCTGCCGACCGGACACATGGGCGATCCGGTGGTCGCCGCCGACCTTCCGCCAGTGCGCGCCGCGGTGGCGCTCGACGGGCCGCTGGCGCTGGCGTCACTGGTCGGCCCCGACGCGGCGATCTGCGGCCAACCGGTGATTGCGACGCTGGTCGGCGGCATGCCCGACGAGGTGCCCGCGCGTTATGCGATGCTCGATCCGCGCACCAACACCCCGCTGATCGAGCGCCTGCTGGTGATCGATGCGGCGCTGCCCGATCCCGATCCGGCGCTGATCGCGGACTTGCGCGCCAAGGGCATCGATGTCGAGGTGATCCGGGTGACGCAGGACCAGCATTTCAACCTGCTGGTCCCCGGTACTGCCGATTTTTCCGCAATCGGCCCGGCCCTTCTGGCCATCGCGGGCGGGCGCTGAGCCTTCGCGCCGATGGCCGAAACCGGGTTGTCCGAGGCCGAGGCCGCCAATGAGCTTATGCGGCTGGCGCGCGCAATCAGGCAACATGACCGGCTCTACCACGCCGAGGACAGTCCCGAGATTTCCGACGCCGAATATGACGCGCTGGTGCGCCGCAATGCAGAGCTTGAAGCAGCCTTCCCGCACCTGATCCGAGACGACAGCCCGTCGCGCAAAGTCGGCCACGCGATTGCCGCCTCACCCCTCGGCAAGGTCAGCCATGCGGTGCGAATGATGAGCCTCGACAATGCCTTCGCGCCCGAAGAGGTGGCCGAATGGCTGGCGCGGATGCGGCGGTTTCTGCACCTGCCTGATGATGCGGCCATGGCGCTCACTGCGGAGGACAAGATCGACGGGCTGTCGTGCTCGCTGCGTTACGAGAACGGGTTGCTGGTACGCGCGGCCACCCGAGGCGACGGCGAGGTCGGCGAGGACGTGACTGCCAATGTCGCGCATATTTCCGACATCCCCCAGCAACTTCCCGCAGGTGTGCCCGAGTTGTTTGAGGTGCGGGGGGAAGTCTACATGGAAAAGCAAGCCTTTGCCGCACTCAATGCTGCGCAGCATGAAATCGGCGGCAAGGTCTTTGCCAACCCGCGCAATGCCGCCGCGGGCAGCCTCAGGCAGAAGGATGCGCGGGTCACGGCGGCGCGGCCCCTGCGTTTCTGGGCGCATGGCTGGGGCGCGGCCTCGGCGGTGCCGGGGACGACCCAGAGCGAGGTTGTCGCGATGCTCGAGGCCTGGGGTTTCCCGGTCTCGCCGTTGTTCACTCGGATCGAAGGCGATGCCGATGCGCTGATCGCCCATTTCGACGCGATCGGCGCGGCGCGGTCCGCCCTTGCCTATGATATCGACGGGGTGGTCTACAAGCTCGACCGGCTCGACTGGCAGGAGCGGCTGGGCTTCGTGGCGAAAGCGCCGCGCTGGGCGCTCGCCCACAAGTTTCCGGCGGAGCGGGCCGAGACCGTGGTGCAGGGGATCGACATCCAGGTCGGGCGCACCGGCAAACTGACCCCGGTGGGGCGCCTTGCCCCGGTGCTGGTCGGCGGGGTGACGGTGACCAATGTGACGCTCCACAACCGCGACGAGATCGCACGGCTCGGGCTGAGGGTGGGCGACCGGGTGGTGATCCAGCGCGCGGGCGACGTAATCCCGCAGGTGGTTCAGAACCTCACCCGCGCCGAGCCTCGCCCCGCCTTCGCCTTTCCCGATCACTGTCCTGAATGCGGCAGCGAGGCGGTGGCGGCCGAGGGCGAGGTCGATGTGCGCTGTACCGGCGGCCTGATCTGCCCCGCGCAGCGCACCCAGCGTCTTGAACATTTCGTCAGCCGCAAGGCATTGGATATCGAGGGGCTGGGGGAAAAGACCATCGCCCAGTTCTTCGCGCTGGGGTGGCTGGAAAGCCCGGCGGATATCTACCGCCTGCGCGCCCGCCGCGCAGATATCCTCGCGCTGGAGGGGTGGCAGGACAAGTCTGTGGACAACCTGTTGGCGGCGATCGAGGCCAAGCGTCAGCCCGATGCCGCGCGGCTGCTGTTCGCGCTCGGCGTCCGCCACGTCGGCGAGGTCACCGCACGCGATCTGCTGCGGCATGTTCACGAGCTTGCCGCGCTGCGAAGCCTTGCCGAGCGCGCGCATGGCGGGGACAGCGATGCGGCGGGCGAACTCATCGCCATCGACGGGATCGGCCCCTCGGTGGTCGCGGCGCTAGGCGACTTCTTCCATGAACCGCACAATGTCGCGGTGTGGGAAGACCTGCTGCGCGAAGTCGCGCCGCCGCGATATGAGGTCAAGACCCTCGCTAGCCGGGTGGCGGGCAAGACCGTGGTGTTCACCGGCAAGCTCGAAAGCCTGAGCCGGGACGAAGCCAAGGCGCAGGCCGAACGCCTCGGCGCAAAGGCCGCAGGCAGCATCAGCGCAAAGACCGATCTGCTGGTCGCCGGGCCGGGGGCGGGGTCCAAGCTCAAAAGGGCCGCCGAACTGGGGATCGAGGTGATTGACGAGGCAGGTTGGGCCGCAATCGTCGACGAGGCGCTGGTCTGATCGTGTGAAATCCGGCGCGGGCTAACGTGCTAAGCCGTTCTTCGCCGCCGCATCCACAGGATCGCCCAGTCCCCGCGCTGAAGCCGCGCTGCCATCCTGAATCCGGCCGCGCGCATCGCACGCCTGACCGCGATCTCCTGATCGCCCGCCAGCAAGCCGGCGAGCACCAGACTGCCTCCGGGTGCGACCGCAGCGCCGAAGCCGGGTGCAAGCCCGACCAGCGGCGCGGCAAGGATGTTGGCGATCAATAAGTCATATGGCCCGCGCAGCCGCAGCAGCGGGTCGTCCATGCCGTCGACCACCACCATGATCGCCGCGCCTCTGCCGGGGCCTAGCGCGATGCGGTTGAGGGCTGCATTGGCCTCGACCACCGGAACGCACACCGGGTCGATATCGCTGAGCGTGACCCGCGCGCGCGGCCACAGCGCGAGCGCCGCAAAGCCGAGAAGCCCGGTGCCGGTGCCGATATCGGCGATAGCCCGCACATCGGCCCCGCTGGCCCTAATCGCACCCATCATTTCGAGGCATCCCGCGGTGGTCTTGTGCTGGCCGGTGCCGAAGGCCTGGCTGGCGGGAATGACGAGGTCGATCGCGGCCGGATCGGCGGGATAGTCGGGGGTGTGGACATGAAAGCGCCCGGCGCGGATCGGCGCGGTGCCAAGCTGGCTCAGCGTGATCCAGTCTGCAGGCGGCAGCGCCTCGATGTTGATCGCGGGCGCCGCGCCTTCAAACAGCGCCGCGAGCGCGGCTTTCTGCGCCTTGCCGGGTTTTCGCGGATACCAGCCTTCAAGCACCCAGTCGCCGGGCCGGTCCTCGGCCAACTCGCGCCCGGCGATGACGAGCTCGTGATCCCAGTCGTCGATCCGGTCATGCGCCACAAGCGCCGCCTGCACGATGGGCTTGGGAGCGTGGGCCAAGAGTTTCCAGGTGGTTTCGGCGGACCCCATGTCAGCGAACGAAACTCGCGCCGTTGGCGTCGATCACGGCGCCGGTCATGCTCGGCGGCGCATCGAGGACGCAAAAGGCGATGATCGCGGCAATCTCTGTGGGCGTGGCGACGCGGCCCAGCGGAATATCCGCAAGCAGCCCCGGCCCGCCGCGCGAGGCCAGATAATCGCCCGCCATGCTGGTGTCGGTGAAGCCCGGGGTCACGGCAAAGCTCAGGATCCCGCCGCGCGCGTAAGCGCGGGCAATCGTCTTGTGCATCGCCACCATCCCGCCTTTGGCCGCGGCATAGTGCCAGTGCGCCGGGCTGTCGCCGCGATAGGCCGCGCGGCTCGCCACGTGCACCAGCCGCCCGCCGCACCCGCGCGCCTGCCAGTGCCGCACCGCCAGCCGCGACAATTGCGCCGCCGCGGTGAGGTTGATGCGCAAGGTATCCTCCCACGCGTCGAGCCATTCGATGTCGGAGCGGTCGAGGCGGTTGGCCTCGAACCGCCCGGCATTGTTGACCACCGCGTCGATCTCGCCCCCGGCCAGTTCGATCGCATGCTCCCACAGCGCCTGCACCGCCAGCGGATCGGCGAAATCGGCGGCGATCAGCGGCGGGTGCTGCGGGGCGGGGAGCTGCGGGCGCGAGGCGTGGCCGATCACCTGCACGCCGCGCGCCGCCAATGCCGCGCACGACGCCTCGCCGATCCCCCGGCTCGATCCGGTGACAAGAATGTGTCCCACGCAAGCGCCCATGCGAAACTTTGCACGCCATGTCCACCATGTCGCCGCTTGCCTCGCGCGCTGGCGGCGCTAAGTGGAAAAGCCACAACAGGGACCGGATCGGATCATCATGCAGCAAAGACCGCTTTCTCCGCATTTGCAGGTGTGGCGCTGGGGGCCGCACATGCTGGTATCGATCCTCCACCGGGTGACGGGCGACGGGATGGCGCTGGTCGGCCTTGCGGTGCTGGTGTGGTGGCTGGGCGCGCTCGCCAGCGGGCCGGAAGCCTATGGCACCTTTCAGGCGATCATGGGCTCACCGCTGGGGCTGTTCGTGCTGGTCGGTCTCTCGTGGGCGTTCTTCACCCACCTGATGAGCGGGATGCGCCACTTCGTGCTCGATATCGGGGCGGGGTACGAACTCGATGTTAACCGGATGTGGTCGATCGCCGCGCCGGTGATCGGCGTGGTGTTGACGATCGCCTTCTGGGCGGCGATCCTGATCCGGCGGGGGGGCATGTAATGGGTAGCGGAACGTCAATCGGACGCGTGCGCGGGCTCGGCTCGGCGCATCACGGCGCGCATCACTGGCTGGCGGCGCGCTTCACCGCGGCGGGCAATGTGGTGCTGATGGCCTGGCTGGTGGTCAGCTTCGTCATGCTCGGCGATTTCGGTTACGCCAATCTCGTCAAGTGGCTGGCGCAACCGATCCCGGCGACCGCGATGATCCTCCTGGTGATCAGCCTGTTCTGGCACGCGCGGCTGGGCCTGCAGGTGGTGATCGAGGATTACATCCACGATGCCGGGTCCAAGTTCGCGCTGATCGCGGCGCTCAATCTTGCAACCATCGGCGGCGGCGCGTTTGCTATTTTCAGCGTCGCTTCACTCGCATTGGGAGGGCAGGCGTGATGGCTACCGCAGCACCGAAGGGCACCGCAAACGATGTCGGGGGAGCGCATCTGAAGGGCGCTTACACGATCGTCGATCACACCTATGACGTGGTGGTGGTGGGCGCTGGTGGCAGCGGCCTGCGCGCCACGATGGGCGCGGCCGAAGCCGGGCTCAAGACCGCCAACATCTCCAAGGTGTTCCCGACCCGCTCGCACACGGTTGCCGCGCAGGGCGGGATCGCGGCGAGCCTCGGCAACAATTCGCCCGATCACTGGACCTGGCACATGTACGACACCGTCAAGGGATCGGACTGGCTGGGCGATCAGGACGCGATCGAATATCTCGCGCGTGAGGCCCCGGCGGCGGTTTACGAGCTCGAGCATGCAGGCGTGCCGTTCAGCCGCAACGCCAACGGCACGATCTACCAGCGCCCGTTCGGCGGGCACATGCAGAACATGGGCGCGGGCCCCCCAGTGCAGCGCACCTGCGCCGCGGCCGACCGGACCGGGCACGCGATGCTCCACGCGCTCTACCAGCAGAGCCTCAAGTACGACGCCGATTTCTTCATCGAATATTTCGCGCTCGACCTCATCATGTCCGAAGCGGGCGAGGTGAAGCAGTGCGTCGGGGTGATGGCGATGTGCCTCGACGATGGCACAATCCACCGCTTCCGCGCGCAATCGGTGGTGTTGGCGACCGGTGGGTATGGCCGCTGCTACTACACCGCCACCAGCGCGCACACCTGCACCGGCGACGGCGGCGCGATGGTGCTGCGCGCCGGGCTGCCGCTGCAGGACATGGAGTTCGTGCAGTTCCACCCGACCGGCATTTACGGCGCGGGCGTGCTGATCACCGAAGGCGCGCGGGGCGAGGGCGGCTATCTCACCAATTCCGAAGGCGAGCGTTTCATGGAACGCTATGCCCCGTCCGCCAAGGACCTGGCTTCGCGCGACGTGGTGAGCCGCTCGATGGCGCTGGAAATGCGCGAGGGCCGCGGCGTCGGGCCGGAGGGCGACCACATCTACCTGCACCTCGATCACATCGATCCCAAGGTGCTCGCCGAACGCCTGCCGGGGATCACCGAGAGCGGCAAGATCTTCGCCGGCGTCGATCTCACCCGCCAGCCGCTGCCTGTCACCCCGACGGTCCATTACAACATGGGCGGGGTGCCGTGTAACTACCACGGGCAGGTCGTGACTTTGGGGACGGACGGCAATCCCGATACCGTGATCCCCGGGCTTTACGCGGTGGGCGAAGCGGCCTGCGTTTCGGTCCACGGGGCCAACCGCCTGGGTTCGAACTCGCTGATCGACCTCGTGGTGTTCGGGCGGGCGACGGGGCATCACCTGCGCGATAACCTTGCGCCCAACGCCAAGCAGCCCGAACTGCCTGCCGACAGCGCTGATTTCGCGCTGACCCGGCTCGATCACTTCCGCTATGCTTCGGGCGGCTCGCCGACCGCGCAGATCCGCGCCGAAATGCAGAAGGCGATGCAGAAGCACTGCGCGGTGTTCCGTGATCAGAAGCTGATGGACGAGGGCGTGACCAAGCTTGCCGAGCAGAACAAGCGGATGGAGGACATCCACGTCACCGACCGTTCGCTGATCTGGAACTCGGACCTGATCGAAACGCTCGAACTCGACAACCTGATGGCGCAGGCCAATGTCACTATCGCCAGCGCCGCCAACCGCAAGGAAAGCCGCGGCGCCCACGCGCACGAGGACTTCCCCAACCGCGACGATGCAAACTGGATGAAGCACACCATCGCCTGGTTCGACGGCTGGGGCGGGCGCGGCAGCAACAGCCGCATCGATTACAGGCCGGTGCATGAGTATACGCTTACAGATGATATTGCGTATATCGAGCCTAAGGCGCGGGTTTATTGAGGGGCGTCTCCTTTCCCATTGGGGGAGGGGACGGGATATATGGCGCCGCGCAGCAGCTCGCCCGGAGAACGGCGGCTGCGACCCGTGCATTGATCCCAAATGCCTTGTGACATCCCCAACCCTTGTGGGTGCAACCCCGTTGCCGCTCAGCGGAACGTCAGCGTTGCGGTGTCCAATCTAGCGAAGAAGGCATCGAAGGAACCGCTACTTGCACGCGCCATCGCCCCCTCGGTCATGCCGCCCACAGTCAGCGTCGTGCCGCGCAGGTCGATATAAGCCCGGTCCTCGTGCGGCGTTCCGAATTGCAACGCGCCAAGCAGATTGAGCCCCGTGTCGAACTTTTGAACGATGATGTCACCCGACTGGCGATTCGTGCTCGCATTCGGCCCGGCATAGTCGCCATAGCTGTAGCCGACTGCATAAATATTGCCTGCCGGGTCGATCCGAAGTCTCCGGAAAGCGTCCGACTGCGCGGTGCCCACCTGCCGGTACAGCGGATTGGCCAGGTTTCGGTCGAAGCGCACGATATAGGCATCGCCATTGCCGCGATGCGCACCGTCCAGGGCACCGGTCGTAAATCCGACAGCGTAAATGTTGCCAGCGGCATCGACGGCATTGTCCAGCACCCAGTCGGCCTGATTGTTGGCGCTCGCGATGACGGTCGATGCGACGCGCGTGGGAATTGCGGAAGACAGGTCTTCCCACACTTCGAGAAAGCCGTTCGCGCCTCCCGCGCTCATGTACCAGCCGCCGGTGACCAGCCGCCCGTTGCCGGGCGACGCGCCGGGCACATAGGTGATGCCGCCCCATGCCTCGGCCACGAAGATCTGGCCGGTCGCGTTGGGTGGCACGATCTGTGTCCAGACGCGCGAAAGATCGGAGGCGCGGAATTTGGCTACCAGATGGTTGGGATCGGTCGCGGCCGGCCCGGGCAGCGACCCGGCACCCGAAACGTAAAGATTGCCCGCGTCGTCGAGCGTGACGTTACCGAAGCCGTCAAGCCCTTCGTTGCCGAATTGCGTCATCGCGGCGATCGTGCCGTCACTGATGCGAACCTTCACGATGATCCCGTCCCAGCGGCCCGCACTGGTAAAGCCCGGCAGCGCGCCGAGCGTGCGGCCGACCGCATAGACATGCTCGGCGTCGGCGGTGACGTCGAATAACAGCGAACCGTTCGTCATGACGATGTCGCGCGTCCAGCCGCGCGTTCCGTCGGCGTTGGTCCGCGCAATGAAGATCCGGTTGTCGGCCGCTGCACCGCCGTCGAAACTGCCGTCGGTCGCACCGACGACACAGGTGTTGCCGGCGGGATCTGTGGCGACACCACCGACGATGTCGCGCCCGTTGGTGCCGAGCTGGAACGCGCCCGATGCGACCGCCGGGGTGGTGGAAACGGGCGTCGCAAATCGGAATTGGTTGGGATCTGTGAGTGACAGCATGCCCGTCGCGTTGCACAAGGCGCGGGGGTTGCGCGGCGTCGCCCCGCTGAGGGGAAGTGCAAGATCGTCGCAGCGCGAAATGAAGGCGATCAGGTCCGGCTGGGTTCCGGCGATGTGAAAGAGGAAATAGCCGTTCGATGCACAGCCATCTGCGGTGGTGCAAAGGACAAGGCCGTAGTCGGCGGCACTGCCTCGCAACTGGATGTGTCCTGCGGTGTAGTCGAAGTTGGTGATGACGACGTAATCATTGTCGATCCCGTCGCTGCCGCGCAGGAAAAACGGACTGGCGATCTCCGCCGTGCCGAGAATGATGCGGTCTCCCTTCTGCCCGGCATAACTGGTGTCGAGATCGACATTGTTTACGGCATTGATCAGCTTGATCTGGTTCTCGCCCGGAACCGCGCGCGACGGATCGACCGGCATGAACGTGTCGAAGCCGCTGGTCTCGCCTTCCATGTAGTCGGTGTCGAAGATCGTGTATTCGAGGTCGTTGAACGGCGTTCCCGAAGCAAAGGTGACGGAGTTGCCGCCTCGCGCCTGCGCCAGCTGCGCCGTGTCGCGCGGCATGGCGGGGAAGGCCCGCGCCGCCGCCAGCAGACTGTTGCCCGGCGAAGGCGTCGCAGCAGGCGGAGCCGCTGCGGGAGTGCTGCCGCCTTCGCCACAGGCGGCAAGCGCGCTCAGCGCGATCGCCGCCGCGATTGCGGCGGTTCGCCGCACCGGGCGAAGTGTAGTCGCAAGTCGGTCGAGTTGCACGGCATAGAGCTCCTTGAAGATCGGATTTGCCAATCAACGGGGGATCGCCGCAAACCCTTCGCAAGTCTCCGAAAACGCCGATGTGCCCTACCAATGCGCACCGCGGCGCAATCGCGATTGACGCGACGCACCGGGCGCGGGAGACTTTCGGCTATGATAAGAACTCCCCCCGATCCCGCCAGCATCGACTGGGCGAGGAAGGATGCCTACCGCAAGGACTTCTCGCGCCATGCCAATCTCGCGTTCCTTATCAAGAGCTTCGGCATTGGGGTGATCGCGCTTGCCGTGCCGATTGTGCTGCCGCTGGTGGGCGGTTACGACGGACACTATTCGATCAGCTTTTTCTACCATGTCCCCGCTACCCGAGACCTGTTCGTCGGGCTGCTGTGGTCACTCGGGCTGTTCCTGATCCTGTTTCAGGGCCTGTCGCGCTGGGAGAACCTGCTGCTGAGCGCGGCTGGGGTGTTCCTGATCCTCGTTGCGATGGTGCCAACCGGACAGGAGCAATGCACCGATACCATGTTCAGCTGGCACGCCGGGTTCGCCTTCGCGTTCTTCGGCTGCCTGTTCGTGGTCGCGCTCAAGTTCGGCAAGGAGCGGCTGAACTACATCCTCTGGCCGCCACTGCGCAGGCGTTTCGAGTTGGCCTACACCATCACCGGGTGGGCGATGATCGTCCTGCCGCTTGTTGCATGGGCGGTCCACCTGATCGGCGCGCGCGCGTGCGATCACCGGATCTACTGGATTGAGACCTTCGCGATCATCGCCTTTTCCGCCTACTGGTTCATCAAGACGATCGAATACAAGCGGCTGCTGGGACTGAAAATGCGGCAGATTTGGCGCAGACTGGTGTCGTGAATGCCGATGATCCACCTCATGCGCTCCCGTTCTTGACCTTGGAGCGGGTTGCAGGCAGCCTGCCCGGTGCATGAGCAGGGGAGCAATCTTTGCAGGATTGATGGCGGCACTGCTCGCTGCGCCAGTGCTGTCGCAGTCCTCCGCGCCCAACCCGTTCCAGCCGCCGCCGCACACCTTGCCGTTCCCCGATCTCGGCAGCGGGGATGGGCGGGCCGAGCGGCGCAAGTCCTTCGAGCTGGGGCCTGAACTCCAGCGCGCGGTGCCGGCCGCACAGCTGCGCGAACAGCGGCGGCGGCTTGATGGCGCGCTCGCCGCGCTTGCCCCGCAGCAGCCGGGGGTGGCGGACGCCTATGTCCTTGCCATCGCGCTCGACAGCGATCCGGTGTTCGCCCGCGAGGCGCGCGAGGCGGGGCGGGTGCTGGGCGCGCGCTATAATGCGGCGGGTCGCACGCTGGTGCTGGCCGGGCCTGACGGCACCCGCGACGATGCGCCGCACGGATCGATCACCGCGCTGATGCTGGCGCTCAGCCATATCGGCACCCTGATCGATCCGGCCGAGGACGTGCTGGTGCTCTACACCACCAGCCACGGGGCCGATGTCGGGCTCGCCTATCACTACGGCGATACCGGCTACGGCGTGCTCAGCCCGGCGCGGCTGAAGGCGGGGCTGGAGGAGGCCGGGATCGCGCGGCGCGTGCTGATCATCAGCGCCTGCTATTCGGGCGTGTTCGTGCCAGTGCTGGCGGGTCCGGACAGCGCCATCCTGACCGCCGCGGCGAGCACCCGCGCCTCGTTCGGCTGCCTTGCAGAGAATGACTGGACATTCTTCGGCGATGCGCTGATCAACCGCGCGCTGCGCCAGCCGGTGCCGTTAGATGAAGCCGCGCGAATGGCGGGGCGATCGGTTGCCGAATGGGAGGCGAGCGCACGCTATCTCGCTTCGCTGCCCCAGGTCAGCATCGGCAGCGACGCGGCCAACTGGCTCCCCGCGCTCGAAGCACAGATGCCGCGCGTCGCCAGCAACCCGGTCGGCCGCCCGGCATTCGACGCGGCGGCGCTCATGGCGACGGCGCGTGCGGCGGCGCCGGCATCGCATCGGCCCGGCGGGCGGAGATGATCCTGACCGGGCGGGCCAGCATCTCGCCTTTCATCGGCCCTTCGCCTGCATCCGGATCGCGCGGGGCGGCGTGGATCGCGGCAACTACCTCCATGCCTTCCACCACATAGCCGAACACCGCATAGCCGTGCCGCCACACCGCCTCGCTGGCGGAAGGATCGGCATCGAGCCCGGTCTGGTCCTCGATCATGATCGAAAAATCGCCGTTGGCGCTGCCCGGCTCGCCCATCGCCATCGACAGTGCCCCGTGGGTGTGAGTCAGCCCGGTCGCGGTGGTAGGCTCGTGCACGATTCCCGGAAGGATGCGCTTGGCCTCCCAGCGGGTGCCGCCCTGGACGAGCCCGTTAGGCTGGGGTTCGCGCTCGAGATGCATCGCGCGGTAAAACACCGTGCCGTCGAAGCGTTTCTCATCAACATAGCGCAGGAAATTGGCGGTGGTGACGGCAGCGCGCTCGGTTTCGAGCGCGACGGTGATTGCGCCCAGCTCGGTTTCGAGCACGACGTTGACGCTCGCCGCAGCCGGGTGCGGACGGGTGCCGGGCCGCGCGGTGGCGCGGGTCGGCGGCGACGCGGCGGCGGGGGGCGCATCGGACACCGGCGCGCCCCTGATCTCGAACTTCATCAGCAGTGTGCGCTGGCACCCGGCGCCGGGCCGCGCCTCGCAATTGCGGAAATTGTCGTCTGAAATGAGGTAGAGATAGCTGCGTCCCTGCACCTCGCGCAATGCCACGCCTTCGAAGTTGTCGAGCGTCAGCGGCGGGGTGAGCACCGCGAGGGTGCGCTGCGCCCCGTCAGCGGAAAGCTCGACCAGCGCCGCCCGGTTGCCTTCGCCAGCGCGATAGCTGCGAAACAGCACATAGCAAGTGCCATCGCGCCTGCACGCCGCATCGGTGGGAACGCCGCCTGCCTCGGCGATCCCGGCTGGCGCGGGGAGGTGGATCGCGGTGCTGCCCTCGGCGGTGATGCGAAGGCAATTGGGCCGGGCCGGATCGACCCATTCCCCGCAGGCGAGCAGGCCTGCGTCATAGGCCGCCAGCGTCTCGATCCCGGAATTGGCCGCAGCTCCTTGCACCAGTGCCGCGATCCGGTCCTCGCTGCCGGTGGCGGGCCCGGCGAGATCGGCATAGCGCCACACCCGGTGCTCCTGCTCGAAGGCGACCAGCCATTCGCCGGTCGCAAGCCGGGTGATTGCCTCGGCATCGCTGCGCGTCTTGCCGCTGAGTTCGTCGCCGCGTTGGTCGCGCAGCGTGCCGATCGTCACCGCCGACACATCGACCAGCCGCCCTGCGACATCCTCGGGGGTGAGCACCATCCAGCGCCCGTCATCGCTGACGGCGTAGAGCTTGCCCTCCCACCATTCGAGCCCCGAGATGCCGCCGATCCCGGCCTTGTCGGGCGCGATTTCGACCCCGCCGCGAAAGATGAGTTCGCCGATCGCGATTTCCGGATCGTCCGCCGAAAGTTCGACCCCGGTGGTGAGCGGCAGGAATGCCTCGGTCTGCGCCAGACCGGCGGCGGGCGACAGCGCGGCAAGAATAGCGACGAGGGCGGTGCGCAGCGCGGTCATGGATGCAAAGGTGTATCGCGCCCTCGCCGCAGTGCAAGCGCCGCGCGCTTTCTGATTGCGTGCGGAGCCACGAAACCGGGTTACCCGGCAGGTTTGGGCCGTGCCGGATAGGCGCAGCCGCGCCCCTGTCCCCAGCCCTTGAGATAGGCGCGCCGGACCATGCCCGCAGTGTAGGCGGCACGCAGATCGCGCTCGTTCCCGGCCGCACCGGTGACCTCGCGCACGATCCCGCGGAACGGGATGATCGAGCCGACCAGGCTCTGCCCGATCCGGCCTTCGTTGATGCGATCGCCACCCCCGTCGTCCTCGGCAATGTCGTAATCGGCTCCCAGAACCATGTCCAATTCGGCGATTTCGGTCACCAGCGCATCGCAGCGGTCGAGCCCGGCGGCGGCATAGGGATCGGTGGCGGCGCGCTGCAGCACCTCGGGGATGTCTTGGGGGTCGATATTGAGATCGCGCAGCGGGGTCATGGCGACCTCCTCGGCGTCGGGTTCGGGCATCACCTGTGCAGCGAGCGGGGCGGCAACGCTCAAAGCCGCAGCCGCAGCCGCGACCAGCGCGAGCCGGGTGCTCCGGACGGGGGCAGTTTTCATATGATCAACCTTCTTCGAAATAGACATTGCAGGCGGCATTGCCGGTGCTCTCCAGCCCGCGGCGCAGCGCATCCATCCGCTGCGCGCTGGTGCCGTGGGTGAAGTTTTCCGGGCGGATTGCCTGTCCGGCATTGCGCATAAGCGTATCGTCGCCGATCGCGCTGGCCGCTTTGAGGCCTTCCTCCAGATCGCCCGGTTCGATCAGCGCGCGGTTCTTGCCTGCCCACATCCCGGCATAGCAATCGGCCTGCAATTCCATCGCGACCTGGAGCCGGTTGGCGGCGGCGGGATTGCGCTGCTGGGCCTGGCGCACCTGCGCGGCGAGCCCGGTGATGTTCTGGATGTGGTGTCCATATTCATGCGCGATCACGTAAAGGCGGGCGAAATCGCCTCCGGTGCCCGCCATCTGCGCAAGCTGGTCGTAGAAGCCGGTGTCGATATAGATGCCCTTGTCGGCCGGGCAGTAGAATGGCCCGGCGGCCGAGGTTGCGCTGCCGCAGCCGTCGGTCGCCACCCGGCCATCGCGGAACAGATCGAGGAACGGCTGATCGAACGGCAGGTCGGCCTCGCGGAAGGTGGCCGACCAGGTGGCGTTGAGGCTGGTGAGCGCGTTGCAGGCCTCGGTCGCATAGGCGCTGCTGGTGCAAACTTCCTGCGCGCTCATCGCCCCGCGGCCATCGGCCGATGCGCTTGCCGGGGCCTGCTGCTGCACGCTTTCGACCATCCCGATGGTCTGCATCGGATCGAGCCCGAAGACCACCGCACCGATCAGCGCGATCACCAAGGTGCCGCAGCCCACCCCCCCGGCGCGGCCCATGCCGCCGCCGCCGCTGGAACGGACATCGATTTTCGACGTGTCGAACGGGCCTAGCCGCACCTGCAATTCTCCCGCCTGCGCAAATCGCTGGACACGCACGTCCCGCCCAGCGAAAGCAACGCGCGTGCCTCCAACCTTAGGGAGTTGCTGCCAATGCTCAAGGAAAAGCGCGCGCTGGTGACCGGATCGACCTCGGGAATCGGTCTGGCCGTCGCACGTGCGCTGGCGGGCGCGGGGGCACAGGTGATCCTCAACGGGATGGGTGATCCTGCCGAAATCGCGCGGCTGTGCACCGATCTGGGCGCGGATCATCACGGCGCCGATCTGATGGACGCCGATGCCATCGCGGCGATGATGGCCGAGATCGGTCCGGTCGATATCCTCGTCAACAATGCCGGAATGCAGCATGTCGCCCCGGTCGAGGATTTCGCGCCCGACAAGTGGGACGCGGTGCTGGCGCTCAACCTGTCGGCGGCGTTCCACACCACCCGGGCCGCGGTGCCGGGGATGAAGGCGAGGGGCTGGGGCCGGATTATCGCCACCGCCAGCGCCCATTCGCTGGTCGCCTCGCCGTTCAAGAGCGCCTATGTCGCCGCCAAGCACGGGCTGGCAGGCTTTACCAAGACCATCGCGCTCGAACTCGCCACCCACGGGATCACTGCCAACTGCATCAGCCCGGGCTATGTCTGGACACCGCTGGTTGAAAACCAGATCCCCGATACCATGGCAGCGCGCGGAATGACGCGCGAGGCGGTGATCAACGACGTGCTGCTTGCAGGCCAGCCAACCAAGAGCTTCGTCGCGCCCGAGGATGTCGCCGCGCTCGCGCTGTTCCTGTGCAGCGATGCCGCGCGCAATATCACCGGGGCCAATTACAGCATCGACGGGGGCTGGACTGCGGGATGATCCGCGCGCGCATCGCGGTGGTGGTGGGAATGCTTGGCGGGCTGCTGCTCGCCGCCTGTGCGCCCGCGCCAGTGGAAAGCGTGCCGGTGACCGAACGCGCGGCGATCGCCGGGCGACTGATGCGCGATATCGAGCGGCTCGCCAGCGACGAGTTCGGCGGGCGCCAGCCGGGGACGCCGGGCGAGGAGTTGACGCTTTCCTATATCGAGGCCCGCATGACCGAGACCGGGCTGGTCTCGGGCACCGGCGATCCGGGCAGTTACTGGCGGATGCCGGTCGATCTGGTGGCGACACGGCCGCAATCGGGGCGGGTGCGGCTCAGCGTCGGGCGGCGCGCGCTGGCGGTGAGCGAGGCAGAGGCCGCCGCCTTCACCCCGCGCCGCCGCGCGCTTGCGGCAGGCGGGCCCGCCACCGGGGTGCCGGTGATCTTCGCGGGCAACTGGGACGCGCCGCTTGCTCCCGAAACCGTCGCCGGGGCGGTGGTGGTGCTGCTCGACAAGCCCGGCGCCGGGCGCGAACGGATCGCGGCAATGGCCAGCCAGCGCGCCATCGCAGTGCTGACCATCGTTGCCGATGCTGATCGGATCGCCCGAGTGCGCGGCGCCGAAAGCGCGCAGCGCACGATGCTTGCCAGCGAGGAGATCGACACGCTGTCGGCCTATGTCACCGATGCCGCGCTTGCCGAGGTGCTCGGGTCGGCGCGCTGGGCGCGGCTCAAGGCCGATGCCGCCAGCCCCGATTTTAGCCCGATCGAGATCAATCTGGCGATCACGATCGAGGCGACCTCCGACCGCCGCGAGTTCGCCAGCCACAATCTTGTCGGCATGATCCCCGGCACCCGCCCGGCAAGTGGCGCGGTGCTGGTGCTGGCGCACTGGGATCACCTGGGCGAATGCGCACCGGCATCCGCGCTTGACCGGATCTGCAACGGGGCGGCCGACAATGCCAGCGGGATCGCGGCGATGCTCGAACTGGCGCAGCGGCTCGGGTCCGGGTCTCACCCCGCGTCCGAGCGCGACATCTATTTCCTCGCCACCACCGCCGAGGAAGCCGGGCTTCTGGGCGCGCGCGCCTTCGTGCGTGCGCCGCCGCTGCCGCTTTCCAGCATCGTTGCGGCGTTCAATCTCGACATGGTGGCGGTCGCGCCGGTGGGAAGCCCGGTCGGGTTCGTCGGCCAGGGGCTGACCGGGCTCGACGCCGTGGTGCTGAACCATGTCGCGCGCAGCGGGCGCAGCCTTGGCGACCGCGCGCTGGCCGACAGTTTCCTACAGCGTCAGGACGGCTGGGTGCTGCATCAGAACGGGGTGCCCGCAGTGCTGGTGTCGAGCACCTATGGGACGCCGGAGGTGCTACGCGGGTTTCTGGCAAGCCACTATCACCGCGCCAGCGACGAGGCGGCGCGGATCGAACTTGGCGGCGCGATAGAGGATGTGCTCTTGCACGAAGGGCTGATCCGGGAACTGGCCGACAGCGCCCGCTATCCGCCGCCGCCCGGGGACCGGCCCTAGCGCAACCGCCAAAGCGCGGTTACATGACCCGCCACGAATCTGCCCTGCGGCGGCAGGCCTCCCTTCGCTTTCGGAAAGTGGCGCGCATGGATATCCCGCTTGGTCTTACCTTCGATGATGTGCTGCTCCGCCCGGCCGAGAGCAGCGTGTTGCCGAGCATGGCCAACACCTCGACCCGGCTGACGCGCGACATCGCGCTCAACATCCCGGTGCTGTCTTCGGCGATGGACACCGTGACTGAGGCCGACATGGCGATCGCGATGGCGCAGCTGGGCGGCATCGGGGTGCTCCACCGCAATCTCGATATCGCCGCGCAGTGCGCCGCGGTGCGGGCGGTCAAACGCTACGAAAGCGGGATGGTGGTGAACCCGATCACGATCGAGCCCGACGCAACGCTGGGCGAGGCGCAGGCGCTGATGCAGGCGAACCGCATCAGCGGCATCCCGGTGGTTGACGCAAGCGGGAGGCTGGTTGGCATTCTCACCAACCGCGACGTGCGCTTTGCCGAAAACCCGATGCAGCCGGTGCGCGAGCTGATGACCACCGCCAACCTTGCGACCGTCCCGCTCGGCACCTCGCAGGAAGAGGCCCGCCGCCTGCTCCATGCGCGCCGGATCGAGAAGCTGCTGGTGGTCGATGATGCCTATCGCTGCATCGGGCTCATCACGGTCAAGGATATCGAGAAGGCGGTCAATTATCCCGATGCTACCAAGGACGGCGCGGGCCGCTTGCGCGTGGCAGCAGCGACCACAGTGGGCGATGCCGGGTTCGCGCGCACCGAAGCGCTGGTCGAGGCGGAAGTCGACGTGATCGTGATCGACACCGCCCACGGCCACAACATCGAAGTCGCGCGCGCGGTCGAACGGGTCAAGACGCTGTCGAACGCGGTGCAGGTGATCGCGGGCAATGTCGCCACCGCCGAGGCGACCCGGGCGCTGGTCGATGCCGGGGCCGATGCGGTCAAGGTCGGGATCGGGCCGGGCTCGATCTGCACCACCCGCGTGGTCGCGGGCGTCGGGGTGCCGCAACTGACCGCGATCATGGAGAGCGCCGCGGAAGCGGCGAAGTCGGGCGTGCCGGTGATCGCCGATGGCGGCCTGCGCACCAGCGGCGATGCGGCCAAGGCGCTGGCGGCGGGCGCGTCTTCTGTGATGATCGGATCGATGCTGGCCGGCACCACCGAAAGCCCGGGCGAGGTGTTCCTGTATCAGGGCCGCAGCTATAAGGCCTATCGCGGCATGGGCAGCGTCGGCGCAATGGCGCGCGGCTCTGCCGACCGCTATTTCCAGCAGGACGTCAGCGCGATGAAGCTGGTGCCCGAGGGTATCGAGGGGCAGGTGCCGTTCAAGGGTCCGGCGGCCGACGTGGTTCACCAGCTGGTGGGTGGGATCAAGGCGGCGATGGGCTATACCGGCTCGGCCACCATCCCCGACTTGCAGAAACGCGCGCAGTTCGTGCGGATCACCAATGCGGGGCTTTCGGAAAGCCACGTCCACGATGTCGCGATTACGCGCGAGGCTCCCAATTACCCGACGCGCTGAGGGCGGACCCGCCGCTAGGCTTCAGGCGGCTGGGCAGCCTTGCGTTTGGCAGCGCGCTCGGCCCGACGTTCCTTTTCCCGCGCCCGCACCGTGTCCCAATAGGCCTTGTGGCGCTTGGCCCACCTCCAGTTCAGCACCATGAACGGAACCGGCAGCCAAAGGGCCACGAATTTGAGAACGTGGGAGAGCGATCCGGTGAGGAGATATGGGCTGCAGGGTAGCACCAGCGCCATGCGGATCGCGGCCGCGCCGCGGCCTCGACCGTTGCCTTCGATAGGATCGCCGATGCAGCGGACGAACAAATCGGTATCCGCGGCGACAAAGGCGATGATCAACAGCAGGGTCGGAAAGGCCCAGAACCGCTTGAGCCCGATGCCGCGGCTTTCGCGGATTTCCCGTTCCTCTGGCGTCAGCCTGCGTCGCATCACTGCGACTATGGCACTGCCTCTCCATATTGAGCAACCCCGATGACCCCCGCCGCTAGAGTCCAGGCTGCGATCGAGCTGCTCGATACCGTCATCGCGGCCGCGCGCTCAAAGGGCGCACCGGCCGACCGGATCATCGCCGACTATTTCCGCGCGCGCCGCTATGCCGGTTCCAAGGACCGCCGCGCGGTGCGCGATCTTGTCTACCGCGCGATCCGGCTGTGCGGGCCGGTGCCCGCGAGCGGGCGCGCGGCGATGCTGGCGGTGGCGCAGGCGGACGCGGGCGTAGCCGCGCTGTTCGACGGCTCCCCCCACGGCCCCGCGCCGCGCGGGGAGAGCGAGGAGGCGGCCAGCACCGGCCTTGCCCCCAAGTGGCTCGCCGCCGGCTTGCGCGCCTCGGGCCTCGGCGGGCGCGAGATCGCCGCGCTGCTGGGCCGCGCGCCGCTCGACCTTCGCGTCAATGCGCTGAAGGCCGACCGCGCGGGGCTGGAACTCCCCGAACCGGGCGAGGTGCTCGCCAGCGCGCAGGGGCTGCGCTTCGATTCGGGAACCCCGGTTGAGCAATGGCCCGCCCATGACCAGGGTCTGGTCGAGATCCAGGACCTCGGCAGCCAGCTGATCGTCGAGGCGCTCCCCGTCGCGCCCGGCGATACCATCATCGACCTGTGCGCAGGCGGCGGGGGCAAGACCCTCGCGCTCGCCGCGCGACTCGGCAACGCTGCGAGCCTTGTCGCCGCCGACACCGACAAGCGCCGCCTCGGCAACCTCGCCCCGCGCGCTGTCCGGGCCGGAGCCGCGATCGATCAGATCGTTCTGCTCGATCCGGGCCGCGAGATGCGTGCGCTCGCGCCGTGGGCAGGCAAGGCCGATCACGTGCTGGTCGACGCGCCATGCTCGGGCAGCGGCACCTGGCGGCGTAGCCCGGAGGGCCGCTGGCGGCTCGATCCAGCCGAACTCAAGCGTTTGACCGCCTTGCAGGACCACGTGCTCGATCTTGCAGCACAGCTCGTGCGCCCCGGTGCAACCATTGGCTTTGTCACCTGCTCGGTGCTCGATGCCGAAGGCGCCGACCGCACCGCCGCATTCCTGGCGCGCCATCCGGGCTGGCGGACCGAACCGCTCGCGCTGCCGCTCGGACATTCACGTGGCGCAGGCATCCGCCTTGGTCCGCACCATGACGGCACGGATGGTTTTTTCTTCGCGTGCTTGCGTTCACCATGATAGCTTCCGATTTTATGGACTCGCGTTTCGGTCCCTGGTCTGTGGCAATAAAGGAGCTTGTAATGCGTTTTGCGCCTGCTGCGGCCGCCCTGTCCCTGTGTCTGGCCATGTCGGCAAGCGTGTTGAACGCCGAAGCTGGCGAACCGGCCGATCCGCGCGCTGCGGCGCTGATCGCGCAAGGCCGTGCGGCGCTGCTCGCGGGCGAACCGCAGGCAGCGATTGACGCTTTCGAGGCGGCGCTGGCGGTCGACCCGGGACATACCCCGATCTTCATCGACCTTGCCGATGCGGCCCGGCGGCAGGGGCTGCAAGGCAAGGCGATCGGCTATTACCGCGAGGCGCTGGAGCGCGATCCCGGCAATTTCGCGGCGATCTCGGGCGAAGGCGCGGCGCTGGTCGAAAAGGGCGCGCTCGAAAAGGCCAAGCGCAACCTTGCAAGGCTGCAATCGCTGTGCGGCGACAAGTGCCCCGAAACCGTCGCATTGCAGAGCACCATTGCGCGCGGCCCGTCGGCGCGGCTGGCGGCGGAGAGCAAGCCCGGCGGCGCACCGGCCAGCAACTGAGCCTATTGTGGATTGCGCAGCCGGATCGGTTCGGTCCGGTAAACGATTCGGCGTGGCAACGGCGCGTACCGATCCGCTGGCGTTTTCGGTACCGCTTCGAGTGTTCTCCAGATCAGTGGGCGGTAATTGCGATCCTGTTTTGAAAGCGTGTTGATCTCGATCAGAGCATGCGCTGTCGGGGTGGCCATGGCCCTAAACATCTGCTCGACCTTCTGACCTTCGGTATAAGCTTCATCGATTGTCAGCTTGCCGATACGTCCCGGCTCGACGATCTGTTCGCGGGCACGGACATGTGCGCGAGCGATCCTTTGCAAGTCAGCCCAGACCTTCGAGGATCCGATCGGCCTTTTGTCGGCATAGTAGGCGATGAAATCGACCTGATCCGCAATCTCCGAAAAAAGCGTCTCGTCCAGCCCGCTCAACGCTGCGCTGTGGTTCTCCAACATCTTGTTCCTGTCTGATGCAGAAGCCGCGAACAGGTTGGACTTGTCGATTAGCTTGTCGCTGCAGTTGCGGGCTCGCAGCAAAAGATCGCGCATGGTCTCGAGACTGTCGGCAAGCAAATTCAATTCGTTGGCCTTGGCATCTTCCTGTTTGATCTTTTCGACGTAGAGGGCGCCAATGACGGCGAGCCCTGCACCCATGAGAGCACCCAGAAATCCAAGGGTGCCATCACTAAGCGCAAGATCGGCGGCGTCCTTCAACAGCAGGTAAGCCCCAAGGATGCACAGCGAAATGATCGCCGAAACCAGAGCACTGATCGAAATTGTGTTCATGTAGCCTGTCCCTCTCAGATCAGCTCGCGAAACTCCGCTACAAGCGCCTCGTAGACGGCGCGCTTGAAGGGCACGATCAGGCCCGGCAGTTCCTCGGGATCGACCCATCTATAGGCGCTGAATTCGGGCGGGTCGTGGGCTTCGAGGTCGATATCGGCGTCCGTGCCCAGAAACCGGCCGAGGAACCAGTGCTGTTCCTGCCCGCGATACCGCCCTTTCCACACCTTGCCGAGCAATTCGGGCGGGAGGTCGTAGCGGATCGGGCGCGAGGCCGGGGCGATCACCTCGACCAGGTGCGCGCCGATCCCGGTTTCCTCGGCCAGTTCGCGCAGCGCCGCGGTGCGCACGTCCTCGCCCTCGTCGATCCCGCCCTGCGGCATCTGCCAGAAGCCGTGCGCGGACGGGTCGATGCGCTCACCCACAAACACCAGACCCGCGCGGTTCACCAGCATGAACCCCGCGCAGGGGCGATAGGGAAGGGTCTCGGGATCGATCATGCAGGGCTCGCCAGCATGAAACGCATCGCCGCGACGATGCGTTCGAGGTCTTGCTGTGCGCTCGGCACGGCTGCGCGCAGGTTGACGAACGAATGTGTCACCCCGCGCATTTCGAGGAACACCACGTCGCGGCCGGCATCGACCAGCGCCTTGGCATAGGCGCGGCCCGAATCGCGGATCGGATCGAGGCTGGCGGTGACGAGGATGGTCGGGGGCGCATGGCTGTGGTCGGCGAGGATCGGGAAGCCGCGCGGGTCGCTCCGGTCGGCGCTATAGGCGGCGTCGAAGAACGCCATGGTCTCGGCGGTGAGGACGAAGCCTTCGCTGAACTGCGCCATGCTGGCCGAGCCCTCGGCATCGGCGATCAGCGGGAAGATCGGAACTTGCAGCAGGACCGGGACGGCGGCGGGGTCGGCCCCGAGCAACTGGCTCACCACCACGGTGGCATTGCCCCCAGCGCTGTCGCCGATGGTGACGATCCCGCTTGCCGTGAGACCTAGCTCGGCGGGGCTGGAGGCCACCCAGCGCGTCGCCGCCTCGCAATCGCGGATCGCGGCGGGGAAGGGCGCCTCGGGCGCGCGGGCATAGTGGACCGCGACCAAGGGCAGATCGGTGAGCACGGCGATCTCGCTGCAGAGCGCATGGTGCGTGTCGAGATCGCCGATCACGAAGCCGCCGCCGTGGTAGAAGGTAATGATGGGGGTGGGCTCGGAGCGGCTCGCGCGCGCGTCGTAGAGGCGCATGGGGATGTCCCCCGCCGGATTGTTTTCGCTCTTGGGGCAGGCTAGATCGCGGATCACCGGCAGCGCGCGCGCCGGGCGGTCGGCAAGGTTGTGCAGCGCCTGATATGAGGCGCGCGCTTCCTCCAATGTCATATCCACGATCTTCGGCCCGTTCACCTGCGCCATCATGTCGAGAAAGGCCTTCATGTCGGGGCGGATGAAAGGCGCGTGGGTCATCGTGGTTCTCTCCCGTTGTCGGCCCTCGCGATAGGCGAGGGCGGCCCAAACGTCCAAGCGTCATTTCCACTCGCTTGATCGCGAGCGCCGCGCTAGCCTGAAAGGCGATGGACAATCTGACACATAGCCTGGTCGGTGCGGTGCTGGGGCAGGCGGGGCTGAAGCGCACCACCGGTCTTGCCATGCCCGCGCTGATCATTGGCGCGAACCTGCCGGACGTGGATGCGGCGTGCTTTGTCTGGCTGGAGGGCACCGAGCACCTCGCGTTTCGCCGCGGGATCACCCACGGCCCGCCCGCGCTGGTGCTGCTGCCGCTGGTGCTGGCTCGGCTGCTGTGGGGCTGGGACCGCTGGCAGGCGCGGCGCGGGACACGGCCCGAGGGCCGACTGCCGGTGCGGTTCGGATGGCTCTATGCGATGGCGTTCATCGGGTGCCTAAGCCATCCGTTCTTCGACTGGCTCAACGTCTACGGGATCCGGCTGCTGGAGCCGTTTTCCTCGCAATGGTTCTACGGCGATACGCTGTTCATCATCGACCCGTGGCTGTGGGCGTTGCTGATCGGGGCAGTGTGGTGGTCGC
>Ga0224722_1000092_pt1 | contig 50405 bp, 47 predicted proteins | sample Balambano_FR1_Me_FD_161646 | JGI IMG/M metagenome (GOLD analysis project Ga0224722, IMG submission 161646) | Freshwater sediment microbial communities from Lake Towuti, South Sulawesi, Indonesia - Balambano_FR1_MetaG | ecosystem: Environmental > Aquatic > Freshwater > Lake > Sediment | place...
CCGTCATCCAGTCCGGCGGCACTGCCCCCCGAAACGGCGGAGATTGTTGCCTCTGCTGGCTCCCAGGGCCTCTACAATCCCCCCCGTGGCGACGTGCGCTTAGTAGCGATTAGCGATTTGAATGGGCCTTACGGGTCGATCGACTATGACCCTGAAGTCGAAAAGGCCATGAAACTGCTGCCCTTCTGGCAACCTGACATGGTGGTATGCAGTGGCGATATGGTGGCTGGACAGGACATTACCTTAACCAAAGAGCGACTACGCGCCATGTGGCAGGGGTTCGATCGCTACGTGGCCACGCCCATCCGCAAAGCGAAACTCCCCTACGGCTTTACCGTGGGTAATCACGACGCCTCTAGTGCCCTCGGCGTTAAAGGACAGTTTCTGTTCCAGGTTGAACGAGATGTCACCGCTGAATACTGGCGCAATCCTAAGCATGATCCGGGCGTTACCTTTGTCGATCGCTACGAGTTTCCCTTTTACTACACCTTTGAATACAAAGACATTTTCTTCATTGCCTGGGATGGCTCCTCTAACCACATTCCCGCAGCCAAACTTGCTTGGATCGAAAAAGCCCTCGCCAGTCCCAAAGCTCAGCAAGCTAAGTTACGGATCTTGTTAGGGCATTTGCCGCTTTATGCAGTAGCGATCGGACGCAACGAAGCCGCCGAAGTAATGGAGAATGCTGACCAACTGCGTGCCATGCTGGAAAAGTATAAGGTACACACCTACATCAGTGGCCACCACCACTCCTACTACCCTGGTCACCGAGGCAACCTACAACTGCTGCACATGGGCATTTTGGGGTCTGGCCCACGGCCTCTGGTCGAAGGCGGTGCACCTCCCTGGAAAGCCGTCACTGTCATTGATGTCAAGTTTGACACGCCAGAACTAACCACCTACACGACCTACGACATCCAAACCTTGCAGACGATCGAATACGAGAAATTGCCTCGGATGCTAACTGGTCACAACGGCATGGTACTGCGGCGCGATGTAGAACTGAATGCCCTGACCGAGGCAGAAAAGGCAGCCTGCGAACGGGCGATCGGGCAAGCCATGTGTAGCGCGTAGAGGAAACCCATGTCAATTGGAATAATTGGAACAGGCTTGATGGGGCAACCCATGGCACAGCGATTGCTGGCTGCTGGCTTTGACGTTGTAGCCTACAATCGCACAGCTACAAAGGTTGCCCCCTTAGTGGCCGCAGGTGCCACAGCCGTCACCAGCCCTGTTGAACTGGTACGTGCTTGCGAGGTCATTGTCCTGATGCTGACCAATGCCGCCGCCATTCACGAAACCCTGTTGACTGAGGACGTGCACCCCCTGCTGGCTGGCAAAACTATCATCCAAATGGGAACGATCGCCCCTAGCGACAGTCGTACCCTGCACAAAGCACTCTCTGACTTAGGTGGCAGCTACTTCGAGGCTCCAGTGCTGGGCAGCATTCCCGAAGCCAAAGCAGGCAGGCTGATTGTCATGGTGGGCAGCACTTCCGAACAGTTTGACCAGTGGCGATCGCTGCTGCAAGCCTTTGGCTCAGAACCCAAGTACATAGGCACCGTTGGCACTGCTGCCGCTGTCAAACTGGCCTTAAACCAGTTGATTGGCTCCCTCACGACCGCTTTTGCCACCAGCCTTAGCTTTGTGCAACAGCAAGGTGTCGATGTAGACAGCTTCATGGGCATTTTGCGAACCAGTGCACTGTACGCGCCTACGTTTGATAAAAAGCTCGATCGCATGGTAAACCGCCATTACGCCAATCCCAACTTCCCCACCAAGCATCTGCAAAAAGACATGAACCTGTTTCAAACCGAAGCCGCCAATCTACGCATTGAAACTAGCCTCGTCCAAGCCGTCCAAACCGTTCTCCAGCAGGCCATTAGCCTGGGATATGCTGACAGCGACTACTCTGCCCTGTTTTCAGCCATTGTCCCGGAAGAACGCGACGACTGAGTTGCAACATCCAACCGGCTTAAGTGGATGCACTGGTTAGGTTAAGAAAAATGGCTAAAAATTGGTGACTCTATCAGGAATTGCCTTTTTAGGATGGGTTGTCGTCTAAATACCTCTTATTTGTTGGAGACCATGCCCATGAGTTTGGCGGATGATTCAGCACTGGCGATCGCCCTCACCCCCACTCACCCCTTTGACCTGAATGAGTTTCTACAACACTGGCAACAAACCATTGTTAGCCTGGGTGATGCTGGCGTTACCCTGGCCACATCCCTCCAAGACTTGCCTCAAACCGCTGCAGAACTAGCGCAAGAAATGCCTAAAATTGCTCATCGATTGCGCTATCGAGCTGGCGTACGGTTGGAAGACGCGCCACGATCGGACGCAGATGTGATTAAGCTGTTTGCCAAGATCCCTGGAACAAGCAAGCTGGAGTGGAGCGAACTTAAAATTCGGCAATTTCTGGCCAACAAGCACGGTAGCCATGTCATTCCCCGCAGTTGGGGCGGCAGCAACGCCGCTGACAACATTCTCTGGGAAGTGGGTGCAGACAACTTACGGCGCGGCGCTAGACCCATCACCCTAGGTGAGCACGTCTACATCCATGTCTACAATGCGGTCGATTCCATCGTCAAGAACTCGGCTACCATTGCGAAGCTGGGACTAATGTCAACCGGCACAGCTATGTTGACTCAGGCAATTGTTACTAGCCTTGCTTACTCCCTCGATCTGTATCGTGGCGACATTACCGTTGAAGTCTACCGAGACAAAATCCTGGCTGAAGCTGCCACTACAGGGCTTACGGCTCCGATCTTCTTCCTCATTTTCATTGCGGTTCTGGCACTATTCCCCGAATTTGCCGCGCTGCTGGCCACACCAATTGTCCTGACTGGGTTGAATGCTTTGTTTGCCATTGGTATCGCTACACCGCTGGTCCAGTCGTTAATTCGGCATATCCAGGCAGGTGGGCTGGGCAATGATGTAGCCGCCGAGTACCAAAGTTGGGTAGATAGCGCTCATTACTTGGCAGAATCAGCTACCTACCATGTCACCCATTTATTTCCGATCGCAACTCCTAGCTCACAAGCCTAAGGCGCGTCATCAATTATTGCAGAAACCCTGAACCACAAGCCTTGCCGTGCCCGCCTAGTCAATTAGTCTAGGGGCTAAATCCTTTACTTTAGATGGTGTGTAGCTGGTAATTGATGGCAGTCCCTAGACAGAGCCAACGAAAAAGCCAGGTAATTGCTACCTGGCTGACGTTATTCAAATTCGTTCATTCAATACCGTTGGCAGGTTATACACCTACAGCAGCAGCGATTTTAGCCGCCAATTCGCCTTTAGCGTACTTCGTCGCGTAGTCTTCCAAGCTCACTTGCTTGATTTTGCTAGCGTTACCAGCGGTACCAAACTGCTGATAGCGATCGGCACAGACCTTTTGCATGTACTTAATGGAAGGCTTCAAGAAATGACGGGGGTCAAACTCCTTAGGATTAGCCGCTAATGCTTCCCGCACGGCAGCAGTGATGGCCAAGCGGTTGTCAGTGTCGATATTCACTTTGCGAACACCGCTCTTGATGCCCTTTTGAATTTCTTCTACGGGAACACCATAGGTTTCAGGGATAGCGCCACCGTATTGGTTGATCAACGCGATCAAATCTTCGGGAACCGAAGAGGATCCGTGCATCACCAAGTGGGTGTTGGGCAGACGCTTGTGGATCTCTTCGATGCGGCTGATAGCCAAAATTTCACCGGTAGGCTTACGGGTAAATTTGTAAGCGCCATGGCTGGTACCGATCGCTACCGCCAGAGCATCCACTTGAGTTGCTTCGACAAACTGAACCGCTTCATCAGGATCGGTTAGAAGCTGATCGTGCGAAAGAACACCTTCGGCACCATGACCATCTTCCTTGTCACCCATGCCAGTTTCCAGCGAGCCAAGGCAGCCCAGTTCACCTTCCACGCTGACTCCCAGAGAGTGCGCGACTTTTACAACTTCGCTAGTAACAGCAACGTTGTACTCGTAGCTAGCGGGTGACTTAGCATCGGCTTCCAGAGAGCCATCCATCATGACGCTGGTGAAGCCGTTTTTAATGGCAGAGTAGCAAGTAGCAGGCTCGTTACCGTGATCTTGGTGCATCACGATCGGGATATGGGGATAGGTCTCTACAGAAGCCAAAATCAGGTGACGCAGGAAGTTCTCACCGGCGTACTTGCGGGCACCGCGAGAGGCTTGCAGAATCACCGGGCTGTCGGTTTCGTGAGCAGCCTGCATGATGGACTGGATCTGCTCCATATTATTGACGTTAAAAGCTGGGATACCGTAGCCGTGCTCAGCCGCATGATCTAACAGCAGCCGCATAGGTACAAGCGCCATAGAAAGTCCTCCTGTTGGTTAGGGTAGCCAGATAGCTGTATATACCTTAATACTTAAGTTGATCTTAAGATATTTTGCCACTTGCATCGGATGATTAGCGTCAATCTTGACGAAAAAATGAGTAGAAATTACTATCTGTTTTGCTTATGCCTGATTAGCCGCGCCACTGAGAAATTAGGATTCAACCAAAGTTAAGGGGCTGAACGAGGCGATCGACTGCGTTATAGGTCAGCCAGGAATTCTGATCGCTATCCTTACCTATCCCACATTATGATGAAAGCCTGATTATTCACTTCAGGCTGCGCTATGAGTTTTACGATCGCCCGCTTGCTCAGCATTACTAGCTTTTTGGTTGGAGTTTTAGGGTTCCCAGATATGGCACAACCAAGTCTGGATCTAGAGCATCGCACGGCTGCTGCCCCACCTGACAACAAACTGAAGCAGAGCACGGCTACCCTTTGTCCAGCGCAACTAACGGGTACTGTGAACCAAATCATTAATCAAGCTGGATTGGGGCGATCGCGCTGGGGCATCCTAATACAAACCCAGGCTCCTGTGCCTGCTAACCGCAAAACTCTGGTCACCCGCAATGCCCAAACGCTGCTGATTCCTGCTTCCAGCAACAAACTACTAACCACAGCCGCCGCCTTGCAACAACTAGGGGCTGGCTATACCATCCGCACATCAGTTTATGGAGCCCCAGCCCAGGTCAATCTCAATGTGTTGCGGGTGATTGGACGCGGCGATCCCAGCCTCACCCCAGTCCAGCTAAAAGCCTTAGCCCAGCAACTCAAGCAACGTGGAGTCAGCCGGGTAGAAATGCTAGTGGGCAATGATATGTATTTTCGAGGTGCAATCATCAACCCCAACTGGGATCCTGACGATACCCTGGCGGGTTACGGTGCTGCCATTAACAGCCTGATTGTGAATCAAAATTCTGTCGGGCTGACGCTGTTTCCGCAGCAGGTGGGGCAGCCTTTGCGCGTACAGTGGGATGATCCCAGTGATGCTAGCCAATGGCGCATTAGCAATCGCTCTACCACAGTGGGAGCTCAGTCCAGTGAATTTCTAGATGTAGTCCGCGATCGCACGGCTTCTGTCATCTATATTGAGGGGCAACTGCGGGCTGGCTCTGCATCTGAACCTGTTGCCGCATCCGTGCGTGATCCAGCCAGTAATTTTCTGTTCAAATTCCGCACAGCCTTATCTGGTAGTGGCATCGCAGTATCAAAAACTCTCCTAACTACGTTCCCACCCTTTCCTAGCGAAAGTGAGCTAGCCAGTATTCAATCTCCCCCGCTGTCAGTGCTGATTAAGGAAACCAATCAGGAAAGCAACAATCTTTATGCCGAGGTGCTGCTTAAGACGTTGGGAGCGACGCGATCGCCCAGTAGCAGCAACGCTACTGCCAGCGGCATTACCGCAGTCAGGGATAGTTTGGCAGCACTGGGAGTAAACCCCAACGGTATTCGGCAAACAGATGGTTCGGGGCTAGCTGGCAATAACCAGGTTACGGCTGAGGCATTGGCACAGACATTACAAGCTATGGCGGCTGGAGCCAATGCCCAAGTCTACCGCGACTCTCTGCCTGTTGCAGGGGTCAGCGGCACCCTCAAAGATCGCTTTCGCAATACGCCAGCCCAGGGAAGAGTCGCGGCCAAAACTGGCACAATCAGCGGTGTTGTTGCTCTGGCAGGCTATGCCAGTCCAGCGAATCATCCACCCCTGGTTTTTAGCCTGATTGTGAACGATTCCAGCGTCAGCGCTAGCCGCGTCCGTAGCGCGATCGATGCGATCGTCCTTCAATTAATGCGCCTGCGAAACTGCTAGGGGGAAATGTGCCTAGTTGCCACCAATACTGATGCCGCTACCGTAAACCTCAGCATCAGCCAGATTGACATTAGTCAAGGTTGCACCTGCCATCTGCGCGTTGTACAGCTTAATGCTGGACAGATTGGCATTTGTCAAATTGGCCTGCTCAAAACTAGCATTAGTTGCCAACGCCTGACTAAGATCTGCATCAATCAAGTTCGCGCCTGTCAGATCAGCACCCTCAAGGTTAGCCTGCACCAAAATCGCTCCCTTCAGATTGGCATTGCGCAGATCTGCCCCAATCAAATGAGCTCCAGTCAAGTCAGCTTGTTCCAAATTACAACCAGCACACGCGCCAGTTTCTAATAATTTCTGGACATCTTTGGGGTTATTGGCTTGCGCAGACAGAGCCACAGCCACCACAAAACCAACGGCCGTTGTAAAGCGAATAAAGGATATAGAGAAACGCGATTTCATAGGATTACCCTCGCCGGTATGGAAAACTAGTCTGAGGCGCTGAGTGAGACAAGGATGACTACACCTCAAAGGGAACCAATATCGGAAACAAAACCTGTAAAGCATCTGAACAGGGCTGGGTAAGCAGGACTGTTCGCGATCGCCCCAAAAGGAAAATTTAGTAATGTGGTGTAAACCGACTAAAGCAAACTTAGAATTTGACTAGGAACAACATCTACAGGGAGCATTACTAATCGCCTAGATTCTAGGCTTTTAGGTGATGAAGAAACTCAACCTTTACCTATCACCAACCTTCATCTATCACAATGACACAAACTCACGCTAACTTCCTCATACTGTTGGATGAATTGGCCAATCAACCTTGAGATAAAAATCGTAATTTTTATCAGCGATCGAGTCATCGAAATAGAAAGAGGTATTAAGCAATGTTTAAGCCACAGCTTAGGTCAGATTTAGTTCCTATCATTCCAGCTGCTTAGTAAGAATAGTACCCATTTCAGCAAACACTAAACCAAGAACAAGGCTGCCAATCCACTATATAAACGCTTGCTTAGCTTGATTGAGGTTAAACAGATTCATACTTTCCAATTCAGAGGTAGAAAATGCTGTGTAAGCTCCTAAAAAGCCAACCATAACAAAGCTATGCAGAGGGCTTAGAGCTTTTGTCGTTTGAAATAGCGTTACAAAGGTAGGGAAGGTGTACAAAGCCGATATATTCATCCAAGTGCGTAACTCCTGACCAAGTTTGGTAGGCTCAATGCAGTTCATCCCATTCACCAATATGGCCATTTCCCCCCTGAACTGGACAGAGCTAGAAGCCTTCACCTACACCCCCATTGACCCGGTCAATGGCCCCACCAACTCCCAATCTCGCCTGCGCCTGTTTGGCCAATCCGAATCTGCTGTGCAGGTTACCCTGTATCGTGATAACCATGCTTGGTGCCCCTATTGCCAAAAGATCTGGCTGTGGCTGGAAGAAAAGCAGATTCCCTACCGCATCGAAAAGGTAACCATGTTCTGCTACGGGCAGAAAGAAAGTTGGTATAAGCGCAAGGTGCCATCGGGTATGCTACCTGCGATCGAACTCAATGGCCGCCTGATCACCGAGAGCGACGATATTTTGATTGCCCTGGAGCGATCGTTTAGCTCTTTGACTCACAGCATGACTGACCCCAGAGTCATTCCCCTACGGCAACTAGAGCGGTTGTTATTTCGAGCTTGGTGTTCCTGGCTGTGCTATCCAGCCGCCTCACCTCGACAAGAACAGCAGAGCCGAGAACAATTTATTGGTGTGATGGCTTTAGTCGAAGAAGCGCTGAGGCAGACTCCCAGCCCCTATTTTTTAGAGGAGTTTGGTACTGTAGACGTGATCTTCACGCCCTACGTCGAGCGGATGAATGCCAGCCTGTACTACTACAAAGGCTACTCCATGCGTGAAGAAAACCCCCACTTCGGTGCGTGGTTCAATGCGATGGAAACCCGACCCACCTATCGCGGCACCCAAAGTGACTTTCACACCCATGTGCATGACCTGCCTCCACAAATGGGCGGCTGCTACGCCAATAGCGAGGCACAAACTCGGCTGAATCAACAACGGGTTGATCAAGGCCCCTGGTTTGGCCTGCCGGATGTTGCCTATCCAGAACCAGAGACGGCACGTGCCGAGGCTCTGCATCGGGTGCTCAAGCATCGCGCCAACATTATTCGCGTTAACCCAACCGAGGATGCGGTGTTTGATGAGGCTCTGCGCTGTGCTCTTACCTATCTGATGATTGGGGAAGTTTGTGTGCCCCCAACAGGATCAGATGCAGGGTTGCGCTACCTGCGCGATCGCATCAGCGTCCCACGGGATATGTCTATCTACGCCGCCAAGCACCTGCGTACAGCCCTAGAGGCAACAGCAGCACTAGTGGGCGATCGGCAAGGCGTGCCTATTCCCAAAAACCATCGTCGCGACCAAGACCCTGCCAACTTTGCCGCTTGAGAAAACAGTTTTGGGGGCAGATTAGAAAATGGGTTGATCAGGAAATTTGCGGACTTGGAACTCTCTAGATTCCAGCAATTCGTAGGTGTCTGCCCCCATGCGGCTCAGAAATTCCTGCTCGATCGCCTCCAAATCTTCTCCAGGAATCGCCTTCCATTGCGTCCGTGTAGCCCAACGAATGACTAACGCTAACTCATCCGATCGCTCAGGACTAATCCACACTTCCTTACCTAAAAAGCCTGGATACCTGGCCAATGCCACCGTCCATACCGCCGCATCCTGCTGGATAAACCGTTCCCGCAAATTTGGCTTAACTTGAAACCTGAGCCACTCCACTATCATGAACACCTGAGTTGTTTGAATCTAGCTTGAATTCACTGGGGAAGCAAACGCTTTATATTCTGCAAGTCCCTGCTGGCCGATGTTCAGAAGTTTTCATGCCAAACTAGCCGATGCTACTAGTAAGCCCAGTTGCACCTACCTGACTAGTTAATGGAAACTTACAGTCAGCGGTTCTTAGCATTTCTTAATATAGTCGATAGTTTGACTCCTGTCATTGCCGCAGTGTTAGGTTACTTCACTCGACAAATAAACTAATGCAGTCATCTAAGCAGCTCAGAAACCACTCGTTAATAAAATGACCAAGACTCAGGTAAGAAATCAGGTTCTAGTGAAATTGTTACCCGTGCCTCATAAATAGGGTTGGACAATCTACGGCATGGTGCAGGCTCAAACCAATTGTTCCTGAGTTTTAAGCAAAATGTTGAGACGTTTGAAGCTGTGAAACAGGTGGTTCACAGGTATGCGATTCTAGAAAGAGTCAAAAAATCTTAAGAGAGTGTAAAGGGAATGGATGGTAATCAAACTCCAACCGTCATTATTACGGGAGCCTCCTCAGGCGTGGGTTTGTACAGTGCTAAGTCGCTGGCCGATCGCGGCTGGCATGTGGTGATGGCTTGCCGTGATTTGGATAAAGCTAAGTACGCGGCTAAGGACGTTGGCATTGCTCCTGATCGCCACACCTTACTTCCCATTGACCTTGCCTCCCTGCAAAGGGTCCGTCAATTTGTGGCTGATTTCCGGACTCTGGGCAAACCGCTGCAAGCCCTCGTCTGCAATGCCGCCGTCTACATGCCCCTGCTCAAAGAACCCCTCCGCAGCCCAGAAGGCTATGAACTTAGCGTAGCAACCAATCACTTTGGCCATTTTCTGCTGTGCAACCTGATGCTAGATGACCTGAAAGCATCGCCTGCCACTGACAAGCGGCTCGTTATTCTTGGCACCGTTACCGCCAACTCCAAAGAACTGGGTGGCAAAATTCCGATTCCTGCTCCTGCCGATTTAGGCGATTTGCAGGGATTGGAAGCAGGGTTCAAAGCGCCGATCGCCATGATTGACGGTAAACCTTTCAAACCTGGCAAAGCCTACAAAGACAGCAAACTCTGCAACATGATCACCGTGCGAGAACTCCACCGCCGTTACCACAATGCTACAGGTATTACCTTTAGCTCACTCTATCCTGGCTGCGTTGCTGACACGCCCCTGTTCCGCAACAGCTATCCATTGTTCCAAAAGATATTTCCCTGGTTCCAAAAGAACATCACGGGTGGGTATGTTTCCCAGGCGTTGGCAGGCGATCGCGTGGCTCAAGTAGTCGCTGATCCCAAATTCAAACAATCTGGTGCCCACTGGAGTTGGGGCAATCGCCAAAAGCAAGGCCGGGATTCCTTTGTCCAAGAGCTATCACAACAAGCCAGCGATGATGATAAGGCGAAGCGGTTGTGGGAATTGAGCGAGAAACTAGTTGGCCTTGCCTAACAGACCGTTCCATCGGAATTCGCCTTACGGTATGCTCTGTGGTTAGCCGTTAAGAGTCGATCGCCATGAACAAAAAGCTGATTTGGTACCTGAAAGCGCAAGCAGGCGTGCTGCTATTTCCGCTGGGACTATGTTTATTTGGTGAAGCGGTTATCTATAAGGGCAGCGATCGTCCCTGGTTCTGGCTAGGCACCCTCAGCCTGGTTGTCATCAACACGGGCATTGGCCTGATGATTGAAAGCGGACTCATTAGCGGCTTTCCCAGAGACAACTCCCCCACCCCAGAAAAGTCTGCTGACCCAGCAAAAAAACAGTCCTCTTAGTCGCTCCCAGAATTAATATCTTGATCAGTAAATTCCTTGTATCGCAATCATTCCATACAGCCTTCCATCTTTTGGAAATGCGCATCTAGCATGCACAAAGGCTTCACCTGGTGAACACCATAGTGTGATCGAATCGTATTGGAGGATCCTAATGAAACCCATCATGAACCTCAACGATGTTGAGTTTGACGATATAGAAGAGAACGGCCTTTATACCTCTAGTCGTGGCCAAATTAGCAATCACATTGGAGCTAAGAAACTGGGCTACAACCTGACTGTATTACCGCCAGGAAAGGTTCAATGCCCTTTTCATTGCCATCATGGGGAAGAGGAGATGTTTTTAATCTTGGAAGGTGAAGGCGAGTTACGCTTTGGTAACAGCCGATACCCAATCCGCAAGCATGATGTAATTGCTTGCCCGCCCGGTGGATCAGATGTGGCTCATCAAATTATCAACACGGGAACAACAACGTTGCGCTACCTTGCGCTTTCGACCCTATCTGAGGTTGACACTTGCGAGTACCCAGATTCGCAGAAGATTTTAATTGTAACTGGTCAGCATGGCGATCGCGGCCTGCGCATGATGTTCCGCGCTGAAACCACTGTTGACTACTACGATCGCGAACCGAATGAAAGCTAACGTGGCAATCGATAAGCCTTGAATGAGTAGGCAACAGAACGTAACGTAACGAGTGTGTGGCGTTGCCCCAGAACGTTTTATTCTGTTAAGAATCTCTAGGGGTTTGGTTATTGCTGGATTGATACTAATTCAACTTGCGATCGCCCCTGTTAGTCATTAATTTCCTTTTGATCAAACCTATGTTTCCAACCCATCGTCCTCGCCGCCTCCGCAACAGCGCTCCGCTTCGCCGTATGGTGCGGGAAACGGTGCTAACCGTCAACGACCTAATTTATCCGCTGTTTGCTGTACCTGGCTCCGGCATTGCCAACGAAGTTCGCTCTATGCCAGGTGTTTATCAACTGTCGATTGACAAGATTGTAGAAGAAGCCAGAGAAGTCTACGACCTTGGCATTCCTGCCATTATTTTGTTTGGTATTCCAGCAGATAAAGACACAGACGCGACTGGGGCATGGCACGATTGTGGCATTGTGCAGAAGGCGGCAGAGGCTGTGAAAACGGCTGTGCCTGATCTTGTTATCATTGCTGACACCTGCTTGTGCGAGTACACTTCCCACGGGCATTGTGGCTACTTGCAAGTGGGCGACCTAACTGGCCGCGTCCTCAACGACCCTACCTTGGAGCTGTTGAAGAAAACAGCCGTATCCCAAGCCAACGCAGGTGTGGATATCATTGCGCCGTCTGGTATGATGGATGGCTTTGTCCAAGCTATTCGCGCAGGACTGGATGCAGCGGGATTCCAAGATCTGCCGATTCTTTCCTACGCGGCTAAGTACGCCTCGGCTTACTATGGTCCCTTCCGGGATGCAGCAGAATCGACTCCACAGTTTGGCGATCGTCGCACTTACCAGATGGATCCTGGTAACTCTCGCGAAGCTTTGAAGGAAATTGCCCTTGACATTGGAGAGGGAGCCGATATGTTGATGGTAAAACCAGCCCTATCCTACATGGACATTATTTGGCGGGTAAAGGAAGCCAGTAGCTTGCCTGTAGCGGCTTACAACGTATCTGGCGAATACTCTATGGTGAAGGCAGCCGCGCTCAATGGCTGGATTGACGAGCAAAAGGTGACATTGGAAACCCTAACCAGCTTCAAACGGGCAGGGGCAGACCTAATCCTTACTTATCACGCTAAGGATGCTGCCCGCTGGCTGGCCACCTCTCCTGCCTAGAGTTGTCTTAAAAAGCAATCTGAGGCAGAAGAGGCAAGCCTATGACTACACCAACAACTGGTTAGCGAGGCGCTCAGCTTCGGCAACTAGGGTCGGTGCCGGAGCCATGTGTAGGGCGTGGAGTGCTGTCTTTAGGGCAGGCGTTGCCTCATGCACTTGCTGTAGCAGGGCTTGCAGGCGATCGGCAAAAGATGCATCCATTTCCATCTGGCGCTGTAATTCTGCTTTCAGAACTTGCTGGTGAACCGAAGTTGGGTCTGACTGAGCAAGGGTTAGAGCCACTTCTGTGTGAGTCTCTGATAGCTTGGCTTGTACTGTTTGACGCAAAGCCTGGATGGCTGTGTTGCATGCTGCGGTAGGCTGTGCATTTGCCTTTTGGCAGACGGCATCTAACGATCGCGGCAGCACATAAGTCACAATTTCATCTACCACAGTGGGTACAGCCATGGGTTCGGTTACCATAGGCTCTACTATAGCGACAGATTGGGTGGGGCGCTTGGGTTGGAAATAGATACCCAGGGCATTGGCTAATTTCGATAATGATTCAGACATAGTTCAGCTCCTAGTTACGACGATCGCCGAATCCTGGGACTTGCTTAACTTGTCTGAAGCCAGGATATCGACCTTCTCTTTTAGTGTTCATGATCGACGCGATAGACGACTACTCCAAGCGCATGGGGAAAGCCGATGCTAGCAGTGCGTCTTTCCGATGTGCCACATTGCGAACAAACACTCAGACCTCGCCTTCAGGTAAACAGAGGAAATAGGATAGTGGACTCTATTTGGCTTGGTAGGTCAAGATAATGCGCCCAGTTCACCTTCCCAAACTGCTCATAGGTCTACGGTTTGCGATCGCCCCGCTACTTTTGCTCGATGCCAGCGATCGCCAAACCGGACTATTCTTTGTGATTGCCTACGTCATTGCCATTGTTTCCGACATTTTTGATGGCATCATTGCGCGACGATTAGGCGTTAGCACAGCTCAACTGCGTCAGGCAGATAGCTGGGCTGATATTTGCCTCTTTCTATGCCTTGCGGCTAGTGTTTGGCTTGTGTTTCCCAATGTTATTGCAACCTTCAAAACTCCCCTATTGCTGGCTGTGGCCGCTCAATTGGCGCTGTTTACCCTCAGCCTGCTCAAATTTGGCAAATTTCCTAGCTTCCACACCTACACGGCCAAACTCTGGGGGCTGGCCTTGCTCGTAGCAACAGTGGGGCTATTTGGCTTTGGTTATGACCAACTGGTGTGGTTGGCGATCGTCCTTTGCCTGATTAACAGCCTGGAAGAAATTATCATGACACTGCTATTACCTGTTTGGCAGTGTGATGTTCTCAGCCTTTTCCATGCCTGCAAGCTGCGTCAAACTCTACGCACAGACAAACTAGCGCCTCTTTAGCATCTGGCAAAAAAACCTTGCTAGCGAATGCTGCGTCTAGGAAAGGAGCGTATACAATTGCCGGAAACGAGTTGTCAGTAATGGAGTGTCGAGTTGTGACCTACGATTCTCAAGGGTTTGCCGAGCAGCAGGCAGAAATTTCGCGTCTGCGCGAGGATCTGCAAATGCGCGATAAGTTGGTGGAGCAGTTGTCTCAAGAGCTGTTTCGCTTGGTAAAAGGCAATGCAAATTTTATGCCCAGTCCCGAATTGTCTGAACGGCATCAAGCTGAACTGCGGGCAGTGCGAGAACAACTGAAAGGGGTGGAGCAGCAGGCCACCTTTTATCAGGAGCAACTGAGCGATCGTGATACTGAAATTTACCAGTTGCGTCAGTCTGTACAGGAATTAACCGATCGTTCCCGTATGTTGGAGCAGGTGGTGCAAGAGTTGCCCAAGATTTATCGTCAAAAGTTTGCCGAGCGGATGGCTCCAGTCAAGGAAAAGGTGACCCAAATTCAGCGCGAAAATCGTCAACTTCAGGCCGAGCTACAAAGCGTCAGCTATCGACTGGCTGTGCGGCAACGGCACCAAACTCAGTTGGATTTGCCCAGTTTCCCACGCTCTGGCATTGCGCTGCCTAGTTTTGGCAATGCCTAAGGTTGCTATTGTCATTGATGAAACCGATGCTGGGAGCCAATTGGGTGCATCTCTACGGCAGGCTATTTTGCAGGAAGATTCCACTGCTGAGGTAGCACTTTTCTCGATCAACGCATTGTCGGAAGAAGCAGTAGACCACCATCGCTTGATCTGCCCATTGACCCTGGAACTGCCAGCCAGTCTTGTGTTTCCGCTTAAGTCGGTATATCAAGCTTGCCGCGACTGGGAAAGTTTGCAGGCACAGGTGCGAGCTTGGCACTATGAAACAGGCGTGGGCGATCGCTGGTTGCCAATTGTCTTAACTGCCAAAGGGCCTCTCTATGCCGAGGTCATTGGCCGCCACACTACAGGCTTTGTGCAACCCATTCACCTCACCGATCGCCAGCGACAACCGCTGTACGCCTTTGGTCATCGCCTTTTACGCTACCTGAGTGCCAGTCCCGCTGTTTATCTGGTTCAGTTTGGCTTTCAAGAACAGAGCTTTTGTTTCGATCGGCTATGGCCATTTCCAACAGAGCCCGCGATCGCCAGCATCAACGTGCAGTCTCCGCATCTCTTCATGTGCCATTGGCGCTGCCTCATGGGTCAGCCAATTTACGATTTAGTGATTAAAGCCGTTTAGATTGGTTTGCAATTTTCTGTATTACTGGGGGCGATCGGCATTACGACCTCGGCGTTGTATTGGCACGTCTTGGGCGTTGGCATCATCTTTGTAGGGCTCGTAGCTCACGTTTAGCTGACCTGCCTCGCTCAAAGCCCCGTAGCTCAGCAATGCTGTTTTTCCTTTCTCCAAGGTGGCTTGATTAGGAGTAGTGTAAACGTTAGTTGTGCCATTTTTGGCAATGCGCGTCACCCTGAGGGTATAGCTGCCCGTGGCTCCATCTTGGTTGAAGTAAGCCAACTGTTTCTGGTCTGGATCTAAACGAACGCCGCGCAAATCTCCTGGTTTCAACATTAGATCCTTTACTTCAAACAGGTAGCTACCATCGACACCATCAACTCCATAGAAAATACTGGCGATCGTGGTATCTTGAGCCGCTCTGAATAGCAGCGTTTTTTCATCGGGGACAAAGCGAAGCGTCAGTCCTTCTACCGAGTTCATCACCAAGCCATCGACTCCCAGTACGTAACCTGCACCAGCCATCGTCAGATTGGAAATAGTACTGGTTGGCTTGGCTGTGTTGCCGTGGATGCCAATGTCGTAAAGCTGCTTGATTTCTGGATCGTAGGGCTGTCCCAACGTTGCAAAGTCTGATAAGCGATAGGTTGGGGCAGTGGCCTTACTCAAGCCTCCTTTGTAAGGAGCAGTTTGAGCATTGGGAGCTGAGAAGTTTTGTTTTGTATGGGAATCGTAGCCAATCTGGGTAACTTGCCTTTTGGCATAGTTGGTGTATTGGGCGATGGTCATGCTGCCTTCGCCTGTGAGGGAAAACTCCACCGAACCGCTAGTTTGGCAGAAGGGGCAGGGAAACTTGCCCGTCGGAACTGACCGTGCTTGCAAGGGAACCAGTTCTAGAGTTTTGGTGGCACTGCTACCACGATAAACTTTGGGCGTTTGATCAACGATCGTCTGGTAACTCCAGGTGTCATCGGCTTTGATGTCCAAGTAGCTTGCTTTGCCCGGTAGGTTACTGTCGTACACTGAAATCCGATAGCCACCATCGCTGGTCTGAGCCACTGCAAAAGGGGCGATCGCGTGACCATCGATAAGTTGCCCATCTACTGTGTTGTAAAGGCCAATTGTATACAGAGTCTTCGTTTTTAGCCCTTCCACCAGTTTGCGAGCCATTTGAGAGGGGGGCATACTCAAACGCGATTGGCTTGCCGCAGCGACCACTGGATCTAGTCGTTGCATCAGATTGTAGAAGAGAATAGATCGCCGCACCCAGATATTTCTTTCAGGTATACCCGACAGATTTGCCGCCGAACCATCGGGGAGGCGATTGGGTGCATAGATACCAACCTCTGCCTGCAAATTGTTCTGCTTGGCTAACCACAGCACTAAACTAGATGTGACCATGCCCTCAGCGCGACCAGCTTGCAATGTGTTGAATTGTTCTTGTCGCCATTTAGCCGCCGCCGCCGTCAACGCTACGCAGTTTCCAATCACATCGGTCACTTTGTTCTGACAAACTTCGGAGCCAAACAGGGTAACTAGATAACTACTGGGTAGTTCTGCGTTGTAGTAAGGGTCGAAGGGCTGGCGATCGCTGGTGCTGGAGTCAGCGTAGTTGGTAAACCGATAACCATCGAGGATCGGGTCAAAACTCAGTGTTGCTAGTTCCTTGGATTCTGCCTGAGCTACTCGCAGAGATGAGGTAGAAGCAATCGTCACCTTAGCCTGAGCTAGCCCAAGCGCAATGAAGGCACTAACCAACCCTATGACAATAAATCGGTGCAGTGTGCGTGTGGGTAAAAGCATGATGGTTCAAGGGAAAAATTGTAAAGCAGTGTAGACAATCAATTTCAACAGGGACTACCATCCATCAAATTAATTTTCGCAAGAAGATTCCTAGGGTGGATTAATGCCATTACAGAGCCGTCGTTCCTCTAAAGTCAGGTCTGGATTCGTTCTCAGGTAATTTTCTAGCCAGCCACAGGCACGCCGCACTAGATGATCCAAATCCATATCCCAAAGAATGATGGTGTTATCGTCCCCAGATGTGGCAATAAAGTGAGTGTCTGGACTGAAGCTGGCACTACGAACGCTGTCTCGATGTTCTCGCATTACTTTCACGGCTTGCCCATCTAATGTCCACCAGCGCAAGGTGCGATCGTTCCCCACCGAGATTAAACTTTTGCTATCTGAGCTAAAACTCAGATTCAACACGAGGCCGCCATGACCGCGTAGAACCTTGCCAGGTTGGAAGGTATTGCCCTGTTTCCGCCACAGCCGAATTGTCGTATCACCGCTGGCAGTAGCCAGGGTTCTACCATTGGGGCTGAAGCGCACGGCTAAGACCTCACCGCTGTGGCCTTTTAGGGTAAACAATTCTTGCCCCTCCACCGACCAAAGCTTGACGGTTGTGTCTTTGCTGGCAGAGGCAAGTTGCTTGCTATCAGGGCTAAAGGCGACACTTTCAACGGAAGCTGTGTGGCCTTTGAGAGTATGTAGAAGTTGGCCTCGGGTTGTCCACACGCGCACAGTCCCATCTTCGCCGCCAGAGGCTACTAGCTTGCCATCGGAGCTAAAATCAACGCTCCACAAATCGTCACCATGTCCTGTCAAAGACGCTATCAAGCGAAATTCTGTTTCTCCTTCTTGCCGCCACAGTTTAACAGTATCGTCGCTACTCCCAGAGGCAAGCATAGTGCCGTCAGGGCTAAATCGGAGCGTATTGACCGCGTCTTTGTGGTCAGTGAGGCGATGTAAAGGTTTGGCGTAGGGCTGATTGGGTGAGGCAAGATGGCGATCGCTCAATTCCCAGAGTCGAATTGTTCCATCCGAACTAGCAGATGCAAATTGCCGCTTGTTAGGGTGAAAGTCCACTGCATTCACATCGTCATCGTGTTGCCGCATGACGTAGAGATTAGTGCGATCGAGATTCCACAGCTTAACAGTTTGATCGGCACTGGCTGACACAAGGTTACGTCCATCGCGACTGAAAGCAGCACTGAAAACGGTATTGCCATGCCCCTTTAGAGTCCTTATTTCTTCGCCGTTTATGCTCCAAATGCGGACATTGTTGTCTTTGCCGGAGGAGGCCAATTGGGTGCCGTCAGGACTAAAGCTGACACCCCAAACATCGCTATAGTGGCCATTCAGAATTTGGGAATCATTGCCTTTGAGGTTCCATAGTCGCACGGTGCCGTCTTCACTGGCAGATGCAAGCAGGCCACCTTTGGGGCTAAAGCTGACGGCATGAACGGGAGCATCATGGCCTTTGAAGGTTTTGAGTAGGGTTCCATCCAGTGTCCAGAGTTTGACGGTTTTGTCATCGCTGGCGGAGGCGATCGTCTGGCCATCGGGACTAAAAGCGACCCCTTGCACGGTGGCTTGATGGCCTTTGATTACAGCTAAGGGCGTTCCATCTTGACGCCACAGGCGTATAGTTTTGTCTTTGCTGACTGAGGCGATCGTCTGACCATCTGGGCTAAAGGCCACACCCAAAACATTATCGCTGTGGCCACGCAGTGTATTAAGTGAGCGACCGTCTTTATCCCATAGCCGCACCGTGTCATCAAAGCTCGCCGAGGCCAGCAGCTTGCCATCGGGACTATAGCTGACAGACAATACCAACTCCTCATGGCCTTCCAGTGGGGAAAGAGAATCGCCGTTGATTGTCCACCGATGAATGGTGTTGTCGGAGGCGGCGGCGGCGATCGTCTTGCCATCAGGACTCAAGCTAGCGCTGTAGAACTGGCAATTTCCCTTCAAGGAGTTACGCAGGTTAACTTGGTGCACAGCCTGCCAAAGCGAAACAACTGCCCGCGTGTAGGTCGTGTCTTGCACCTTATCGCCTAAATCCTGCACTTGGCGTCCCATACGCACGCCTTCCATCATGGCGTTGATTTGCAGTCCAGAATTAAGCAAGCTGTCGATCGCCCAGGTTTTGGTGTTGATTTCAGCATTGAGGCGCTGATTCACTGAGGTTTGCCATTGTTGAACAGCGACGATCGTCGCCCCGATCGCGGCCAACAACCCTACTCCCATCAACGCTAGTGCAATTCGCTGCCGCCGACTTTCTTGTTTTTGACGCACCGTTTCAACCTTCCGGCTAGTGTTAATGTAGCCGCCTTGCAATTCAGTTGGTCTTGGCTCTTTACCCGTCGCTTTCACTAACCACAGTTCCCCTTCTTCCAAATCAACACCTCGCAACAGGAAACTGTCGTTACGCTCCTTCTTATCCCACTCGATCGCCCGTGTCAGCAGGCGCGTGTGCATACGGACATACTCTAAATCCAAGTTAATGGCATCCACCAGCGTCTTAAACGCCTGGTCAAAATCATCCGTCTCCCGACAGAAAATCCAGTTATGCCGATTAATCACCGGGTGCACCTGCGCCGTATCAAAGCCATCACGGCGCACGACAGGAACCAAGCGCTTATTATGAAGCACCGCATGCTCCACTTCTTCACGACACACCTTCGACGCTACCGAATCAGGGCTAAGCACAAACACAAATACACTACAGCCCTCAATTCCCGCTTGAATCGCAGCCCACCAATCCTCCGTTGGCTTAATATCATCCCAATCAATCCAGGGATCATAATTTATTGCTCGAAATGCTGCATCAAGCTGCTGTAAAAAGGCTTTGTCCCGGCGAGAGTAGGACAAAAAGACTTCATTTACCCTAGGCTCTGTTCCAGACGAGTCGCCCGATAGCGTCTGTTCACTACGAATTGTCGATGGTGGAGTAGTTGGTGTCATGAAGCCCCCTGATACCGGCTATGTAAAAACCTATTTGAATTTGAAATAGATTCATTGAAATCAGTAGTGCAATCAAGCCTCAGCACAGTCTTGTAAGAGGCAAACAGCGCGCGATCGCTTGCCATGGGCTATTCTGCTGCCAGAATTGTGCATGTCCAGCATAAAGTCAATAGTTCTAAGCCTTAACCGTTGCAGCAGCAAATGACTTGGGCATCCAGCTAATCGAGTACAAGCGGGCTTAGCCCAGGTAATTTGTGTAACCTGACGCTGACCCGCCGTTAGCCAATCCAACGGGTCACCAAGCCATTTTCCTGTATACAATCCTGCCTGACCAGCAACCAAACGACCCTTCTCTGGAAGAAAGCTCTGATTACTTTGTCCTTTCATGATGCAACCCTAATACCCAAGCAACTTGTCTACGCGATCGTGTCCAGCCTATTCGAGAGCACTCACCTACCAAAAACCGTTTACACCATAATTAAATCACCGACTTGGTGCTGTCTTTAGCACTCAGCTTGGCCAGCAAAAATAGCTTCGATCGCCAGCGCCAACTGATCCAACTGCTGCAAATCCACTGCTTGCAGCAGCCCTGAAGCCAACAACTGCTCAGCTCGTTCATCCGTCACTATCGATCCCTGCAATCCTGCCGCCAAAATATCAGCCGTTCGCCCGCTACCCGCCATTACTAAAATAGGGCGACCGTCCTTCACACTTTCGGACGCATCTTGCCAAGTAACCTCACCACCGTTAATCAATACCGTAACCGAGGCTTGTCCCCGTGCCAAAACATCTGCTGCATGAGAAAGCCAAGGTGAATCGTCCCCCCAACTGGTTCCGGGAACTAACAGGAAATGAGTGTGATTGGGTTCCAAGCTTGCGGCGTCTTCACTAGGCGGAGTTTGGCTGGGCAAAGTAGCCAGACCTCGTGGCACCACACCGATCAACTGAAACCCTGCACCAGCAGCCTTTCGAGCCTCTCCCATCATCTCCATGATGCCAGTGTCCGTACCTCCGTCTACCACATACGCCTGAAAAGCCTCAGCCAGTGGCACCAGCACCTCACTGAACAAAAGATTCACACGAGCTAAATCATCTTGGGTCATGCGGCTGGCTCCACCTACCAGTACCAAAACAGGTCGAGGCTCCTGCAGACCCATTCTAGTGAAAGCTTCTGACAACTCTCTAGGATCCTGAGGGCAAAACGCCTGAGCCAGGGAGCCATTGTCAAATTGGATACTAAATGGAACTCCAACGTGCTGCATGGATGTCATATAGAACCAGGTGAATTAGACATATTTCACCAACAACACGGAGGAAACAGTGGAAACTTAGCCGATCTTTTACTTAAATTAACAATCTACCTATTGCATTGAGTCGTAGCAGCAAGCATGGAAATTTGCCACTTAATCTGACAAAGTAGTCAATACGACTGGACGACTGGCTGGAAAACATCTACTGTGCCCTACCAGGACTCAACAACACAAAGTATTTAAGCGGCAACTAGTGTAGCTGCCGATTGTTCTTCTGGCACAGAAGAAGATCCTGCTGCGATCGCCTCTGCAGGAGCCTTCACAATTTCAAACACATCGTCCAAACCTGTGATTTCTAGCAAGATCCGAACCGATGGATGCAAGTTACACAAGACGAATCGGCAATGGTTTTTACGAGCTAGCTTAAGTCCAGCAGCCAACGCTGCCAGTCCAGCGCTATCAATAAAGTCCACATGAGACAAGTCAACAATCCACAGGTAATGTGCTTTGGGCTCGACTGATGCAATCTGCTGTTGGAAAGCAGCACTTTGTTGGATATCTAATTTGCCCTTAGGTTGAAGCAAAATCGACCTATCGTCTTGACGAAAAATCATAGGGTGTGCACTCTGTAACGAAACAATATGAAAAGGTGCTAGCAGATACACTTATTTCAGCAGAAACAGCTTCTTTTACGCTTGGGTTGGCAATGCATTCAGCCTGACTCATCTTTCCAAACCCAAAGCAAACAAATAACCTTAAAAGTCTGTTAATCAGACAAGAGGCTAATCAGTTGGCGTACGGATAACCACGTACGTAAAATCACTGTTGCTTTTTATTACATACGCGACTTGTTATAAAAGATATAGGTGTTTATCTTTAACTTCATCAGATCTTTAAGAAGAACTACTGAGCAATTACATTTGACTATAAACCTGTACAACGTTTTGTCAACTTACTAGAGAACAATCCAAAAAGTGACCTATTGAACATTTCATCGGCTAGGAGAAAGTTCCACGGCGACCTAAACTACCAGAGACAGGCAGATTGGGTTAGATGCTAGATGAAAAACATTCACAATGCGAGGCATTGCTAAATTAAGTTTCATTACAAGGCTATATTCCTGTGAAATCAACCATGTCAATACCACCTATGCGGCCAAGTTGATTAACAGAGTTGATTGACAGAACTGAGATCCCCCGTCAAGATCGGACTAAACGTAACACTTTGTTAAAAGGCTGGGTTCATGGCTTTAGACGTTTTCTCCGTGGAACAGGTTCAGAAAATCGCTCAAGATTATGGTTACTGGGCTGTTTTTCTAGGCATTTTGCTGGAAAACATTGGCTTTCCGGTGCCAGGGGAAACCGTTACTCTTGTAGGGGGCTTTTTAGCTGGAAACCATCAGCTCAATTACTGGGTAGTGCTGCTCAGTGCTGCTCTGGGTGCGACGATCGGTGGCAATATTGGCTATTGGATTGGGCGAAAAGGGGGTTGGCCGCTGCTGGTAAAGGTTGGCCGTTGGCTACGAATAGGTGACGATCGCCTACAAGCCCTGCGACAGCAGTTCAGTGAGAATGCGGCTAAAGCGGTATTTCTAGGGCGCTTTATTGCCTTGCTACGGGTATTTGCCAGCCCTTTAGCAGGGATTGCCCAGATGCCCTATCCTCAGTTTTTCCTCTACAACCTGTTGGGGGCTGTGGCGTGGGCGTCGATTATGGTGACGTTGTCTTATGTGGCAGGTAAATTTATTTCGCTGGAAGATTTAGCGGCTTTGGTGAGTCGGCTGGGGCTAGTTACCGTTGCGATCGCGGTGGCTTGGTTTGTAATCCCCGGATGGCTGGAAGCTCGTCAAGAAAAGGCTAAGCTAGTTTTGCCTGATTTCCAGGCGATCGCTGCAGAAGATGCACCAACCAGCCCAGAGCATTCAACCTCCGAGCTAGCAGAGACTGCTGTGCATTCTCAGGAAACATCCCAAGCCTAGTGAACTGTATCTTCTACTTTGGCTGCTGCCGACCTTGCTCCGCCCAAACTCGCGTGGGCATACCCCAAACGTAGATAAAGCCCTCAGCGGCCTTGTGATCGAACACGTCCTCAGCACCATAGGTGGCGAGTTCTGGTGTGTAAAGAGAATAGTCCGATTTGCGCCCTACCAGAGTGCTCGTACCCTTGAACAGCTTGATCCGTACCGTTCCAGTGACACGCTCTTGCGTCTTTTGGACAAAGGCATCCAGGGCTTCCTTGAGCGGGCTATACCACAGCCCGTTGTAAATCATTTGAGTGTAGGTTTGCTCAATGCCACGTTTGTACTGAGTTAGATCTGCCGTTAGTGTCAGGCTTTCCAAATCGCGATGAGCATCAATCAGTACTAGTAAGGCTGGAGTTTCATAAATCTCCCGTGATTTGATGCCAACTAGGCGATTTTCAATCATGTCAATGCGGCCAACACCATGCTTGCCAGCTAGTTCGTTTAATGAAGTGATCAGATCGATTGGGCTTAGTGCTTGGCCATTTAGTGTGGTGGGAATGCCTTGCTCGAAGCCAATTTCTATGTATTCTGGCTCGTTGGGAGTGTCAGCGATCGCCCGTGTCATCGTGTAAATATCCTCAGGTGGTTCAGCCCAGGGATCTTCCAAAATCCCTGCTTCAACGGCGCGCCCCAACAGGTTGGCATCAATGCTGTAGGGAGAGGATTTTTTGACTGGGGCTGGAATGCCAAAACGCTCACCGTAGGCGATCGTTTCTTCCCGACTCATTCCCCATTCTCGTGCTGGGGTCAGTACCTTGAGGCTGGGGTTAAGAGCAGCGATCGACACATCAAACCGCACTTGGTCATTTCCTTTACCGGTACAGCCGTGGGCAACCGCATCAGCCCCATATTCTGCTGCCGCTTCCACCAACAGCTTGGCAATCAATGGGCGAGCCAGCGCAGTGGACAGGGGATAACGATTTTCGTAGAGTGCGTTGGCCTGAATAGCTGGAAAGGCATAATCCTTGACAAATTCTGCTGTGACATTAGCCACTAGGGAAACACTTGCACCTGATTTAAGGGCTTTTTCCTGGACGGGCCCTAATTCTGCCCCTTGCCCCAAATCGGCTGCCAATGTAATCACTTCTTGTACACCCCATTCATGCTTGAGATAGGGAATGCATACTGAAGTGTCTACTCCGCCAGAATACGCCAGAACTACTTTATTTGCGCGACCCATCGTTCCAATCTCGACAACAACGGAACTTATTATGCAGTGAATTGGCATGCATTCTTGTCCATCCAGGTACAGATTGGGGAAACATAAAGCATCCTTAGTTTGCAAGCAATAAAGTTACCTGTTGATAAAAGGGCTAATCCAGGGCTAAGTCTTTATCCAAATGCGCCTGGTGCTGGAGTTTCTGGCTTCTATCCGAAATAGGCTAACGACCCTGTGTGGTTAATCCTTGATGACAAGGCATTGACTGCACTGGCATAACCAGTTCTAGGCAAGGCATCAGCTAGTAAAACTGAGAAAGCAGAAACCCTGACTTACCTTGTCTTTTTGGCTACTTTATCTATTGCGTTTGATTTCACGACTCACGTTGAGATTTTCCATTCCTCGTCACACTCAAGGATTGACACCTATGGCTTTGAAGAAGTTGTTGTTACCTGCTCTGGGACTGGCCGCGATCGCAGGGGGGGGTGCTTTTGCCTATAACCAGTTTTTCAAGGGCGTATCCACTGCGGATTCTAGCCCTCTAGCGATCGCCAAGTTTGTGCCTGAAAACGCCTACGCTATTGCCCACCTTTCGACCGATCCTCAAACCTGGGCTAAGTTAGAGCGCTTTGGTACTCCAGAAGCTCAAACCCTGGTGAAACAGCGCATTCAAGAACTACAACAAACCGTTTTGAAAGACACTCAAATTGACTACGATAAAGACCTGAAACCCTGGGTGGGCGACATGGCGATCGCCTTCCTGCCCAATACCTCTAACCTTCCCAACCAGACCAACAGCTTGATGGTGGTTGGCATCAAAAACAAAGTCAACGCTGCCGCTTTTGCAAGTAAGCTCGCTAGTGCCACCGTAGGCAAAACCAAGCAAACTGACTACAACGGTGTTTCTATTTCCAGCACAGCCAATGATCGATTGCATACAGCGATCGTCAAAGACCACCTAATCCTGTCTGCCGACCAAACCACTGTGCAGCAAGCCATTGACACCCTCAAAGGCAAACCCTCTTTGGCCAACAAATCCGGTGCCTCGGAGGTGCTCTCTCATAAAACTGACCTCAAGGATCCGATCGCCCGCCTCTACGTAATCGACTATGCTACAGCCGTCCAGCAAATGGCTAGCCGCAGCTCTAGTAACGCCTTGCCTGCCACTACGCTAGAGCAAGCTAAACAGGTGAAATCCTTTGTTGGAGGCATTGGCGCTGACCCAGTTGGGTTAAGGGCAAAAGCAATCATAGACTTTAACCCTCAACTGTACAAAGGTTTTGACTTCAAACCTACCCCCGGAAAAATCATCGCCCGCTTTCCCTCAGACACTATGGCCTTGATCAGCGGCAGTGGTATCAGCCAAATTTGGTCGCAAGCCCTAGCCCAGGCCAATGAAACCCCAGAACTACAAAAATCCCTGGAGCAACTCCGTGAGCTACCCTCAGCGATCGGTCTTGACCTGACGAAGGATGTCTTTAGCTGGATGAATGGGGAATTTGCGATCGCTCTGCTTCCTGCCGATCAAGGTGTGCTGGCGCCAGTCGGCTTTAGCGGCATGGTCATAGTAGAAACTAGCGATCGATCTACCGCAGAAGCCACATTGAATAAGCTGGATAACCTGGCTCGCGGCAATGTCGTTCGGGTTGGACAGCGCGACACTGATGGCAAATCTGTCACAGAGTGGTCGGTACCCCAAGGCGCTATCCTCAGCCACGGTTGGTTAGATCAAAAAACAGTTTTCCTTACGTTAGGCTCTTCTGCTGACTCAGCCACCAAGCGTAGCACCACATTGGACACTAACGAGTTGTTCAAAACCACTACAGGCTCACTTCCTAAAGACAATACTGGCTACTTCTTTGTAGATATGGAAAAGGCTATGGCAATAGCCAATCGCAACAGCCTAGCCTCATCCAAGCAACCCCTGCCGACAGAAACTAAGGCCATCTTGGAGTCGATTCGCGGTATTGGGGTCACTTCAACCCAGTCAAATAATAAGGCATCTAGTAACCTAGAAATGCTGTGGACACTTAAATCAGCCACCAAGTAGTCCATCCATACGAATAAGCAAGCCTACGCTAATAAGCGCTCACTGATTAAGTCAGCGAGCGCTTACTGGCATTTTCAACCTTATAGATACCCCCAGGGGAATTCGAATCCCCGTCGCCTCCGTGAAAGGGAGGTGTCCTAGGCCTCTAGACGATGGGGGCGCATCTCTCACTATTTAGTAACCTAGCGAATCAGAAGGTGTCTGTCAACACTTTTCCGAGAAATATAAAACTAGCTTGACTCAAAAGCTGTTGGTAATCCCAGGTTGCGCTGGATTTGTCCGTAATTGCCGCGCTTTGAGACGATTCTGCCAATCCCGAATCGCATTAGCTGTACGCACAAGGGGCGGTACGTAGCCTTTTGAGCCATTGCCGTCGGATGGGGCTGGTGTACTATCAGCAAATGGACGTGGATTGATGTTCATGCAGTGAACCAAGTTATCTAGATAGGGTTCTAGCTCTAGGGCGCGCAATACATCTTTAGCCGTTTGGTAGCGATCGGGCGGGGCGACCTTCAACATCCGACTCAACGTTTTGCCAAAATGTGGGCTGACAGTAACAGTATCTTGCCAGTACACCTCTCCGCTGACAAATTCATAGTCAAACTCTAGAGGCGATTTGCCTGACAGCAGGTACAGACAGGTAACGCCGATCGCATAAATGTCACTGGAATAGACTGGGCGCATTGCCAACTGTTCCGGTGGCGCAAAACCTACTGTTCCTACAAATTGGGTTGTAGATGGCCTAAACGTGGAGGAATCTTCTTGGCGGCCAATCAGCTCTTTCACGGCACCAAAATCGATTAGTACCAAGCGCCCATCATCTTTACATCGAATTAGGTTGGCTGGTTTGATGTCGCGATGAATAACGCGGTTGCTGTGGATGTACTGTAAAACTGGCAAAATCTCACGCAAAAATTGCTTAACTGCAGCTTCTGACAGAGGCCCCTGATGGCGCACTTCACGGGACAGCGTACTGCCACGAATATACTCTTGCACTAGATAAAACTCGCCCTCGGCCTCGAAGTAGTCTAGCAGCAGGGGGATCTGGGCATGATTACCTAGTTTGGCCAATGTTTTGGCTTCCTGGTCAAAGCGGCGACGAGCCCGTTGTAGCGCTGTTGGATCGCTCACTTTAGGACAAAGCTGTTTGATAACGCACAAGGGTTCTGCTGGCAGCAACACATCGCGTGCTAGAAAGGTGATGCCAAATCCGCCCCGTCCCAAAACTTTGAGGATTTCGTAGCGATCGCGAAACCGCTGACGAGACCCACACAACTGTCCCAGAAAGGTTTGAAGCTGGGGATCGGAACGATAGTTAGAGAGATCGGCGATCGGACTCATGGAAGGGCTGTTATGTAGAGAAGTTCTGCCGTGTATAGCTCAGCTTTTCCTGGTTCTCTCTCCAGGATAGGAAGAAACTCCCTGGTCTGTGTCAAATCTTTAAAGTCTGAGCTGAAATAAAAGGAATCTGTTCCCTTTTTGGAAGCGGTGAGTAAAATTCAGCTATTCTTTTTCCCTGGTTATCGCACTCTATCTTCCCTGAGGGGATCCATGCCACACCCACAGCACTCTAGTTCAGATCGTTTGGCGGCCCCATCCTCTTCTCCAACTGGTCAATCTGCTCCTAGTCACCATTTGCTGCTTCACTTAATGGCAACTCGACCACTGGCTTTTTTGGGGAGCCTTTGGGTAACCGTAGTGTTGATTGCGATTGTTGCTTTGGGCGGGTTGATCAGCCCCACGGTAACTGAGCGTCGCAGCGTTTCAATTACGGCAGTAGGATCAGAGTCCTCAGTCGCGTCCGAGCCTGTACTGAAGCAGCGGCAGATGCCCTTTTGGCTATTTGGGGCGATCGCTATCAGTTGTACGGCTGGTTCTATCTTTGTCTCACGGCAACTAAACCCTTCTCAGCATCGTCAGAAGCGATCCTTGAAGCGCCCTCTCCGACGAGCCACCTCAAAAGCTATACCTCCCTTACGTGGACACAAGCGTCCCAAGCCCCGCAAGCGCATTCCAGTTAGACATCCTATAGCGCGATCGCTCCAGCCACTCTCTCCACCGCCATCACTCACATCGTCAGCTTCTAGCCTGCCCCAAGTTTCGCCTTATCCGCTGCATCCACTACCCACAGGCTCACCACGAGTAGCGGATGCAGTAGATATTCGCAAGCAGCGATCGCTCTCGTCATGGTTGTGAAATTACTTCTCTTGCAAGAGCGATCTCCAATCCTTAATCGCCGGAGTTGTCCATAGCCAATTGCTGCTGAGGGCATCTGGCTGAAACGATTTTTCATCAGCAGCTAGCACACCTCGGGAGAGAGTAACGGCTTCTTGGCGCAGGGATTTTGCTTTAGCTGGAGGTTCTTGGTTGGCTAGCTTTGTGGCGGCTAAAGCTAACCCTGCTTGGGCAGTAAGCTCTACCTGACGTAGTTCTGGTAAGGGAGTAGCAGCAGTGATTAACTCCCGTGCCCGCTTCCAACTTTGTTGTGCCTGTGCCCAATCGGCTTTGGCATAATGTAGAAACCCTAGGGCAGTGTAGTACTCAGGTTTGGGCTGGCGGGTGGCAATAACCCAGGAGCGCTGAATTTCGGTGAGGCGATCGGGTTGGTTTTGACGCAAGTACTGATACCAAAGAACTTTACCCATCAGAAAGTTGAATGTAGCGTCATCCTTGTATGACGGCGTTTTCAGGGCTGTTTCTAGGACGGTTGTTGCTCGATCTAGGTCGTTGCGCTGGATCAACTCAGCAATGGTCGTTGCGGCATCGGCTCCCTTGCCCTGGCTTAGTTGGGTTGTTGCCAATGCTACTAGCTGCTCGTTGCTCCCCTGTTTTACAGGATTGGTTACAGTAACGCTAGGCGAGGGAGGTGGAACAGGCATTGGAGGAGGAAGTAGGCGCTGAAGAGCTATCCATCCAGCGATAATTGCCCCTGGAATCACCACTGCGCTTAGCCCCAACCACTTGCGCGATCGCAGAGGCATTGCAGATGGCAGAGAGGTAGGAGCTTTTGATGGCAAGGAGTTTGGGTCTGGACTGATGAACCGATCGGCTACTTGCAATTCTTGAGTTTGAGGTTTAGGCTGGGGTGGCGGTGGTACTGGCGTACCTGTTAAGCTACTGTGTTGCTCTTGAGTAGCTTGCAAATTTCGGTAGGCTTCCATCAGGCTTGGATCAAGCAATAGGGCTCGATCAAAAGCTTCCATTGCGGCCTGAAGGTTCTGCTGCTGATAGAGCGCTAATCCCAGGCGATTGTGCACGATCGCCTGTGTAGGCAAAATGTTGAGAGATTCCCGATAGGCAGCGATCGCCTCATCCAAATTGCCCCGTCGGTACAGCGCCCAGCCCAATCTTCCATAGGCTTCAGCATCTTCTGGGTTAGCTTGAATCGCCTCATAGCCAGCAGCAATCTCTGCCTTGAGGCGATCCCAACTAAGTTGGGTTGGTTCCAATTCATCCAGATACGTTGGCTCCAGCCCTGTCATATATTTTTCTACCTGCTTGGCCAGTTCCGCTACTGAAGCTGGCTGCACAGTTGACAGGTTAGAGGGTAAAGACGCCACCTTCCCGTAGTCGGACAGAGACGGCACTGTTTGTGGCGATCGCAGGCTTTCCTGTGGCAACAGACTTTCTATCGGTGAAGCCCGCAAAATTAGCTCCTCAGCTTCTTCAGTACCGCCCGACGCCTCCTGCACCAATTTAGCCAAGATTTGGGCATCGGACTCGTAGTCCAAATCATCAAATTCCAGGCTGTCAGGGTCGAAATAGTCATCTGGACTTAACCCTATAGTTTCCTCGTGCGGAACAACCTCCAAATCAGGCATTTCTAGGTCGAGATCGGTGAGGGGTTCTTCATAGTGAAAGGTAGCCCCGTGAGTCGGGTTGGTCGAACCATTATGTAGATGGCCGTCATAGTCAGGATTGAGGTAGAGAATTGGCAGAGCCCAGTAAAGTTGGCCTGACCCGTAGGACGAAATCAACCCTTGCCGTGCCCGACCGAGGCTAAGGTCGATTGGACAACCCTGCTTCAGGTTTCGGTAAAGCAAACGGCTGAGATTTAGCGCCACATCATCGGGAATGCGCTCAGCCATCGCCAGCACCGCAGGAATTCCCCGCCGCACCAATGCTTCTGCTAGGCTGTTGTCACCTTCTGGTTTGGTTTTATCTGTTGCTCCAGACACACCACGGCAGGAATTAAACACAGCCATGTGAATCCCGTTGTTCACCAGCAAGCCAGCTAAGTCTTCTCCATTCAGGGTTTCGGTCAACCCAGTTCGGCGACTCACCAGATATAAACAACCACCGCTGGTTCCCAAATTGCTGTGGCCAGCGTAGTGCAGCACCTGGTAACGATTGTGTTCCAGGGCTTGGGTTAGCTGAGCGCGATCGGGTTGTTCTAGAATCGTTAGTTCAATTTCTGGGAGGGCGCTGCCAGCAGCCGTGACGCCCAGTTCAGCTTGGAGGTGATTAGCCTCTTGTCGTAACGCCAGTACCTCTTGGTCACCCGGCGCTGACAGCACCATCAAGATTTTGAGAGGTTCCCCAGAGTCCGGCTGAATCGCTGGTCGAGGTGGAATAGGAGCCGGAATGCCAAAGGTGGGATAGTAGCGTGAGAAGATGACATTAGTACCCGCTGTAACGGGGCGATCGCCTGCGTGTAAAATTTCCCAGGGCAACCGATGCAACTGCGTGCCTTTCAAGCCCAACCGCAGCCGCAGATCTTCCTGACGATGTTGGGCAATGCCTTGAGCTGTCATCCAGCTATCTCGGATTGAGCCTTGAAACAGAGCAGCATAGAGAGTTTGCCCCAGCGCTACTAAACTTGCTGAGGCCATACCTACAGGCGGTGCTGCTGTTCCGCCAGCTAACCCAGTTTTTTGACTAGAGGCACTGGCGAGAGAAGGCAACCGGTTGCCTCGGAGTAAGCCAATGATGGGATCGTCCAATAGGGTGCTGGCTTGGGCTAGCCACTCCTCCAACGGCCAAATTACTTGTTCCTCGGCGACTGGCACTCCCGCTGCTGCCAACTCCGTTCTTACAAGAAACTCGTTCTTATTTCGTAGTGGTGTAACCGAGAGGTGAAATTCCTGAGTCACGCCGCATGCCCCAGATGATGATCCCAAAACCTTGCTGGTCAGTGAAATTCGATCACTAAACCACTCTCTATAGGTACATCAATACCACGCCAAATCTGATAAAAAGGGTGATTTTTGATGAACTATCTCCAGTTTGCCTCACCAAACTCTTCTTTTGGTCAGATCTTAACCAAAGAGGTCGATCGCAGACTAATAACTAGTACGTCAGAAGCAGCCAGCCGTATACAATTTCGCGGAGGCATACAGCCAACTTCATCAAACCTTTTCGATCATGCCATGAACCATTGGGCGTGGTTGCCCTTCATCCACAACATTACTGAAACTTCAAATCCGGACGAACGTTTGTGATTTGATAGTTTCAGCCTAACCTGCCTCACTTTGTCCGGATTCTTTCCCAGCACTAGGAACTTGTAATTGGTAGATGCACCCTGATTTGGCTCCCCAGTTCATTTCTGAACTGGGGATTTTTTTAGGTCGGCCAGATTACGTTATTTCACAACGTTAAAGCTTTTCACTTCTAGAACAGGGCCGATCATCGCGATCGTCATAATGTCATCCCGAACCTGCCCTTCAACAACAACGCTCAGCCCTGACTGCTTAAGGTCAGCAGGCGGATTGTGCAGTTCGTAGGTAACGCCATCCTTGCTGACTAGCGCCCATGTTCCTGTGCCGACCGCCTTACGTTCGATCGTCCCCTCTACTTGAATACTCATGCAGTAGCTCCTGGTCTAACAACAAGCCGCGCTAGAGCAAAGCAGAGAAGTGCATTCACCACCAAGAAACTGCGCGCCAACCAACCACTTCCCAACCATAGCAACGACGGAGCCCAAACGGCACTAACAGCCAGACAAGCCGCCATACCGATCGCTGTGCCTACCGCAAACCACTTCAGCGATCGATGCCCCAGCAAAAACGCCACAAGAATCAACGGAATCAGCACACTGGCAAAAATCGGATTCATTGCACCGCCTTGCAACGCACTGCCTAATTCAGGAATGGAACTGCCCAGAATCCGGAACGGCCACTGGGGTGTATCAAATAGGTACATACCTTTAAGCGGAAATAGACCAGAGCTACCGGCCACTAAGCCAACAGACAATGGCCACCCCCAAGCGAAGGTGAAATAGTTACGTAGAAACCAAGCCAACAGATAAGACCCAATGACCATGCCCAACTTTGGCCACAGCGCCACAATGCCCCCATCAATCCAGAAGCGAGGATTGAGATAACCGTTATCTCGCAGCCATTGGAAGAAATCGCGGAAAGAGATTTTCCCACGCAACGCCAGTTTCACTGCCTCAGCCGCATTCAACTTACCTGCACCGTAGTGGTTTAGGGTGTCGTCCTGTACTGACATGGCCGATTGCTTTAGTACTTCTTCCACTTCATCAGGATTAGCGATCCCAACTGCTTTTACTAGTGCCGCTACTCCAGCCACGTGGGGTGCAGCCATACTAGTTCCCTGAAACGCTTCAAACACAGATTCCCCTGTTTCAGGGTTAATTGTGTTTTGCAAGATGCCGCCGAGTTTATTGTCACCCTCAACCAAACCACCGGGAGCCGACAAGTCAATGCCAGCCCCAAAGTTGGAATAAGCAGCTTTGTTCCCTGAAGCGTCCAGAGCGGAAACCCCAATTACGTGACGATAGCGAGCCGGATACTCAGCCGCGTTGCGAGCCGCGTTACCCGCTGCTGCCACGACGACAGCCCCTTTGCTGTGGGCATAGTCGATCGCCTCTTGCATTAGCTGGCTTTCGCCACCTCCACCCAGACTCATGTTGATCACACCAGCACCATTGTCCGCAGCAAACCGAATCGCTTCAGCAATGTCTGCTACGGTGCCACCGCCTCCAGAACTGAGGACTTTGAGCGGCATCAGGCTAGCTTCGTGAGCAATACCGGCTACACCAAACTTGTTATTGGTGGACTGGGCGATCGTCCCAGCCACGTGAGTGCCATGACCATTATCATCACGGGCGTCGTCGCGATCGTTGACAAAATCGTAGCCCGACACAAACTTAGTCTTTTCCAGGTCAGGCACCTGACTGATGCCAGTGTCAATCACGGCTACAGTTACGCCTTTGCCTTTGGTATCATCCCAGGCTTGTTCTACATTGATACTGCGCAGATTCCACTGCTTGGCATAATCGGGGTCGTTGGGCACAGCGTAGGCATTGTAAATGTAGTTAGGTTCGATCGTCTCAGCGAACTTAGCTACAGGCGATTTACGCAGAGCCTGCAACATGGCCGCATCACCCTTAACAACATAAACGTTATCTGGCAACGAGAATTGACTATTCAACCGCGGAGCCGCTTTAAATTGCTGGGTAATGGCTTGCACTTGCTGCTCAATCTGGGCTGCGCCAGCCGTTTCTCGAAAATCCACCAGGATGGAATCGTACTCACCTTGAGCGGCCAACCCTTTGAAGTTGGTCATAGCCCACACCATTCCAGTCAAGAACAAACCCAGCAGGAAAAGCTTTTTCATAGCGTCGATCGCGATGGAATCCCTACCAAGATAGCTTAGGGGTTAGGTGGTTGGACAGGCTGGCAAGTTGCAAATAATGAAGCCAGAGGCAGTAGGGTAGAGAAGGGTATTACCGGCGATCGCGCTATGATGCATGGACTACTATGGCTGCCACTCTTGGCTGTGTTCATCGGGTTAGCCTGGGCAGGCTGGAACGAATATCAAAAAGTAGAAGCCTATCGGCTTTGGGCACAAGGTTTTGAGCGCGCCAAGTACGATATTTTAGCTGTGGTGGGACAAAAGGATGACCAACTTACCTGGGGCACCCCCACCCGTATCGGCATTCTCAATAGCACCAGCCTTTCCCTAAGAACCGTGCGATCGGTACAATTGCTTGTCGATGAGCAGCCAGTTTCCTTAGACAATCCACCTACTCAAGGACAAGCCGCTATTGAGCTTGTGGCTGAGGGTGATCGCTACACCATCCCCTTTACAGAAGTTGCCCTTGCTGCACAGTGGGCACAGTACCTCCAGCAAACTCTGAAAGCTTTACAGGCTACAAGCTGAACTGAAACGAACTGAGAAACCCCTCGATACTTTTAGTTAACCACTGCTCTTTACTGGTTTCCACCACCAGCATGTAAAGCCGCTGATTAACCAAGTAGAGTCGGGCGCGCCCCGTCGATCGGTCTGGCAATCGATACTTGAACTCGGTACCAGGGTAGCCATTTAGCTCGATCGCCTGCTCTGATATCAACGTGGCACCCCGTTCAGCCAACATCCCCTCGCGACCACTGGCCAATCCTTCTGGCACAGCCTCCGATGGAAATTGAAACGGATAGTCGATGTAGGCAGTCATGTAGAGAACAGATTCTTGCTTGCGCTCAACCATGTACATATATAAGGTCGATTGCCAACCATCCTCTTGAATGGGCTGTTTTACTTCAATTGGCGCACCAGGAAACAGAACCGAAAACTTTTTATCTGGAGAAGCAAATCGCCGCCAAACAGATTGAGCTAGGACAGCAGTGTCAGGCCACTGTAAAGCAGGCACAGTTCCCATCAGCATTGCCACACCAGTAAACACAGCCAGCGATCGAATGTAGGGCATAAGACTTTCCTTATTGGGAGGAGGATGGACTAGCCAGCCGATTTATCCAGCTACTCTGTAAATTCAGCACCATTGGTTAGAGCAAGTAGGCTTCCACAAGGTTGCCCCATTTATTTACCCGGCAGCAACCCATAGCCAGAAGTTCTCCAGCTAACGACCAAGATAAGCGGCAGCAAGTAACCTCGGTATCACCACCAAGATCTCTCAACCGTCCGCTTCATCGACTTGTTAGCTTGCGTTGCTACAGATCGATTTTCATTGCTTTGTGCCTGCGAACCGCGTTGCAGAAGTAGCCTGCAAACTAGCCTTTGCAGACATGAACCAAGCAGCGCCAATCAGGGTCGAGTACCCTCCAAACAGAAAAGCTGCGTATCTACCTGCTGTTTCAGGTTGCATGTTGCTCATAAATTCTGAAAAACCAGCAAGAATTGGAATTTCGCCCAGCATTCCTGGTAAAGCAATACAAATTGCACCTTGCAACCAATCTTTCTGCTCAATCTTTCGCCACTTCATTAATCCCAGCGAAACAATAGCATATAGAATGCCTGTGAACCCGACGTTAAGCCAGTACCCAGCAGCAGAACCTTCAAAGAAGGATGAACCAGTCAAATGATACGCCGATGTTGCGGCTGCCCAGATGACGAAGCCGAGCGCAATGAAGCCAACACTGTCTCTTTTACTCATGGTTTTGCCCTACTCAATAGTGTTAACGTAATAGCTATTACGTTAATTATTACTGTAATGACTGTTACGCTAACTGTCAACTATGAGCCGACCCACTGAGCCGCAAAAGAAAGAGGAGCTTCTAGAACAATGCTTAGCTGCTGCAATCGAAGTAGGAGCATTGGACTCGAGTATCAACGCAATCGCCAAGAGGATAGGCACTAGTGGGCGAATGCTCGTTTATCACTTTGGCTCTAAACAAGAATTGGAGCGACAACTCATTGGTCTGTTAGAGACTCGCTTGCGTGAAAGACTGTGGTCATTTCAAGGTGTATCGATTGAAGAAGCAGATTGTCCAGAGGAACCCCTGCTTGAAATGTGGAGCCATTTGACTTCGCCAGAGATGCGTGGCTTGCTGAAACTGACGATGGAGCTAAATCAACGTGCTATACAAGGCGACTCAGAAACCCAAGGTTTCCTAGAGCAAGAGAGTCAAAAATGGATTGATTCTTTATTTAATCTCACAAATAATAAAACTACTGCCTTGACGCTTTTTCACGTATTTCAGGGTGCAATCTTGGACTTTTTGACTACAGGAAACGCACAACGCGGACAACAAACCATTAAGGCTTTTACGAAAACTCTGCGATAGCCTCAATCTGAAACATCTACAGACAAGCTTCCGGGTACTGTCCCTACCGAAAACTCAAGCAACCTAACTACTTCTTAGAACGCTAGCCTTCTTGCAGGCAAGAGACCTGATAGACAGCACTACCAATTTACGTCAGTGAAGAATCTAGATTCTCTCTTAGGAGACAAGTGCAGCATTCCTTAAAATTCGGTATAGAGTTGGGCATAGAGCCTAAATTTCCTCTTGCACTATGGTGAAGGAGTCCTACGATCGCCCTACTAGACCGCCTGGTAAATTCCAGGCAAAGTTGAGGGGCGTGCAGGCAGAGCCAAGCCTAAAGGGGGTAACGCTGGACTCGGTGCGATCGTCGTTGCAACGCACGGCTATTGGGGTTTGTCGTTGGACAGGGCAACACTGGCGTGTTTGGTTATCAGGTGCGGTGATTTTAGCCAGCGGCAGTGGCATAGTTTACAGTGGCTGGCTGGGTGTTCAGATGATTGTTAATCCCCAGCGAGTCAGTTGGCTCAACCGTTATCTGCCAGGGCTGGTTCCCTTGCCGATCGATTATGTCCCTGCCAAATCTATGGGCGAGATCCGCCGAGAAATTCTAGCGCGCCAACACATCCCAGGCGATGCAATTTCGTTAGGCAGCAACGTCAGCATTCAAGATTACCAGACGCCTGCCTCAGACCTGCTGGTGCCAGTGTATCAGCGTCAGCCCAACTGCCAAGATGCCTGCGATCGCTTGGTTGAGTTGCGTCTGTACCAATCAGCTAACACCCCTGGGGCAACTAAAACCCATCAGGAAAAGCGCTACCACCTGGTAACCGAGCTAGCCATGACTGGCATCGAAGAATCCTTTGCGATCGCCCCCTTCGTCCAGGCTAGTGCAGCTCATCAAGGGTCTACCCGAATCTTGCCGCTGACGACGATCGAGCGCTTTCAAGGCAAGGTTCCCCCAGCAGGCGTATGGCTGAACTTGAGTGGACGACAGGAACGCAGCGAAGGCACCATTCGCTACGGGCAAATTATTCACTACAACCCTAAACGTTTCTATCTCGCCTCAAAGTTGCAATGGACTAGCTCAACCGACAAACCACCAGTCTGGCAAGAGGTGACTGGTGGAGGTTTTCCCGAATTGGTGATTGACCAGACGATCGGCGTAGAACCTCAAATTAGGGTTTATCAGGTTCGCCCGTTGGACTTCTTGCCCAGCCCGCTACAACTAGCCCCTATCTCTCTGAATGAACCAGCATTAGAGATTGAGGACTATCAAGGTGCGTTGATGTTGGCACGTAATGGCCTGTGGTCGCCCAGTCGAGATTGGCTCCAGCGCATCAAACAACGCATTACCCAAAACCAAGGTTACTGGTCGCCCCAAGCCCAGGCTCAGGCTGATTTGATTCGTTGGCACGCCCAAAGAACCCAAGCCCAAGCGGCAAAATCCTGGGCTAGTCCCGGCCAACAAGTGCTGGTCAATCTGATTGATGGCCGCTGGGGTAAAGCACTGGAAACTCTGGAACAGCAGCCCAATGCGCTTGAGGAAACCCACGGCCTGTTGCGATCGGACAACGGTCGGCTAGAAAGTCGAATGCGATCGGCTTTGCGGATCCAGCCTGATCATACCGATGTCAAACTTTGGAGTGCCATGTTAATCGCTGTACAGAAAGGCCGTGCTGCTGCGATCGCCTGGCTAGCTCAACAAGCCCAAAGCACACCCAGCCAAATCAGCCGCGCCCATCGGCTGTTTGACCAACTAGGCATCGCCCGCAGTACTCCCAGCCCCAAGAAAAAGCCACGCCAGCCCTAAATCGCTCCGATTTCTTAGACAGAAACCCTAGCTCTGACGCTGCCTTAACCATGCCTGCAACCTGACCTTGAAAGCCAGATACAACGGGATCTGATGAAACTCTACCAACAACCACAGCACCAGCAACAAGTGGAACAGACTGGTTAACCCAAGCCACAGTCTGGGAACCCAAGCCCAAGAACTATCTGGCAAGGGTGGGAACGTGTAGGACGACAACCAGACCAGCACCGGAGGTAACAGCACCAGTGCTAAGCTGACCAGCCAAGTGACGATCGTCAACTCTAGTGCTCCAGATGCCGCAGACCGCCAACCCTGACCATTCCAGCGCCAAACCATAGGCTGAGAGCTATCTTCAATCCGAATCTGTTGGCTACTCAAATCTGCTGTAAAAATGTGTCGGCAAAAGTTACACGCAAACGCATCCATCAGAGGTAATTCTGAAATTTGCCCGTGACGACAGGCTGGACAAATGTAGCTGCCCTTATAGCTAAGCAGACGCGGTTCTGCCATAGTTACCTACGCATCCAATCCAGAATTTAACGACGATCGCCCTACTCGACCAGCGCGGCACGACCCTTCATACGGTATCGCAAATTCTTTCAGACGATCTACTGACGGCTAGCCATTACCCCTGTAGCACTGCCCACCGATCGCACAACCTCAACTCCATTTTGCTGCAACACCACCAGCGGATCGGCTCCTGGTTGAGCAATCACTCGCTTCACCAGCACCTTGCCATTTTCTAGATAGTCACCCAGTTTGACATAGCGACTCGTCTGGGTACTAGACTCCTTCACAATAATGCTCCAGCGTCCTCCCACCTGAACCGCACCGCTCACTTCAATTAGCTCAGCCAATGCTGTGCGCGACACAGGAGCTGATGCTGGCGGTGCAAGCGGTGGCACTACCTCAGGAGGTGCTGAAGTAACAGGTGGTAACTGACTAGGAGAATCTACAGGCTGCGTTGTCAGAGGTGGCAGCGCCGTACTGCCTGGAACGCCAGATGCGCTTACCGGAATCGGTAGGGGAATTATCTGTGGTGGTAACGTTATGGGAGCAGGTGTAGAACCTGTCGCTGCTGCTGAAGCCGATCGCCCCGCCGTCGAAGCCAGAGATGTGACAATCACCGGAGCGGTCGGTAATGGCGCGAAGGGGTCAGCACGCCCTACAGAAATAGTCGGGAGACGTGCAGTTGCATTGGTAGCTTGCAGCAATCCAGGTACAGTCTTCGATGCCATCCTGGGAGCAGCTTGCTTGGGTGGCACTGTAGGATTGTTGAAGGTCTGTGGTTTGGAAGCCTGGGTGGGCGGTGGAGCTTCGGTTTGTGCCCCAGTACATCCACCAACAACGACACCTACTAAAAGGCTAACTGCCCACAATCGCGATTTCATGGAACTGCTGCCTCCTGGCACACTTTAGCTAATCCACAATAGCCGCGATCGCCAAAGATGGCACAGAAATTTTGGGCAGATCCAATCGCCTTACTGGAGAATAAACCTAGGGTAAGCCTCAAGCCTTTTGGCAAACGGCTTGGGTGCGGTACCATCAGAACCAATCCTGTGTAAGCCCAGTCACATTCAAAACCATTATGGAGTTGAAACCATCGTTCTCCCTGGCGACCGAGGTAATTCTGACCTACCCTTGTCAATCGCTTGGCAACTTTCAGCTTGACTGGACACCCCATCCTGGAGCCTACCTTGAATTGGATGGGCAAACCTATGCTGTTCTTGAGCGCCGCCATCGTTACCAGTTCAAGGCTGGCCGCTACCACTTGCACAAAATTTCTCTCCATGTTCAACTAGCCTCCCGCCCTGCCGAGAAAAGCTTAGTCAACGGTCAATGGGTGATTGGTGATGCTTCCTGCCGATTTAGTGCTCACTCCGCACTGATTCGCTGTGCCGTGAACCCAAATGGCACCTGCGGCACATGTCGCCATTACGAACCAAGGCTGCGGGGTGCCTGAGCCGTAACTGACCCCTAGATGGATCGCAGTGCTCGAATTTGAGCTAAGATACATTTGAACTACAACTTTTGGGGTAGGCTTAGCACAGATTTCCTGAATGAGAAAGAATGTGTTCCTGCTAAAGAGTTGCACGAAAAAGTTTCCGATGCGCGATTATCCACGCTGACAGGTGTTTTATGGCTGATTACAACCGTCACTCGTCACAGACTCAGCCGCTTAAAGTTTTGGGTTGGTTGCTGACTGGGGGTACCCTTGTGGTAATCCTGTTTGTAGGTGTAGATGTCCTCCGTGAGCGCGATCGCCTCCTCGCTAATTTCCAGAGCTTGCTCAAGCCAGCCCCTACCACCCCAAACGTTGATGTTCAATCGCTGATAGTCCGCCAAATCCGCGGTGCCAGTGACTTGACCACCGCTGTGTATACAATGCAAGCCGTGGTTCCTACGACCCAAGACAATGCGATCGGTGGCTTTGTGCTGGGTACCACCAAACTGCTCTACATTGCCCACGGCGAAGTGCGTGCCGGAGTTGATCTCAGTCGGCTTTCTCCTGGGGATGTTCAGGTCGTAGGGGATGCGATTCAGCTTCAACTGCCACCACCCCAACTCCTTGACAGCAAAATCGATGTCAACCGCTCCAGCATTTATGACTACAACCGCGGGTTTCTAGACTTGGGGCCGGATGTCGGGCCGACGTTGCAGACGATGGCTCAGCGCCAAGCCCTCAGCAAAATTGTAGAAGCTGCTTGTAGTGATGGCATTTTGCAGCAAGCTAGCGATCGGGCACAGCTTGTTGTTACCCAGTTGCTTACGACTGCGGGCTACAAGCAGGTCACCGTTGACGCTCCACCGGTAACAAACCGAGACTGTCTCATCAGTGCCAATACTCTTTCTGACCCACGCCGTCTTGACTCAACCCAGCCTGCTCCTGCTCCTTCTGTGTCTACCTATCCAAAGCAACGATCGTCCCCGCCAGATCAACCCCCTGCCTCTGACACTTGGGAAAATTCTCCTCAAGCGCCAGAACCCTCTGAAGCTCCTGCTTTTCGTCGCTCTGATCGGGATAGTCAACGCCTTCCCCAATCATTCTGATTCTTACCCTTGCCGCAGAGACAGGCAACTGAATAGCTCATCACGGCAGAATGAAGCTTCAGGTGCCATTCAACCCGCATTTATCCTCTCATCCAGAACCGCCCAACTAAAGGTACGGTAACCACACCTTCATTAGAATCACCAATCACACGCAGTATAGGAACAAGGTGTGCCTTGCATGGGTAGGCGCTTGGACAAGCTCTTAGTGACCACCTCGCTCCCGAAGCCAAAGTCAAGACCCCTGATTTCTTTTACTACTGTCGTTTTGATGGAGCCAAAGCACCAATGGCAAAGGTTGTTGGAATTGACCTGGGTACAACAAACTCCTGTGTAGCTGTTATGGAAGGTGGTAAGCCCACCGTGATTGCAAATGCTGAGGGATTCCGTACTACTCCTTCAGTCGTCGCCTACACCAAGAACGGCGATCGCCTTGTCGGAACGATCGCCAAGCGTCAGGCGGTCATGAACCCTGAAAATACCTTCTATTCCGTTAAGCGCTTTATTGGTCGGCGCTTTGACGAAGTTACCCATGAAACAACAGAGGTCTCTTACAAAGTCCTTAATGTCAATGGCAACGTCAAAATTGACTGCCCAGTTCAAGGGAAGCAATTTGCCCCGGAAGAAATTTCAGCCCAAGTGCTCCGTAAACTCAAAGAAGACGCCAGCAAATATCTCGGTGAAGACGTGACCCAAGCAGTGATCACTGTCCCTGCTTACTTCAACGATTCCCAACGGCAAGCTACCAAGGACGCAGGCAAAATCGCTGGCTTGGAAGTACTCCGAATCATTAACGAACCCACAGCCGCTTCTCTTGCCTACGGCCTCGACAAGAAGAGCAGTGAGATAATTTTGGTGTTTGACCTCGGTGGTGGTACCTTCGACGTCTCTATCCTGGAAATTGGCGAAGGGGTATTTGAAGTTCTGGCTACCTCTGGAGATACCCACTTAGGTGGTGACGACTTTGACAAAAAGATTGTGGATTACCTCGCTGAGGAATTTCGCAAAAGCGAAGGCATCGACCTTCGGAAGGACAAGCAAGCCCTGCAGCGCCTCACCGAAGCAGCAGAAAAGGCCAAAATTGAGCTGTCCAGTGTAACCCAAGCTGAGATCAACCTCCCCTTCATCACGGCTACCCAGGATGGCCCCAAGCATTTGGACGAAACCCTAACCCGTGCCAAGTTTGAGGAGCTGTGCTCGGATTTGATCGATCGCTGCCGTATCCCAGTAGAAAACGCGATGCGTGATGCCAAGCTTACCAAAGACCGTATTGACGAAGTTGTCATGGTAGGTGGGTCTATTCGCATCCCTGCCATCCAAGAACTGGTACGCCGCATACTGGATAAAGAGCCTAACCAAAGCGTTAACCCGGACGAGGTAGTAGCTGTAGGAGCCGCTATTCAGGCAGGTGTTCTCTCTGGAGAAAGCGGCACCGAAGGTCTGCTATTGCTGGATGTGACCCCATTGTCAATGGGTGTAGAGACCCTGGGTGGCGTCATGACCAAGATTATTGAGCGCAACACCACTATTCCTACCAAAAAGTCAGAAGTCTTCTCCACGGCTGCAGATGGACAAACAAATGTAGAGATTTTGGTGCTGCAAGGCGAGCGCGAAATGTCTAAAGACAACAAGAGTTTGGGGAAATTCCGCCTGGATGGTATTCCTCCCGCACCGCGTGGTGTGCCTCAAATCGAGGTGATCTTTGACATCGATGCTAATGGCATTTTGAATGTCACGGCTAAAGACAAAGGTACTGGTAAGGAGCAATCTATCACCATTACCGGCGCGTCTACTCTACCTAAGGAAGATGTCGAGCGGATGGTGCGTGATGCTGAAATGAATGCTACGGCTGATAAGGAACGCCGCGAGAAGATTGACCTCAAGAATCAGGCAGATTCTCTGGTCTATCAGGCTGAGAAGCAAGTGAGTGAATTTGGCGATAAGGTTTCTGCTGATGACAAAGGCAAGGTGGAAGTGCTGATCAAAGATCTGAGGGCAGAGATCGGTAATGAAGAAGATAAGAAACCGATCGAAGATATTGACTTCGATCGCGTCAAGACGCTGACCACCGATCTACAGCAAACCCTTTACACCATTGGCGCTAGCCTGTACCAGCAAGCCAGTGGTACTGAGACAGATCCTAATGCAGGTGCAGGGGTAGATAGCCCCCCACCTGGAGCCGATGATGATGTCATTGATGCTGACTTTACCGAGTCGAAGTAAGGCACTCCAAGTCACAGGCAAAACTGGTTTCGATGCTCTATAGCTCCAGCAGGGTTAATTCTAGCCCTGCTTTTTGCTTGGAGAATTCAAACCCTAACATTGCGTTGGCGCGAGCAGTGCAGAGTTGCTTGATGGGCTTATCTACCCCAATAATCTAATAGCCAGTGGCTGCTAGATTAGGCTGATAGGTATAGGTCGATCGCTCCACCCGCGTATCCCAACTGCCATCTGGGTAAAGTGTAATCAACCGATACCCAGGAGTCTGTTGATCCAGAGCAAAATGATGGCTTTTCGGCTCAAACTGGATGCAAGTTGAGGGGGTTCCCAAATAATGAACGTTGTGCCGACGACAGCTAAATTCCTGATGGATATGGCCGAACACAACCAACTTCACGTGAGGGTGGCGATCGATCAATGCCAGCAATGCCTCGGAGTTTTGCAGTGTGCTGCTGTCCAACCAATCTGATTCCACCAAAAAGGGCGGATGGTGAAACGAGATTAGCGTTGGCAGTGGAGCCGCACGATACAGTTCACGATCCAGCCAATCAAGGCTCTCTGCCGATAGCTGGCCATGCACGCACCCTGGTACGCGCGAGTTCATCAGCAAAAATTGCCAGCCCCCAGCTTCAAACGTCTTGTCAGGAGAAATCGGCGGTTGGTGCAATACCTCAGCCATTACAGTTGGATCATCGTGATTTCCAGGTACCCAGTAAGCTGGAATCCCCAGGGGAGCCAACCACTCCTGCACAAGGCGATACGACTCATGCTTGCCATCCTGAGATAAATCTCCAGTCAGCAACAGCAAATCAGGCTGCTGTGGCAATGCTTTGATTTGCTGCAAAACAGCTTGAAATGACTCCATTGTTGGCAGCCCTAGCAAGCAGCGATGATTATCGGCAAACAAATGTAGGTCAGTAATCTGAGCAACCAATAGGCGAGAGGAACTCATGGCACTACATCACAACAACAAAAGGGTTGGCAAACTGATAGAAACGCCAACAGTATTTGGAGGGACAGTCTGACTATCTGTTGACCTATAACAACGCCCCAGCATCCCGGATCGAATGGCAAATGCAGATAAGTATTCTATCGTTCCACTCTACCGGACAAGCAAACCAGTTGTTGCGATCGTCCTCAGGCACTTCCGTGACTTTGATCACACTTTTCAAACCGTCAATGGATCGACATCAATGATTAAATTCACCGTGGTTGGGCAATGTGCCTGGAGGGCTGACCAGTCTAGGGCGATCGCCTGTGCTAAGGGAACCTTGAGCAGCAGTTGCCAGCGGTATCGATTTCCTAATCGAGGAATTTCCGCAGGTGCTGGTCCCAAAAGCTGCCAGTCAGAAGGAATCACAGCTTGTAAGGTCGCAGCTAATGTCTGAGCTGCCTGCTGCACGGCGATCGAGTTCAGGCTACTTAACCGCAGCAGCACCAGTCGCCCCCAGGGTGGATAGGCTAGCTCTTGTCGTTGCCGCATCTCACCCGTAGCAAAGTCAGCATAGGTATGCTGCTGCACCGCCTCAATCACAGGATGGTCTGGCGAATAGGTCTGCAAAATCACCTGACCAGGGTCTTCCCCACGGCCACAGCGCCCTGCCACCTGAGTCAACACCTGAAAGGCACGCTCGCTGGCGCGGTAATCAGAGCGATGCAACAAGCCATCAGCAGCCAGAATCCCTACGAGCGTTACCTGGGGCAGATCAATCCCCTTCGTCAGCATCTGAGTTCCAACTAGAACATCTGCCTCTCCCTGGGCAAACTGCTCCAGCAAGTCGCGATGCGCCCCTTTCCCACGGGTAGTATCACGATCGAACCGTAGTACCCCCAACTCAGGACATGTCTGCTCCAACGCCTGCACCACCCGTTGAGTCCCTGTGCCGAAATGCTTGAAATAGGGTGAATCACAAACAGGGCAACGAGGTATTGGAGCTTGGTTGTAGTTGCAGTAGTGACAGTGCAGCGTTGCCATTCCCCCCGGATGAGGTTGATGATACGTGAGAGACACATCACAGTGGGGGCAGATTTGCACATACCCACAACTGCGACAACTAACAAACGTGCTGTGTCCTCGCCGTGGTACAAACAAAATTCCCTGTTGGCTCTGGGCTTGCAGCGATCGCAACGCCATTTGCAAGGTCTGGCTGAATAAAGAGGGATTGCCCCGTTGCAGTTCCTGCCGCATATCCACCACTGTAATCACCGGCAAGGGGCGATCATGCACCCGAGCTGGCAAATGCAGGTATTGCAAACGAGCCAGGGTATCGGCAACTGGTTGAGCCGCCAGCCAAGTCTCCAGGGCTGGTGTGGCCGATCCAAGAATCACCGGGCAAGCCGCCAGTTCTGCTCGCCAAAGCGCCACTGTGCGGGCATGGTAGCAGGGCACAGGTTGATCCTGCTTAAAGCTGGCATCGTGCTCTTCATCCAGCACAATCATCCCTAATCGGGGCAACGGCGCAAAAATAGCCGATCGCGTCCCAATCACCACCTGGGCTTGCCCGGTCAACATTTGTCGCCAGGTGTCGTAGCGCTCTCCCTCAGAGAGGGCACTGTGATACGCGCAGACCTGCGCCCCAAATCGGGCTCGAAAGCGATCGGTCAATTGGGGTGTCAGGCCAATTTCAGGCACTAGTACTAGCGCTGATTCACCCCGTTGCAGCACAGGGGCGATCGCCTGTAGGTAGACTTCAGTTTTGCCAGAACCCGTTACCCCATGCAATAACAGCGGGGCAAACCCCTTGGTTTGGTGAATTTGAGTCACCGCAGCCGCTTGATCGGACGTTAGCAACTGCGGCTGATCGGGCATAACCTCAGACCCAGCCTCAAGCCTTAATACCTCTTGGTTACGCACCACCAGTACCCCTTTCTGGGCTAGCCCGTGGAGCATAGCCGACGTTGTGCGGCACTCACGCACCAGCTCAGCCAAACTCATTTCACCTCCCTGGCGTTTGAGTACTCCCAGTACCTCACGCTGGCGATCGGTCAGTTCCGCTGGCCATGCCTGTCCTGTCAGACTCACCATCCGCCGTTGCTTAGGGCGCACCGTTTCCGGTGGAGCCAAATACGACTCCACCATCCCTGCCGCCAGCAAAACTGCCAACCCTTGCCGGGCTGCAAATACCTGACGTTGTAAGAATTGCCAGCTATAGTCCCCGGTTTTGCTAGCCTGCAATACTGCCAAAAGCTGAGATGCTGCCGGAACGAGTGGCACCTCTGGGCAAGCTTGCAATAGGCGAATCCGCCGTTGCGATCGCGCCAACAGCCCCGGCGGCAGCGCCACCCGTACCACCTGCATCAGAGAAGTAGCGTAGTAGTCGGCCACTCGGCGCAGCAGCGTCCAATAGTAGGACGGGAAAAAGGCTCGATTGACGACTGACTCCACCGAGCGCAGTGGGGTTGTAGCCAGTTCTGGCGGCAGTTGACTCAAGCGACCCAACGCGATCGCCCCTACCTGCTGTGCGCCAAATGGCACACTCAAAATATCCCCAGCCTGCACCGCCAACTCTGGCGGCGACCAATAGGTGTAAATCCCCTGGGCTCCGGGGCAGTCCACCAAAACTTCTACCCAATTTCCCGTAGCCACACTGGGCTCCGGCTCACTGTCATAAACAGCATCCGGCTCAGCCACTACAGCTATTGCTTCTTTCATGAAAGACTCATCAACCAATCTAGAACCGGGCATAGCCAATGGCACCTACAGCAGGCAGACATACTATAGCGGTTTTCCTGTTAATGCAAGACATGCTGGCACCAGAATAATTGCAACCCTAAAGCAAGTAAGCGGCTGACTGCTCAACTGGCTGAAGCACAGAAAATTCAGGCTAAGAAAACCGCAGAGACCGATCGCCTGGATGCAAGAAATCCCCAGAGACCTTGCTTAGGCATCGCCTCAGCCCTAACCAATCATTCAATCTCTAGTGTTTCAGAAAGTTCAGACTAATACAAGTGTTCTATAAGAATTAGGCTTTAGTTTAGGGAGGCTGACTCTGAGATAGTTGGAGGCGGCAAAATCACCTGTGGCAAGTCAGTCAAGATGCGATCGGCCACTTGCTCTGGCGTTTCTCCTGGCTGGGATGTCACCCTTAAATCGGCCTGAGCGTAGAGAGCCTGTCGTTGCTGCCACAGTGTGCGGAGTTGGTCTTCCAGGGAACCGACCTGAAGCAAAGGACGACTCGTATCCTGATGCAGCCGCTCCTGAAGCTGATTTAACCCTACATCTAGCCAAACAATCACCCCGTGGCGCAGATAGCCCCAGTTTTCCCGGCGCAGCACAATGCCACCCCCTGTGGCGATCGTTAGCCGCGTGTAAGTAGACAACTCCGCCAGCACCTGTGTTTCCACTTGGCGAAAGGCTGCCTCTCCTTGATTGGCAAATAGATCCGCAACCGATTGCTGGGTCACCTGCTCAATCACCGTGTCCGTATCCATAAATCGGTAGCCCAGTCGCTGTGCCACACATCGCCCCACCGTTGATTTCCCGGCTCCCATCATGCCGATTAAATACAAACTGATTCCACGCAGTAGCTCGCTCACGGCCTGTCTCCCGTTCTTACCTGTTGTCAGGATACTGCCACCCACGTTCAAGCGATCGCGTTTGGTCGGGCGATCGTGCCGCAAAATCCGCTGCACTATAATCCAGATAGCTCGTTCATTTCGCACCCGGCATGGCTCTAACCGTCAAAGATTTAGTCACCCTGAAAGCCCAAAGTCCTGACTACTCAATGGAATTGGTCGATGGAGAAATTGTGGTCATGAGTCCATCTGGCTATGAGTCTGATGAAGTGGCGACTCGGTTCACGATTAAATTAGGAGCCTGGGTGGATGAGAAAAAACTGGGACGGGTAACGGGTTCTAGTGCAGGTTTCATCCTGCCCAACGCCAACACTCGCGCTCCGGATGTGTCTTTTGTGTTGGCACAGCGGCTACGTCGTGCGCCGCGCAGTTTTGCCGAACTTGCCCCCGATTTGATGGTAGAAGTGAAATCTCCAGAAGATTCGCTGACCAAACTGCGCCAAAAAATTGCCGATTTTCTCAGTCAGGGAACTCGTGTTGGCATTCTGATTCACCCAGAGCAGAAATGGGTGGAAATTCATCGTCCTGGAGAAGCAGTCATAACGCTACGAGATGGCGACGTGTTAACCGTGCCGGATTTACTCCCAGGATGGGAAGTTAAGGTTACGGATCTGTGGTCGCCTGTGTTTGAAGAAGAATAGGGCGATCGCTCCCCTGGACTGTGCTTCAAGCAAAGCGATAGTACGCCTAAAATGGAGGCAATGAGCAAATCTTGGAAGACCTCCCTATGACTCTGCAAGAAATTGAACAACAAGTTTATCAACTCACGATCGCAGAGCGCCTGTCCTTACTCAACACGATCACGCGATCGCTGCAACAAGAGATTGAACCCTCTCCCAAATTGACCCAAAACGAAAAACTTGCGATCGTCAATCAGATGCGCGGTTTTCTAGCCCGCCCTAGTGAACCTGCACCGACTGATGAAGAAGTGGAAGCAATGCTAGAACAGCGGCGGGTAGAGAAATATCTGAAGTGAAAGTTTTAATCGATACGAATATTGTTTTAGATATTTTCCTGAACCGTCAACCTTTTGCTCAAGCTGCGAATGCTTTACTAGAGGCGATCGCGATGGAGCAGGTGGCGGGATATGTGTGTGCATCCAGCTTGACTGATATTTTTTACATTGCTCGACGACAAACTCAAAGTATTTCTCAGGGTCGCCAAGCGGTTGAAATGACACTCCGGTTATTTCAAATTTGTCTCGTTGATCGCTCAATTCTGGAGATCGCCTTCAACTCCGAACTGGCTGATTTTGAAGATGCGGTTCAAATTGCTTGTGCAGTAGCCGCAGGTTTGGACACGATCGTCACTCGTAACCCTGATGACTTTCAAACCGATCTGATCCCAGTAATCGCGATCGCTGATTTTTGCAACAACTAAACCCTCCACTAGAATAGAAAACTGAATATTTTGCTACGATACCCCCTAAAAAACATCAAGCTTTTCAGGAAAACTACTGCATGATGCGGTACGTGCTGGTGAATAATTAACTGCGTTAGATATGGCCATACTCAAGTCTGATGATCCATTCCCAGAACATTTGAATCGCGATGAACAGCCAAGAGGATGTTGTGGATGTGTCTCATTTGTTGCAGGAATAAGCTTAACAGTATTAGGCTTATTCCTTGCAGGAGGACAATTTTTCACGCCTGAGGTTAGGAGGTGCTTTGGAAGGGAGATTGGACCTTGCCTTTGGCCTTTACAACCTCAGCAAGAGCAGCCATCGTTTCCATTAGCATCAGGCAACTATTTCACAGAAGGTGATATGTATCGTGGATCTAAGTTTGTAGTTACTAATGTGGGTAAAAGAATCTGCGTTGCTATGACTACGGGCGTGCCGCATCCTTATGCAGGGGAATATGAAATCGTAGTGAGTAGTGTGTCATGGCAAAATGGAAAATTCTATCTGGACTCAGTAGGTAAGCCATTAGAACAACCTGAAGATGTAAGTTCGTATTTTCGTCTTCAAGATATACGCGGTCTTGGTGATAGTCGACTACAGTGGAAGCGTAGTCGAGGTGAAGCTCAGGACAAAGACTACCTGCGCCCTTGTTGGGAGAGTAATACTCCATATGTAGGACGAGGTTTACCACACTATGCACCGGGAAAGCCTGGTGCGGGTTATGCTAATTAATACAGATGGACTACATCAACACGATCGCCCTTTTCCGTAGTCGGAGTTGAGAAGCGAAACGGACGCTACTCGCTTGAGCAGGCGATCGCTAAAGCATGAACCAGTTTTCCAGGTCGAGTGGTTGGAAATTGGCATAGTCAGAACAGTTGCGAGTCACCAGGGTCAGTTGGTTGACGGCTGCGGAATGGCTTGAAGGTCTAGCTGGC
>Ga0224722_1000094_pt1 | contig 50233 bp, 45 predicted proteins | sample Balambano_FR1_Me_FD_161646 | JGI IMG/M metagenome (GOLD analysis project Ga0224722, IMG submission 161646) | Freshwater sediment microbial communities from Lake Towuti, South Sulawesi, Indonesia - Balambano_FR1_MetaG | ecosystem: Environmental > Aquatic > Freshwater > Lake > Sediment | place...
CAGTTGGATGGCGTTGATCACCTTTTGTCGCAAGTCATAACTGTAAGCTTTTGCCATGATTACAAGGGCTTTTAGAGGGGTGGATACCTCTTAGTCTACGTCCTAACTGTCTTGGCGACAGCTATAGCTTTTTGTATTTGACTAGAAGAATTACGGATTTCTTCACCTTTCTACCGCAGTCAGGTTAAGTCTGTGGAAGCTTCGTCGCTTTATCCAATTCTTTTTTGGGATCATGAATTAAATAAGGTGGAATAGCCGTCCCGGCTGTCCGAGATAGGCAAGATGCGTATCTCTAGAGAATTTGCCACTTCATTTAATCCTTAGCGGGGAAAACTAGCGTCAACGACATCCCCCAATCGGCCCAAGGGCTTCGCTTGCCCCTGATTGTAGGAGGCAACTACCGCACCGGCATTGCCTGCCCGAATTAGTAAAGTATTTTTGGCAGTCCAGGTGCGCTGTTCACCCTTACTCAGGATGCCTTCAAACTTCACCTTGCCGTCAGCGACGACTTCCATCCAAGAACGATCAGTTAAGCTAACATCAACCTGAACTGGATCATTACTGGTGGATTTTGGGCTGGGCACGGTTACCAGAGACGGATCAGCCGGGGTGGTCTGATTGTTTCCAGCCGTGGAGTTCGGCATCATGCTTTCAGAGGGCGAACTTGGCGTTCCTACCGTCGGCTGCACGGCTGAGAGGTTGGTTGAAGTAGCTTGGAAGGTATTTTTCATCCCGTATCCGATCGCACCAGCAATGCCCAAAGCCGCAACTCCAGACAAAACATAAGCCCATACAGGAAATTTTGATTGCTGAGGTCGAACGGGCGATCGTTGCTCTGGATAACGCTCGACGGGGGCAGCGACGGGGGCAGGCGCATCGTAAACAGTCAACTCAGGGGTTGGAGCAGATAGAGGTTGTTTGACCGGAGCAGCCTCAATTTCAAAAGCGTCGGCAATCTCAGTTCCATTCAATCCCAAAGCATCCCCATACCGTCGAATAAAGCCCTTGACGTATACAGGTTCAGGTAAACGAGCAGTATCACCAACTTCCAAAGCTTCCAACAGCCGCAAAGGAATAAAGGTATCCTTCGCAATCTTCTCCAGCGGAATCCCTTGATCTTGCCGCACCTCTAACAAGTAGCAACCTACCTGCCGTAGTTGTTCAATCTGTACCGAATTTAGCCCCTTCATTGCTTCCCTACGCTCCTACAAATCTGTGTCCCCGTGCATGTTTCACTCAGCAAGATACAACCAATGATTGGGCTTCACGAACAGTTCGCCCTACCACGTCAGATATGATAAGGAATCTCATAAATAAATGTAAAGCAGGTAGGAGCGTTCGATCGCTCAGGTCAAGCAATAACCCTATCAACGGAGAAAACTGCTGATTAGCCACAGCAATAAAAAAGTGATCGCACTAGCAAACGCATCGGCAGCAAAGGCCAACGGAAGTTGACTCTGTAGCAGTCCATACAACAAACCGCCTACCAGTAAGCCACTCACCAAACCCAAAAAACTGAGTAATACTGATCGACCTAGCTTTTTCTCTTTTCGATACAAGAAGTAAAACGCCGTTCCAACGCCCAAAATAAGGGCAAGTTGAACCGCTGTGGGGCTAAGAAATCCCAGAATCGCTAGCCCAGCCATGATCCCTGCCGGGAGGACAATATCTGCGCGCGAAGGAGTATCCAGCCATCCCTCCAACCAGGCAGGTGGCTGTCGGTGTGAAACCGTTGGTGGATTAGGGGGAGAATCGGCTTGCCGTTCTGCAAAGCGAATGCCATCAGGCACCTTAATGCGCCCTTCCTGTCGCATCTTGAGCCGATCCATCAACACAGCATCATACGCCGCTTCAATCTTCTTAATTTGTTCGGCATCCCCCTTACAACTTTCACACAAACGAGTTCGAGCCGCTTGAATCTCGTCAAAACTAGCTCCCTCTGGAACTCCTAACCGTTCGTATGGATTTTGCTCACTCATGCTCTTCTCTGGTATTTCGCCAAGCTACTTAGAGCCTATCTGAAAAATCTGTTAAGTTTCAATCTGACTGAATCTTTTTCCGGAAAAGCAAGATGGGATGAAGCACCTTATATAAAGGTGGGGCATACTATTTTTGATAGTAAGGCTTTGGCTACTGAGACGAGCTGTAGGCCCCATCAGGGTGATTAAAATACGCCTAACAATTGCTGAAAGCATTGCTGAGAAGTCAATTGAAGCATGTTTACGGTTCTAACCACAATTTAAGATTGACTAGAATGTTTGTTACCCAACATAAATCCTATGGAGGTGGGTAGTTGCCTACTGAATCTTCCCCAACCCTGAACTCTATTCGCCCTCAACAATCCAAGGTTATGGCTATGGCTGATGCCAAGATTCTTGTCGTAGACGATGATCCTGCAATTCGGAACTTGATTTTTCGTTTCCTGACCCAGCACAACTACCAGATGGAAGCGGCTGAAGACGGGAAAAGTGCAATGGCAGCATTTGAGTCCTTCAACCCGGATCTGGTCATTCTGGATGTCAACCTGCCAGACGAAAACGGCTACAGCCTCTGCGAGAAGATGCAAAAGCAGACAGGCGTTTTTGTTCTGATGTTAACGAGTCGCACTGATGAGGCAGACAAGATTCGAGGTTTTACTCAAGGTGCAGACGATTACATCACTAAACCTTTCAGTCTGGGTGAACTTGGGGTTCGCGTGGGGGCAATTCTCAAACGCCAACGAACAGTGACCACGGGTGAGCAACAGTCTCTAACGTTCGAGAAACTGGTTATTGACCCTGTGCGACGCGAAGTGAAGTTAGCTGGTGATCTTGTCCTCCTAACTGCGCTCGAATTTGACCTGTTGTATTTCTTAGCGCGTCACCCAGGGCGAGTTTGGCGGCGGGCTGAATTAATTCAGGAAGTTTGGGACTACGAATATGTTGGTGATCAACGAGTCGTCGACGTTCACATTGGGCAAATTCGGAAGAAGATCGAAATTGACACCAGCCAGCCCGCTTTAATTCAAACCGTTAGAGGGGTTGGTTATAAGTTTGAAGCGCCCAATGGCGGAAGTCCTCAGGAATAACATCAGTTCTCCTTCTGTAGAGGCGTATCAATTACGTTTCTACAGAAAACTATGAGGGAGCGTAAACGGAGCCAGCTTTGCAGTCGCGCAACCACTGTCGAATTGCCAACCCTGGAACCTCCCGAGTTGCCTCTCTCAAAGGGGAAGGATCGCGATCGGAAGCTGGGAAGGAACCACTACGGGTATACAGAATTGCCAACTGCCACCCGTAGTTTGGTGTTTGAGCTAAAAAGAGCCAGTAATAATTTTGGAAATCTGTTTTTCGACGTGTATCGTACTGGCGTTCTAGAACTGTAAAAAAGACTTGATGCAGCCCACCTCGATCGGGGTCAGGAGCGCTGGTAATGACAGGCAACGGAGTGAGATTCGGCTTGGTGGCAACGATCGCGTATTTTCTCGCTTGACTCCCTCCGCGTTGATGACTGAGTCGATTCATGTACTCAGGTAAGTCTCTCAACATTGCAGTAGTGAGCCGTTCCACATCATCTGGACACGTCACTTTAGGACGGAGCGGGAGTGAGGATTTTGGCGTTTTTTCAGTTGGCTGATGGAGGGCAGGAGAACTGGCAGCATTGGTGACTTGCGGCATAACGTAGAGTAACAGAAACAGCGCGATCGCCCCTGTTATTACGGGTAATCCAGACCTATTTCTGAGGTTCACCCTACAGCACATCCCGTTTCAAATAAGGTTGTAACACTTCAGGCACAGCCACACTGCCATCGGCTTGTTGATAATTCTCCAGGATGGCTGCCATTGTGCGTCCAACAGCCAGCCCAGAACCATTGAGAGTATGGACAAATTGAGTTCCTTTTTGCCCAGTTTCCTTAAAGCGAATGTTGCCACGCCGCGCCTGAAAATCACGGAAGTTTGAGCAACTGGAAATTTCACGGTAGCGATCAACAGACGGCAACCACACTTCCAGGTCGTAGCACTTTGCCGCGCCAAAGCCTAAATCCCCGGTACAAAGTTCCAGCACTCGGTAGGGCAGTTTCAATGCCTGCAACACTGCTTCCGCATTTTGGACTAGGGCTTCATGTTCTTGTTCCGAGGTTTCTGGACGCACGATTTTTACCAATTCCACTTTGTTGAACTGGTGCAACCGGATAAGCCCACGGGTATCTTTCCCGTAGCTGCCTGCTTCTCGCCGAAAACAAGGTGTATAAGCACAGTGATAGATTGGCAACTCGTCTGCCGAAATAATTTCATCCCGATACAGGTTAGTCACAGGTACTTCTGCCGTTGGAGCTAACCAGAGGTCATCTTCGGCACACTTAAAGCTTTCTTCTGCAAATTTTGGCAGTTGTCCGGTTGCGGTGAGCGAGGCCGTGTTAATCAGAAACGGCGGCAAAACTTCCAAATATCCTGCGGCAATTTGGGTATCCAACATAAATTGGATCAGGGCACGTTCCAGGGCAGCTCCGGCTCCAAGTAACAAGATGAAGCGGCTTTGAGCAACTTTGGTGCCCTTTTCCGTGTTGAGAATGCCCAGTTTTTCGGCAATTTCCCAATGGGGCAGGAGATTTGCACCTGTGGGTTTGTAATCGTCGCCCCAACGGCGCACTTCTACATTTTCGGTTTCGTCTTTTCCGATCGGTGTGGTGTTGCTGGGGAGATTGGGTAAGGTCAACATCAACGCTTCAATTTGAGCTTTAATCTCCCGTTCTTGAGGTTCCAGTCCGCTCAGTTGGGTTTTTAGCTCGTTCCCTTCATTTTTCAGTGTTAGGACTTCGGGATCATCAGGCGTGCCTCCCGATTTCATTTTTTGACCCACCAGCTTCCCGATTTCGTTGCTGCGGGCTTGCAATTGCGATCGGGTTTTCTCCAACTCCTTTTGCTGACGATCTAAATCTGCGATCGGCTGAATGTCATAGCCCTCACCGCGCTGGTTCAGCTTCGTCTGCACCAATTCTGGGTTTTCTCGAATGAGCTTCAGGTCAAGCACAAAATCATCCCGTTGAATAGCGTCTAATTCAGGATACACCGAGACAGGGAAGGATTCAGGAGGGGGATTGACAGAGGAAGGTTAGTTAATTTCCAAGCTCTTTATCTAAATATTTTCGATAACTGATCGCATCGAGGTTTGCCTGCTTTTCCATGACCATTTGCGTGAGGCTGGTGCGATATTGCTGAATTTTTTCCAAGAGTGAGCGATCGCCCGTCCCTAAAATTTGGATGGCTAACAATCCAGCGTTACGCGCGTTGCCGATGGCGACCGTGGCTACCGGAATTCCAGCAGGCATTTGGACAATGGAATAGAGCGAATCGACTCCTTGCAGATGGCGAGTTGCAACGGGCACTCCAACGACGGGCAAGGGGGTAAGGGAGGCCACCATTCCGGGCAAGTGGGCCGCCCCTCCAGCTCCAGCAATAATCACCTTAAGGCCGCGAGCACAGGCCGTTTTCGCATACTCCACCATGCGTTCAGGCGTTCGATGGGCAGACACGATCGCCACTTCATAAGAGACAGAGAATTCTTCACACACGGCGATCGCGCCTTGCATGGTTGGCAAATCAGAATCACTGCCCATAATGATGCCGACCAGGGGTTCGGTCATGGTGACTCCTTGCCGTTTTGGGTACGCAGTGCAGGTTTAAATGCGGCAATCAGCAGACAGGCCAATCCGATATTGATAAAGGTGTCTGCCAGGTTAAAGATGGGAAAGCGAATCAATTTGAAATTTAAGAAATCCACCACGTAGCCCCAAAGAAAGCGATCGATGCCATTGCCCAATGCTCCCGCCAAAATTAAGCCGTACCCAACTTGTTCCCAGCGGCTCAAGCGAGGCCCAAACCACGCCACCAGCAGCAATGCCACACTCACAGCCAAAGACAGCCAGCGCAACCAGATGACCCCATTCGTGAACAAACTGAAGGCAGCCCCCGTGTTTAAGGCAAAAGTCAGATGCAACACACCCGGAATAATTGCGAGCAAATCTTGAGTGTATTGTTCTAACACTTCCTTGGGCAGACCGGGCGGTGGCAGCGGGAGGGAAAAGTAGTACAGAATAAAAAATTTGGAAAGGCGATCGACCACCAAACCCAAAAATGCGGCAATCCAAAAATAACGGTTCTTCGAAAACATTCAAACCATGAGGGATAACAGGGCAGCGATTGTTTAACAGTTTAGATGGGATAACCCGCCGCTTCACCAGATTAGTAGAACAACATCTGACGCAACGCATAAGCGAGTAATGTGACTGCGCACACAACCGCAAATTGTCCGGGAATGGGGGTTATGGAGTACTTAACCAGGGCTTGAGCCACATCGGCCAACGGCAAAACTTGGAAAATCCATAGAACCCCTAAATAGAGCATGCCTGTCAAGTGCATACTCAGCAAGCCAGAAATGCAGCTCAAGGCCAAAGATTCCAGGCGGGGAGTTGATTTGAAGGCAATGTAGCCACAGACAAAGGCCGCCGGGATAAAGCCCAGGAGATAACCAAAGCTCGGTTCTCTCAGATAACTGAGTCCGCCACCTTGCGCGAACACCGGAAACCAGGGAGATAGACCCAGCATGATGTAGGCGATTTGGGAAAGGACTGCCGCATTTTTGCCACCGACGCACCCAACCAACAAGCCCGCTCCAAATTGATAGGTAATGCCTAAAGAATGGGTTTGGATGGCTTGATGACCCCAATCTCGACTGGGAACAGCGATCGAGGCTTCTAAAAAGGTGCCGCCAATTGTTAGCAGCAATCCAATCAGTGCCCATAGCAGTTCAGTCCAAATCGTCATGGAGCGATCAAATTTCGGTGGCACGTGCCCAACCGTCTGACAACAAATATCCGGTTTTAATCATGTCACATCGTTCTTCAGCAATGCCGATCGAGGAATGTAATGAAACATAACGACGATCGCCCAATTTGGGGCTATTCCACTTTATAAAGAGGTGATCGCCCACCAACAAAATTATGGAACCCTCATCCTACCTCACGACCTTCCAGCAACATCTCCAGGGCCAGGGTCTTGCTGTAAGCGATGGGCTGCTCGAAAAGATCACGGCAAGGCTCAAACAAACGCAGTGGGACGATCCTCGAACCCCGCTAGACTTTAACAACGTGGCCGTCATGGCATTGATCGAAGCCGAAACCAGTCCTGATGTTGCCATGCGCGAAATGTATCTGGATATGGCGATCGCGGCTCTCAACGAAGGGTCTAACGATCCTCTATGTGCAGCTCACCTGGCCCTTGTTCAAAGCTTGATCGGCGATCGCGAGGATGCCATTCAGTCTGCCTTCTCGACCTTGATTGGAGTTCTGTTGCCAGCCTGGGCAGATGCTGAGACTGCTCCTGGACTGGTGTTTTTGCCGCAGCGATGGCGAAGCTGCTTGAACCTGCCCTACACCCAACAAGAAACCGTTCTAGAACTCAACAATGGCTATCAGCAAAGCGTTTTACTCGTTGGAGAAATTCTTTGCCGATCTCAGTTTGTTTTCTATAACGCCTCTGGCTTGAGGTTTTTGCAACTCGCCACCCAGCTATTTCCCGCTTCTAGCCTGCTGAATTTTCAACTGGGCATCTCCAGTATCATGAACGCCCAGTGGGAAGGCTTACTGTATCTCCATCGCGCCCAACGCCAGCAGCCAAACCATCCAGCCATGCTGCAAGCGCTGTTTCTGGCCTATCAAAATTTGGGCCAGGCTGAGATCGCCCACTACTGGCAACAAAAAGCAGCCCTGGAAACCAACAGTTCCATTCTTTGGGCACAGCTACCGTTAGAGAGTCCATTCACTTACATACTGTTTGAACAATCACTTCAAATGGCGGTAGAAGTCAGCTTTCAAAGCATAGTGACGGGCGTGCTACTAGCGCAAGGCACCTGGTTTGAGCAAGAAATGGAGTTTTGGCAAGATCATCTCCAACCCGGTATGACCGCGATCGATGTTGGGGCCAATGTGGGTGTGTATACCTTTAGCGCCGCTCAAAGGGTGGGGCAAGCGGGGCGAGTCCTTGCGATCGAGCCGTTCTCAACCTGTGTCCAGTGCCTGCTAGAAACGCGCCGCGTGAATCAACTGGAGTGGGTAACGGTGTGTGGAGGGGCAGCCAGCGATCGAGAGGGGACTGCGTATCTCTCACTGCATTCGGCTAGCGAACTGAATCAACTGGTTGCCAGCTCTACGGCAGCATCCACCCGCGTCGAAGAAGTTCCCTGCTTTACCCTGGATGCTCTAATCGAGCGGGAACAATTAACCCGCGTGGATATACTCAAAATCGACGCAGAGGGGCATGAGTTACAAGTTTTGCAGGGCAGCGATCGGCTATTGAGCCAGTTTACCCCTGTGATCCTATACGAGAATATTGCCGGGAGTCAGGGTAGCAATCGACCCGTGGCAGAATATTTAGTTGCCAGAGGTTACCAACTTTTTCGCTATCAACCCTTCATCAAACAGCTACACCCGATTGAACTTACTGATAACCTCGACGGCAGCTTGAATATCATCGCTATGCCCAGCCCAAAAACTTAGTTTTTAGACAACAGGAAAGTCCGGGTCTGACACAATGAGATAGCTAAATGGAGTGGTTATGGTTTTGTTCCTTCCTAAACTGAAGCAGCGCGGGCAACTTGATTCCATTCACATGACTCTGTGCAGTGTTGGTTCTCGCAAAAACAGTGAACAGAATGATTTCGGCAGCCAAAGCTGGGGGCTGTTTGCACCCAATTTATCAATTTATGGGTTTGATGCCGATGCCGATGCCTGTGACGCTGCGAACTTGGATCTGGAAGCACGTCAGGTGAATTGGACAGAGCGCCATTTTCCCTACGCGATCGCTAACCAAGTCGGCGAAGCTACTTTGTATGTGACAGGTGATCCCCAATGCAGTTCGCTTTATCCGCCTAACGAACCCTTCTTGAATCGATTTGGGGGAATTCGCGACATGGTGCGGTTGGAGTTTACTGTTGAGCTGGAAACGACCACTCTGGATATTGCACTTCAGGAGCAGGGCATTCAGGCGATCGACTTCTGCCAGATCGATGTTCAGGGAGCCGATTTGCAAGTTTTGCAGGGAGCCAGCCAACTTCTCGCGCAAAGCCTGTTAGCCATCCAAATCGAGGTAGAGTTCTCGTCCCTCTATCTCAATCAACCCCTGTTTGCCGATGTGGATCAATTTCTGCGCGCTCAGGGCTTCATTCTGTTCGATCTCGCCACAGCCCGCCAATCGCGCGGCATCGTGCAATCTATTTATCGTCCTGGACAGCTGCTCTGGGCCGATGCCTTTTACTTCCGCGATCCGTTGCATATCCTCGGTGAAGCTTTTTGGACACAGCCCGATCGCATTTTCAAACTTGCCTGCATTGCCGATGCCCTAGAATTCACAGACTACGCGCTGGAACTCTTGCAATACGTCACCATTCACTATGGTCATCAGCCAGAATACAATTTTGCTGATGCGATCGTCGCTAGCTTGGGCGAAGTTTCGGAACTCACAGCAGTAGGACTAGAAAATGTTCCCTTTGTGCAAAATCTGTTCCCTTTCCTGACTAAACCGATCGCGCCTGCTTAAACTCCCCTGCCTCCGTTTACCCTCACGACCACCCCAATCAACCATGCCGTACTTTTCCTCATGATTGGCTACCTCAAAGGAACCGTTGCCGATATTCAAAAAACAGGCAATAAAGTCATCTTGACACTGGATGTTAACCAGGTTGGTTATGATGTGCAGGTTGTGCCCAGAATTTTGCAGCAGTTACCCGCGATCGGTGACCCTGTCCAAATTTTTACTCACTTGCAACTGCGGGAAGAGCAAGTGACGCTGTTTGGCTTTAGTTCTGCGGCTGAACGAGAACTGTTTCGGCAGCTCGTGAGTGTGAGTGGCGTGGGACCACAGTTGGCCGTAGCCTTACTGGATACGTTGGGTTTGCAGGAGTTGGTACAGGCGATCGTCGCCAGCAATACTCGCGCTCTAACTCGGACATCTGGAGTGGGCAGCAAAACGGCAGAACGCATTGCCCTAGAACTACGCACAAAGCTGGCCGAGTGGCGACAGGATGCTGGAGTTATCACGCCCCCATCAGCCGCGCCCGTTCTTAGTGTCCAGGAAGATGTTGAAATGACCTTACTGGCACTGGGCTATTCCGCATCCGAAATTTCGCGTGCCCTGCAAGCGGTGGGGCAAAGTTCTAGCCTCTCGAAACGGGACAACGCTGAAGGCTGGATTCGAGAAGCGATCGCTTGGTTAAGCCAGTAGGTCAAGAATTAGAAATAGCTGACAAATGTAATGTTGACATCCGTGAAACGGCCCAGTCATGATTACCAACAACGGTTCATATCACTGTTTTAATTCTCTCTACAGATAAATGCAGTTGGGTATCGCGATCGCTCCACCTGGGTAGGGTTTTTTGCAATGGGATCAGACAAGTTGCTAGCCGTATCCAAATTACCAAAAGCGGCACCCCCAAGAGTTTTTCGCAAGGTGCCACTTTATTTAGTCATGGTCGTGCCACTGGTCATTCAGGTGGTTGGCGCTGTGCTGGCTGTGGGTTGGCTATCCTACCGAAATGGACAGCAGGCAGTGAATGAAGTGGCCACGCAACTCCGAAGCGAAAGCAGTAGTCGAATTCAGCAACATCTCAATGACTATCTCTCAACCCCACTTCAGCTGAACCAGATTAATGCAGATGCCTTTGATCTGGGCGTTTTGGATCTGAAAAACTTTCAAACAACTGGTAAATATTTTTGGCACCAAATGCGCGCTTTTGACGTGGGATACATCAGTTATGGTACGCCAAGCGGAGATTTCATCGGAGTCGAGCGGTTGGACAATGGCAACTTATTAATTGTGGAAAAATCGGCAGCCACAGGAGGTAAGCAGTACTCTTTCACAACCAACAGTCAGGGCGATCGCATTCAACGGACCCGCGTCAAACCCAACTACAATCCCCTAGCCGAAGCCTGGTACGCCGAAGCCGTAGTTGTCGGAAAACCGACCTGGAGTTCGATTTATCAATGGGATGATAAGCCCAGTGTGCTGTCGATCGCCGCTAGTTACCCACTGTATGATGCTCGCCGTCGTTTAATCGGAGTCCTCAGCGTTGATCAAATTCTGACGCAAACGAACGATTTTTTGAGCGAGATTCGCGTCAGCCAAACTGGACGAACTTACATTCTGGAGCGATCAGGAAATCTGGTAGCCTCCTCCCTCACCACAGAAAAGCCATTTCGAGTCACTCAGGGCAAAGCCACACGCCTTAAAGCCATTGATAGCCAGGACCTGCTCATTCGTGGAAGCGCCCATCACCTCACCCGGCGTTATGGCAATCTGCAACAAATTCAAACCACTCAACAGCTTGATTTTCGCGCTGACGGCCAACGGCAGTTTCTACTAGTGATGCCCTGGCGGGTGCGTTATGGCTTGGACTGGCTCATCGTTGTGGTCGTGCCCGAATCCGACTTTATGGAGCAAATCCGGCAAAACACCCGCAATACAGTGATTGCCTGCGCGATCGCTCTGGCACTCGCAACCTTAATTGGCATTCCAGTTTCTCGCTGGATCGCCCGCCAAATTTTACGGCTTAGTCAAGCCTCCGAAGCCCTAGCCGATGGTCAATTACACCAAACAGTTCAAGCTCGCGGCATCACAGAGTTGGTCACCTTGGCAGAGTCGTTTAACCGCATGGCGAAGCAACTGCGGGAATCGTTTGCCGCCCTGGAACAAACCAACCAGCATCTGGAACAAAAGGTAGAAGAACGAACCGCCTCCCTTGCTGCCGCAGAAGCTGAAATGCGCACCTTGTTTCTGGCCATGAATGACCTGGTGGTGGTGTACAATCGCCGCGGCGTTTTGCAAAAGGTCGTGTCTACCCACCCCAAACTCTTCCTCTCACCGACCTCTGGCAAAATTGGCAAAACTGTCTATGACCTCCTCCCCCAATCCCAAGCAGACCTAGTTCTAGACGCCATTCAGCAAGCTCTAAATGACCAAAAAACTGTTGTTGTAGAATATGGATTGGTTTGTGATCAACACAAAGAACTCTGGTTTTCAGCTAATGTGTCGCCTCTATCGGAGGAGCAGGTGCTGTTTGTGGCGCGTGACATTAGCGATCGCAAACACATTGAAGATGCTCGTCGTCGTGCGGCCGAACAACTCGCACAAAATGAGCAGCAACTGCGGAAACAAAATCAAGTATTGCTGGAATTGGCAAAAAGTTCGCTTTTGAATGAAGGAGACCTGCAGGCTGCGGCTCAAGAACTTACAGAAGCAGCCGTTCGGACTCTCAACACCGAGCAAGCAAGTGTTTGGCTATTTAACGAAGCGCATACCGAGCTTGCCTGTATCGATCGCTATGAACGATCGCCCCATACCCACACTCAGGGCACCATTCTCACCATTACAGAGTTTCCCCACTACTTCCGCGCGTTGGAAGAAGAAGTGACCGTCACGGCCAACCACACACCAACCAATGCCAACCCAGAAGCACTCCAAACAGAATCCTCGCCCGATTTGATCGCGGCTTCCATCCTCGATACCCCCATTCGCTCTGGAGGCAAAACTTTAGGAGTGATTTCTCTTGAACAAGTAGGAAATCCCCGCCGCTGGTCCCTGGAAGAACAAAGCTTCACGCGATCGCTGGCTGATTTGGTTGCCTTAGGAGTCATTGCTCAGGATCGCCAGCGGGCAGAGGCCGTGATTCGCGAAAGTCAGAAGAAATATCGGGATCTCGTGGAATCGGCTAACAGCATTATCGTCCGGATGGCTCCTGATGGCGAAATCACCTTTTTGAACACCTACGGGCAACAATTTTTTGGCTACTCCGAATCCGACATTGTTGGTCAAAGTGTATTTGGCACGCTCACACCGCAAACCGAAACCTCCGAGGCAGAACTCAAAGCCTGGATTCAATTCATCTCGCAAACCCCAGAACATCATCAGGACATTGAAGCAGAAAATGTTCGGAGCGATGGCGAAAAAGTCTGGGTTAAATGGTCTACCAAGGCGATCGTGAACGCTGCCGGAGCAGTTGTCGAAATTCTATCTGTGGGATTTGATATTAGCGATCGCAAACGCGCAGAAGCCGCTCTGCAAGAAAAGGAACAGTACCTTAGGTTGATCCTAAATAACATTCCGCAACAGGTATTTTGGAAGGATACCAACCTGACATTTCTGGGGTGCAATCGCAACTGGGCAGAAGCCGCACAACTGGATAATCCCGAAGCCATCATTGGCAAGACTGATTACGACCTCCTCATCGATCCCCAAATTGCTGATGAATTTCGTGCGATCGATCGCCAAATTATTGAGACAAATACGCCGCAACTCCACATCATTGCGCCTAAAGTCCGCAATTATCATCCCGGCAAAACCACATGGTTAGATATCAGCAAAATTCCGATTCACGATAGTCAGGGCAACGTAATTGGGATTTTAGGCGTGATTGATGACATTACCCAACGCAAAGCAGCCGAAGAAGCCCTCAAAGCCGAGCAGGAAAAAACAGAACTACTGTTGCGCAATGTCTTGCCGGAAGCGATCGCGCAACAACTTAAGCAAAGTTTGGGCCAACTGCAAGAAAACCACAGCCGTGCCTTAATTGCAAAAAGCTTTGACGAGGTGACAATTCTGTTTGCAGACATCGTCAACTTCACAACCATCTCTGCCAATATTAATGCGACCGATCTGGTGGGTCTGCTGAATCGGGTCTTCATGGTGTTTGACGAACTCTGCGAATTACATGGGCTGGAAAAAATCAAAACGATTGGGGATGCCTACATGGTTGTCGGCGGGCTACCTTACCACCGGCCTGATCATGCCGCAGCAATCGCCAACATTGCCCTCGATATGCAACGGGAAATTGCCCAAATGCAAACTTATGAGGGACGGAATATTGAAGTCCGCATCGGGATCAACACAGGCGCAGTGATTGCAGGCGTGATTGGCAAAAAGAAATTCGCTTACGATTTATGGGGAGATGCCGTAAATACCGCCAGTCGGATGGAATCTCACGGGCTACCTGGCAAAATTCAAGTGACAGAAGTCACATATCAACGCCTTCACCAACATTACGTGTTCGAACCGCGCGGCGCGATCGAGGTCAAAGGCAAGGGCACCATGCAAACCTACTGGCTCATCAGCAAACGGTAGAAACACTCTATGTACCTTTCTGGCCAACCACTCGCACCTTAACCTCACCGAATTCAGCAACGAGTTACCCAAACTTCTCTTCTCCCGCTTAAAGTTGCTGTGATATGATTAGAGACTGCTGACTTGATCGATTAGGAATTTACAGGACTCATGGCACTGCTACAACAGCGCAAGCACGAAATTATCTCGGATTACCAGGTTCACGAGACTGATACTGGATCAGCGGACGTTCAGGTTGCAATGCTAACCGAGCGGATCAATCGTCTTAGTGAGCATCTGAAAAGCAACAAAAAAGACCATTCCTCCCGGCGTGGATTGTTAAAGATGATCGGAAATCGGAAGCGCTTACTGGCTTACATTCAGAAGCAAGACAACGATCGCTATCGGGCACTCATCACCAAACTCGGCATCCGAGGTTAATTGGGGATCGCAATATGGCTTCTAACTCCCACCCCCCTACATCCGAAAATCAGCCTGCCCCCCAAAAAGCATCTAAAGGCGTTGAGACAAGTTCAAACCTACCGTTTGAGCCAAATCGGAGTCGCAAGAAACAGCCAAAGCAGTCTGCTCAACCCGCCAAAGCCAACAACCAAGCGAGCAAGGAGGATGACAACAAGCGTCCATCGCAGCAGCGAGCCATTACTGGTGTACCTGAAGAGGTCAGTAAGCGCATGGCTCGACGTATGGCAATTTTTTGTGGCATTCCTACCAGCCTGGGGATGGTTACATTTGTTGTGAGTTATTTCATTGTTAGCCAACACATCTTCAAACTACCCACGATCGTTGTATTGTTGCTTAGTCTAGGATTTTTCGGCTTGGGCGTTCTTGGTCTAAGTTATGGCGCTCTTTCCGCTTCCTGGGATGAAGGGCGAGTAGGAGACCGAATAGGGTGGAGCGAATTTAGACTCAACCTTGGTCGGACGATCGCTTCATGGAAAGAAGCCCGTCAGAAACCCCTGTGACAGCTTTAAACAATTCTCTAAATTAACAAGCTTTCAATAAATACGCTGTATTTTATACCCACACGCTTCGGCTCTCCGTACACTCAAGAAAAATACCAAGGACATTTACCATGATTGTGGTTATGAAGGTTGGCTCGCCAGAATCAGAGGTTTCTCGCCTCACGCAAGAGTTTGCCTCCTGGGGCCTCACACCCGAAAAGATTGTAGGTAAACACAAAGTTGTGATTGGGCTGGTTGGTGAAACTGCAGCAATGGATCCTTTGCAGATTCAGGAAACCAGTCCTTGGATTGAAGAGGTATTACGCGTCGAAAAGCCCTACAAGCGTGCAAGTCGAGAATATCGGCATGGTGAGCCAAGTGAAGTCATTGTTTCCACACCCAACGGGGCTGTAACGTTTGGAGAGCATCATCCCATTGTTGTTGTTGCTGGCCCATGCTCCGTTGAAAATGAAGAAATGATTGTTGAAACGGCATTACGCGTGAAAGCAGCCGGGGCTAAGTTTTTGCGTGGTGGTGCATTTAAACCCAGAACCTCACCGTACGCATTTCAGGGACATGGCGAGAGCGCTCTAGGTCTTTTGGCTAAAGCTCGTGAAGTCAGTGGTTTGGGCATCATCACTGAGTTGATGGATGCAGCAGATCTAGAATCACTAGCGGAAGTCGCTGATGTCATCCAAATTGGCGCACGCAACATGCAAAACTTTTCTCTGTTGAAAAAAGTGGGTGCCCAAGACAAACCTATTCTGTTGAAGCGAGGCATGTCGGCTACGATCGAAGAATGGTTGATGGCCGCAGAGTACATTTTGGCTGCTGGAAATCCTAATGTCATTTTGTGTGAGCGCGGAATTCGCACCTTTGACAATAAATACGCTCGCAATACTCTGGATTTAGCAGCAATTCCAGTGTTGCGCTCACTCACTCACCTGCCGATCATGATTGATCCTAGTCATGGCACAGGGAAATCAGAATACGTTCCATCCATGGCCGCCGCCGCGATCGCCGCAGGTACCGATTCATTGATGATTGAGGTACACCCCAATCCGAAGAAAGCTCTGTCGGATGGTCCTCAATCCCTCACGCCAGAACGATTTGACTCTTTAATGCAAGAGTTAGCAATTGTTGGTAATGCTATGGGTCGCTGGATTGCAAAACCCGCTCTAGCAACTGTTTAAATGATTAATCTCCACACACGAAAGGGTAAATTCAAGCGTTGTGCTTATAGCCTCTCCTTGAATCTATCCTTTTTTGTTTTTTCGGGTGCATTGCCTAGTTCTTAAACCTTTGATACAAGTTTTGCTTATATCGATAAACCCAAGCATCTAACGGAGATCGACAAAGCAATTGCCTTTTGAGTGTCGTGTAATCTACCCACATTTGTTCATAGCGTGAACCGAGTTCCGGTTGTACAGGAGGCGGATTGATTCCGTACAAATATTCTTTGAAATGACCTTGCATCTCCTCCTCAGAAATAGTTTTGTTTAAGTATTTCTGATGCAGCTTTGCAATCTCGGGCAACCCTTTTGTTTGCCAAAGAGAAATTGATTTTTGTAATGCATAAAATCGAAATAATCCAAAAACATCATTTACAGAAATAAATATTGCGTTGAAGTCGAGAAACCTTAACCAAAGCTCATAGTCCATTGCAAAATCGAATTCTCTGCTCACATATGAGCCCGCTCGCTCAAATATCTGCTTGCGCCAAAAAACACATTCTTGAGGAATATAGTCAGATAAGTAGAGTGCTTCTTTGCAAAAAGGTTTATAAGGAAAACAATAAACAAAAAATCCATTCTCATCAATTACATTTCTAAGACCATACACCACGTCAGCATCAGTGTTGGTATTGAAGTAATTAACAACCCTGGATAACACGTTTTGATCTGAATAGCAGTCGTCAGAATTCAAATACGTAATTACATCTCCGGTCGCCAGTTCAAATCCTTTGTTTAAGGCATCTGACTGACCATCATCTTTTTCAATAATTAAGATATCTATATATTTTTGATATTTCTGTAGGATCTCAGTCGTTTCATCATTAGACAAACCATCAACGACAATATATTGAAGGTTTAAATAGTCTTGACATAGAACGCTAAGGATTGTTTTCTCAATAAACTTACCCTGGTTGAAGGAAGGGGTGATGATGCTTACTTTTAAGTTTTCGTGTTGAATAAGGTCACTACTACTCATTTTCCTGAGGCCCTTGCTCTATGAGGCGATCGTGCTGTAACTCCTCAATCTTTTTATTCAAACTTACAAGTTCTTCATTCACCTTTTGATAATACTGAGTTTGAAACTCAAGATAATGCTGATGAATTTGCTGAATTTCCGCTTCAACTTCTTGCAAAACCCTTCGATGTAATGGCTTTGCCAAAATATCATAGAGAGGACGAAAGATAGCCTTTACGAAACTCTTAACTGAATGCAACATACGTGTTGAAGTACTCCGGTAGAAGATTGTATTATCGAAGTAACAAACTTATTCATACTGTTGCTTCAGCTCACAAAATAGGTTGGCTGCAACACAGATGAACACCATTTCAATGCGTATGAAAATACTTCATGGCTTTGAAAAAAGAAGACATTTCCCCAAGCTCGGCTTGGGGTTTTAGCATAGTTACAGTAGTAGGTTATCTCGCGGGTATCTGAATCTCTGGAAATTACTATATACCAGTGATACTCCCGTTGCCGCATTTCTTCAACAAGATGTTCCAGCAAAATCATATTGTCCTTTGCATTGAGAGCTTGAAAGGAATGCTGCTCATCCCAAAATTCTGCAATGATCACAGGATATTTGAAGCTGCCCATCCCACGCATGACTTCTAGATCAAAACCTTCCGTATCAATTTTTACTAAACCAATATCCGTAGGAAGTTCTTGGGATTGATGCAAACTCTGAAGACTACGAACTTCGACCTGAACTGTGTCTGTAAAAGGCAAGTCTTCGGGCATCGTTCGTGGTTTCAATGTACTGTAGACCGTTGGATCTGCGTATTTTGCTTTGTCCTCAGACAGGCAAGATACTAAATGTAGATCCATCCGACCATCCGCCGACCCGATCGCCACCTCCATCGGATGAAAGTTTGAGCGTCCAGCAAAGTTTTGTTTTAGTTGAGTAAAAACAGGAGGAAAGGGTTCAAAGGCATAAACTTCATATCCTGCCTGGAGAAGTTGCCAGGATACTTCACCGATATTGGCACCAATATCAAGCGCTTTTCGACTCGGCAAAAAGGAGTATAGATAAATCATCAACGCAACATCAGGGAACAACGGTTGCTTAGTTGTTGCAATAAGTTGGGGCTGAACCCGAAATACCATAGAGAGAAGAGTATCTCGATACTGTTGCTGTTGTTCTTGCAACAGTTGAATTTGCGCTAAAACTTCCGTGTACAGTCTTTGCTGTTCTTGACTTTGAGCTTTCATCATTTCTACTAGATGCACAGATGCAGCTAACGAAGCGGCATCATTACTGAGCAATGTAGCCTGATTATTGAGAATAGCATCATTATTTTTTAGTAGAATTTGAGATTCATCTCGAAGTTGTTGTAGATGAGTAAGCGCCAAAGTTTTTATATCTTTAATCTTCCGAATGAGGCGAAACATAACCATTCCTTCAACAACCTTAGACAATAATCCTACTAAAAACTATGAACTGACCTTGACTTACAAATGCTCAAGTTGCTTATTCAGAAAACTCACTTAGCTCAACTGCGCAACTAAAAGTAAAGTTTCCCAGCTATGAATTACAACCGACTCGTCTCCGGAACATAAAGCTCATGCCTTAAAAACAGAACGTCCTTTTGAAGTAATGTTCCATCAACGGGCGATCGCCAGCAGCCAACATCATCGTAGTATCGAAAGCCTAACTCATTCAGCATTTGAATCATTTCAGCAAAATCTTTCGCTCGCTCATCATACCGTACTAGCGATAACTCTAGAACGATCACATCCAGTTGACTCATCAAAAGCTTGGCGCCTTCAAGTACGAGATGTTCAGCACATTGCACATCAATCTTTAAAAGTCCGCGCCCACTGAGCGCTTTCTCTTGAGCTAAATCATCTAACGTCATGACCTCGACATGAACGGATTCATAAGGTCTGAAATCTGCCGGATGTAGCAAAGAGCTACCGTATAGATCAGGTGAAACCTGAAATGTTGCCTCTCCAGACTGGTTAGAAATTGCAACTTCAACCAATTCAAAATTCGAGTGGCCAGCCGTAAAGTGGCTTTTTAACGTCTCGCTGTATTTTGACATCAACGGATCAATCAGGATGAAGCGTGTAGCAGGCAATAACTTGCTAATCACGTGTGACCAAACTCCAACAGATGAGCCAACATCTAAGACAAAATCAGGCTGAAACCCTTGTCGAATCAACCGTTGCATTGCTAAATAAACTGGGACAAAGTCGCTAAATACGTCGGCTGGAGCGGGTGGTTCAATGTAGTGGATTAAGTCACCTGAGCGACGAGGAAATAAGTCTTCAAATTGGTAACTGACTGGCCGTCCTAGCTCTAAAGACTGCCAAATCCAATCGCCAATCCCATCCACCACAAAAGACGAAGCCAAGTGTGCAGCTTTCTGGCGCATTGATGCTTGTTGTTCTGGCGCACAAACGTAATCTACAGCTTGACGAAAACTATCAGCTTGGTAAGAACAAACAACCCCAACTCCAAAGCGATCGACAAATTGAGCAGCGGCTGTCTCATTTCCACCCAAAACGATAATGGGAGTATTGCTAGTAGCCAAAATGAAGGGAATTCTGCTAGGTAAACTGAGCTTACCGATCGCTTCGTAATGGTCTTGATTAAGGGCACTAGACGGGACAACAGCATAAGGATATTGCTGTAACTGTTGAACGATTGCCGCCTCATCAGGTAAGAAGCCACGGTCAAAAATTCCATCGGCCTGAAGCTGAGTGCGATCGCCTTGAAGCCACTGAGAACTATTATTTCCAAACCAATCAAGGGTTAAGCTTGATTCTCGAATTGTTTTTCGCAGTGAATCTAACCACAACTGACTCCAAACATTACCAATTAAAATGCCAGTTTTAGACTTTAGAGCTTCATTATTCAGTGTAGAGATCTGAGTTGGCAAAAGTTCAGATGAAATAAGTGGAGGTAATACCCAGAATTTAAGAAAAAACTTTTTCTCGTAGGCATCGCGCATCTCTGGAGAGATGGTGAGACGGAGTAACGATTTCGTTAGCAATTCCCGCATTAAATCGTCGGGAATGGCATCAGAATATATGTTCTGATCATCCATTAAATAAGTACATAGCGGTACGTTGAATAGCTCTTTGAGCGCAATTGCAGTAAGAACATCATCCCGATAAAGTGGAACACACAAAACTCGATTAACTGAAATCGTCGAGAAATTCTGAGCAACTTCTGCAAACACTTGTGCTCTGGACATACCAGGATAGGTCAAGCGGAAACTGGCAACACCAAAGGAATGGTCACCAGCATATGTATCAACGGAACGAACCGAAACAACATTGGAACTATTTGGAAAAAGCCGACGAACCAATACTCCAGTGCCATGCCGCTCATTTACTTCATTGGGTGTAATCACCACTTCCACAGATGTCAAATTCAACGCTGTAGTGGGTACTTGTGAGGTGGAAGTGCTTCCGATCGCAACCTTCAGCTGATGACACAACTCAGAGGATTTTTTAATCAGTTCAGCAAAATCAGGTGTGTCAGACATAGGAAGTTAATTCGTTGTTTAATGGAGGTTATAGGGTTTTTTCAACTAATAGCGGCATTGCCTGGTAGGAATATCTCGTATCAACTGAGGGTTAAACAGTTCAGTTTTGGAAGCAACAAAGATCGAGCGAGTTAACTGAGCGGGTGTAGAAGGTGCAATCGTCCAATCAATTGGAAATTCTCCATGATACGGCTGTGTAGTTGGTAAATAAACAAACTCAAACCATTTTTGGAGCTGGTTGTATATCCATTTTCGTGTTGGCTTACAGCCTTGCCCAGAATAGCTTTGGGTTGGATCATCAACAGGTTCTTCACAGGGATTGAGTGCTTCTTCATCCCCATAAGAAACGCAGCTTTCAAGTAACAGTATCTGGCGACAATAATGAGCCATAAACTCGATCGCTTCAGCAGGCTTGTTTAAGTGATACAGCAACCCATAACAGTACACAATATCAAATGGTTGATCAAAAATAGGTTGGGGGTGATCCAGGTCAAGCTGTCTAATATCTAACTGGGGGTAGCGAAGCCGCAGAATATTTAGGTTTTCCTCTCTAGCTTCTACACTCGTAACGTGACAGTTCCGGTCTAGAAAGAAATGGGTATGATCGCCAATGCCTGCTCCAACTTCCAAAACTGTTGCAGCCCTTAGAGGTAAGCCCAATGTTGCTAAATGCTCTAAGCGTCTGTGATTGTGGCGCTGGTAATAATAGTGTTGAAAGTATTGAACTGGAGAATCTTTTGACTCAGCTTCACTATAGTTAGAAATCATGATTAGGGATGAGGTTAAACTTTTCGGAAAAACTATTCATATTGGATTAAGTTCAATTAGCACCATGAGAAAGTGTACAAGTTTTGATGAAATTTAAGAAGCAAATCACGCCTTGTCCACAACAGAAATCCTGTGGTAACTCATAGGTGTACCAGCGACTGATTGAGTAGAACTGTGTCTACAAGAATTTCAGGTTGATGCAAACCGCATTGTTTTGGCATGCCATGCGCCACGACATTAATGACACCCGCTTGTTCGATCCAATCATAAACGACCTGTGCATGCGTATCGTGTTCCGCAATTGCAACTACAACTGAATATTGGCCTGGAGCGATCGCCAGTTGAAACCTAAAACAACAGATGAAAGGTTCTCCAAAGATTAAAGGATTAACCTCTCCCTCTAAAAAGCAAGTGTTCGTTCCAATCATAATTTGCCCTAAACGATCTTTGACTTGAAATCCAATGTTAAGCGGACAAATTGATGCCAGATGAGGGTTAATTCGAACCGACAAACAAACTTCTTCACCAATCTCAAAAATTGTTTGGGGTTGGCCGTTGATGTCTGCGATCGCAACACCTCCAATGAGGCCAACCGAACTTCCATACCGACTACTGGTTGGAAAGTCAGTCACGAAGACCTCTGGGAACTGCAAATGGGTTTGAGTCGGTAACACAGCTGACGCGAGTGCCACTTCAGTTGGTAGGTGAACCGCTTCAGGAGCATTGTCAAAGAACTGGCTGTAGTAAAGCTCCGTGTATTTAGCCACCATATCGCTGGGGTTTCCTTCGTATTTCAAGAAACCATTCTGCAAAATTACAACTCGATCGCATAGCTTAACTATGGATTGAGTATCATGGCTCACTAAAATAATCGAAACACCTTTAGACCTAAGTTCATCTAAACGTTTAAAGCATTTTTGTTGAAAGAAAATATCTCCGACCGCCAAAGCTTCATCCACGATCAAAACTTGCGGTTCAACATGTACAGCAACGGCAAAAGCCAATCGAATAAACATCCCACTGGAATAGGTTTTTACTGGTTGATCAAGGAAATCACCTATATCGGCAAAAGCAATAATGGCATCCAGTCTTTCTTCAATTTCCTGTAGGCTTAAACCCAAGATTTGGCCATTGAAAAAAACATTTTGCCTACCTGTGAATTCCATGTTAAAACCGCTCCCTAATTCCAACAGAGCAGATATTTTTCCATTTACAGAAATGACCCCTGTTGTAGGCATTAAAGTTCCTGCAATAATCTGTAGCAGCGTACTTTTTCCAGAACCATTTCGACCTAAGATACCAAGAGTTTCTCCTTTTGCTACCTCAAGATTGATCTGTTGAAGTGCCCAAAAGGGTTGAGCGTAGAGTTTTCCTGGTAATAGAGCTTCCTTCAGTCGATCGACCGGATGGGAATAGCGCTTGAAACACTTGGAAACATTCTTTAGGGAGACTACAATTTCACTCATAAGATTTGCTTCAAACGATTCAACATCAAAGCACATCGGCAAATGCTGGGCGGAGCCGTCGATAGATCCACCATCCCATCACAAAGATTAACAACGAAGCTGCCCAAACAGCGAGCCATTGAGATAGATGTTGCACCTGCCCCACTAGTACCAGGTCTCGATACACCTCAACGATCGTAGTCAACGGGTTGAGCGCCCACACCCAAGGACGCAACATTTCTGGAATCGCAGTCACCGGATAAATAATCGGAGTAACGTAAAACCACAAATTCAAGACTACTGCGATCGTCTGAGGAACATCTCTAAAAAATACCGTGAAAGCAGCCGCAAGGTAGCCTAAACCTGCCGTTAGGAGTAGTTGCGGTAACCAGATGAGTGGTAATAGGAGCAGCGTCAGGTGCAAAGTCTTTAGTGAAAAAGCCACAAAAGCAATCAGCAACATCAGACCCATCGTACTCTCGATGAACGTTGATAGTACGGGAACAAGCGGCAGCAACGCCAATGGAAAAACAACCTTTTTAACCAGATTCGGTTGACCAACCACCGCCGTTGCCGCTTGCGTAAAACCGCCTGTGAAGCTGATCCAAGGGATCAAGCCAGCAAAGAGCCACAAACCAAATGTGAGGTTATTGGCAGGTAAGCCCTTCAAATTGAGTTTGACCTGAAGTACAACCGAAAAAACATAAGTGTAAACCAGCAACTGCACCAGTTGATTTAAGAGTGGCCAGAGATTACCCAAAATAGAACCTTGATAGCGCGCACTCAGATCGCGTTGAACCAGCGTTTTGAGTAAATTTAACTTCATCCACCACACTGAGTTACCGGATGGAGATTTGCGAGTGAAGCATTTCACCCACTGTGCCGCCTGCTTAATTGACTGTGCTACCACGTTGCCCCTCACCCTTGACCACACCTTTGCCAAACCACACCCCAATCAATCTACTAAGTCCTGGTATTACAGAACCGTTCGCAAAACTTCAATGCCTCAAATGCTGTGGGCGATCGAACCAAACTCAAACTAAGTAAGCTTAATTACTTATTCTAAGCCTTGACCATAGTACTTCACTTAGCTCCTCCTGAGGGTAGAAGGTGCTTAGTTAGAACAAGCCGTAGGGCTAAAATTCAACCCCTCGCCTTGTAGATCAGCCCTAACAAGAGCTAGCATGGGTGTAGCATCATCTTTTTTACTCGATGACGATGTTGAATTCTGCGATTTCCATGGACCCCAGTCCATTACCTTACAGTAGATTGCTCCTGTAGCCTGGTGAGTATCGTCTCCCAGCGCGAGGGAGAACGAGGAGAATACGATGCTGACCCAGGAAGGACGTGTCTCTCTGTCGGAAATATCCGACTGGAACCGATTGAAGCTTGAGCTTAACCGATTACCAGCCATCGATGTTGGCGATTTTATTGTTGACTTACCTCCAGAGCGGCGGGCGATCGCATTTCGGTTGCTGAGCAAAGATCATGCAACAGATGTGTTCGAATATTTACCACCTGAGGTGCGGGAAGAATTGATTGGGTCTCTGCATGCGGTGCAGGTACGGCAACTGGTGGAAGACATGCGCCCTGACGATCGAGCTGAGTTGTTTGACGAACTGCCAGCGGGAGTTGTGCGACGGCTAATTCAGAACCTGAGTTCGGAGGAACGACAAGCAACTGCGACTATTTTGGGCTATCCCGAAGGTACGGCTGGTCGCATTATGACGACGGAATATGTGCGATTAAGGCAAGGCTTGACGGTAGCCGAAGCCATTAGCAAAATTCGAGCAAGCGACCAGGACAAGGAAACCATCTACTATGCCTACGTCACAGACAACAACCGCAAGCTGATGCAAGTGGTGTCTCTCCGGCAACTACTTTTTTCTCTGCCTAATGCATTGATTGGTGATATTGCCAGCGATCGCGTCATCAAAGTCCGAACCGAAACCCCGCAGGAGGAGACCGCTCGATTGATGCAACGCTACGACCTATTAGCGGTTCCGGTAGTGGATCGAGAAGATCGCCTGGTTGGCATTGTCACCATTGACGACGTGGTGGACGTGTTGGAAGAAGAAGCCACTGAAGACATCCAGAAACTGGCTGGTGGTGGTGGGGATGAGTCAGCCTTGTCCCCACCGCAGACTACACTGCGTAAGCGTTTGCCGTGGTTAGTCCTCAACATCGCTTTGTATATTGGTGCAGCCAGCGCCATCGCTCCGTTTCAAAGCACGATCGCGATCGTGCCAGTGTTGGCCGTCATCATGCCAATTTTGGCTAACAGCAGTGGTAATGTGGCTTTTCAGGTTCTGTCTGTCACGGTTCGTAGTTTGGGCGTTGGTGAGGTGACTCCCGACGATACATTTCGCGTATTGCGTAAAGAAATCCTGGCCGGACTGGGCACCGCGATCGCCTTGGGCTGTTGTTTAGCTTTACTTTCTCTAATTTGGGCGCAACCGCACGAACGTTGGGTCTCACTTGTTGCTGGCCTTGTGATGGCAACTAACATCTGCATTGCCTGCACCCTGGGTACCCTTTTACCGATGGGGTTGAAGCGCCTCAACCTTGACCCAGCGCTCATTAGTGGGCCTCTGCTGACCACTACCCTTGACACCGTTGGGTTTTTAACCTTTCTCTCACTAACCTCGGTGACATTGAAATTTGTTGTTTAGCCTACGAATAATCAGGGTGCCCAAGGTTGACAGCCTGCTAAGCCCATAGCGGGATCGTGGCGGTAGGCATTGTCCGGCACCCAAACTTGAATGTCCTTATCCAAGCCAATGCGGTATAGATAGGTCGCATTGGGGTTGTACTTTACCCCAACTCGAATGTTAGAAAAATCATCTTCTGCGGTTTCGAAACCAAACCTGACTGTGAGCTGAGCAACCAAACACTCCGGGGTATCAGCATATTCACCAAAAGTTTCTCGTTCACGCCAAAACTTCTCCAGAAAAGGCTTCAGAACTGGCAAAATCTTTTCGGGGATGCCGCCGCGGGTTACGTAGATCAGAGCGGGGTTTCCCTCGACGATGAGGTGATATGGGTGATGAGGCATAGGTTAGGTTGGGGCAAGGATACAGACAGACTGAATACGAAAAATGGGATGCGATCGCTCACACCCCATGCTTTTTATTGGAACAAAACTCTAAAGGCTGCGTTCACTTAATTCGCGCGTCATGTAGTCAAACGGTCGATCAACAACATCACCCGACGCGACACTCGCTCCTTCTAATTGCGCCTTAACAAGGTCTTTCATGATCTGGATACCGCGCACCGTTGGGCCGATCGGCACCCCTAAGGAGTTGTAGGTTTCTCTCAACCCTTCCAGCACTCGCTCATCCAGCACATCGGTATCTCCAGCCACTAGTGCATAGCTGGCATACCGCAGATAATAATCCATATCGCGCAAGCAAGCAGCATACCGACGAGTGGTGTAAGCATTACCACCAGGGCGAATCAGTTCAGGCTGCTCTTCAAATAATTGCAATCCAGCCTGTTTCACGATCGAGGCCGCATTCGAAGTAATTACAGCTGCCGCCTGCACCCGTACCATTCCTGACGAAAAATAATCTTTCAGCCGATCCATCGCATTGCGATCGAGATAGCGACCGGTATTGTCATAGTTCTTAATTAGGCTTGTTACTGCATCCCGCATTGAATCCTTCTCCCAATCGTCTTTCCAGCAACTAAACAAATTTAATTATCCTTGACTAACTCCGGAAAGGAAAACCCTCAGATGCGTCAAGTTTAATGGTCAGTTTATCATGCCGTGACAACCTGCAAGCCTTTTATTCTCGGCATTTGACGTGTTAAGAGATGTTGAGAAACGCCAACTTGAAAACTCGTTATGCATTCAAAACCGATCGTTTTTAGCGAATGTTGGCCTCACGAAGGAGTTTTGTAGCTCATTATACAAAAACCAATGTGATCCTATCTTTAGGATGATGCAGATGTCGTTAGACTTTAGGTTTTCGCTGCTGCTTGTCGTGTAGATAATGCGAAATAAGTCTTCTGACAAAAATTCCTCTAAAACTACCGTTCTCAGCCGATTTGAGCGTTTAGAAAAGACCGAAGAAGGAGTACTTCATGGCAACCCCGCAGGAGATCCTGGAATGGATCAAACGTGACAATATTCAGATGATTGATCTGAAGTTTATTGATACACCAGGAACGTGGCAGCACTTGACGCTTTACCACAACATGATCGACGAGAGCAGCTTTACGGATGGTGTTGCCTTTGACGGCTCCAGTATCCGTGGCTGGAAGGCGATCAACGACTCAGATATGGCAATGGTGCCCGATCCTGATACGGCCTGGATCGATCCATTCATGGAAGAGCCAACGTTGAGCATGATTTGCAGTATCATCGAGCCGCGCACCGGGCAACCTTACAGCCGTGACCCCCGCTCTATTGCACAAAAGGCACTTGACTACCTCAACGAAACAGGCATTGGTGACACCTGCTATTTTGGGCCGGAAGCTGAGTTTTTCATCTTTGACGATGTCCGGTTCGACCAGACTCAAAACTCAGGTTATTACTCCGTTGACAGTGTGGAAGGGGTGTGGAACTCTGGGCGCGAGGAAGCGGGCGGCAACTTGGCCTACAAACCTCGGAATAAGGAAGGGTATTTCCCCGTTGCGCCAACCGATACGCTACAAGACATTCGAACAGAAATGCTGCTGACCATGCTGAAGTGTGGCGTGCCGATCGAGAAACATCACCACGAAGTGGCAACCGGCGGCCAGTGCGAATTGGGCTTCCGCTTTGCCGAACTGGTCAAAGCGGCTGACTACTTGATGACCTACAAATATTGCATCAAGAATGTGGCGAAGAAGTATGGTAAAACCGTCACATTTATGCCCAAGCCCTTGTTTGGCGATAACGGAACTGGAATGCACTGTCACCAATCGATTTGGAAAGGTGGACAGCCAACCTTCTTTGGTGATGGCTACGCTCAGTTGAGCAAGACTGCCTTGAATTACATTGGTGGCTTGTTGAAGCATGCTCCTGCACTGTTGGCCTTCACCAACCCTTCGACTAATTCCTACAAACGTCTTGTTCCAGGGTTCGAAGCACCCGTAAACTTGGCCTATTCTCAAGGCAACCGTTCTGCTTCGATTCGGATTCCGCTAACGGGTGACAATCCCAAAGCAAAGCGTCTGGAGTTCCGCTGTCCTGACCCATCCTGCAACCCCTATCTTGCTTTTGCGGCGATGCTCTGTGCTGGGATCGATGGAATCAAAAATGAGATTGATCCAGGTTCTTCGCTGGATGTAGACATTTATGAACTCAGCCCAGAAGAATTGTCGAAGGTTCCTTCGACTCCTGCTTCCTTGATGGATGCGTTGAAGAACCTGGAGAAGGATCACGAGTTCTTGACCGCCGGGGGAGTGTTTACGGAAGACTTCATCGAGAACTGGATCAGCTACAAACTCGATCGCGAAGTGATCCCTGTTAGCATTCGTCCTCACCCTTACGAATTTGCTCTTTACTACGACTGCTAATTCCGCGGTCAAGTGAATAGTCAAAAGTCTAGTTGGTGAATAGGCAGCGATCGCTGCCTTTTTTCATGGCTTTCTGATCTGAGGGCAGCAGGTAAAAGGTTCAGAGCAAACACGTAGGCGTTTGGAGACTCCAGCCTGATCCCGATCCGTAGGACTGGAACCGCAATAGAAATCGGAAAAATTCAATTTTTGCCTTACCTTCCTGAGGGAGATTCGTTACACTTATTTACAAGTGAGCCAAGTCCCTCTGACTGCTTCTGATGGATTTAGAACGTTTTGTTTGTGAGATTTTGTTGTGTGTTGATGCTCTTTACCGATTGACTGTTATGACTGTTGCATACCCCAGGAAACTGAATAACTCTCTTGGTGCGCGGGAAATTTTGGCTCAAGTGGTGCGCGATCGTGAGATTCACTTGATTACGCTCAACCGTTATCGTTACAACGAGCAGCGCAGTTGCAAAGACTTGACTGACCTGATCGAGCAGCTAAATGGCCACCCCAAAGATCTGGTACGGGATTTAGCCCATCACGTCTCAGATGAAGCTCGCCATGCGGTGTGGTTGACTGACCTACTGGTGGATTTAGGCGCAGATGTGGGCACGCCACCGGGAATGTCCTACATCAACGAGTTTGAGCGATTGCTCGATCAAGAAGCGTTTGGTGAGCAAAGTTTGGAAGATGGGGTAATTGCAGCACTGGCTTCCATCAACGTGACCGAAAAACGCGGCTGTGAATACTTTTCGGCTCACATTCATGCCTTAAAGCAAGCTCCCCAAACAGAGGAAAACATTCAAATTCGGGAAACGATTGAACGGATTTTTCCAGAAGAAGCTGGACACGTCCGTTGGGGCACTCGGCGTTTGGCGCAAATCGCGGCTCAAAGCCCAGCCCATCGCCAAAAGGTGGACGCAGCGAAGCGAAAGTATGCCGCGATCGAACAAGCTGCCTACGAAGCGGGAATGGACTTCACCATGGGGGCTGAATTGCGCCGGGTGGGTAACTTGTTGGATATTGCCGATACCATGCCGCTTGTAGAACGTACCCAATATTTAATGGAGCGACTCCCCTACACGTTGTTATCACCTGACTTGCAAATGACTCGAATTAATGTTGTGCAACGAGCTTGGCAACGCGATCCACAAGCCTTTATGGAGCGCTTCATCCCCATGTTCATTCATGGAATCAGCCGAAACTCAGGTCAAAAGCAAGAAAAAACATCTGCATAAGTGGACTTTGCTTCAATCTCAAACCGAAAGCGTTTCAGATCTATTTTCATCTGTAGAGACTTTGCACATCAGGTCTCTACAGATTTCTGGCAAAGGTCTACATGAATGGAATCTGCTATCCGGTAGACGGCATTAGAAAAACTCCGAGGATTGAGGCGACAACACAGCATCAACGGAGAGCGTTCTACTATATTTTTAAGAGGCGATCGCGCAGAACCGATTAGAATTGATCTGGTTTTGAGCGGCTTAGGTTTAAACTAATTTCCTCAATGAGTGGGAATGATTTATGACACGTCCAACCCTTTCCAGTGACACGATCGCGGATCAGATCGTTGAAGAGGAAACGTCCAGCAACCTAGTGGGAGTCATTGAAACTGTCATCTCCAGCCTGGACAGTGATAATACTGCGATGGTGAATCGAGGTGAATCGGGACACCTATGGAAGTTCAAATACGGCACGATAGAAGTGTTTGTGCAGTTAACTGGAGAAACCGATGAAGATGCGCTGACCGTGTGGTCTGCCGTCTTAAAGTTGCCTGCCAAGGATGAACCGAAGCTGATGCGGCAATTGTTGGAGCGGAATTGGTCAAACACGCTGGAATCCCGCTTTGGCATTGTGAATGATGAAGTCGTCGTGGTAACAACCCGCTCGCTAGCTGATCTCTCGCCCAGCGAAATCTCCCGGGCGATTACGATCGTCGCGACGATCGCTGATGAAAGTGATGAACCCCTCCAGGCCGAATTTGGTATGTAGGCCCAGTCCATGACAAGTAGCTGGCGGCTAATTCCCCCGCTGTCCATAGCTGGTTCTTTACAAATGGCGCTCGATGCCTGGTTGTTTGAGCAACATGCTCGGGGACTACACTCACCAACACTACGCTTTTACACCTGGAATCCTGCTGCCATTTCGTTAGGCTACCATCAACGGCAATTTCCCGCCCACTGGAAACAGCTTGCCTGGAATGGGCAGATGATCGAGTTGGTACGCCGTCCCACAGGCGGGAGAGCCGTTTTGCATCAGGGAGATTTGACTTACGCCATCGTCACTTCGGGGCTGGCGACCAAGCGGCAGGTAGCCTATCAACAAATTTGCGAGTTTTTGATTCAAGGCTGGCGATCGTTGGGCGTAGAGTTGGCCTATGGAGTTGCAGGGCGGGGCTATATCCACAACCCCAATTGTTTTGGCACCGCCACCGCCGCCGATCTCGTCTTAGCCGATGGAACCAAGTTAATCGGGAGTGCCCAAAAGCGCCAGGGAAACTCAATTCTCCAGCATGGCTCGATCCGGCTCCAGCAGAATGCTGACCTGTTTCAAACGGTGTTTGGGAAAGCTGCCAATTTGCCGACTCTACCGCTGAGGAATCAACTTAGTGAAGTGGAAACCATCATGACGCACCTCACGCAAGCCGCTCAAGCTTGTTTCGATGCAACTTTTGATGTGGAACCGCTTTCAACCCAGGAGTGGGAAGACATTCAGCAAAAACAGCACGAATTCCATCCGCAAGATTAAGCCTTCCCGTCGGAGGCTTCGATCGCCGCTTGAGCGATCGCGCCTAATTGAAAACCTGGGGGGTAACTGCCTTCATCTTTAATCTGCTTGATAATCGAGTCAGAAACCGTCATTTTCAGCCTCTCCGCCAGCGCTCGCACAATATCGCCCCGATCAATCACCCCAGACACTGCACCCGCAGGAGAAAGCACTGTCATCCGGCGCAACTGACGAGACTCCATTTGCTGAATGGCATCAACAAGAGGAGACGATTCTTCAACGGAAGGAATATCAGACAACGGTTGAATGATCCGATAAAGCTTTTGAGCTTCCCATTCGCTCCGCTCAACATAATGTAAATCGTCAGTAATCACCATGCCACGATACCGACCATTAGACGCTGCATAATACACTTCTGCGGTTGAGTTCCCCAACAAATACTCATCGGCAAAGCGGCGCAGAGTCATTTCCGCATCTACGACTCGAAACTCTCGCGTCATCGCATCCGAAGCCTTCAAAGACAACAGAGCTTCTTGCAGTTCAGTCAGGCGATCGTAGCTGCTGGCATTCTGCAACACAAACCAACCAATCAAAGCAATCCACAATCCACCCGTCGTGATCGTCAACACCCCAAAAATAATTGCCACCCAGCCCAATGCTTTACCCGTTTTGGCCGCCCAGTGGACACCCTTAAACCGACTACCCGTTGCCTTCCAAACAGCGGCCTTCAAAATTTGGCCGCCATCCAACGGTAGCCCCGGTAACAGGTTGAACAATGCCAGGAAGAGATTAACGATCGCCAGGTTCCCTGCCATCACATTCAGCGGATGAGTTGGTTCGGGAACTGCCACCACCAAACCCCCCAGGATGGCAAACAATAAAAAGCTGACCCCTGGCCCCGCAACCGCCACTTGAAATGCCTGCCCTGGTGTCTTCGACTCCTGTTCAATCGAAGCCACGCCACCAAACAGAAACAAGGTAATGGAATTGACTTTGATGCCCTGCGATCGCGCCACAAGGCTATGTCCCAACTCATGCAAGAGTACCGACGCAAAGAGCAATAAGGCCATTACAGCCGCAGCCCCGTAGGTCAGCAGTAAGCCCCAATTTGGGTATTTCTCCTGCCAAACGACACCATTCCGAAAAATCAGAAACACCAGGATCAAAAACCAGGACGGATCGATGAACAGAGGAATGCCAAACAACGATCCAACCCGCCAACCTCCCTGCATAGTGACTCCTTGATTCCTATCTTTCCAGGATAAAGGATGACAGGGGGGAGTGGGGGAAAGAGAAAGGGGAGGAGTGGGAGAAGGGGAAGAGAATTAAGATTGGATGGTGGGAAACACAAGTCAGGTGTTTTAGGTTCTACTTCCCTGCTGCTATAGCTTCAATCAAGCCCTCAATTCCGTCTACTGGAACGATCGCCGCCTGTAGAGCTTGGCTCAGTTCATCAATGGTCAGGTCATCGAGAAATTTGGGTTCGTCGTGCTTGAGCATCACGGTGGGAACAAGTACTGCATCACCCAGATCTTTTCCCTGGAGTACCTGGAGAATGTCTTGTCCGGTGATTAAGCCTGTAACCGAAATCTCCTGTCCCCAGTATTGGGAAGCGATCGCCACGAGTTCGATCGTCAGCCCGTCTACCTGGTTCAGGCGTTGCACGATCGGCTGAAAGGCTTGCTCCACGGCATTACCCACAATCCAGGTGTAGCGTTGGGGGCGAGCCAGCTTTCGCGGTAACGTCTTTGCCACTTTTTGAAATGCCTTAAGAAACTGACGAATCGAACCCACCCCATTCCCGATTTGAGGATAGTCTTCGTAGTGAGATGCGGGGGGCAAATCCTGACCCGCAATCAAAAACCACTCATCGGCTAACCAGGCAAAAGTAGAACCAAACTGCTGCCGAAACTTCGCCTGGAGGTTCTGCACCTGAGCGATGATTTCTGCTGCCTTCTCACGGGTGACGGGAACCAATTCATCTGCGGTCGGGCGAAAGCGCGTTAAGCCAACAGGCACCACAGCCACAGAAGCAACCGCCGGAATATCATACTGCTGAAATTGGGCTAAATCCAGCAGGGTTTGAGTCAAATGCTCATTGTCATTAATTCCTGGACACACCACTACCTGAGCATGAATCTGGAGTTGCCGCTCTTGAAACCAGTGCAGATGCTCCAGAATGAGTCCTGCTCGCAAATTTTTGAGTAACCGCGTCCGCACGTCGGGTTCCGTAGCATGCACCGACACAAACAGCGGCGACAATCGCAGTTGTTCAATTCGCTGCCATTCCCGCTGCGTTAAATTGGTTAGCGTTAAGTAACTACCGTATAAAAAACTGAGGCGATAATCATCATCTTTGAAGTACAAACTATCGCGCTTGCCAGGGGGTTGCTGGTCAATGAAGCAAAATGGACAGCGGTTGTTGCACTGAATTAGGCCATCAAATAAGGCCGTTTCAAACTCCAGGCCCAAATCATCGTCGTAGTCTTTTTCAATCTCGATATGATGAGTTTTGCCTCTTGCATCCAGCACTTCCAGTTCCAGCACTTCATCTGCACACAGAAAGCGGTAATCGATCAAATCGCGCGGACGCTGACCGTTAATTGAAACCAAGCGATCGCCCGCCTCAAAACCAATCTCCGCCGCGATCGAATCCGGTTCGACTGCCGTAATTAACGCGGGTTGAATCGAAAAGTCAGTCATGGATGAATCAGGGCACAGAATCAGATCATGCTCTTACCACTATTCACTATTTACCCAAAATTCAACAACTCAAGTTAATGATTCCGCTCCTAGCTGCCAACAGATCGCCAACCTGCAGCGAGGGCACCCAAAATGACGGAACCAAACGCTAATCGATACCAAACGAAAACCCAGGTACTTTGCCGTTGGAGAAATTTTAGCAACCAGACGATCGACAAATAGGAAAAAGTAGATGAGGAAACAATCCCCACCAGCAGCGGGAAAAAGCTTTCGATGTTACCAAAGGCTCTAGTCGATTGATACAGGGTTGCGATCGTGAGAGTGGGAATGCCTAATAAAAAAGAAAATCGTGCTGCTGTTTGTCGCTGTAAACCCAAGAACAGAGCTGTAGTCAGCGTAGAACCTGAGCGCGAGACCCCCGGCACCAATGCTAATGTTTGCCCTAAACCTACCAATAAACCATCTTTGATTTCTAAAGCGCTAAAATCCCGCTTGCGGGTGCCAACTTTTTCTGCCAAGCCTAACAGCAGCGCCATGACGATCGATGCCGACGCAATGACAAATGGACTTTCGGGAATCAAATCTCTAAAGATGAAGCCGAAGAACAAGGCTGGGATTGACCCGATCGCAATTCCTACAAAAATCTTCCATTCTTCCCGGTGCCAGTTTTTCTCCTGAAATGCCTGCCACGCGCCTGGTATAATCTGGCACACATCTGCCCAAAAATACCACAAGACCGCGATTACACTACCAAATTGAATCGCATCCACAAAATATTTTGGCTGTTGCCACCCAAACACATCCCGAAAAATCAGCAAGTGGGCCGTGCTACTAATGGGCAAAAATTCTGTCATGCCCTGCACAATGCCCAGGATGAACGCTTGGAGCGAGCCTTCAACAAGACTTGGCATCGCAGTAGATTGGGCCGTTTCTGAAGCAATTAAAAGAAAAAAGGTGCAAGACGGGAAAGTTAGAGTTTCGAGGGTCAAGGATAGTTACTCCCAACGTGACACTTCTCGTAGCTAGTATGGCATCATGCAACATTTTGTTATTTCAGTAATGTCAACGGAAATGGCTGTGTGCTGGTGAATTGAAGCATTTTCACCACAACCTCAACAATTCCCTACTTCAAAAACTCTTGATACAGGCGTAAGTTAGCCAGCAGTAACTATTCAAAAACTTAATCTAGGTTATAATCTCAGCACATACCCCCCAGGGGGATATAAAGCTAATAGCGGCTAACAACGGAGTTGTTCTGTTAAATAAAGTAAAGTAGATTAGACGCATTAGCATTCACTTATATTCATAAAACGTTGATTTCCTTCACGCCTGCTTCCAATTACACCACCCCATCTGAACTTCTTGCTTCAGATGTCGTTAAAGCGATCGCCCCCCCTCAACCAGTCATTAGTGGTCAACTCAAGCGGGTTTTTGCAATCGCAATTTTTCTGGTTTCAGTGCCAGTCTTTATTCAAGCCCCACTAGTTAGAGAGTTACCTCTGCTCAGCCTGATTACCACTCTGGGGTTGTTGCTTTTAGGACGCAAGCTCATTAGCCAACCTCAGAATCATCTATGGGGTGACTTAGTAATCAGCTTTACCTGGACTTGGTTGGCAGGCTCGGTGTACTGGGGCTGGCTGCGCTGGGAACCATACTTGCACCTACCCGTGGAAGCGATCGGCCTGCCCTTTGCGGTTTGGGGAATTGCCAGAAGTCGTGGAATGATCGGCAACTTTTTCTACCTTGGCTCCCTACTTGGAACGGTCGTTACAGATATATTTTTCTACTTGGTTGATTTGATTCCTTTCTGGCGCACACTAATGGTGGTTAGTGATGAAGCTGTTCGTCCTGTTTTTCAAGGGGCGATCGCCAAAATCCAAACACCTTGGGGAATTAGCTGGGCTATCATACTAGCAACTTTACTTTTAGTAATTAGCTTGCTGCCTCTGCGAACTCAAAAGTTACACTGGTGGGCATTCAGCGGTGCAGTTTTGAGTACGATTCTAGTAGATGGTTTATTTTGGTTTGCAGCCTGTGCTGCTTAAAAATGAGCCATAGAATTTTGATAGGCAAGGGCAAATTGTCGTAGGGCTTGTTAGTCTGGAGTAGATTCCAGCTAGAGCGCCTTAGAAGGCGTATCGCTTGTACTCACTGGCCAAACCTGAACACCGTGTCAGGATGCATCATCGGGAGAACTACATTTTTTGCAGTCTGTGGTGATAACGCAACCCGCTCCTCATCTCCTACTTCGGACTGACTCTGGTTATCGACGCTTACTACTAACCGGCAGTAACTGTTGGACTATTGGTCGTAGCGAAGATAATAGTTTCGTCTTGCCAGATCGGTGGATTTCTCGTAACCATGCCATGCTCCAGTTCATGGAGAATGGCGAGTTTTACCTGATTGATCTGGGCAGTCGCAATGGTTCGTTCGTCAACGGTCGAAGAGTTAGCATTCCCGTCACTCTGACCAATGGTGATCAACTCACTTTTGGCCAAACTGAATTAGAGTTTTATTGCCCCTCCCATAAACTACACCCATCGGCAGCCCCGCCTGCGTCCGAAGATGTCAAAGACTTTACCGCTACTGCGACTTTGCACGTTCGGCGGTTAATTTCTGTTCTAGTGGTTGATATCCGCAATTTCACGGTGCTGACTCGCCAACTGGATGAAAAGGTTTTGTCGGAGATGATCGGCACCTGGTTTCGCCATGCCGGAGAGATCATTCGAGAACATGGAAGTTGGGTAGATAAATACATTGGCGACGCAGTGATGGCAGTCTGGATTCATGGGGCAGAAGAAGTGGGTGAAGCTGAAATGCTCCAAATCATGAAGGCTCTCAGCGCTATGCACAAGATGACTAGCGACCTTTACAACAACTACCCTTTGCCCTTTCCGCTACGCATTGGAGCTGGAATTAATACAGGGTATGCAATGGTGGGAAATACAGGCAGCGGCGATCGTCCCGATTACACCGCTTTAGGTGACACTGTGAACGCAGCCTTTCGCTTAGAAACCTCCACCAAACAAATCGGTAAAGACATTGCATTAGGTAAAACAACTTATCAGTACTTAACTGAACTGGGCGCAGATAAAGACCTGTTTGGGGAGTACACCGTCAATCTGCGGGGTTATGATGCACCTGCTCTGGCCTACGCTTGTACATTTCCAGAACTTGACTCCTTTTTGAAAGAGCAAGAGAGTCAGTAAGAGGGCAGAAGTTACAACGGCAAAGAGGGCAGAGCTAGTTCGCCTCATTTTTATTAACTTTTGTTTCGATCGCTCATACGTTAGATTGTTGCCAAATTCCCCCAATGGCCGCTGACTGTGCCTGAGCTGGTTGAATTGCGCAAGCTGGCGTTAGATGGTGTACATGAAATGATAGGCTCTAAGAAATGCCATCAATGGTTCCGTGGGAATGGTATGGGAGGAATAGATTTTATGAAACGATTAATTTGCCTGTTGGCAACTCTAACCCTGTTTATCGGTGTTTTGGGTTGGTCAAGTGCTGAGGCTGCATTTGCTAGCCGCTTGCATCTTCCAGCAGGGCTACCTGTTGCCCAACTCAATTGGCTGACATCATCACCAAAAGTCTTGGCAGCAGTTGAAGAAGATGTTCGAGATGCTGTGAGTGCAAAGTTGACGACTGAATTTGGTCGTAAGCTTGACTTGAATAATACAAATATTCGTGCCTTTAGACAGTATCAAGGGCTATATCCAACGCTTGCAGGAATTTTGGTTAAAAATGCTCCGTATGAAAGTGTTGAAGATGTGTTGGAAATTCCAGGATTGACTGATCGCCAGAAGGACATCCTGCGGCAGAATCTTGATAAATTCACGGTTACAGAAGTTGAATCTGCTTTGACCGAAGGGGACGATCGCATTAACAACGGCATCTACCGCTAAGTTCGTCGATCGCGGTTTTTGCCTCTTGCCGCTCGTTAAGTCTTAAAGATTGCTCGATGTTTTACATTAGAACATCGGGCAGTTTTTTGTCTTTGAAAGATCAACTAACCGGAGTGATGAACAGGATTGGCAGATTTATCAAACAAGCTATTACCAGCGTATTTTGATGTATTAATAGTCGGTGCAGGTGCAGCAGGGCTTTACACAGCTTTATGTTTACCCCGTCACTTCAAAGTTGGGTTGATTACCAAAGAGCCTGCGTCTTTGTCTGCGAGTGATTGGGCACAGGGGGGAATTGCAGCCGTCATTGACCCGCAAGATTCGACCACCCTTCATATTCAAGATACCCTTCACGCCGGAGCGGGGCTGTGTGATGTTGGAGCTGTGAAATTTTTGGTTGAACAAGCTCCAGCCTGTATCCAATCTTTAGTTAAAATGGGAGTGGAATTCGATCGCCAGGGTGACGATTTGGCATTGACCCTGGAAGCGGCGCACTCTCGACGGCGGGTCTTGCATGCGGCAGATAGCACCGGGCGGGCGGTTGTCACCCTTTTGGCTGAGCAAGTACTGGAGCGAGAAAACGTTGCTGTGGTGCAAGCTTTTGTGCTGGATTTGTGGATGGATGCAGATAGCCAGTGCTGTTTGGGGGTCAGCTTAATTTATGACAACCAAATTCGCTGGGTGGCAGCAGGAGCAGTTATTCTGGCGACAGGCGGGGGCGGACAGGTGTTTGCGCAAACCACGAATCCAGCCTTAAGCACCGGAGACGGAGTGGCGATTGCCGATCGTGCAGGAGCGACTTTACGAGATTTGGAGTTTGTCCAATTTCATCCCACTGCCCTGACCAAGCCTGGTGCCCCCCATTTTTTGATTAGTGAAGCTGTGCGGGGGGAAGGCGCTCACTTAGTAGACGCAACTGGGCATCGTTTCGCTTTTGACTATCATCCAGCCGGCGAACTCGCCCCTCGCGATGTCGTCAGTCGAGCGATCTTTACGCATTTACAAAAAACAGCTTCTGATCAAGCAACGGCAACGGTTTGGTTAGATTTGCGCGCAATCCCAACCGATCGTATTCAGTATCGCTTCCCCAACATCGTACAGGTTTGTCGGCAATGGGGCGTTGACGTCTTCAACGATTTGATCCCCGTTGCGCCTGCCGCTCACTATTGGATGGGTGGCATCGCGACTACTTTATCGAACCAAACATCTATCCCAAACTTGTATGCCGTAGGAGAAACGGCCAGTACCGGAGTCCACGGAGCCAATCGGTTAGCCAGTAACTCGCTGTTGGAATGTTTAGTGTTTGGCGCACAATTTGCCAACTTAGAAGTTACACAAAAACCGGAAAGACTCCACAACCTCACCCACTCATTCACGCCTGCACCCATTCACGCCCCCATCCATTCACCCTTGATCCAACATCTCCGCGAAGCAATCCCACAGTTAGTTTGGCGGTATGCAGGAATTTGTCGGCACCAACAAGAAATGGAGCTAGCGATCGCGCAACTGCAAACCTGGCAGGAGGAGTTCGCAGCTCTTCCTCTGAGCCGATGGGTGCAACAAATCGAACCAGCACAATTGATGAAGCTAGAAAATGAGACCGCGACAAAGGCGTGTCGGCAGTGGGCAGAAACTCGGAATTTGCTGAATATTGCCTATTTGATTCTGAAAAGCGCAAACTTTCGGACTGAAAGCCGGGGCGGACATTACCGTTCTGATTATCCCCAAACGGAGACGGCGTGGCAGGTACATACCCTGGTGCAGAGACAGACTTGGCAGACAAGTCCTGTAGATGTGGGTTAGCCTTCCCGAATTTGACGACGCAGTTGTTCCAGCTCAGCATCCATTTCGGGAGTATTGAGCTCAGCGGCTGGAAGTTGTGCCGCTTGAGTCCCCGGTAAACTTTGCCCCGATTTCATGGCCAACAGCTCAGCATCAATGTCATCTGCTTGGCCCAGTTGTTCAAACCGTTTTTCCAAATCGTCCATTCCCAATTCGGATACGGCTTCGGCCTGGGCCTCCATTTGCAGCACCTTTTCTTCCATGCGTTCAAATGCTGCCATGGCGCTACCTGTACCAACGTTGCCCAGCATTTCATTAATTTGCTGACTAGCTTTTGCCGATCGCGCCCGCGCAATGTACAAATCTTTTTTCGTCTTCGCTTCCGAAATCTTGCTTTCCAGCTTCATCATGTTTTGTTTAAGTTGCGCCACGACTGTAACTTGTTGATCAAGCTGGCTCTTCATGGCAGTTGCCGTTTCCTGATAGGATTTGCGGCGCGTTAAGGCTTCACGGGCCAGGTTATCGTCCCCTTTTTGAAGCGCAAGCTGTGCCCGTCGATACCAGTCGTCGGCAGTCGTCAGCGCTTGGGAATATTGGCGTTCGGTGCGCTTCTGGGTCGCGATCGCCTGGGCAACGGCCTGTCTTAACTGGATCAGGTCTTCCTGCATATCCAGAACGGTCTGTTCCAGAATTTTTTCTGGATCTTCAGCTTGGCTAATCAGACTGTTTAGATTTGCACGAATTACTCGCCAGATGCGGTCAAATAGTCCCATGAGGCGCTCCTAACTTAAGGGAAAAAGCGAATATCTTTTTCCAATGGTACCGCACCTTTTTGGAAGAAACGCCCACCTCATGGCTTATAGACTTCAGCCGGAATTCCTTGCTGTTTTAACGCTTCAACTTGAGATTTAGCTGTCGCCTCGTCCTGGTAAGCGCCAAACTGGACTTTTGCCCCATCAGAATAATTTTTGACATAAGCATCAGGAACTTTGCCGCGATAGTCCTCTAGTGTGCGATCGCTGGTGTAAGGAGTAACAACTTTATAGCTGGAGGGGCTACTCGCAGGCGCAGGATTGACCGCAGCAGGGGCCGGCGGCAGAGGAGTGCGATCGCGTGGTGGGAGAGGACTGGGCGCAGGCAGAACTGGAATTGGTTTCGCTGGCGACAGAGTAGAGACTTTGGCTGGCGGTGGATTGTAACTCCGAGGTGGTGGGTTGTAATTTCGAGGTGGTGGGTTAGAACTTCGAGCAGGCGGACTGTAAGTTCGAGCAGGCGGGCGATAACTCGACACCGGCGGCAGATATGGTTTGGTCGCAGGAGCAGGTTCTGGAGTGGTGGGAGCCAGTTTCCTGGAGCTAGAGACATTCCCTGCGATCGAGGCAGGCTCATTCGTTGCAACGTGGGTTGGCGCTTCCGACACTAAACCAGCGGAATTCCCTCCAGTCATTCCAGAAGCACCCAGGTTAGCCGTTTGAGTAGCCCCTGCGACTTGGGGAGAAACGGGTTGTACGGTTGTGGGCACCGGGGCACCCAGCTCGACGGGAACTGAACCCAGGTTTCCTAAGTTCAACTCAGGAAATTCCTGGTTCGCTAAATTCGGTTGGGGTACTTGAGTCGAGTCAGAGCGAGTGGCGTTGATTGTCCCATCTCCTGTCACACCTGCGGAAGGATGGTTGCGATCGGCCAGCAATTGGGAGATGCCGCTGGGATTCATGATGACAAACCCAAAAAGGGCACTGGACATCAACAGCAACAACATGGAGCCGATCCCGAGGGGAGTTAGTAGGCTGTGCATGAAGCCTTGCTCTGCCTGCACCTGAGCTTCTTCCTGAGACAGGGTTCGCAAAAGTTCCTCAGAAGACTCGAGATAATCATCGGGAGTGGTGTTAAGCGCATCCAGCTCAGCCGCATCGGCCACTTGCGCTGCATATTGTTGAGCCAATTGCTTGAGTTCTGAGGATTGGTGGCTTGATTCGGACGAGGTTTCGGGGGGGATCGTGGCCAAGGGCGAAACCGGGGCAGTGGGATGAAATTCGATCCCATCTGCTTCAGCAGGCAACTCGGCCCCAGTGGGAGGAGTCGCGGCCTTCAGATCAACAGTTTTGATTTGCCGTTGGGCGATCGGGCGAGGAGAATAACTGGCATAACCAGCACGGCGGCGGCGATAACGGGCCAATTCAGCCTCTAGCTGTACGTCTAGGCTAGACAATGCAGCCTGCAAGGTTGGATGGAGGCAGGGTTTTTCGACTACGCTACGAGAGTGCGACTGGTTGATATGGGTAGGCGATTGGGTTGTGGCTGTTTGATACATGTTCGGCTCCTAACCAAGTCCTCATTCATTCACCCTGATGCAGCACTGCTGGAAGAACTATACGTAGCGTAATCGCCACAAGAAACATTTGACAAAACGCTAAGGGTGTAAGAACTTTCATCGTAGCAGTGATAGATTGCGTTCAGTATTCATTAAGCTGGCTAATTTGAACAGCGATCGAGCCAAAGTTATACACTTCTTTATGCAGGATGGCTCACTTTTTTGTAGAGGCACGTTGAGAAATAGGGTTTTAAGATGGCGTTTAAGTCTCTTCACAATGTGTTAGGCGGGTTACAACATTCGTACAAGCGCCAGGAGCAGCAGCAATTGCAACAGGTTATCGACTGTTGGCCTGATACCGTTGGCCCGATCGTTGCGGCTCAAACAAGACCCCTCATGCTCAATCGGGGGGTTTTGAAAGTGGCGACTGCCAGCGCTGTTTGGGCACAAAATCTGGTATTCGAGCGCCAGCGCATTCTTACTAAACTGAATCAGACTTCTGCTTTAGCAATCACTGACATCCGGTTTTCCCCAGCACAGTGGCAAGAACAACCCTCAACCACCTTTCCTGGTGAACTTTTGCAGCAGGAGTTATGGCAGGCGCATCCCAGTCGCTATCCTCACAGCGATCGACAAATTGAAGTTCACCTCGGCGCAACGGCTCCTTCTGTAAAGTTGAACTCACCCCACCTGGAGCCACCGAAAACCAGCCAGGATGCGATGCGGGCTTTTCGGCAATGGTCAGCCCAGATGAGGCTACGATCGCGGCAGTTGCCGCTATGCCCTGAATGTCACTGTCCCACGCCACCGGGTGAACTACATCGGTGGGCAGTGTGTGCCATCTGTATTTCTAAACGCTGGTAAAAGATCTGGATTCAATCACTGTGGGGTGGGTGTCTTCCCCGACAGACAGGCAGGATGCGAATGCTGGCAAAACAAATTCATCTGCTTGTGAGGAATATTTTGTAACTGTATATTCCGGTGCTGTTACTGGTTTATTTTTGTCATCCCAGCACAAAGTAATACTCAGTAATTACCACAAGAATGTAGAAGTGAATGAGAAAACTGTTAAAAACTCCTAAACTTCACGGATACATTCAAGAAAAAATGCAAGTTACGATAGACCAGAGAAACTAGTTACATAACTAGCTATATTCATCAACCTATTCGCTTCTACTTTTAGTTGATCCCAAGCTAGTTTGTCCGGAAAACAAGCTGGTTTAAATGAATCTAAACTAAAACCACCAACCACCAACCTTCTCTGAATTCGATTAATTCTGAAGACAATCTAAAACCGATTTTTACTCAGAAATCGCTAAGAAGTAAGCAGCATGATGGCTTTGGGGAAAGGGGAGTGATTTAAAGCTAAATTTTTTCAGTTGACAATGGGGATCAAATCCCAGGTTTGTTTGAGAGATTTTTTTATGAGACAAAGTTCCACCTCTATCTCCGCCTGTCGCCACTGTCAGTACTACTCACCTCAAGGGCGGCGTGGTGGGCATTGTAAGAAGTTGAACGTTTCAGTTAAAAGTCATTGGGCTGCTTGTAACTTGGCCATACCACCCTTTGCAGCAACCTGGAAAGAACTTGAAAGCATCACAGCCTGGACTCAGAAAGCACTTTTGAAAGAGGATGTTGTGTTAGCGGTGGAAACCACCCTAAATGCTGGCTTGTTTGAAGACAATTCCACTGGTTCTATTTCTGCTGGGGCAAGAGTTGGATCTTCGACCTGGATGTAGCACAGTTATCGTAAAAGGCAGAGAGCAGCAGGTCTATAGCTAGATAGGGCAGCGTCAGGGTAGCCACGGGTATTGGCGAAAGTTGGGCGATCGCTTTTCTAAAAATGCCTGTTTGCCTTCGGTGCCTTCTGCGGTCATGTAGTAGAGCAGTGTGGCGTTTCCGGCCAATTCTTGTAACCCTGCTTGCCCGTCACAATCAGCGTTGAAAGCAGCTTTGAGACACCGGATGGCGATCGGGCTCTTGTCGAGTATCTCCATGGCCCACTGAATCCCTTCTGCTTCCAATTGCTCCACGGGCACAACGCAGTTCACCAGACCCATATCCAGGGCTTGTTGGGCATTGTATTGCCGACAGAGATACCAGATTTCGCGAGCCTTTTTCTGACCCACCAACCGAGCCAGGTAACTTGCACCAAAGCCACCATCAAAGCTCCCCACTTTCGGGCCAGTTTGACCAAAAACCGCATTATCAGCCGCGATTGTCAGGTCGCATAGAATGTGCAGCACATGGCCGCCCCCGATCGCGTATCCTGCCACCAACGCAATCACAACTTTGGGCAAGGAGCGGATCAGTTTTTGCAAATCCAGCACGTTTAAGCGAGGAATGCCAGCTTCATCCACATACCCCGCTTCACCCCGGACACTTTGATCACCACCAGAGCAAAAGGCATACTTGCCGTCGGTGTGAGGTCCAGCTCCAGTAAACAGCACCACGCCAATTTGGGTATCTTCGCGGGCATCCCAAAAGGCATCGTACAGTTCAACGATGGTTTTGGGGCGAAAGGCATTGCGCTTATGGGGGCGGTTGATGGTAACTTTGGCGATCCCGTCTGCTTTGTGATACAGGATGTCGTCGTAGGTTTTGGCAACTTGCCAGTTAACTTGCATAGGGATGAAGGGTGATGTTTGCAGCGAATTGACCTAGATTATTTTGACGCGATCGGGCATCGGCTTTGCGATCAGTTTGAATTTCTAACACGCGAATACCCGTTTGCGGCAGGGGGTTGAGTCGATCTTTTAGAGTGTCCCAGGTGTCAATCAATTCATATTCCACCCCGTAAGTTTTGCAATAGTCGGCAAATTGAATGTTTTGGGGCGTGCCAAAAAAGGTTTCAAACACAGGCTCAAACTGGGCAATGGGCAACATCTCAAAAATGCCGCCACCGTTATTGTTAATCAGCACAATCGTCAGATGGCCCACAAAATGCTGTCGCAACAGAAAGCCATTCGTATCGTGCAGGAGGGTTAAATCTCCCGTAAGCATGACCGCAGGGATTTGCCGATGAGCGACTCCTAAAGCTGTTGAGAGGCTGCCATCGATGCCATTTGCACCCCGATTGAAGAAGGGTTGGATGCGGAGATTGCTCGATCGCCAAAAAAATTCTACATCTCGCACAGGTGTACTACTACAGATGAAAATGGGAGTTTCGGGAGGCAGGCCCTGAGACAAGATCCAGGCAATCTTCCCTTCAAACAGGGTGGTGGTTTCATGCATAAACTGGTCAACAGCAGCACGGGTTTGCATTTCAGCCCACTGCCACAACTCCAGATAGGGGCTAACTGGACCCATATCATCACCAAGCATGGCCGCTAAATGTTCCACTCGCAAAGACAAATGAATCGTTTTGCCGTGGAGCGGATCAAGATTGCGCTCGCCCGCATCGACAATCCATTGCGCTGGTTGAGTTGTGGCCAGCCAGGTACGGAGTTGTTTACTGGTAGGCATTTCGCCGATACGAATCACAATCTCTGGTGTCAGTTTTGCGGCCAGGGTAGCATTGCGCAGGATGAGATCATAAGTTGTGATGAGATGGGGCACGACATGCCCGTAACTGCGTAACGGAGAGAGACCCTCGGCCAGGACGGGAAACCCCAAAACCTTGGATAATCGGGCGATCGCAGCACAGTAGGTCTGAGCTGACTCGGGCTGAGCTAAGCCTGCAATGATGACTCCATGAGTCGTGGCTTTCCAGATCGCCAGGGGCAGGGCCGAAATGGAGAAGGCAGGTGTGGGTGCGGCGGCAGGGGAAGTAGAAGGCTGTCGAATAAAGCCAAAAAATTCTTTTTCATTGAAGGTAAGGGCGCGCGCTTGTGCTTGCGCTTCGGGCAGGGGAGCCAGGGGTTCCCGAAACGGCAGATTCAAGTGAACGGCACCCGACGACGGCAACAGGGCGCTCCGCCAAGCGTGAATCATCGTTTGACGCGCGTAGGCCAGCAAAGTTGGGTCAAGAGACGGGAGGGCGAGTTCAGTTTGCCAGTTGGGAAAACTGCCGTAGAGCCGATGTTGATCGATCGCCTGGCCGGCATTGCAATCCCTGAGTTGGGGTGGGCGATCGGCAGTCAGGATCAATAACGGGACACGACTTTCTCGCGCTTCAATCACAGCCGGAAAAAAATTTGCGCCGGCGGTGCCAGAAGTACACACCAACACCACAGGCTGTTTTTGTTGCCGTGCTAAGCCTAAGGCAAAAAACCCGGCCGATCGCTCATCCAAAACTGGAATTGCTTCAATGTGAGGATGGTTGGCGAAGGCGATCGCGAGGGGAGCAGACCGAGAGCCTGGGCACACCACAGCGGTTTTTAGTCCCAAGTGGTAAAGCGTTTCTGCCAGGATGGAAGTCCACAGGAGGTTGGTATTGGTGAAGTCGATCGGCATAGTTCACACTAATGTGGCTAGAAGCGCTTGCAGTTTTAATTGAACTTCAGCAAGTTCACGATCTGGATCAGATCCTGCCACGATTCCAGCCCCAGCAAATAATCGGGCGCGACATCCATCAATCAAGGCAGAGCGAATGCCAACCGCAAATTCTCCATCACCTTGAGGATTGATCCAACCGATCGGGGCAGCATAGAGCGATCGTTCAAATGGCTCCCAGCGATCAATTTCTGTACAGGCCACATCCTGCGGCAATCCAGCCACGGCAGGGGTCGGATGGAGTTCGGCCAAAATATCCAACAAGTGAACTGTCGCCGGAACGATGGCCTGAATGGGCGTGTGTAAATGCTGAATATTGGAAAGCTGCAACAACTTCAGCGGTGAAAGTTCTGGCTTGAGGCCGAGCTGAGTTAGTTTGCGAGTGATGAAATCGACCACAAGCTGATGCTCATAATTATCCTTATGGCTGTTGAGCAGCGTTGTGGCGAGATACGCATCCTCTCGTTTGGTTGGCCCACGTGGCGCGGACCCTGCCAAAGCATCTGTCACAAGTTGCCGATTTTGCACACTCACTAACCGTTCAGGGCTGGCTCCTAAAAATGCGTGACCATTTTCATTCGTGATTAAAAAGATGTAGCAGTCTGGATAGAGGCGGCGCAAATTATTCAAACAACGCCCGCGATCGAACGGCAAAGGTGAAACCACATCAACGGCATGAGCTAACACAATTTTGTCAAATTGATGGGTTTCAATTGCTGTTAATGCCGCTTGCACAGACTGTTTGAACATTTCAGTAGAAGCCACATCCTGCATTTGCAGTGAGGTCTCAACAACGGCAAACGAAGCAACTTGCTCCTTACGCATAGATTGAATCTGTTGTAGGGTTTGCCAAATTTCTTCAACACGGGTTGCAACTTCAATTGTGTTGTCCATGAGGACATTACAAACCACGCTGCAAGTTTGATTATGATTAGAAACTTGCCATTTGGGCAGAAACACAGTTGCGCCTGGAAACAGCGCTGGGTAGGAGGTTGAGGCCGCAGGTTGAAATGCAAAGCTACAAAAAAATGCAGTGCCCATAGAGGAAGCAGCAACCGGACTTCCAGCGACGATCGTCCGGGCAAGTGTGGCTTGAATAAACTCCTTAACCTGAGTAAATCGATGCACGCTTTCAGTTTGCAGTTTCAAAATTGAACCGATCGCGGCGATCGCCATACGTTGCGATTTAAGAAATGGATATTTGGAGAAGTCCTGTTTTTCAAAATAGAAATTGAGTTGATCTGACTTCGCAAGGCGATCAAAAACTATGAGTGGATCAATTGGATCAATTGCAAAAGCAATGCTCACAATTGGGGGATGATTCTCATCATTGTTATGACATTGATATTGAGTGAGAAATTGGTAGAGATCGCGTTGATTTTGAAAGTGTTGATCACAAAACCGTGTAACTAACATGTAATAGAAGACTACACAACGTGATACCCAGTATAGGTCTGCCTATCCCCCTTCGGAAGCCCTCGAGTTCAAGGATTTAGCGGAGTTCGGCTCATAAATGTAGCAATTATTCATGATGTTTCAAAATTTAAACAGTTTATTCTGTGTTCCGATTTGTAAACCTCCTCCCCTTAAAATGAGGATGCATAGCCGCTCTTTTTCATAATTCTTAACGATCGCCAAAATGGCCCTCAAGACAGTCGAGCAACCCATTAACAAAAAACTATGGTTGGCTGCCATTAAGCCACCGATGTATAGCGTCGCAGTGATGCCTATTTGGGTCGGTTCAACGGTGGCCTATGCCACAACTGGCACCTTTAACTCCCTGGTATTTTTCACCTTTTTGCTGTCGGCAATCTGCATTCTGGCTTGGGAGAACTTAAGCAACGATGTGTTTGACGCGGAAACCGGAGTCGATATCCACAAAGAAAATTCATTGGTAAATCTGACTGGCAACAAATCGCTGATTTTCTGGATTGGGACGGCTTTGCTGGTTGCTGGATTGTTGGGCATTGGCGCGATCGCCTTTTGGCAGCAAGATTTTACCGTGATTGGCTTAATTCTGCTGTGCTGCGCGATCGGGTACATTTACCAGGGGCCGCCGTTCCGCCTGAGCTATAAAGGCTGGGGGGAAATTCTCTGTTTCTTCGCCTTTGGGCCGATCGCCTTCGCCGCCGTTTCTTACAGTCAAATCAAAAGTTGGTCTGTCACCAGTTTTGCCGCCTCCTGTGTCGTGGGCTTGGCCACCAGTTTGATCCTGTTTTGCTCGCACTTTAATCAGGTCAAGGATGATGCCGCTGTGGGCAAGAAAACCCCGGTTGTGCGCATGGGAGCCAAACGAGCCGCGCGCCTCCTACCCTGGATTTGTGGCAGCGTGTTTGGTTTGACGGTGTTGTTCATCAGTCTTAACCTGTTTCCAGTTTGGACATTGCTGGTTTTTGCCAGTCTTCCCTACGCCTACCAGCTTTGCCGCGTTATTCAGCAACAGTATCGCCAGCCTGAAAAGCTGACCTACTGCCGTTTCATTGCTGTTGCCTTTCATTTCTGGGCTGGGTTGATGCTGGGGGTAGGGTTTGTGTTGGGAGCCGGGTAGAGGCAGGCATTGTGGCGATCGCTGGCTCAAACTGTAGCCCCCTTGACTCAATACTTTGCTGGCAAAAGCTGCGGGGATAGGAATGGATGACGTTCAGTGGGAATGGCGAGCGTATCGGCGGCTATTTCGGCAGCCCTTGAAAACGGCTTACGGTGAGTGGCGCGATCGCTCAGGCATCCTGCTCAAACTGTTTGGGGCGGTTGGACAGGTTGCCTATGGTGAAATTGCCCCAGTCCCTTGGTTTGGCTCCGAGGCCATAGAACAGGCGGTGGAGGTGTGTGCGCAAATGCCGCGCCAACTTTCTCAAGCGGCGATCGAGGCAATTCCCGCGAACTATCCAGCCTGTCAATTTGGATTTGAGTCAGCCTGGGCCGCTCTCACCCCGAACGGTCCACTCCCGCAACCGTTCCCCATGAGTGGTTTACTCCCGGCGGGAAGCGCGGCGCTCACTGCCTGGAAACCCCTCTGGCTGGCTGGGTATCGCACCTTCAAATGGAAAATTGCCACCGCTGCACCCGCACAAGAATTGGCCTGGTTACGGGAACTCTTACAAACCTTACCGCCAGGATCGCAAGTGCGCCTGGATGCGAACGGCGGCTTGACCTTGAATCAGGCAGAGCAATGGCTCGAGGTATGCGATCGCTACACCATCGAGTATCTAGAACAACCTCTGCCCATTGCGCAGTTTGAGGCCATGCTGCATTTGCAAACTCATTGCAAAACGCCGATCGCCCTGGATGAGTCCGTCGCCACTCTGCCCCAGTTGCAGCACTGCATTGCCAAAGGATGGCCCAGTGTTGTCGTGATCAAACCTGCGATCGTTGGTTCTCCCGCTCAACTGCGCCAGTTTTGTCAGAACCATGCCATTGACGCGGTGTTTTCATCCGTGTTTGAAACCGCGATCGGACGGCATGCTGGCTTATGCCTTGCGACTGCACTGGGCAATCGCGAGCGCGCCATGGGCTACGGCACAACACATTGGTTTGATCACGATTGGCAGGAGTTTGATGAGTTATGGCTACACCTTTAACCCGCCTGGAACAACGCCGCGATGAAGCCTGGCTGATCGGGCTTGATAGTCAGAAACTAGTGACGATCGCCCACCGCACCTGGCAAGATTTATCTCAGTGGCACTCCCTTCACCCGCCCATCCTGTTCCTGACAGAATCTGACCCCGGGCAATTTTTGGCCTACTTCATCGCCGCCTGTTCCTACCCCTGCACTGTTGTTCTCTGCAATCCCGCCTGGACGGCAACCGAGTGGCAACAGGTGATCGATTTGCTCAAGCCAAATCTGATCC